>OGGR01000135.1_pt1 | contig 61398 bp, 57 predicted proteins | sample 1571321 | NCBI WGS metagenome assembly OGGR01 (sample SAMEA2582048, study PRJEB24529) | metagenome | biome: Human gut stool | place: China | collected 2011 | reverse complement strand
TTACCGAATCGTTGATATCGGCATGCGCATGCTGCAGCCGCGCGAGCTCTACCGGGCGCAGGGCTTCCCCGAATGGTACATCATTGACCAGGATTACCGTGGCGTGAAGTACGCAAAGGACAAACAGGTCGCACGCTGCGGCAATGCCGTCCCGCCGCCGTTTGCTGAGGCGTTGGTGAGGGCTAATTTACCTGAATTATGTCAAAAGAAAGACCCGCCACCTGATATATATTATAAAGCTGAGAATGCAAGTGTGTTTGAAATTTGTTGAATGAAATTATTGAAGTGAATTTATGTGGCGTGCTTATCATTATATAGCTTTAGTTTAAATTATTTGGAAAACTCTCAATTTGAAAATAGTTAAATCTTTTCTCCATTAAAGCTGCTATTGTCTCTTATGAAAGGGACCCATCAGGTACCAGAGCCTTCTGGTACTTGATTTTTAAGTCTATCGCTTAGGGAAGATTGAGGGTTTGCCATGGCTAATGATTCACGAGGAAATGAAGTGATCTTCAATCGTGCATATCTAAACTTATGCTTTAAAAACAAGAAATTAAGCCCGTTGGTTATAGTGGGGAAAATTAAAGAACACAATATTGTTGAATGTTTTTCTTTTGGTCTTAAGGGTACGATAGATATTGAGTCAAGATGTCTTTTTTTGCGTTATAAATATCCGTGGCCAGATTTTGAAATTGAACTGGTTAAAAATAAAGGCGGTGATTACGAGTTCATGCTTATTCATAATGATTTTCTTAAAGGTAGTGCGGTTTAAGTTAGTTATAACGATTTTTTTAATCAAATCGGATTTAATTTAATTGTTTATGTTAGACATTTTTTACCTTGAGCTTGTCTAAGGATAACATTCGAAGAGTGTCGCACGATTGCCCGACTACTTTAATCGAACAGTTTTGATGTCACTGCTCGATTAAATTTGGCCATTACGTAATCATATAAGGTCTCGTCAATATGACTTGTTTTACCACTCATAAGTTGGGCGATTTTTGTTTACTGTGACCTAAGACTCTGTCTCTCTTTAGAGAACATGACTAAAAAAAACCCATAGATTCAACCCGCTACGGCGGGTTTTCTTTAATCATCCCTGATAAAAATTAACATTTTGTGCTCTTAAGATATTGAACATTCAGTAAGTTAGGTGTACTGTTTATTTATACAGTATATCGAATGGGGTGATACTATGAGAATCGAATTAACCATCGACAAAGCTAAAAAACTACCTAACGGTGCTGAACCAGCGTTAGAGGCCGAATTCCTTCGGCGATTAAATCAAAAATATGATGACTGCAAATTATCTATTCGTCGCGCGGGTGCTGATGGGCTCAGCGTTTTCGGCGGCATAGATGGTGATAAAGAAACCATTGCAGAAATTCTACAGGAGACCTGGGAAAGCGCCGACGACTGGTTTTATTGATACACCTTTTTGGTGACTGGCATTCCCCAAAGTATCGCAATAAGCGTGTCCCTTTGATGCTGTCGCCGGACTATATTTTGCGTCTGTATGTCGCTCAGGGGGATGAAGTGGATCTCGATATCGCCGAAGTGGTAGACATAATCAGGCAAGGTGGGAAGTTTTTAATCTCGAGTGAGGAAGGAAAAATTACCGGGCTCGAAAAGGTAAGGAAAAACCAGTTTTTGCTGACAATTGAAGAATTTAAAGAACTGTCTAAAGATGCTGGTTGCATTGACGAAACCGAGAGTAAGCTGCAATAATTTAGCTGCCGCCTGAACAACGGCAACGGAGCATCACAGCGCCACGGAGTGAAACCCATGGCGCAACAATTACACCTTATAAAACAGTCTCAAGGAATTCTGATCCCTGCAACGCAGGAGACCAGTGATTTCCTGCAATCAAAATGCAAGCTCGGCGCCGTTCTGGAAGCTGACTATAAGCTTGTCCGCAACCCGGCGTTCCATCGCCGCTATTTCGCTTTACTCAATCTCGGCTTTGAATACTGGGAGCCTACCGGCGGAGCGATCTCGTCTAATGAGCGCAGGCTGATCACTGGTTACGCCAGATACCTGGCGGCATATGGCGGGAGTGAATCGGCATTGCTTGATGCCGCCGAGCAATACCTCGACCGTATAGCCGAGAAGCGCGCCGGCAGTATCAGCCTCTGCAAATCTTTCGATGCCTACCGGGCGTGGGTCATTGTCGAAGCTGGCCACTATGACGCCATACAGCTGCCGGACGGCACGCTGAAAAAACACCCTCGCAGCATTTCTTTCGCCAGCATGGACGAATGCGAATTTCAGGAATTGTACAAAGCATCGCTTGATGTTCTCTGGCGGTGGATCCTCTCCCGTTCATTCAACAGCCAGCTGGAAGTCGAGAACGCCGCAAACCAGCTTTTAAGCTTCGCGGGGTGATGCCGATGAAATATTCATGGTTTCACCATCATGACTGCACAACTCAGCAAGCTGATGGGCTTATGGCGAAATATCGCCAGCGGGGCGTAAGGGTCGAGCGCAGCCTGAATCAGGATTTAATCACATGGACCGTCAGTGCGCAGCTGGTGGAGGACAAAAATCCTCCGCGTCCGGCTTCTCGCACCCGAAATCGAATGTGGGGGTGAGTATGGCGAATCTACGTAAAGAGGCGCGCGGCCGCGAATGTACAGTCAGGATCCCCGGTTACTGCAACGGCAACCCGGAAACCAGCGTACTGGCGCATTACCGGCTGGCGGGTACGTGCGGCACAGGATACAAGCCTGACGATACTCAGGCGGCTATCGCCTGCAACTGTTGCCACGACTTGATCGACGGACGGAAGAAAACAACCGATTACACCTATGACGAACTGCGCCTGATGCATGCAGAAGGTGTGCTCAGAACGCTGGCCATATGGAAAAAAGAAGGACTGGTAAAAGCATGAACATGAAGACAACTGAATGTATTCGCCAGCGCTGGTTACGGTTGAACATCGTCCGCTATCGCGGGTCGTTCCCGGTGGCATATCGCATCCTCAGAAACCAAATCCACAATCAGAAAGCAGGGGCATAATTGTGAAACTTGAAGCACTACCAAAATTTTTCTCACCAAAATCGATGATGCCCGGTGCAGTACCATGCGGAATAACGTCTGAGACCCTGACGATTACCGATGTCATGGCCGCGTTAGGCCTGGCAACATCAAAATCAGCGATAGGTATCGAGCTTTACCTTGCAAAAGCCGGTGTTCTGGAACCTGATAATATAATTGCCTTCATTGGCGAACTCGCCATTCAACGCGCCGGCAGGAACCGACCCCTGCAGGCTATGCAGGAACAGCAGCGCACGGAGTTCTTGCGTGTAATGGCTGGTTACGTGTTCCGGGATTATTCGCTTAGCGCTGCCAGTCTGGTCACATGTAGCAGTTGCGCTGGATCTGGTTTTATTGACGCCGAGGTGTTCACCAACAAAGTGACTTATCCGGACGGAAAGCCTCCAAAATGGGTAAAGGTGACAAAAGGGATCTCGCCATCGGACTGGGAAGAAGTTAAGGCCGTTCGTGAGCAGGTGAGGATAATCTGCAAAGCATGTAATGGAAAAGGGCAACTCAAAAACGAATGTCGGTGCCGGGGCCGCGGTGAGGTACTGGATAAGAAAAAATCAGAGCTTCAGGGGCTTCCGGTTTTTAAGCAATGCCCCCGCTGCACTGGCCGCGGCTATCCCAGATTAAAAGACACGGAGGTATTCAAGGCTCTTGGCGTGACCGAAACTACCTGGCGAAGAAACTTCAAATTGTTCTTTGATCGTCTGGTGGAGTATTGCCACGTCGAGGAATCCTTCGCAGAAAAGATGCTTGAGAAGGTAACGAGATGACTTTGCAGCAGGCTATTGCAAACGTGGCGGAAATTGGCTAATCTCGTCTCAACAATGGGGTAATTTGCCCATGACGTCACAAAGATTAAGGCCTCGCCATTGTGCGGGGCTTTTCTCTTTATGAAATCTGGTCAGGGCTGTTAAGGCAATACGTATCGCACTACAAATTGAAGCTCAACGATAGCAAGTAAAATGTTTTAACTATTGGTTGACTAGATAACTGCAACATAATCTATGCGACCGATATAGTTGAATACCTCAGAGCGATAGCCTCCAGATCAGAGAGGTAAATATCATTTGGCACGGTATCATGTACGGCACGATGTATGCTGTTAATAGCGGATTTGTAATCTTTCTCAGATAAGTATTCAAATCGAGATGCAATGTATTTAATCACATCTTCAGTTATGTCATCCCTACATATTCTATCGGAGGTGATAATTTCCATGGCTTTGTTGATTTTGGACTGTTCCAGCTGTATGGCTTGTAACAACTTTGATGAGAGATCTTTGGGGAAATAGCGCTCTCCAGATAATAAGCGATGTATGGTTTTTGGATCTACGCTCATCCCCCGAGATAATGATGATTTCCAACGATTTCCGTACATTGTTTGACCAATTCGCTGCATTTTTATTCTAGGGTCCACTTTCTACTCCAAAAATATTCACAATAAACTTGATATATTATCAATTTTTTTTAAGTTAGCTACCCAGGAGTTGACTTCGAGTAGATAAAATTTAAAAATGATATAGTGGTGAATCCCTTAGCGGCGAAGCGGAAGTGACAAGGCTGCATCATGATGATAATGCCCGATAAAATTGACCGCGAGTCACGGTTTGTCAGCCAACGATTCACCGGGAGGCACCCGGCACCACACGTCTGCAGGTGTAAGTTTAAATCTACCGTCGCAATAGTCCGCACATGCAGGACTCTAAACAACGCTATCGGTGACAGCAGGGAAGAAGACCTGCAACAGTCTTTGGGTCCACTTAAAGTCGCTTTTATATTTGTAGCTTCAACACTCGCTGCGGCTTTTTCGTATCTGCATTCTGGTCAGGTTTTTTGGGAAGAGACGTACTGCACCACTATTTCAAGTTCTCAGTGACGAATATGCACAAATTAATCAGTACAAGTCTTTTACGGTTTAAGTAAGAAAATAAATTTGGTGCAAGTAGAATACAAACCGTGATCTAAATCAAAATGATACGCATCCAACTTAAGGAATATTAAGGAACTGTAAGTTTTCCTTTAAGTGGTGGTTTTATGGCGTTAAAAGACTTTTTTGTACAAACGGAACCTCGCAGACGGCGTTATGGCGTTGCTTTGTTTGTAGGACTAATTTCGGGTGTGGTTTCGGCATTTGTAAAATGGGGTGCTGAAGTTCCCCTTCCACCACGAAGTCCTGTCGACATGTTTACCAGTGCGTGTGGGCCAGAGTCACTAATCCGAGCAGCTGATCAAATAGATTGCTCCAGGAACTTCCTTAACCCACCATACATTTTTTTACGCGATTGGCTGGGAGTGGCTGACCCTAATGCGGCTGTTTACACCTTTGCTGAGCATGCGTTTAACTGGGTTGGTGTGACACATATCATCTTCTCCATCGTTTTCGCTGTAGGATATTGTCTTGTTGCAGAAGTGTTTCCTAAGATTAAGTTATGGCAGGGGCTGCTGGCTGGTGCACTTGCACAGCTGTTTGTCCATATGATTTCATTCCCGCTAATGGGATTAACACCACCACTTTTTGATCTTCCTTGGTACGAAAACGTTTCAGAGATATTTGGTCACTTAGTATGGTTTTGGTCTATTGAGATAATCCGAAGGGATCTTCGAAACAGGATTACGCGTGAACCTGATGCAGAGGTTTCTATGAATTCACCGTTCAGATAAACAAAGCAACAAGTAATAAAACCCGCTGAAAGTGCGGGTTTTGTATTTTAAAACCGGGAATTCGCGTTACCTTTCCGTTCCAACCTTGAACAAATCATCTTAAGACAAAAGAATCTTGATTTGCTCAATATTTATACGTTTCTATTTGTTCTGCTCATGTCATGAATACACGTTGAAAATTCCTAACTTTGTCACCTTTTTTTTTATTTAGGCTAAAGTTAAATTGTGCAAACAAAGATAAAACTTCTTTCCTGAGAAATCGGTAGCTCGAACTAACAGGGTAATGAAGCTTCAGTTTGGACCTGCATGATACCTACCTGTTAGCCTGCTATTTAAGCAGGCTTTTTTTGCCGTCTCTGATACCAGTCAACTGGGTACTTACGATTGTGAGAGTTATCTATCTGTATCAACAAAAATTCACAAAAAAAACAATAGATTGACGACATTAATGCATGTGAATTAAAGTATCAGTGTGGTGAATCCCCCTATGCGGAGGGGCGTCCAACTAATAGAGCGAAAGCCCTGTGAATACCCCGCGAGTGATGTCTGTTGGGGCATGCTCACCGGGAGGCACCCGGCACCACAAACAGCAGGTGTAGATTCGAATCTACCTGAGCATCAGTCCGGACGTGTAGGACTTTAAACAATGCCAACGGTGACGGCAGGGAAGTAGACCTGCAACTCGTCTCTTACTGCCTGAACCATAAAAAGCTACTGACCATCCTGCAAGCCTGAAGAACTAATTCGGGAATTATATTCAGGCAAAAAAAACCTACTTTCGGGAAGTAGGTTGTAAGAAGGAACCTTTCTTTATTTAGAATTCAGGGGTTGTCTCAGGCTATCCCCAGTTCATGAATGTTAACAGCTCTATACTGAACTGTAAATAAAATCACCCCCTCCAGAGCACCACGCTTGTGCGGCTTTTCTATTTCAGGCTCACGGGAATCATCATCGAAACACTTCGTTGTTTAATTCAGCCCGACAGACCTGGCCCTTTTCAAACACAGCTTCCCGATATTTCATCGGAGGCGGTAACTATGGCTAAACGTATGCAAGACAAAGAGAGCATTGCCGGGATGTCCTGGCTGGTTCTGCTGATCATTGCTTGCTGGGGTGGACTTGTCCGCTACCTGATAGATGTGAAGCAGAGCAAGGCAACATGGAGCTTGATCAATGCTCTTGCCCAAATGGTGGTTTCAGGGTTTACCGGCGTTATTGCTGGCCTGGTGAGCATTGAAAGCGGACTGAGCATTTACATGATACTGGCCACTTCCGGAATAAGCGGGGCAATGGGTTCTGTCGCTTTGACCTATTTCTGGGAGCGCATCACCGGAGTTAAGGCACCATGACAGTTGATCAGATTATCGAGGGCATTCTCGGGAAAGAAGGGGGTTACGTAAATAACCCGAATGACAAAGGCGGTCCTACGCGCTGGGGCATCGCGCAGACCACCGCCCGCGCATATGGCTATAGCGGCGATATGAAGGCGTTACCACGGGACACAGCCAAAGCCATTTACCTGTCGCAATACTGGACCGAACCGAAGTTTGACCGAGTAGCTGAGTTGTCGCCAGCCATTGCGCAGGAGTTATGTGATACCGGCGTGAACATGGGGCCGCGTGTCGCCAGTACATTCCTGCAGCGCTGGTTATCGGCGCTGAATATGCAGGGCAAGCTATATCCGGATCTAAAGACGGACGGCGCGATCGGCAACATCACCATCGCTGCCCTGAAAAGTTATCTCGCCGTTCGTGGCAAAGATGGTGAAAACACGCTGCTGAAGGGGCTGAATTGTAGCCAGGGTGCCCGCTATCTTGAGCTTGCTGAAGCCAGGGCGGCAAATGAAGATTTTCTCTATGGCTGGATAAAGGAAAGAGTGGAACTATGAACTATCTCATTAATCGACTGAAAGAGCCGTCCACCTGGCGCGGCATCATTCTTGTTGTTGCTGGCATATTTGGTTATCAGATGCCGCCGGGCATTCAGGAAACTGTCATCGCTGGCGGTGTGGCGCTGGCTGGCGTTGTGGGGGCGGTGATGCCGGACAGTGTTAAGAAATAATTAAGCAAAAGGCATTACAGAAGCTCCTGAGCAAAGGGGCTTCGATAATGCTGAATCGAGGTACCGACAAGCAGCTCAATAAAAAACCCCGAGGAGGAAATCCTTAATTTAACGGGGTGCTGAATTGACAGCCAATGAACAAATCATACTCACTCGATTCAGCACTCCGCTAGGTTGCAGATCAAAAAGAGGGTCGATTGGGTGTGTAAATCAGAGGTGTGGCTCATCCTTGAGCCTACGGGTAGAAACAGAAAGACAACCAAATATGGGCAGGACAGCGCCTGCTTTAAGCTTAGGCTAAAGACCCGGATTAACAAGGACATTATCATTTCCAGTGGATGTCCTGGGTTTTTCAGGAGCTTTTCAGAGGATAAAGGCTTCGATGTTTACCATTAATAGGTGTTCTCATCTAGAGGTGAAGGCTGTACCTTGATAAGGTTGATTATCATTCACGATACTGGTGTGATTATGAAAAAGGGACTTCTGGGTACGATTCTTCTGTGTAGCATACTTATGGGGTGTGCCAGCCCCGCTAAAAATTCGCATCCAAAACTGCTATATTCACCAACTCCGGCATACCCGTATTACGCACTGGCTAACAGGATTGAAGGAGATGTCAGGGTCAGATATAACGTAGGGGCCGATGGAAAGGTATCAAAGGTATGGATACTCAGATCAGAACCGCAGCACCTCTTCGACTCAGCAGTCATTGCGGCAATGTCACAATGGCGTTACGAAACCAATAAACCCAGTCAGGGCCTGACAAAAACAATATTTTTCAAACTACAAGCTCCGTCAGGCTAAACTCGATAGCTGAGTAATCATGTGATAGTGAGCATCGAGAGCTACTTCATTCTTTGCCATCGCAGAGGCCACCTTCGGGTGGCTTTTTTCATGGTTTTAACAACATATCAGATGCATAGGCATTTTTTCACTCTTGCCAGCCCAGTAACCGATCTTGCTTCTCTCTCTGCCAATTCAAAGGTAGCTGCGCAAAGCTTCTGGTATCTACCGGTTGTGAAGCCTTTCTTTTCCGTCAGTCCAAGTAGCGGGTTGATTCTTTTACAATTAGCACGATGAATCCTGGTAAAGCGTTCATCACTCTTGCATGCCTTACCGCTGGCGGTTTTTAAGGTGTTGACGACATATCCATCAGGATTATCGTTAAGCCAATGACGATATGCAGATTCACTATCCGGTTGAAGTTTGCTGTTGAAGGTAACAGTTGTCATAGTTTCCATCCATACGTTTATGACTAATCATTTTTATCTTAGCCTTCCAAGAGTTACAATGATATCCATGAAATTTATTGTATAGGTCGAAGGCATGATCTGGGTCATATACGTATCTGATAAACCTCATTCAAAAAAGAATTTTGTAATTGGACTGGAACAGAAGGTTTGGGGAGTTAAAGAATCAAAAAAAGAAACTATCGAAAAGGTTTCAGAAGGTGACCTAGTTGCTTTCGTGTATGCTATTTCTTGGCTAAAGGCAGAGGGGCCACCACCCAAGGGCTTTTCTCGGGTCAGTAAAGATGACCTTGAGAATTTTCGTGGAGTAGTTCAAAGCATCACTTTAGCTAAAGTGAGTAAATCCTATTACTCCTCCGAAGAGAAGGTGTGGCCGGATGATGACTATCCCCACCGTTTTAGCTTTGATAACGTATCAACGTTTGGTAAAAACATTTTTTTTGGAACCGAATTTTTCAATGCTGATTTTGTTGAGGCTGTAAGATATTCAGCTTGTACGCAGGGTTCTGTAACACAGGCATCGAGTATACATATCGTCACAGACATAACCGTAGTGAGCGGGGAAGACGATGATGAAGATACGGTAATCGGCAGTGAGGGGCGCCCCATCCTCAGGCTTCATCTTTCTCGTGAGCGTGCTCCCGCTTTGGTCAAGAAAAAGAAACAGTCCGTGTTAGATAAAACAGGAAAACTTGAATGTGAAATTTGTTCAGTAGATTTCAGGGAGATCTATGGTGAGTTAGGTCGAGGCTTTGCCGAGTGTCACCACAAGAATCCTTTGAGTTTGCGTGAAGACAACCAAGAAACTAAGCTTGAAGACCTTGCTATAGTTTGCGCAAACTGCCATAGGATGCTTCATCGCCGTCGTCCATGGCTAACTGTTGATGTACTTAAGAACATTTATGAAAACCAACGAACTGATTCAAATCCAAAATGATCTTGCTAATTTTGCCTCTGAACGCGACTGGGACAAATTTCATTCACCCAAAAACTTATCGATGGCTATGTCTGTTGAGGCTGGGGAGTTAGTGGAAATTTTTCAATGGCTAACTGATGAAGAAAGCCGAAATTTAACCATGAAGCAAAAAGTTAGAGCTGAAGAGGAGATTGCAGATGTCTTCCTCTACTTGCTTCGAATTGCAGACAAATTAAATATTGATGTGGTACAGGTTGCAAAAAATAAGTTAGCTACTAATGCAGCGAAGTACCCGATCGAAGCATGTTATGGGAATGCTAAAAAGTATACTGATTTGTGAGTTTGATGTTTAGTAACATCTAGCCATCGAGTCCTAGTAATGCTCATGTCTATCCGCTATTTTGAGCTGATCGGGCATATTTTTGTTGAAGATAACTATTTGTCGCACACCCAACTACATCACTGTAATGGCCCTTAGACGCCGTTCATTTCGTTGCTCTTTCCATATTTTGGCACTTTTTATGGCTCTGATATTTAGTAAAAAATCGACACACTGAATGTGTACTGCAATCTGATAGCTATTAACTCTAATATGTTGCACGAGAAATAAGCGCTCATTACGTCAATAGTCATCTGTTCTAAAAGCGCAAAACCGGCCAATACGAAATTAGGCATCTCGACAAAGTGAAAAGGTGCGGAAACTGGTGTGTGGTACGGTCTTTTTGCATTGCAGAGCTTATTTGTCTTGGAATATCTAAAGAGCGCTAACACGACTAAGTTCGTCAAAGTGGACTAAATCCTTTCAAACACCACAGCGAAACCGATGAAAATTTCAATCGGGATTCGTTGTGCTGACCGTACCACAAACTTAAAACAGCTACAGAGAAGACTCTATGAAGAATCTAAAAATTGAATATGTTGATGGTCAGCTTGTTACCGTTGAGGTCGAAGGTATCTCGCTGATTCATGCAGGATTGTCAGGACTAAATTTCAGCCATTTTTTAGGAAAAGAACCCCTTATTCAATTTAAGGTCGGAGGTGAAATTCCTACAGGACTAGCCCCGATTCAGCAGCAAGTACCAGTAACAATTAAGGAAAGTAAATTAATTCAAGAAACACCAGATGCATGCCATGCCCGTACAAATCGTAATAAAAATCGCAACCGTAACCGGAGTCATTAATTATGTTCAGTCGTGATGATTTAACCATATCAATGTACTACGCGTCGTCTACTGATTCTGAATCGGGCAACAAGCTGGCCACGATGACTATCGAAGTCCGCGATACAACTCCGATTGCTGATCTTGCCCTGATGACACAGCTGCAGTGTATGACCGATAAAGCGAAAAAGAAAACCTATTCTGTAGGCAAGCAAAGTATCGCCAACGGTTCCGATCCTCTCCTGGTGGCCATTGAAGGCCACTGGCGGAATGGTACGGAGGCGCTGGTCAAAGAGCTTCTCAATGAAGTTATGGACTTCATTTCTGGCAGCGTCGGTCAGGAAAGTACCTGGGTTGGTCAGTACGGGCTTAAGGTATTTGAGAATGCACCGTTGGCAGAACGTCTCCCGGAGAATGTGCTGCGGGCGGATGGTATTGCGGAGTCAACGGCATCCTGAGGTTACTACTAATGAGGTAGAGGATGAATAATAGGCCCCGTATATATAACAACAAATGGGATAAGGCGCGTTTGTCATTCCTGCGTAAGCATCCGCTATGTGTGATGTGTCATGAACAGGGCAGAACAACTGCCGCTACAGTCGTTGACCACATTGTTCCTCACAAGCTTAAAGATGCGCTGATTTCTTGCGACCAAAGGTTACTCGCTGTAGCTCAAAAGCTTTTCTGGGACAGAAAAAACTGGCAGGGACTCTGCAAATCTCATCATGACTCAACGAAACAGCGAATGGAGAAGCGTGGCACCTTCATTGGTTGCGATGAAAGCGGTGTGCCGCTTGATCCGAATTCCCACTGGTTCAAATGATGATGGTCCTACCGGGGGAGGGGGGATCTAAACTTCAGCGCCCTGACCCCAAATGACCGCCCCTTGTCCTTTGTGTGCACAACCGCGAAATGAAAAGTTTTTTTCCGGGAGGTTCTGATGGCCGGACGACGCCCGAAACCGACCCACCTCAAAGTGGTTACCGGCAATCCGGGCAAACGAAAACTCAACGATAAAGAACCCACGCCAGCGAAAGAAATCCCGAGTCCTCCGGCCTATCTTACTGACTGGGGAAAAGTAGCCTGGGGACGGTTGACTGTTCTTCTTGACGGGATGGGGGTTCTCACCGTCGCGGATACGCTGGCGCTTGAACGGCTCTGCGATATCTATGCCGACATCCTGCAACTGCGTGACACTATTGCGGTGGAAGGCAGAACCTATACCGTCCAGACCGATGGCGGTTTTTTGATTAAGGCTAATCCGGCGGTTTCAATGCTGGCTGATGCCGACCGTCGTTTTAAAAGCTACCTGGTAGAATTCGGTCTGACGCCGGCGGCAAGGACGAAGGTGAAAGTTAATGGTGAAACCCCCGAAGAGGACACGCTCGACAAGTTCTTCGGTTGATCCGGCCACGCAGTACGCGCTGGACGTGACCTCCGGAAAAGAGTTGGCGGGGCCGGACATTCGTAATGCCTGCCAGCGTCATCTTAAGGATCTGGATTCCTGCCATGCGCGTGGACTCAGTTGGGACGCTGAGGCGGCACTGCGTTCAATTGATTATTTTGCCAAAGTGTTGAAGCTTAATGGTGGTGATTTTGAAGGTGCCCCTTTTGTTCTTCTTCCCTGGCAGTGCTTCATTGTTGGCTCCATTTTTGGCTGGAAGAATTCGAAAGGATATCGACGCTTTCGCATGGTTTATGTGGAGTCCGGGAAAGGTTCCGGCAAATCACCGCTTTCTGCAGGGATCGGTCTTTACTGCCTGACAGCGGATAAAGAGCCGCGTGCTGAAGTTTATGCCGCGGCGACGAAGAAGGACCAGGCGATGGTTCTTTTCCGTGATGCGGTAGCGATGGTCGATCAATCACCGGCTCTTTCCTCGCGCATCCAGAAATCAGGCGGTGCGGGAAAAGAGTGGAACCTGGCATTTCTGCAGGCTGGTTCCTTCTTTCGTCCAATCAGTTCTGATGATGGTCAGTCGGGTCCTCGCCCTCATTGTGCGCTTATTGATGAGGTTCATGAGCACAAAAGTAACCAGGTCGTAGAAATGATGCGAGCCGGTACTAAAGGGCGTCGACAGGCTCTGATTTTCATGATCACGAACAGCGGTCATGATAAAACCAGCGTCTGCTTCGACTACCATGAGTATGGGCGAAAGGTCGCTGAAGGCACGATTGAAGATGACAGCTTCTTCTCCTTTATCTGTTCTCTGGATGAGGGAGACGATCCCTTCAAGGATGAGGCCTGCTGGAAAAAAGCTAACCCATCGCTGGGGCACACCTTTGACGAAACCTATCTCCGGGAGCAGGTTACTCAGGCACGGGGCATGCCCTCGAAAGAGAGTATTGTTCGCAGGCTTAATTTCTGCCAGTGGGTTGATGCCGATAATCCCTGGATGAGCAGCGATGTCTGGATGGGATGCGAAGAAGCTTTCGACATTGACGAACTGGAAGGTGAGGAGTGTTACGGCGGTCTGGACCTTTCTGGTTCTCGTGATTTGACCGCGCTGGCTCTGTTTTTCCCCAGACAGCGGAAACTGCTGGTGGAGTTCTGGACACCAAAAGAGACGTTGCTCGATCGGGCAAAAACCGACCGGGTACCTTATGACGCCTGGGCTCGTGATGGCCATATTCACACCACGCCGGGAAAGGCAGTGAAATATGGTTTTGTCGCTCAACGAATAGCCGATCTTTCACAGCAATTTCACATCATTGCGATTGCCTTTGACCAGTACCGTATTAAGTACCTTGAACCTGAGCTGGAGGAGGCATCAGTTTCTGTCCCGCTTATTCCTCACGCGCAGGGCTATTACAAGGCAAAAGACTCCGGGTTGTGGATGCCACATTCCATTGAACTCTTCGAGGAGTTGCTTGATGACAGCATCGTCATTATCAAAACCAACCCCTGTCTGCGCTGGAACGCTGCTTCAGCGGTGACTGAGGCAGACCAGAAAGAAAATCGCATTTTTGCCAAGAAGAAGAGTACGGGCCGTATCGATGGTGTGGTAGCCAGCGCTATGGCAATCGGCGCTGCTGAAGGTTACGAGGACGACTCTGGCGATATCGATGATTTTTTCAGTAATCCAATCATAGTGTGAGTCACCATGAATAAAGAGAAGAAACCCGGTCGGATAAAAAGTGCCGTCCGCCGGTGGCTCGGTATGCCGATATCACTGACGGACGGAGAATTCTGGTCAGCCTGGGCTGGCGGTGAATCGGCGGCGGGCAAAACCGTCACCGTTGATAAGGCGCTTCAGCTGTCTGCTGTCTGGTCATGTGTCAGGCTGTTATCGGAAACCATCGCCACGCTGCCGGTTGGCTTTTATGAAAAAACATCCGACGGGCGTCAGAGTGCAAATGAACATCCGCTCTATGAGCTTCTGCATAATCAGCCCAATGCTGATATGACGGCGGTGGAATTCTGGGAAATGATAATGGCCAGCCTGTTGTTGTGGGGAAATGCTTATGCCGAGATTGACCGTACCGGAAAGCGTATTACGGCGCTGGTACCACTACGGCCTGAGCGTATGAAGGTGGAACGAAGTCGCGAGGGTGAGCCCATCTATACCTATCGGGATGGAGCAGGCGGCGGAACCCGGAATATTAAAGAACAGAACATGATGCATATCCGCGCATTCAGTACGAATGGCGTGATGGGTCTCTCGCCAGTGAGTTATGCCCGCCAGACCCTGGGGATGGCAATGGCAACGGATGAAGCCAGCGCGAAGGTATTTAAAAACGGTATGCGCCCAAGCGGCATCCTTTCTATGGAGCAAGTCCTTAAGAAAGAGCAAAGAAACGAGGTGCGGGACAGCCTGACTGAACAATTCGCTGGATCGATGAATACCGGGAAAATGATGGTGCTGGAAGCCGGAATGAAGTTTCTTCCTGTGGCTATGAATCCGGAGGATGCCCAGATGCTCCAGACCCGGGCTTTTAATATTGAGGATATCTGCCGTTGGTTCAGGGTCTGGCCGGGGCTGATTGGTCATAACGCCCAGGGGCAGACGATGTGGGGGAGTGGGGTGGAGCAGATGTTGATTGGCTTTCTGACTTTCTCTCTTCGCCCCTGGTTGAGCCGCATCGAGCAGGCTATCCGTAAAAATCTTCTGGCGCCAGGTGAACGCAATCGGTACTTCGCTGAGTTCTCAATTGAAGGGCTGCTTCGTGCGGACAGTGCCGCTCGTGCTGCGTTTTATTCAACGATGACTCAGAACGGGCTGATGTCCCGTAATGAAGCCCGACAGAAAGAAAATCTGCCACCCAGACCTGGTGCCGATCAACTTACCGTTCAAGCCAACCTGCTGCCAATAGATCTGCTGGGGAAATCTGGCGACGGTGAATCTGCCAAAAACGCACTGCGGGAATGGCTTGGCATTAAATCAGAGGAGACGCCGGAATGTACCGGAAAAACGCAGCCATGAAAGTAAAGGCATTCGATTTTGATATTAAGGCCGTCAGCGATGATGGCCTTTTTTCTGGGTACGGTTCCGTCTTCGATGTGGTGGACAGCTACAACGAAGTGGTTGCACCGGGCGCTTTCCTTGAAAGTATTGAGGAAACCCGGGCAAAGGGCCGAACCTTTCCGGTGCTCTGGCAGCACCGGACAGGTGAGCCGATAGGGAACTGGGATATCTCGACCCTGAAAGAAGACAAGCATGGTCTGTTTGGCGAAGGGGCACTGTGGCTTGATGACGCAGCTTACGCAAAAACCGCCTGGCGGGGCATGAAAACCCGGGCAATTACTGGCCTTTCCATTGGCTATTACGTCCGGGAGTCAAATTACGATGAGAAAACCCGGATCCGCACATTAACCAGGCTCGATCTGGTCGAAATTTCCATCGTCACTGTACCAGCCAACGATGACGCCCGCATTGACGTCATTAAGTCGCAGTTGTCCCACGGCGATCTTCCTTCACTACCTGAATTTGAGGGGCTCCTGCGTGAGGCAGGCTTCTCTAAAACGCAGTCCACGGCGATCGCCTGTCGCGGCCTGTCATACCTGCTTGACCGGAGTGAGTCCGGGGGCGAAGACGGCGAAACCAAATCGGCTATTGCGGCGATGAGCCAGCAACTGAGTCAGTTTTCTCTCCCTAAAATTTTCTAAGGAAAAGATATGTATCAGAAAAAATCGGCTGAAGACCAGCCGCAAACCATCGGCGAAATTTCGGCTCAGCTCTCTGCCGTTATGGACCAGGTCAAAAATTTTGGCGAAGACGTGAAGCGAAAAATGGAGTCGGGCGAGACGGTCTCTCAGGAGCTTAAGCAACGAACAGATGAAAGTCTCAGTCAGCTCAGCGAGCTGAAAGAGCGCCTGACCGAACTGGAGCAAAAAGGTGCCCGCCGCCAGGACGATACCCCGACGCAAAGGAAATCACTCGGTCAGTTGGTGGTTGAAAGCGAAGAGTATAAAGGTATGGACAGCTCGGCCCGCAAAAGTATTCGTGTGAAGCTGGAGCAGAAAGACATCATGAACGTGCCGGCAACAACCGGAACTGGTGTCAGTGCAACTAACAGCCTGGTCGTCTCTGATCGTGTTCAGGGCATTATCGCCCCGCCGGAACGCACTCTCACCATTCGTAATCTGCTTATCCCGGGCAATACCGCATCCAACGGTATTGAATTTGTTCAGGAGACGGGGTTTACGAATAATGCAGACACTGTTCCGGAAGGTGCCCTGAAACCCAAATCTGACATCAGGTTTGACCTGAAAAATGCACCAGTTCGCACCATCGCCCACCACTTCAAAGCATCGCGTCAGATCCTGGACGACGCCCCCGGGCTGGCCAGCTATATCGATGGGCGTGCGCAATATGGCCTTCGCTTTAAAGAAGAGTTGCAGCTTCTGAGTGGTGATGGTACCGGCGCGAATATTCTCGGTATTTTGCCGCAGGCAAGTGAATTTGCGCCTGCACTCACTTTGTCCAATGCCACGCCGATTGATCGTCTGCGTCTGGCTGTTTTGCAGGCCGTTCTGGCGGAATATCCGGCGTCTGGTTTTGTGCTGAACCCGATTGACTGGGCTGGCATTGAACTGACCAAAGATAACGAAGGTCGTTACATTATTGCTCAGCCGGTCAATGGCGGTGTTCCACGTATCTGGGGTCTCCCTGTTGTGGAAACGCAGGCCATGGTGCAGAACAACTTCCTGACGGGGGCCTTCAATATGGGGGCGCAAATCTTTGACCGTATGGATATCGAAGTTCTGCTATCCACCGAGAACGAAGACGACTTTGTTAAAAACATGGTCACCATCCGTGCGGAAGAGCGTCTGGCACTGGCTGTGTATCGCCCGGAGGCGTTTGTCACCGGTACTGTGACAGCGCCATAACCTGTGAGCCGGGGCCATCTGTGTGGCCCTTTTTTTATTCAGAGGGTGTGATGAAAACGACTAAGAAAGCAGTGAGTGCGGAAGCCATAGTCTCTTCAGAAGCGACAGCAGAATCGGCACCGGGAATGGTCTCAGTCCAGCCCCTTCGCCGTTTTATGGATGGCGATGTATTCCGTACACCACAGGATGAGGCATTTACCGTTTCACGTCAGCGGGCTGCGGATCTGAAGGCGAATGATCTGGTGGCTCTGGTGGGGGATGCTCCGGATAACAAAATGAGCCCACAACCTGATACGAAGGGGTAATTCGATGCCAGTGATCCACACTGAAATAGCGATGGAGCATCTGCGGGTGGATGACGAACTGGAGAAGGCGATGGTTGAGGGCTATCTGTCAGCTGCTGAAGATGCGGCCATGGAGTTTTTAGATCGTCGTTTTTATGCGGATGAGCAGGCGCTTGTAGCTGCAGTAGAAGACGGAAGCGCTGGAGAACGCCCCATGGTTATCAGACCTTCTGTACAGAGTGCCGTCTTGCTGATCCTCGGTGGGCTTTATGCACATCGTGGTGACGATTCTGCTGGTGGTGCAATACCAAAGCAGGCGCGGTGGTTACTGGAGCCTTTCCGCACAGGCATGGGTGCCTGAAAGAATTGCCCGGAAACAGGAAACGATTATGGGTAGCCTTCATGCTGGCGAGCTCAATAAACGCATCATCCTGCAACGTCAGGTAAAAAGCCGCGGTCCTCTTGGTGAAATTATTTCCGGGAGTATCGCTAATGTTGCCACCGTTCGGGCAAAAGCGGAGCTGAAATCAAACCGGAAAATAAGGACGCTGGATCAACAGCAAGTTGCCGAGACCTGGCTGTTCACTCTGCGAACCCGGCCTGATGTTCAGATTGACTGGCTTATAAGGTGGAATGATGCGGTTTTCACCGTCGTCTCTGTTGATCGCAGCCATCCTGACCGGGTGGAAATAAAAGCAGAGAGGGATACGAGACATGATCGAGTTGGCGATTAAAACCGCGCTGGAGCGCATTACCGGCATGAATGCTTATCCGCTTTTACTGCCGGATACGGTCCAGGAAGGGGTGACCTTTCAGCGTATCTCTGACCCGGAAATGTACTCGGGAACATTGCGGACGGGGATCGTGTCTGCCCGTATCCAGGTGAATCTGTACCGTGTTGATGATTACACCTCATTGCTGCAGCTGGATAAAAAAATCTGGTCGGAATGGAAGTCAATCGTTCACGGCCAGCTGGAGGGTATCCCGGTTCAGTATGTGGAGCGTGGTGGTATCCAACAGGATAAAACGACGCTGACGAACCGCAGCATCCAGTACCGCCTGATTCGTGATTTCATCATTCACTACGTGGAGGACTCATCATGATCCGAATGGAAGTGAAAGGGCTGGATGAGCTGGAACGGCAGTTAACCGCTTTGGGGGAAAAGGTCGCGACGAAGGTGTTACGGGATGCCGGTCGTGAGGCGTTAAAGGTAGTTGAGGAGGATATGAAGCAGCATGCCGGCTTCGACGAAACGTCGACCGGGCAGCATATGCGGGATTCAATCAAAATCCGCTCTTCTACCAGAAAGGCGCAAGGGAATGCGGTTGTAACGCTCCGTGTTGGCCCCAGCAAGCAGCACCATATGAAGGCGCTGGCTCAGGAGTTCGGCACGGTCAAGCAGGTTGCAGACCCCTTTATTCGACCCTCCCTGGATTACAACGTCCAGACAGTTTTGCGCGTCCTGACCGTGGAAATTCGAAACGGTATTCAAAACAGGTAGCGACCGCTACCGATTCATATAAGAGAGAATAATCATGGCTGAGAATCAGACATCGCCTGAGTATGCAATGCTGCCTGCAGGCACGCTAACTAAATGGGGGAAACCCGGCGACGCGCTGGCGGCGCTGAAGGCGCTTGATAACTGTAAAGCGTTGGGTGCGATGGGCCAGACCGGTGGGTTCGTTGACTGCACCACGCTGAAGGATAAGCAAAAGCAGTCCATCAGCGATCTGCCGGATGGCCCGGAAAAGTCGCTGGGGTTCATTGACGATCCTGCAAACGCGAGCTTTACGGCGCTTCTTAATGCGGCGGAGGCCCGCGAGACTATTCAACTTTATGTTGAACTGCCGAACAAACGCACCGCGACTATGCTGCTGGCGTTGTCTGGTTGGCAGATGAATGAAATCACCGCACCGGCAAGTGAAGTGATTCAGATCACCGTGCAAGGCAAGCAAAACAGCATTGTGTGGGGTACTGCCGGTGCTGGCGGCGAATAATCAGCATTATTTACCAATAACAGATAGCCACCTTCGGGTGGCTTTTATTTTTTAAGGACGACCCGTGAAAGATAAAGGTTTTGACCTGTCCGCGCTTAAATCCGCGCTTCTTAAATCAGTCCCGACGGTGGCTAAAACCGAGCTATTCGGCGCAAAAGTTTATATCCGCCGCCTGACCGGGGATGAAATGATTAGCTACGAAGAAAAGATGATGGAATCAACAAAAGCTGGGGTGCCGCGTGAGGCATCCGAGCATTTAATCCAGATCATTATCGATTCGCTGGTTCAGCCAGACGGAACGGCTATTCCCGATGAATTAAAGCCAACGGCTGCAGAACTGCTGAAGGCCCATGAAAACCCCGAGTTGCTGGAAGCCGTGGATAAGGTGAAACGCCACTCCATCGGGACGCTGGAGGAAGCAGAAAAAAACTAAATAACTCGCCCTGGCTGGAGCTAATTTTCTGGCTGGCCGACCGCTGGGGCGAGCCTGACCCATCCAAAATTGCTGCACTTCCGGCAAACACGCTGTACCACTGGCGCGCCTACTTTCTGAAACAAGGTATTTTCCGCCACCCTGGCGATGAAAATGCGCCTCCTCCCGATACAACACCTGCGCCATCCCGGATGAAGATGGAAGAGGAATGCGCGGCAGTCATGAGGGCATTAATGTAATGGCAGACGTCGCATCTTTAGCGGTCGGGCTGCACCTTAACGCAGCCAACTTCAAATCCCAGCTTCTGGGAGCGTATGGCGATGCGGAGAACCAGTCAAAAAGGTTTAACCGCAATGCCCAGGCGGACGCGAAAAAGACGGAAGACGCCTATAAGAAGGTCGGCCTTTCGATATCCGGGATGGCCAGCAGGCTGGCGGGGCTGGCAGGAGCCGGTCTTTCCATAAGTACGATCATCACAACGTCCAGGCAGTATGGCCAGGCGCTATCCGACCTGCAGGCGATCACCGGCGCGACCGCTGATGAGATGAAAGCGCTGGATCTGGCCGCGCAGGAAATGGGGCGAACGACAGAGTACAGCGCCTGCCAGGCAGCTGAGGCGCTTAAGCTGATGGCATCGGCTAAGCCGGAGTTGCTAAAGACTTCAGATGGTCTGCAGCAGGCGACGAACAGCGCATTGATTCTGGCGCAGGCCGCAGGAACGACGCTCCCGGATGCGACCCGAACGCTGGCGCTGTCGTTGAACCAGTACGGAGCGAGTGCACAGGAAGCAGATCGTTATATCAACGTTCTGGCCGCTGGCGCGAAGTACGGCTCATCCGAAATCACGGATACGGCAGCGGCGATAAAAAATGGCGGTGTCGCAGCAGCGCAGGCTGGCGTCGGTTTTGAACAACTGAATGCCGCCATTCAGGTTCTGGCAGAACGTGAGGTTAAAGGTGGCCAGGCAGGAACGGCACTGCGTAACGTCATCCTGAATCTGGAAAAGGGCACGGACAAGAGCCTCAAGCCATCCGTGGTTGGTCTCAGCCAGGCGCTGACTAATTTGTCAGGGAAAAACCTCTCCACGGCTCAGGCCGTGAAGCTGTTTGGCGTGGAGAACCTGAATGCGGCGTCTATCCTGGTCCAGAACCGTTCAAAGATTGATGAGCTGACCGCTTCCCTGACCGGTACAAAAACGGCGCATGAGCAGGCATCCATCAGGGTTAACAACCTGAACGGTGATTTGCTGGGTCTGAGCAGCGCATTTGAAGGGATGGTCATCAAGATTGGCCAGAGCAGTAACGGTCCACTTCGCAGCGGGATTCAGACAGCTACGGAGGCGCTAAATGGCCTGGCGGATAACTTTAATACCGTCTCCAGTATTGCGCTTTACAGTCTGATTCCGGTTCTTTCCACAAAATTAACCGCAGGGCTTCGGGAAAATATCGCTGCCTGGCGGGAAAGCCAGGCGGCGGTAAAAGCGAGAGCGCTTGCCGATGCGGATATTGCCCGTAAAACGCTGGATTCGACAGCTGCCATCCTGAAGCAAAATGATGCCGAGTTTGGTCATTACCGCCAGATGGAACGGACGGCTAAACAGTACGGGATGAATATCAGTTATCAGGACGAGTTTGCGCGGCTTATCCGGCAGGAAACTGAACAAACCAACCTGGCCAGTCAGGCAAAAGCAAAGCTGAATGTTGCTAACCGCCAGTTATCGATTTCAGCCCGAGCCGCATCGGTTGCTGTAGGTCTGGCGCGAGGTGCTCTTGCTTTCGTTGGCGGCCCATTTGGTGCAGCGATGCTGGCTGGCTCCGCGTTACTGTATTTCCATCAACGGGCACAGGAAGCCCGACAGTCTGCTGTTAACCTGAAAGATGCCGTCGTTGAAACCACCGCTGCGCTGATGCAAATGTCCGACAAGCAGCTGGCAGTTAAAGAGCTGGACCTTGGCGATCAGCTGGATAATCAGCTTGGCGAACAAGAAAAGCTGCAGGAACAACTGAAGTACATGAACAAACAGATCGACCAGTCCAACAAACAGGGCTGGATCGGTGATGTGTTCGGTAACAAAAAGGACATGCAGGCGGCCCGTCAACGCGCTGAAGCTGACCTGGAGTCGGTCAATCAGGGTATCCAGAAGACCCGCGATAATCTGGAAAACGTCGGGAGAGCACGCTTTCTGGTTCAGACCGGAATTGCTAACTACGCCAGTCAGCTGGCCAGCGATATTCAGAAGATAACCAGCACTACTGGTACCCTGGGAGACACGCCCCAACCTGTGTGGACCGGCGATGGTAATGGTGATGCGGCAAAGAAAAAACAGGCTAATCAGTACGAGCAATTGCGGCGTGAAGTGGAACAAGCCCATGCCAGCAGCCTTGAACGGATCAATCTGCAGGAGCAGGAAAGCGCAAGGAAATTAGCGGAAGCAGCGAAGAAAAATGGCGCCAGCGATGCTGACCTGCAGCGCGCGCTTTTGATGAATGCGGAGAACTATCAGAAGCAGCGACTGGATCTGGCCGCACAGTATTCACCCACGCAGGAAACATTACGCAAGGAGCAGGAAGCCAGCCAGAATCTCGCCGAACTGTTCAAATCCCGCCTTCTTACCGAAAAAGATTACCAGACTGCCCGAATCACTCTGGCCAGGGATACAGCCAAAGAGCTTCTGCAGGCGCAGGCTGACGAAATTGCTGTTCCTAAACTGGATATCGCCGGTGAAGTCGATCCTCTCGTCTCCCTGCGCAATCAGCTGGCGCAACGCCAGTCGCTGCTGCAGGCGTATTACACCGGCAATGCCATCAGCAAGGATCAGTACGAAATGCTGATGCAGAAGGCGACGAAAGAGTCGGCAGATGCGCAGTATCAGACTTCGCTGGAGTTGTATCGGTCGCAAGGGGAGCTGCAGAGCCTTGCAGTCGGGCTTCTTGAGACGACGCAGGAGCGTTCCACAAATATGTTGACCGGAATGCTGACAAGAACGCAGAGCTTCAGAGACGGCATGATTAGACTGTTTTCCTCGCTGACGCAGGCAGTCATTAAAAACCTGGTGGATATGGCTGCTCAGGCGCTGGTTACCAGTTCCATTATGCAAACCATTATGGGCGTGGTGGGGATTGGGACGAGTATTGCAGGTGGTATTTCTGGAGCCGCCTCCGGAGCTGCTTCTGGCAGTACGGGAACGGCCATTCAGAATGCAGGGAGCAACTTTCAGTTTAATGCGAAAGGCGGCGTTTATGATTCTCCTTCTTTAAGTGCCTACAGCAACCAGATCCACGATACCCCGCAATTCTTCGCCTTTGCTAAAGGGGCTGGCGTTTTTGGCGAAGCAGGACCTGAGGCCATTATGCCGCTGACGCGTGCCGGTGACGGCTCGCTGGGGGTACGCGCGGTCGGGGGCGCACAGAGTGCCAGCACCACAGAAGGGCCAAAGGTCTGGATCACCATTTCTGGTGACAAAACTTCAACCGATAGTACATCGGGATTCGAGGAGTTTGGCCAGCAAATTGGGTCGTTCGTTGAGAAGAAATACCGTGAGCTGCAGGCGAAAGATATGCGACCGGGCGGTGCTATCTGGAACGCTGTAAAAGGACAACGCTGATGGCTATAGAAATATTTACCTGGAGTCCCCGAGTAAATCCAACGCAAACCGTTAATTTCCGTACCCGAAAGGCGCAGTTCGGCGATGGGTATGTCCAGGTATCAGGGGACGGATTAAATACCCGGTCACAGGAATGGGAGCTGAGTTTTGTCGGTACCGAGGATTATATCCGACCGATAAAACAGTTCCTGGATCGTCATGGCGGCACAAAGTCTTTTCAATGGACACCACCACTTGAAGATGTGGGGCTTTTTCGCTGCGAGCAATACAAACCCGTACCGATGGGGGGAGGGAATTACTCCCTGTCGGCAACCTTTATTCAGGGATTTAAACCATGAGTCTTAATTCAGATTATCAGAAGCTTGAGCCGGGTGATTCGATCCGACTGTTTGAAATCGACGGTCGAGCCTTCAATATGGGTGAGGTTTTATATTTTCACGGTTATAACGTCCCGCATTCAGCCGAGGAAATCGTCGCCGCCGGTGGCGATGAATCGAAGCTGCCAGCGAAAAGTATCTGGTGGCAGGGCATTGAATATAAAGCCTGGCCGTGCGAGCTGGAAGGGATTGAATCCACCACCTCGGGGAGCGATGCGCAACCGACGCTGCGAGTGGGCAATATCGACGGGTCAATTACAGCACTATGCCTGTATTACGACGACATGGCGCAGGCGCGGGTCACGATACATGAGACCCAAAAGCAGTATCTCGATGCGCAAAACTTCCCGGAGGGAAACACGTCAGCAGACCCTACGCAGGAAAAGCGTCAGCTGTATTTTATCGATGCCAAAAATCTTGAAACTGATGAAGCGGTGGAGTTCACCCTCTCAAGCCCGATGGACCTGCAGGGGCTAATGATTCCTACCCGGCAATACCACTCGATTTGCACCTGGTGTATTCGCAACCAGTATCGCAGCGGCGATGGTTGTGATTATGCCGGGACAAAATATTTCGATAAGAACAACAAACCGGTCGATGACCCTTCGAAGGACGTCTGCAATGGGACGCTCTCGGCGTGCAAATTTCGCTTTGGTGAAAACAACGAGCTACCGTTCGGGGGGTTCCCTGGCACGTCGCTGATCAGGAGCTGATATGCGCCAGAAAACGATTAAGGCCATTCAGACGCATGCGGCGGCTGATTACCCGCGCGAGGCCTGCGGACTGATTGCTCAAAGGGGGAGAGTGGAGCGCTATTTTCCCTGCAGGAACCTGGCCAGCGAGTCGAATGATAATTTCGTTCTGGCGCCGGAGGATTATGCGGAGGTTGAGGATTGGGGAACGATCATCGGTATTGTTCACAGCCATCCGGATGCAACGCCGCAACCCAGCGAACTGGACAAAGCGCAGTGCGATGCCACGCAGTTGCCGTGGCACATTATCAGCTGGCCAGAGGGAGATCTCCGTACCATTCTCCCCCGCGGCGAATTGCCGCTCATCGAGCGACCGTTCGTGCTTGGCCATTACGACTGTTGGGGGCTGGTGATGAGTTATTTTCGGCAGACCCACGGCATCGAGTTGCATGACTACCGTGTCGACTATCACTGGTGGGAAAACGATTATCCGGATAACTTCTACCATGATTGCTGGTACGAATGCGGGTTCCGTGAATTTGATGGCCCGCCGCAGCCGAGCGATATGGTCATTATGCAGGTGCAGGCTGACAAATGGAATCATGCCGGCATTTTACTGGAGGGGAACATGTTGCTGCACCATCTATATGGTCACCTCAGCCAGCGCGTTCCTTATGGCGGTTACTGGAAGGATAGAACAATGAAGATTCTGCGTTATAAAGAACTATGCTAACCTCTCGTTAAATATAACAAGTGCATAGGATAGGAAATGAAGAGATTATCTTTAATTGTTGGGTTAATAATGCTATCTGGTTGTTCAAGTAAATCTCTTACCGAGAAACCACCAATATTATCCGTCCACTCCCTTAAGACACCTGATGAAGTAAATCGATGCCTAGCTCCGAAACTTTTGGAGTGGTCTCCGTCAACAACTACGATGCCAACTGATACTGGATGGTTAATTTCTTCATCAGCCGATTTTATTGGTACGTTCATGGTTACCAAAATAAATAAGAGTAGTGATGGCGGAAGTGACATAGAAGTATATGCTCATTCTAAAGGTTCATCAGACCCTTACGGAACGAGGGTAAGAATGTGCATTTAACTCAAAACAACAACCAGAAAATCAGGTTGTTTATGTGAGGTTAAGATGCAAGAAGTAATGACAAGAATAGAGTTAAGCGGAATTCTTGGTAAAAAATTTGGCGCTTATCATGAGCGCCTTGTAAGTACGACGAGCGAGGGAATTCAGGCTCTATGTTGTACAATTGATGGCTTTGAAAAATTTCTTAATAATAGTAAAGAAAAAGGATTAACCTTTGCCATTTTTAAAGGCAAGAAAAATATCGGGAAAGATGATTTAGGCTTCCCTGTGAATGGTGATGTTATCCGAATTGTTCCTGTCATTATTGGGAGCAAAAAAGCAGGGATTCTTCAAACAATCCTCGGTGCAGTTATTGTTGCTGCAAGTGTTGTATATGGTTTCGTTACTGAGGATTGGGTAAATGCTGCGTATGGTATACAAGCAGGCGGAGCCATGATGCTAGGCGGCGTCGTCCAGATGCTTTCCCCTCAGCCCGGAGGTCTAGCCCGCAGAGAATCACCCGAAAACAAAGCCTCTTATGCCTTTGGTGGCGTCACAAATACCGCATCACAGGGTTATCCCGTTGGCCTTCTTTACGGCAAACGACGAATTGGTGGTGCGATTATTTCAGCCGGAATATATGTCGAAGACCAGCAATAAATAATCAGTCAGTAATTCCCTCCAGTACAGGCCACCTTGCGGTGGCTTTTTTTATGGACGCAATATGGCAAATAACATAATCAAAGGGCGCAAAGGTGGCAGCTCAAGCCAGCGCACGCCGACGGAGCAGCCGGATGATTTACAGTCCGTAGCAAAAGCCAAAATTCTCATCGCGCTGGGCGAGGGAGAATTTGCGGGTGAATTGACGGGCAAGGATATTTATCTCGATGGTACCCCGCTATTAAATGCCGACGGGTCAGAGAACTTTTCCGGTGTGGCGTGGGAATTCCGTCCTGGAACACAGGCACAAAAGTATATTCAGGGTATTCCCGGTACTGAAAATGAAATCAGCGTCGGAACAGAAATATCCAGCGAAACCGCCTGGAGCCATACGTTTACCAATACTCAGCTATCTGCCGTCCGCATCCGTCTGAAGTGGCCGTCCCTGATGAAGCAGGAAGATGATGGTGACGTGGTGGGCAACACGGTTAAATACGCCATCGATTTGCAGACAGATGGCGGTGCCTGGCAGACCGTGCTGGAAACGGCGGTTACCGGGAAAACCACTTCCGGATATGAGCGCAGCCACCGCATCGACCTGCCGCAAGCAGGGAGCACATGGACGCTCCGCCTGCGGAAAGTCTCGCCGGACGCAAACAGCGTCAAAATCGGCGATGTGATGACGCTGCAAAGCTACACAGAAGTAATCGACGCGAAGCTGCGCTATCCGCATACCGCGCTGCTCTATATCGAGTTCGATTCCAGCCAGTTTAATGGTTCCATCCCGCAAATTTCCTGTGAGCCACGCGGGCGCGTGATCCGCGTTCCTGATAACTACAACCCGGAGAGCCGCGAGTATACCGGCACCTGGACCGGCGGGGTTAAATGGGCCTGGACGGATAACCCGGCATGGATTTATTACGATATCGTTGTTTCAGACCGGTTTGGCCTCGGCAACCGTCTGACCAGCGCGAATATCTCTAAATGGACGCTGTACCAGATCGCACAATACTGCGATCAGATGGTCCCCGATGGTAAGGGCGGCGATGGCATGGAGCCTCGCTATATCTGTAACGTTTACGTGCAGGAACGCAATGATGCCTACACCGTGCTGCGTGACTTTGCGGCTATTTTCCGGGGAATGACCTGCTGGAGCGGTGAGCAGATTGTTGTGCAGGCGGATATGCCGCGCGATGTTGATTTCAACTACACGCGGGCGAACATTATTGGCAAACCGCGTTATTCGAGCAGCACAAGCAAGGCCCGCTACACCAACGCGCTCGTCTCCTGGTCCGACCCGGCGAATGCGTATGCTGATGCGATGGAACCGGCGTTCGTCCCGGAACTGGTTTCCCGCTACAGCTTTAACCAGCTCGAAGTGACGGCCATTGGGTGTACCCGGCAGAGCGAAGCCCACAGGAAAGGGCTGTGGGGCATTCTGACCAACAACAAAGACCGCATGGTTGAAATCGATGTCGGTCTCGATGGCAAAATTCCGCAGCCGGGCTACATCATTGGCCTGGCTGATGAACTGCTGGCCGGACGCGTGAACGGCGGGCGTATCAGTGCGGTTAATGGCCGGGTGATTACCCTTGACCGGGATACTGATGCAAAAGCCGGTGACCGGCTGCAGCTGAACCTACCGTCAGGCATATCTCAGGCCCGGACGATCCAGTCAGTCAACGGTCGACGGCAGATAACAGTCACTACGGCCTACAGTGAGACGCCGGAAACAGAGTGCGTATGGGTTATTGAGTCCGACGATCTGTATACACAGCAGTACCGCGTGATTGGGGTAAAGGACAACAACAACGCCACGTATACAATCACCGGCGTGGCCCACGACCCGGATAAATTCCCGCGTATCGATACCGGCGCGATCATCGACCAGCGCCCTATAAGCGTTATTCCTCCGGGGAACCAGTCACCGCCGGAAAATATCGTCATCAGCTCGTATTCTGTGGTGAATCAGGGCATCAGCGTTGAAACGATGCAGGTGCACTGGAATGCGGTGAAAGATGCGATTTCGTATGAAGCGCAGTGGCGACGTAATGACGGTAACTGGATTAACGTGCCGCGCAGTTCGACCACCTCGTTCGAGGTCAGCGGCATTTACGCCGGTCGTTATCTGGCCCGTGTCCGGGCGATCAACGCTGCAGAGGTCTCCAGCGGCTGGGCATACTCAGAAGAGAAAACGCTGACCGGAAAAATCGGTTTGCCATCGGCACCGCTGGCGCTGACCACCACTTCCCTGCTGCATGGCGTGCAGCTGAACTGGGCGTTCCCGGAGGGGAGCGGCGATACGCAGAAAACCGAGCTGCAGTACAGTCCTAATCCCAACGGCAACGGGGCGATGGCGCTGTCTGATGTGGCGTATCCGGGCAAAACCTATCAGCAGATGGGTCTGCAGATTGCGGCGATGTTCTGGTACCGCGCGCGGATCGTTGACCGTATCGGCAATGAAAGTCCGTGGACGGCCTGGGTGCAGGGGATGGCCAGCGACGATATCGGTGACTATTACGACAAACTGACCGATGCGATTAAGGACACGGAAGCCTGGCAGGAAGCCCAGCGGGATATTGAGGAGACTCATAAGGAGCTGATAAAAACCGCCGAGGCTATTCGTGAAAAAGTCGCGCAGCAGGTCACCGATATTAACCAGAGTATCGATGATTCCGCGTCTGAGATCCGCCAGCAGGTTGACGGTCAGATAGAGTCCGTCAACAAGTCGATAACGGAGAATATCAACAGCGTAAATCAGACGCTCAGTGACAATATCACGGCAGTCAACAAGAGCATCACCGATGCCGTGAGCGATATTAATGCCTCCGTTGACCAGCAGATCGCTGACGTTAACAAAACCCTCACCGAGGGGGATGCTGCGTTAAAATCCCAGCTGCAGGCGGTTGAAAACAGTCTGAAACAGTCCATCGCCCAGGCGAATACAGGCTGGGACAAAGCGGTAAAACAGGAGACTGCCGACCGCATTGCGGACGTCAACGCGAAAGCGGCGCAGGCGGCAGACCAGCTGCTGAATGAAAAAAACGAGCGCGTGGCCGCCATTGATAATCTGCAGACGATTATTCAGGACGGCGACGAGTCACTGGCCCGTCAGATTTCTGAAATTTCCGCCGGTAGCGGGCAGCAGTTTGATTCGTTCAGTATCTGGTACTTCGATAAAGACAATGAGGGGTGGACCGAGGACGATGCCGGTCAGGTGCCGATGCAAATCACGGACGACGGCTGGCTGAAAGCACTGAACAGCACCGCCTCCTGCCGTTCGCCCAACGGGCAAACTATTCCGGCTTCCTCCTATCGCACCGTCATGCTGCGTATTAAACGCGTGGGTAATCCGGCATGGAAAGGGCGGCTTTACTGGATTGGTACAGAGGAAACCGGCTGGAGTGATGCCCGCTCGGTGAGTATCGCGGAGCAGGAGTTTGACGGCGATGGTATCAGCGTGGTGGCCATCTCCGATGTGAACTGGAATGCATCCGGTACGGTCCGCCGCTTTCGCCTGGATCTGGCTCAGGGGCAGAATGCTGACAACCATTTCCTGATCCACTGGATATCGGTCGGGCGCCCGGCACCGGCGGCCAGTACTGCGGCGCTGCGTAATGAGGAGATGGCGCGGACGCAGGCAGATGAAGCGGAAGCGCTGAAGCGCTCCACGCTGGCGGCACAGATAAGGGGAACGACGGACAGTAACAGCCTGGCGGATCTGCGTTCCGGCCTGCTGTATCAGGAGATGAATGCCCGTATCACTGCTGATAAAGCAGAGGTGACAGCCCGGGAATCGCTGCAGACGCAGTTCAACGAGAATAAATCCTCGGTCGCGGAGGAGCTGAGTTCCCTGTCGACTGCACAAAGCGCACAGGCCAGCAAAATCAGCGGGCTGGAAACCAGTCTGGGTAAAAAAGCCGATGCAACCGCGCTGCAGTCCCTCACGCAAAAGGTTGAACAGCAGGGCACCACGTTAACCAGCCAGGGGAATTCGCTGACCTCGCTGTCTAACCGCGTCGGTAAAACAGAGTCGGGTGTGGCCGCAAACAGCAACGCCATCACGGGCCTGCAGTCCAGCGTCAGCCAGCAGGATAAAACGCTGACCAGCCAGGGCAGCGCGATCGCTAAACTGCAGAACGACCTGACGACAACCAATTCAAACGTCAGTAAAAAGGCCGATGCGAGCGCGGTCACGGCGTTAACCAACCGGGTATCCGCGACGGAAGGCAACCTGACAACACAGTCTGGCCAGCTGACGATGCTGAAAAACACCCTGGCTGAAGGGAGCCTGATTAGCAATGGCGGCATGGATGTGGATCTGTCGTTCTGGGAGAACTCCGGTACCGGCTCGGCATTCACGTATGATACAGGTGAAAAAGCGCTGAGAACGACAACCGGCTCTGTCCGGGTTGCCAACGTCACGCGTATCCCTGCTGAGGCCGGGCTGACGCTTACCGTCTCATTTGAATACAAAACATCGGAAACGATGAACAGCGTATCGTCTGATACCGTTGGTGTGATAACTGATTTGGGCAATCCTGTCGCCTGGCTATCCTCAGAATCTCCGTGGCTGAGTGGCGTGACGACCAGCTGGCAGACGAAAACCGTGGAGCTGACCATTCCGGCAGACTTTACCGGGAATTATGTCTATCTGCGGTTTGCCGCCGGGGGCTGGGCACCGTCAAACAGTGCGCGTCTGTATATCCGTAAAGTCGACGTTTTTTCGTCGACCGGGGTGTCGAAGAAGGCAAATGCCTCTGCCGTGACTGACCTGACCAGTCGCGTTGACTCAGCGGAAGGGAAGCTGGCCAGCCAGAGCCAGGCAATCACAAAGCTGCAGAATGACCTGACCACCACGAACTCGAATGTGAGTAAAAAGGCGGATCAGAGCGCGCTGACGTCACTGACCGGGCGAGTGGAGAAGACGGAAAGTGGCCTGACTGCAGCGAACAGTAATATCACTTCCCTCAACAGCTCAATTAGCGCCGCAAAAGCAGCCGGGGATGACTATATACCTAACCCGGCATTTGATCCTTCTTACGACCGCATGGGGTATGACGTCGTATCATCCGGCGCTGCTGGCGTGCCCGGGGATTGCCCGTTTGCGTACGTGGTTCGTCTGGCAGGCCGCGATCATGTCCCAAAAATAAACAACATTGCTGTCACACCGGGTGATGTCTTCGAGATGTCGGCTCTGGTAGCCTGCGGCGCCGGTCAGGCCGATTTTAATCTCTATATCGCCAGCGGCACCTCTGCGACAGAAGGGGTTAAAGCGAGGCTTTCTGGCGGTAACACGAAAACCACGGCGGCCTGGAAGCGCGCAACATGGCGCTTTACGGTGCCGTCCGACACGAATTTCCTGCGCCCCTTCCTGCAGGTTAACCAGAGTTCACCCTTTGGTACGGTCTGGTATGCAGCAGACTGGCATCTGCGCAACGTCACCGCAGCGAACCGCGCACAGAAAACCGCCGATGCCACCGCGTCAGCAGTGGATACCCTGACCACGAAAGTCACCCAGCAGGGCGATACGTTGTCCAGCATCGGGAGCCGGACGACGGCGCTGGAAAACGGGCTGAAGACGACAAACAGCACCGTCAGCCAGAAGGCGGACGCGAGCGCTGTTCAGACCCTGCAGAACACGGTGACGCAGCAGGGCAAAGACATTACGGCGGCGAACAGCGCGATAACGAAGCTGACCAGCGACCTGTCGACGACGAATGCCAATGTCAACAAAAAGGCGGATGCGAGTGCGCTGCAGACGCTGCAAAATACCGTGGCGGAGCAGGGGAAAACGCTGACAAGCCAGGGCAGCAGTCTGACGCAACTGAATAACAGCCTCAATGAAGCTGTCGCTGATGCGGATGCCTCCCGGGCGATACCCGGCAACCTGATTTCCAACGGGTCGTTCGAGCGCGGCCAGGCTGCGTTTACTGGCTGGCAGTCAGCGACGTCAGTCATAACGGCATTGTCACCGTACAACGGCACCCGAATCCTCAAGGTGGTGCCGGGCAGTAACGTGGTCTCGCTGCTTCAGAAGATTTCGTTCATAAAGGATCGCACCTACAAAATAGGTGTGTTCACGCGTGTTTCAGGTGGCACGACAATGCCGTCAGGCGCTGCCGGAAATAACAAGCTGCGCATCGGTGAATCCGGCGGACCACTGAAAGAGGTGCAGTTCAATCCCGCGACGCTGCCGACAGGCTCTGTCTGGCAGGAAATTTCTGGCACATGGAAAGCCACGAAAACGGCAGTCCTTGACGTCTCCATTATGGTACTGCTGGCGACGGGTGAGCAGTATTTTGATGATTTCTATCTTATTGACGTGACTGATGAGACCAGTATTGCGGCCAGCGCCACTGCCATCAGTAATCTGACCAACCGGGTAACGAGCGCGGAAGGGAAGCTGGAGAGTCAGAGCAGCAGCATCACGAAACTCACGAACGATCTGGCCACGACGAATGCCACAGTTAACAAAAAGGCGGATGCGAGTGCGCTGCAGTCGCTGCAGAACACCGTGACAGAACAGGGCAAAACCCTGAGCAGCCAGAGCAGCAGCATCACCAGCCTGCAGAACGGGCTGACGACCGCGAACCAGAACATCGCGAAGAAGGCCGACGCGTCAGCCGTCACCTCATTAAGTAACCGGGTTACCGAAGCCGAAGGGAAACTGACCAGCCAGAGCAACAGCATCACTCAGCTTGAAGCTTCGCTCGATAGTGCCCGCGATACCGGTGAGAATCTGGTTGAAAACTACGATTTCAGAAACCAGTTAAATGCGTGGAATCTGCAGAATGCCGGGCGCATTGTGTGGGGTGCCTCAAGCGGGGATGGTTCTGCCGGGGTGACCATCACGCATACTGGCGACGCAAGTAATCCGGGGTTAATGTCGAATAACGCAAAATGGTTCCCGGTCAGTTCATCCCGCCGGTTCCGTTTTAAGGTACGCGCCAGGCTAATTTCAGGCTCAGGCGGGATTTTATGCCGCATATTTAATTCGAAAACCGCAGGCACTTACACCCAGACGCAGGCTGTTGTAACCAGAAAAGATGGTTTTGAAACGCTGACGGTAGATATACCCGCGTTGCCGGCCACCACCACAGACGCAAGGATTGCTTTTTATGTCTATCCGTCCGCAACCGTTGTGGTCGTCGACAGCATTGCCGTTTATGACGTGACTGATGAAACTGCGGGTTCAGCGAACGCGTCCGCAATCAGTGACCTGACCACACGCGTGACCAGTGCCGAGGGGAGCATAACTTCCCAGGGGTCGGCGATCACAAAGCTGCAGAGTGACCTGTCGGGCACCAACGCGAACGTGACGAAGAAAGCCGACGCCACTGCCTTAAACGCGTTATCTAATCGGGTAACGCAGACGGAAAAGGATATCAGCAGCCAGGCTGACAGCATTACCAGCCTGAACAGCACGCTGAATATTAATGCCCGTAAAGGCTCAAACCCGTGGCTGGACGGAACGTTTGAAACCTACGACGCAAACCACAATCTGGGTGGGTCCGCACGGGTTGTTAGCGGGATTGGCTATTCGGGCAATAAATGCATGCGTGTCACGCGTGCGCCGAACACGACAGGCAACAGCGATGATTTAATCGGCTCGCGCCTTGCCATTCGCGATACGGCAGTATTCAGGGTTGAATTCTGGGCGATGATGCCTGCCGGTGAAAATCCGTCCAGCGGCTGGGTCACTGCGGTCGGTATTAACGTACAAAATGATGCGGGCGCGAACTCATGGCTGGGGGCGGCGAATGTCAGCGAATCAGCGCTGGCCGGTCGTGACAAATGGGTTAAATTTTCCGGCTATGCAAAAGCAACAGCGAAAGGCTCGACGCGCGCTGTGGTCTGGATCTCCACGCGCGGGGCGAACGGCAGTAATACGCCAGGCTATAACCTGTATATCGACGACCTGGTTATTACAGATGTCACCGATGCTTACAATGCGCAGGGCACAGCAGACGCGGCGGCCTCTGCGGTTGACTCCCTGACCACGAAAGTCACCCAGCAGGGCGATACGTTGTCCAGCATCGGAAACCGGACAACGGCGCTGGAAAACGGGCTGAAGACGACAAACAGCACCGTCAGCCAGAAGGCGGACGCGAGCGCTGTTCAGACCCTGCAGAACACGGTGACGCAGCAGGGCAAAGACATTACGGCGGCGAACAGCGCGATAACGAAGCTGACCAGCGACCTGTCGACGACGAATGCCAATGTCAACAAAAAGGCGGATGCGAGTGCGCTGCAGACGCTGCAAAATACCGTGGCGGAGCAGGGGAAAACGCTGACAAGCCAGGGCAGCAGTCTGACGCAACTGAATAACAGCCTCAATGAAGCTGTCGCTGATGCGGATGCCTCCCGGGCGATACCCGGCAACCTGATTTCCAACGGGTCATTCGAGCGTGGTCAGGATGCATTTACCGGGTGGGGAAGCGTCGGGTCTGTTATCAGTGCGCAGTCGCCGAACTACGGCAGCAAAATCGCGATGTGTGGTGTGGGTCTTGCCACACTATCCCAGAAGGTCCCGGTAACGAAGGGCAACACCTATAAAATCGGTGTGTTTGCCCGCGCGCAGGGCGGTTCGGTCATGCAGGATCAGGGCAATAACAAACTGCGTATTGGTCAGTCGTCCCTGTTGTACGATCGCCAGTTTAACACCGCAGACCTGCCCACCGGCTCCTCATGGGTTGAGCTGTCCGGAACATGGAAGGCGACGGTTGACGGGATGGTTGATGTGGCTATCTACTCTTCCCTGAAGTCTGGCTCTCAGTATTTTGACGACTTCTATTTTGTGGATATCACGGATGAAGTGAATATTGCCGCCAACGCCGGGGCCATCAGTAGCCTGACCACGCGCGTGACCACGGCAGAGGGGAAAATTACCTCACAGGGCAGCAGCATCACAAAGCTGACGAACGACCTGTCCACCACCAATGGCAACGTTAATAAAAAGGCGGATGCGACAGCGTTGACCGCGTTGACCAACCGGGTAACGAGCGCAGAAGGGAAGCTGGAGAGCCAGAGCAGCAGCATCACCAGTCTGCAGAACGGACTGACGACCGCGAACCAGAACATCGGAAAGAAGGCTGATTCTTCGACGGTCACCTCCCTGACTAACCGTGTCACGCAGGCTGAAAATAAGCTGGAGAGCCAGGGCAGCAGCGTCACATCACTGAATAACAGCATTGCGGCCACCCAGCAGGATGCGGACGCGGCAAAATCAATGCCCGGCAACATGCTGGCGAACAACTCGTTCGAACGCGGTTTTGACGGCTGGAGTAACTCCGGCTGGAGCACGCTGGCAGCGCAGAACCCGAAGTCCGGCAAATACATCATTCAGGCCACGAAGACATCCAGCGGCTCTACGGCCTGTGACCAGGTGGTGAAGCTGACCGGCGGCCAGACGTACCGCGTGGGTGCCTGGGTGCGCAGGTCTGGCGATATGGCCATCAGCAATGCCAGCAATACCAAAATCAGCATCCGCAATAGCTCAGGACCGCTCAAAGATATTACGATCCCTGCCAGCGTCGGTACTGCATGGACTTATATCAGCGGCGACTATAAGCCGACGGCAGACGCCGAGCTGACCATCTCCCTGCGCTCCAGCCTGTCTGCGGGTTATCTGTATCTGGACGATGCATTCTGCATCGATGTCAGCGATGAGGTGGCCAATACCGTCAACGCTGCAGCCATCAGTTCACTGACAACGCGCGTGACCAGCGCAGAAGGGAAAATTACCTCGCAGGGGCAGCAGCTCACCAGCCTGCAGAACAGCCTCGGAAATAAAGCGGATGCCAGCGCGGTCAGTTCGCTGACGACGCGGGTAACAAATGCTGAAAATAAAATCACGGCCACATCAAACAGCCTGACCAGCCTGAACAGCACCGTCGGTACGTTATCCTCGACCGTACAGGCCCAGGGGCAGACGCTGGCGGAGACAAACGGCAAGGTCAGCTCGATGTACTCCATCAAAGTTGAAACCAATAACGGGAAGAAGGTGGGCGCCGGGATCGTGCTGGGCAGCGATGGTTCCACCAGCGACATGATCCTCTATGCCGACCGTTTCTCGCTGTTTAACCGCAACAGCAAAACCGCTGTGCCGGTGATGATTGCTGAAGGTAACGAGCTGTATATTGACACAGCCCGGATTAAGAACGGTTCGATCCAGAACGCCAAGATTGGTGATATTCAGTCAAACAACTACGTTGGAGGCAGTGAGGGTTGGCGCATCACTAAATCGGGAGCCAGCGAATTTAATAATGTTGTCGTGCGTGGGGAAGTTCATGCAAACAGCGGAAAGTTCACGGGTCATATTGAAGCAACCAGTGGTACGTTCAAGGGCAAGCTGGAGGCGCAGGAATTTATCGGGGATATTGCTATTGCCCGTCGCTACGATGATATGGAATTTCGCCGTAACAACAGGGTGCGCCGTAATATTTATTATCAGAATCGTGGTTATGGAATGACCGTTGTTCTTTGCTGTACGTTGCTAATGGAGTCGCCGGGTATTGATAGAAAATATGGCTACACGGTGGATGTCGTGTTCAATGTAGGAGGGCAGCAGGTCACTCGAAAATACCAAATGATGGGTGATAACGGATTTACAGGGACCATTGCACAGGAGTTTCGATTTGCAGCTAACCTCAACGCGGACAATAACAAAGTGAGTTGCTTTGTTGAGGCCCACGGAAATGACGCCAATTTTGACTATAGCTGTAGGGTGGAGAACATCACAGCAATGGCATTCCGAACCAGTAGCAGCAGTTTCAGCTAATTTGATAAGGGGCCGCATGGCCCCGTTAATACCATTGTTCGCTTCAATTCAGTAAGCAAAAAATTATATTCAATTATCATGATTATCGCTGATGAGATTAGGCCAGGTGACATGTAACTGGTTGTTCTCATCGTAACCCGAGAATAAACTTCCCTGAAAGCAAGATATGCCTGCTGATTCTAGCCACATCCATTCCTCCAGTTGTTCTATACCTGTTGCACAAACTCTGATTTCAAGCTTTTCACAGCAATGAATGATGCTTTGCACAATTGCCTGACGGGAACCGTCTTTGTGAATATTTCTTGTTAAATCATGGTGGATTTTTACTTTTTCCGGCTGGAAATTGGCGAGAAGCGACAATCCTGAATAACCTGCTCCAAAATCGCTGATAGCAACACTGATCCCAGCGCTTTTGAGTTTTCTGACTGACAGAGTAAACTTATTCATATCGCTAATGATCGCTCTTTCTGAGAACTGAATGATAAGTTGCTCAGGAATAAGATTACTGGACTGAATATAATCAAGGAGTGTTTCAACAGATCCTGGCACTTCAATAAGCGTCATTGGTTGAAGGCTAACTGATATCCTTTGTTCCGCGAGTATAAATTTCCCGGCAAAGAAAAAGGCGTCTCGTTTTGAGGTTATGTCTGCCAAAAAGAGCTCCTCACTGTTTTGCGACTGTGCATTCGGTATTAACTCAAATGAATGTACATGTTGAGCGAGGGGATCCACGACAGGTTTTATCTCAATTAAACTGGAATCTGTTAAAGATTTTAACCCTATAGTCTCGGAAGTAAAATACCATTCAGACTTGTCAGGCAACTCATAATAATTTTCTGTTTCAGTCGATTCGATGAACGTGCGGAAAAATCGCAGCGCCCGATCATTGTACATAAGCTTATGCTTTGTTGTACCACGTTCAAGGACAGATGCGAGACAATCATCTTGCGCATGGAGTCTGATATCAATTAGCTCCATGCCTGCATTACCAAAACGTCGAAAAGGAGCAAAGTCGCATAAAAGTTCAACAATGTTAAAATGACGTTTGTCGCAACTGATACTGTCAAAAACTTCTTTGACGGATTCTTCGCGGCCTTCAAGCAGTTGGAAAAAATGGATTCCATTAAAAAGTAACACACCAGTGACGCCCATCTGCATGTTGCGATCATTGGCGCTTTTAACCATATCAACAATTTCCTGATATGACGTTCCTGGACGAACGTGGCTTCGGTAGATAAGTGTTATAAGCATTTTTTCGTCCGTAGGAAAATTATTTTTTTGAGATTAGCATGTGCATAAAAGAAATGTCTGATCTTTTTAAAAAATTTTTTGCTAAGAATACGTAAGCAATCTGCCTCTTTCCCTCCAGTATCCTGCTTCACCCATTCGCGTGCGGCTTCAGGCACCAGTACCAGCGGCAGGCGGTCGTGGATATCGACCAGATCCTTGTGGGCTGCAGCGGTCACAATCAAAATCCCTCTGCTTCATCTCCGCGCTCGAAAGGTACGCTGCCGATAGCTGCCATGAATATTGGCTTGCCTTCCTTCGTATGGATGAAGTAGGGCCATTTCTTGTCACCTTCACGCTTCCACTCAAACCAGCCATCCGCAAAACAGATCGCCCGGCCGTGCTGCCAGCGAGGCTTAAACATCCGGCTGGTTGCCGCGGTTTCCACGCGAGCATTGATGAGCGCAGGTTTATCCCACCACCCGGGTGCGTAACCCCAATGAACCGGATCGAGGTGCGGTTCTTCATTGCGTTCGCTCAGCAACAGAACTTTGGTACCAGGTGCGACGTTGTAACGGCCGATCGGTTCGGGGTCATAGGTGATATCCCGCTCGGCCTCTTCGGCAAGATAAGGTAGCTATTCTTTACGGGTTTGTGATTGAGCAAAGCGTCCGCACATGGTTACCTGCAGTCTTCAGACTGGAAGTATGGAAGGTATGGCTCAAAGGGAGGGAATAGCTTCGACAATCCCATAACAAACGACTGTCGAAGCAAACATCTAAAACAATGTGTACAAATTTGTGTATTAAAACCAATTAAAAAACGAAGTTATATAACTTAACTATTTGATTTTAAGTGGTTTAATCTTGATTAATGTAAGTGCTATCGTAGGGCATACCATTCCTTATGTTTCAGTGGGTTAGCCATAGCCCCCAAAATATCGGATATCACGTTCACAATAATCACCAGCGCGCCGATGACCATCACGCCCGCTGAGATTGCGGCGTAGTCCTGTTGGCGAATGGCGTTAATGAGCCAGCGGCCCAGTCCCGGCCAGCTAAAGACCATTTCGGTAATCATCGCCAGCGTTAGCATGGTGGAAAACTGCAGACCCAGGCGCGGGATCACCGGCGGCAGGGCGTTATGCAGTACGTGACGGTGTAAAATCGTCCGCCGCGATACGCCGCGGGTGGCCGCAGCTTTGACATAGTTGGTGTCGTACACTTCGCTGGTGCTGATGCGCATCAGACGGATCACTTCCGTCGTCGGCGCTACTGCTAGGGTCAGCACCGGCAGCACCATATGGCGCGCCGCGCTGACGATCATTTCATGACGCCACGGCGAATCGGAAAGCCACGCGTCGATCAGCGCAAAGCCGGTGACCGATTTCACTTCGTACAGCAGGTCGAAGCGTCCGGAGACCGGGAACCAGCCCAGGGTAAGGGAGAAAAACAGGGTCAGCAGCAGCGCCAGCCAGAATACGGGGATCGAGAAGCCCAGCAGCGCCAGGGCGCTAATCAGGGTATCTTGCCATTTGTTGCGCATAATCCCCGCCAGCATGCCGACGGGGATCCCGATCACCAGCGCGAAGCCGAAGGCGAGGATACACAGCTCCATCGTGGCAGGGAATACCTCTTTAAGCTGCTCGGAGATCGGCTGCCCGTTGATGCTGGAGACGCCAAAATCCCAGTGCAGCACGCCCTCAAACCAGAACCACCAGGCGTTCCACAGCGAGGCGCCCTGCAGCGGCGCGTGAGGCGTAAAATAGCTCAGGCTAAAACCGACAAACGTCAGCAGAAAGAGCGTAATCAGCAGCAGCAGCAGGCGACGCAGGGTAAAAATAATCATGGTTTTTGCACCTCGTCTTCTTTTTCCCGCGAGACGCCGGCAAAAGAGGCGTTGCCAAACGGACTCAGCACCAGGCCTTTCATGTCGTAACGATAGGCCTGAAGACGCAGGGAGGAAGCCAGCGGCAGTACCGGCAGTTCATCAGCAAGAATGCGTTGGGCCTCTTTATAAGCTTCAATGCGCGAAGCTAGCTGCTGGGATGTCAGCGCTTTTTGCAGCACGTCGTCGAATTCACGATGACACCAGTGAGCATAGTTGGTTTGTGAGGCAATCGCCGCGCAGCTCAATAGCGGACGGAAGAAGCTGTCCGGATCGTTACTGTCCGTTGCCCAGCCGGAAAGCGTCAGATCATGACTCATATCCATTAATCTGGCTTCCTGAAAACGCCCTTCGACCGGCACAATGATCACCTTCACGCCAATTTGCGCCATATCCGCCTGGATAAGCTCGGCGGTTTTCAGGGGGCTGGGGTTCCAGGCCTGCGAACTGGTCGGAACCCATAGTTTGAGCGTCAGCTGTTCCAGCCCCAGCGCTTTAAGCCGGGCGCGAGCTTCCGCAGGATTATATTCGGTGATTCTGGCGTCGTTATCATAGGCCCAGGAGGCGCGAGGCAGCATTGAAGCTGCGGTTTCCGCCGTTCCGTAATAGATTGACTGCATCAGACGCTGATTATTGATGGCCAACGCCAGCGCGTGACGGACCTCCGGATTATCGAGCGGCGGCTTAGCGGTATTGAACGCCAGCCAGGCGATGTTCATTCCCGGGCGCAGGGTCAGGCGAAGGCGCGGGTCGTCACGCAGAATAGAGAGCTGGCTCGCAGCCGGCCAGGCCAGCACATCACACTCGCCGGTCAGCAGTTTTGACAGTCGTCCGGTACCGCCGGAGCCCAGATCGACCACCACCTGCGGCATCAGCGGTTTACCTCGCCAGTAGGCCGGGTGGCGCTGCAGACGAATATATTGCCCGCTGCGGTATTCCTCAAGCTGGAACGGGCCGGTGCCAACAGGTTGACGATCGATCAGCTCCTGACGATCGCTCTGGGCCAGCTTTGCGGCATACTCCGCCGACATCACCGAGGCGTAGTGGGTAGCCAGGTGCCACAGGAAGGAAGCATCCGGTCGTTTGAGGCGAAATTCAACAGTGTGGTTATCCAGCTTACGCACGCTTTCGACGCTGTCGGCGAACTGTAAGCTATCGAAATAGGGGAAGTTGCCGCCGTTCACGTTGTGCCACGGATGGTCGCGGTTAAAAATCCGGCCAAAGGTAAAAATCACGTCGTCAGCGTTGAAATTGCGGGTCGGCTTAAACCAGGCGGTGGTCTGGAACGGCACGTTATTGCGCAGGTGGAAGCGGTAGGTGGCGCCGTTATCCAGCACCTCCCAGCTTTCTGCCAGTTCCGGGACCAGGCGGTAGGTATAGGGGTCAACATCAAGCAGTCGATCGTACAGCTGGGCGGCAAGAGTATCGACAATCAGACCGCTGCTGACCTTTTGTGGGTTGAAGGTGTTAACCTGGCCGCTTACGCAATAAACAAAACCGCTATCGCGAATATCCGCGTTAGCAGGCAGGGCGGGCGCGGCAAAAGCTTGCCCGTACAGCATAGACACCGCTGCCAGGAGAGAAGACAATTTCAGGCGCATAGTTTCTTATTGATTATAGAGCAAGGCTCTATCTTATTAATATTAAATAACATTTACCACCACCTTATTGCTTATGGAGATAATGTAAGCGATGGTTGCGTCGGTTATTTGACCAACTAATTCAAATTCATACCGCTTATTAACTTCGAGTATACCTCTTAATTCACCCTGCGTTTGGCAACAGGCGAAGAGACGGGAAGCTCAAATATGAATTTCATCGATTCAAATGCAGAACGGCTCGCGGGCACGTATTGTCGCAAGCATAGCGCTTCTCTGCGCCGCAGACGCCCAGACGTTTGCCACATGGTAGCTTTTTATTTGCGGATTCTCCAGCGAGCCGTGCCGGCATGACCGCCGGAGAAAGGGGCGCTACAGCGGCAGGAGCCGGTTATAACGTGCAATATAGTCTTTTGGGGTGATTTCAAGCTTTCCGCCATCAGGATGGTTCGCGACATACGTACGCAGCACCAGGCCGCTTTTTTGCGGCGTGATTGCCCAGCCTTGCAGACGATAGGAATCTTCGGTTGAACGAATAAGCAGGTCTGAAAAGATCATCATGACCGTGAGCGCCGGGGCTTTGTGGCTTTTCATGGTATGAACCAGGCTGACGTGCGCGGCATAGCGGCCAAGCGTTGAGGAATTAACCGGAATCATCTGTATTTTCAGTCCATTGAGTCATCATGCGCCGATGATAGTTCACATCAGTATATCTTACCAGTTACAAATGTTTAACCATGATGACGGCCCGGGCGCATCCAAAACCCTTAACTTTGTCCCTGTCTGCCGCCGCAGGTCATGGTAACCATCCACGTGACGCTGTCACTTCATGTCATTAAGTGGCGTAAATTCATACAGCGCCAGCGCGTTGCTCTCCAGCGAATCGACGAGCTGCCAGCGATCGCTTGCGGGCGTTTCTTCGCTCACGCGCAGGGCCGGACGCGCCTGGTGCATCAGCCAGCGATACTCTTCTTCATCCGGGCCACTCTGGCTGCGAAAAGCCTCGAAAAGCGGAAAGAGCGCGCCATGATGCCGATCGAAGAGATGATGTTTGATGCGCCAGCGTCCATCAAGGCCGAGCAGGCGCACGCTCCATGGCTGACTAAAGCGCTGGATAAACGCCTCCTCGCTGGAAAGCCAGGGATTGAAAACTACCGTATTGCGCAGCAGCAACTGGTAATGGCCGTTATCGCGCAGCAGCAGCAAATTTTTTTCGTTAATCACCACTTCGCCCCGCAGCCTGCGCCACAGCCACAAGACCCAATACACCGGTCGCGGCAAACCGTGGAGATAGTGCAGCGCCAGGCTGGAGGTATCAAGCTTGCCGTTAGCGCCAGCCTCCCCCTGCAGCCCGGAATTCAGCCAGAACCCCGCCAGCCACACCTGGTCTGCCAGCCCCAGCAGATTATCCATCAGTAGCGCGCCGCGAAAGAAACGGCCGTTGGTGTCGCGAGTATCGCCGGTCAGGGTATTCCACGACAGTAGCCAAAGCGGTAACAGCAGCTGCCGCTGGCGCAGCGCGCTGTGGAGCTTGCGCATTTTAAGCACCGGGTAATTCTCGCTGGCGGCCAGCCTCTGGCTATCAATCTGCGCCAGATCCAGCAGTTCATTCGCATCTGCCTGGCAGGCAAGAAAATCCGCCTCGGCCAGCAGCGGTGAACAGAGGAGGGGATCCTCCTCCACGTTTTGTGAAAAGCGGTGCCAGATCCCCAGCGCCGACTGCGGCGAAAGCGCCTGGAGGATCGTTTTTTGTTGCCGCCAGGCATGCTGGCGCGCCTCATCGCTGGCCTGCGGGGACCAGTGCCAGACAAAACGCCAGCTGGCGAGGGTTGCCGGTGGAAAATGGTTGGCGGACAGGCGCAGAAAACGCTGTAGCAGATCGCCGCGGGTGGTGATACCGGTATGCAGTATTACTGCCCAGCCCATCGACGCCAGCCAGCTAAAAATGCGCTGCAGGTTATACCAGCAGGCATACCCGGCCAGCTGCGCATCGTCCCAGCCGGTACCGAACAGGCGGCTACTGAGAAACGGATCGTGAACGTCGATGGCGAATATCGGCAGCGAGTTGTGCAGTTCTTCGAGCTCCTGACGGACATCCTCGCGCAGCAGGTCATCCAGTTCCCGAACGGTAACGACGATGCGCGAGTGCCGCAGCGGCGTACCGCGCGCCGGTAGCTGGCGCATATCAAGATGACGGGTTTGCTGGGGATTGAGCCGCAGCGGCGGGCTATCCAACCCATTGATCTGCGGCGCATTGAGCCGGGAATATAGCCTGTCTATAGACACTGGTTGCCACAGCTCAGCCCGTTGAACGCGTGGACGAGGGGATTCAACCGCCGTTTGCGGATGCTGCTGGCGAAACTGGCGCGGCGTCAGACCGTGTTCGCGTTTAAACAGGTCGCTCATCACCCGGCTGCTGGCAAAGCCCTGTTGCTGAGCGATCTGCTGTATCGATTTACGCGTCATCGTCAACTGCTCAGCAGCTTTACGCAGGCGAAGCCCGGTGATGTATTGCATAAAGCTGACGCCCACCTCTTTGCGGAACAGACGCGATAGCCAGGCCTCAGAAACAAATTCGGCGGCGGCTATCTCCTGCAGCGACAGGCGCCGTTGATAGTTGGCGTCGATTCGCGCCACTACCCGATTTATTCGCTGACTCCAGCGTTCGGCTCCGCGAGGCGACAGGGCGGTGAGGGGACGGCTGAAGCGTGACGCCAGCAGAAGAGCAATTTCGCTAAGCCAGCGGTTGGCCTCCAGCCGGTAGTGGGCCTGCGGATTGACCAGACCGAGGACCAGCAGCTGGCGCATCAGGTAGCGCAGGGTATCTTCGGCATCGCGGGTTTCGTTGCTGCTCTGGTAGGCAGAGGCAAAAAAATCGCCGTCAAGGCGGGTCAGCCATCCAGCGCTCAGCGACAGCGCCATCACGACGTTCGCCGTCTTGCTGTGCAGGCTCCAGGGGCGATGGCGATTCACTATCGCCAGTTCATCAGCCTGCAGGTTCCGGCCCGACTCGCCATCGCGGAGTTCGACGCTGCCCTCAAGCAGCCATAGTAGCGTCAGCGTCTCGTTTTCCTGCTGGCTCAACTGGCGGATATCGCGAACCGTAACCTGAAAGTCGCCTGAATGATGATCCACACCGCCTCCTGAAGACAAAAAACAGCGTGTTGTTTTTTGTCATAACTGTTTTGTATGAAAAACACTCATTAATAATCCGTCACTATAAAACAAAAAAGCGCATTTTAAAGCCGCCATAGATGCATAAACTCGAAAGTGTCGTGCAAACACAACACAGGAATAATAAAAATGACACACCCGATTATTGAGGCATTACAGGTTAATGAGGCGCAGTTTGTCGCTCTTCGTCGCCGTTTCCACCAGCAGCCGGAAATCGGTTTTGAAGAGCATAAAACCAGCGAAGAGGTGGCCCGACTGCTCGGCGAGTGGGGCTATCAGGTCCATCGTGGTCTGGCGGGAACCGGCGTGGTCGGTACCTTACGCGCAGGCGACGGTCAAAAACGGTTGGGACTTCGGGCGGATATGGACGCGCTGCCGATGCAGGAGATGAGCGGCAAAGCGTGGGCCAGCCAGATAGAGGGACGTTTTCATGGCTGCGGCCACGACGGTCATACCACCACCTTACTTTACGCCGCGGAATATCTGGCGCGCACGCGGCAGTTTAACGGCACGCTGCAGCTTATTTTTCAGCCGGCTGAGGAACTGCTCTACGGCGGCCGGGTTATGCTCGAAGACGGCCTGTTCGACCAGTTTCCCTGCGATGCCATTTTTGGCCTGCATAATATGCCGGGACAACCGTTAGGCAAAATAGGTCTGCGCGACGGGGCGATGATGGCCTCATCCGACACTCTCCATATTGAAGTCAAAGGGGTTGGTGGACACGGCGCGCTGCCGGAGCATACCGTCGACGCTACGCTGGTGGCCTGCCATATCACCCTGGCGCTGCAATCCATTGTCTCCCGCAATATCACGCCGTTTGAGCCGGCTGTCGTGACCGTGGGCAGCATCCAGGCCGGGCATGCGCCAAATATTATCAATGACAAGGCCTTAATGAAGCTCACTGTGCGCACCTTAAACGAACAGGTTCGCGAGACCGTACTGCAGCGCATTCACGATATCGCCGTCGCTCAGGCCGAGAGCTTTAACGCCAGCGCCGCCATTACCCACGTTAACGGCAGCCCGGTTTTAAGAAACGATCCGGCAGCCAATGAGATGGTTCGGAAGGTGGCGGCTTCGCTATTTGGCGAGGAGCAGGTTGGCGAAGTGAAGCCGTTTATGGGCAGCGAAGATTTTGCTTTTATGCTCGAGCGTAATCCGAACGGCTGCTATTTCACCATCGGAGCCGGGGATGAAGCGGATCGCTGTATGGTGCATAACCCGGGATATGACTTCAACGATGCCCTGTTGCTAAAAGGCGCCGCGCTGTGGTGCGCCCTGACGGAACACTATTTGCGTTAATCTCCGCAACGAAGAGGACCCTGCTATGAGTTCTGTATCGCTAAGCGAAGCGCAGTTCGTCGGCACCGATCGCCTGCTGGCGGGTATTGTATTGAGCGTTCTGACCTTCTGGCTGTTTGCCCAGTCGGTGATTAACGTGGTTCCGGCAATGAAAAGCAGCCTTGATATTTCGCTGGAAACCCTGACCCTGGCGGTGAGCCTGAGCGCCTTGTTCAGCGGCTGCTTTGTGGTCGCCAGCGGCGGGCTGGCGGATAAATTCGGCCGCATGCGCATGACCACCCTGGGCCTGATTCTGAGCATAGCCGGCAGCGCAATGCTGGTGCTCTCCCAGGGACCCGCGCTGTTCCTGGCCGGACGCGTTTTACAGGGGCTATCGGCCGCCTGCATCATGCCGGCGACGCTGGCATTAATAAAAACCTGGTATGAAGGTAAAGCGCGCCAGCGGGCGGTCAGCTTCTGGGTCATCGGCTCCTGGGGCGGCAGCGGGCTGTGCTCGTTTGTCGGCGGGGCGATTGCTACCGGACTGGGCTGGCGCTGGATCTTTGTTTTCTCCATCGCGGTAGCGCTGGCGGCGCTGTTTTTACTGCGCGGTACGCCGGAGAGCCGCAGCGCCAGCGCGCAGCAGCATAAGCTGGACATCAGCGGCCTGCTCAGCCTGATCCTTGCGCTGGTGCTGTTAAATCTGTTTATCAGTAAAGGCCACGGCTGGGGCTGGAGCAGCGGAACCTCGCTGACGATGCTGGGCGGCGCGCTGGCGGCGGGGTTATTTTTTATCCGCAGCGGTCGGCGTAAGGGCGACGCGGCGTTGATTGATTTTGCGCTGTTTCGTAACCGGGCCTACAGCGCCGCGGTGCTGTCGAATTTTCTGCTCAACGGCGCCATCGGTACCATGATGATTGCCAGCATCTGGCTCCAGCAGGGGCACCATCTAAGCCCGCTGGAGAGCGGAATGATGACGCTCGGCTACCTGGTCACCGTGCTGGCGATGATCCGGGTGGGCGAAAAGCTGCTGCAACGCTACGGCGCGCGCTTGCCGATGATCGCCGGCCCGGTTTTTACCGCGCTTGGCATCCTGCTTATTTCCTGCACCTTTCTCGATAAATCGACCTATATCGTTACGGTCTTTTTCAGCAACGTGCTGTTTGGCTTTGGACTGGGCTGCTACGCTACTCCGTCAACGGACACCGCGGTGGTCAACGCTCCCGAGAATAAGGTCGGGGTGGCGTCGGGAATTTATAAGATGGGTAGTTCGCTCGGCGGGGCGATGGGTATAGCGGTGACAGCGTCACTTTTTGCGCTGTTTTTACCGCTGGGAATGGCCAGCGCGGCGCAGTATGCGCTGTGGTTTAACGCCGCGCTCTGTCTCGGTTCAATGACGCTGAGCGCGCTGCTGCTGCCGCGCATAGCTCAAAGCTGATGCTTTTTCAGCAGCGCCCGCAGCTGGTGATAGGTTAGCCCCAGTAGTTCGGCCGCCTGCTTTTGATTGTACTTCGCCTGCTCAAGGCTTCTCTCGAGCAGGCTTTTTTCTTGCTCCAGCTGGAAAGCGCGCAAATCGAGCGGCAGCATGGGGCCGGGCGCCTTTTCTGCTGCAGCGGGCGGGGCAGTTTGCTGCTGGCGGAAGGGGTTAATAATAATATTATCCAGCTCGCTTTCACTGCTGCCGTGACGGTAAACCGATCGTTCCACCACGTTTTTTAATTCACGGATATTCCCGGGCCAACGGTAGTTCTGCAGCGTCACGGCGGCGCGTTCGCTAAAGCCGGGAAACAACGGCAGTCCGAGTTCGCGGCACATCTGGATAGCAAACTGGGTGGCGAGCAGCATAATATCGCTCTGGCGTTCGCGCAGCGGCGGCAACTGCACCACATCGAAAGCCAACCTGTCGAGTAGGTCAGCGCGAAAGAGCCCATCTTCCACCATTTGTGGCAGATCGGCGTTGGTCGCGCACACCAGGCGGACGTTAACCTGCAGCGGCTGGCTGCCGCCGACGCGCTCGAGTTCGCCATACTCAATCACGCGCAGCAGCTTTTCCTGCACCAGCATCGGCGCGGTGGCCAGCTCATCAAGAAACAGGGTACCGCCGTCGGCGCGCTCGAAGCGCCCCGGATGGCGTTTACTGGCCCCCGTAAATGCCCCGGCTTCATGACCGAATAGCTCGGAATCGAGCAGGTTTTCATTCAGCGCAGCGCAGTTCAGCGAGATAAACGGCCCCTGCCAGCGGGAAGAGAGGAAGTGCAGGCGGCTGGCGATCAGCTCCTTACCGGTTCCGCGTTCGCCAATCACCAGCACCGGTTTATCGAGCGGCGCCAGTCTTGAGACCTGTTCCAGCACTTCCAGGAAGCTGTTGGCCTCGCCGAGCAGGTTGTCCTTGTATTCCGCCATGATGAATTTCGCCATTAAGTAGTGTGATTCACCAGGTCACTTTAGCAATGCGTTGGCCAGATAACAACCACTTCTATTAAAATCAATAAGATAAAAAGTTGGCACGGCATTTGTATTAGTGATGGCACAGGCCGGTGCCTGATACCAGAACTATGAGGATTGAAATTATGGGTATTTTTTCTCGTTTTGCCGACATCGTGAACGCCAACATTAACTCTCTGCTGGAGAAAGCGGAAGATCCGCAGAAGCTGGTTCGACTGATGATCCAGGAGATGGAAGACACGTTGGTTGAAGTGCGTTCGACCTCGGCGCGGGCGTTGGCTGAAAAGAAACAGCTGACCCGTCGTATTGAACAGGCCGTTGCTCAGCAGGCGGAATGGCAGGAGAAAGCCGAACTGGCGCTGCGTAAAGAGAAAGAGGATCTGGCTCGTGCGGCGCTGATCGAGAAGCAGAAGCTGACCGACCTGATCGCTAGCCTGGAAAATGAAGCGCAGCTGGTCGATGAAACGCTGGCGCGGATGAAAAAAGAGATTGGCGAGCTGGAGAATAAACTGAGCGAAACGCGCGCCCGTCAGCAGGCGTTGATGCTGCGCCATCAGGCCGCAAGTTCCTCCCGCGACGTTCGTCGTCAGCTGGACAGCGGCAAGATTGATGAGGCGATGGCGCGCTTTGAATCGTTTGAACGCCGTATCGATCATATGGAAGCCGAAGCCGAAAGCCACCGCTTCGGTAAAGATAAATCGCTGGATCAGCAGTTCGCCGATCTGAAAGCGGACGATGAAATCAGCGAGCAGCTGGCGGCGTTGAAAGCCAAAATGAATCAAAATAACCAGTAATGTATTCGGGCGGCACCGAGACGTGCCGCCGCCATCTGCAAGGAGTTCACATGAGCATGCTTTTTCTCGCCATCCCTTTGACGTTGTTTGTGCTGTTTGTTTTGCCGGTCTGGCTTTGGCTGCATTACAACAACCGCACCGCCAGCGGCAGTTTATCGCAAAACGAGCAGCAGCGCCTGCTGCAGCTGACCGATGACGCAAAGCGCATGCGCGAGCGTATTCAGGCGCTGGAAGCCATTCTTGACGCTGAGCATCCGAACTGGAGAGAAAAATAATGGGCGGACTGGATCTGAGTAAAAAACTGTGGCGCATTCCACAGCAGGGCATGGTCAAAGGCGTTTGCGCCGGTATCGCGCAGTACCTGGACGTGCCGGTTAAGCTGGTGCGCCTGATTACCGTACTGGCAATGATTTTTGGCCTGTTCCTGTTTGTGGTGGTGGCCTACATCATTCTCTCGTTTGCGCTGGATCCTATGCCGGAAAGCGAGCTGTATGGTGAAAAAACGCCGAGCAGCGGAGAGCTGCTGGCTGCTGCGGATAAGGAGCTGGCTGCAGGGGAGCGCCGTCTGCGTGAAATGGAACGCTACGTCACCTCTGACACCTTTTCGCTACGCAGTCGTTTTCGTCAGCTATAACTGAAAGTTGAGGTTAATAATGAACATGAAATGGCAGCAGGCCGGGCAAAAAGTTAAACCGGGTCTGAAAATCGCAGGCAAGCTGGTGCTGCTCACCGCGCTGCGCTACGGCCCGGCGGGCGTCGCTGGCTGGGCGGTAAAATCCGTCGCGCGTCGGCCGCTGAAAATGCTGCTGATGCTTGTTCTGGAACCGATGCTCAGCCGGGCGGCGCAGCGGTTTTCTAAACGTCGTGGATGGCGTATGTTATGAGTGCCTAAAAACTCACTCTATCAGGATGATAAAATGCGAAAATTGTTTCTGGGTTTAGCGCTGGCGATGGCTTTACCCGCCTTCGCGGCGGAGCACTGGATTGACGTCCGCGTTCCGCAGCAGTATCAAAAAGAACACGTTGACGGCGCGGTGAACATACCGCTGGCGGATTTAAAATCGCGGATTGCGGCTGAAGTGCCGGATAAAAACGATACCATTCACGTCTATTGTAACGTTGGCCGACAGTCGGGCCAGGCTCAGCAGCTGCTGAGCGAAATGGGCTACACGCAGGTGGTGAATGCCGGCGGCCTCAGTCAAATAGCGATGCCGAAAAGCGCCAGCCACTAACCGTCAGCCCCGCCGCAGCGGGGCTATTGCACTTTATTGATTAGCCCTCATGTCTATTTCCCTCGTTCTTCAGGCTCAACAGGATGGCGATGAAGCGACTCAAAACAGAATTTAATGCGCTGGTGAATCGTGGGGTTGACCGGCATCTCCGTCTGGCCGTCACCGGTCTTAGCCGCAGCGGCAAAACCGCGTTTATCACCGCACTGGTCAATCAGCTACTGAATATCCACGCCGGGGCACGGCTGCCGCTGCTTAGCGCGGCCAGAGAAGAACGCCTGCTGGGCGTCAAGCGCGTCCCGCAGCGGGATTTTGGCATTCCGCGTTTTACCTATGACGAAGGGCTGGCCCAGCTCTATGGACAACCTCCAGTCTGGCCGACGCCCACCCGCGGCGTCAGCGAAATCCGCCTCGCTCTGCGCTATCGCTCTAACGATTCGCTGCTGCGCCATTTTAAAGAGACTTCGACGCTCTATCTGGAGATTGTCGATTATCCCGGCGAGTGGCTACTGGATCTGCCGATGCTGGCCCAGGATTACCTGACCTGGTCACGACAGATGACCGGACTGCTGCAGGGGCCGAGGGCGGCGTGGTCGGCGCGCTGGCGGCAGCTTTGCGAAGGGCTGGATCCGCTGGCGCCCGCCGATGAAACCCGTCTGGCGGAGATCGCCGCGGCGTGGACCGATTATCTGCACAGCTGTAAGCGCGAAGGGATGCATTTTATTCAGCCCGGGCGCTTTGTGCTGCCCGGCGAAATGGCCGGCGCGCCGGCGCTGCAGTTCTTCCCCTGGCCGGACGTTGATGCCGCCGGTGAGGCTAAGCTGGCGCAGGCGGACAAACAGACCAATGCCGGAATGCTGCGCGAGCGTTTTAAATACTACTGCGAGAAAGTGGTGAAAGGCTTCTACAAAGATCATTTTCTCCGCTTCGACCGGCAGATTGTGCTGGTGGACTGCCTGCAGCCGCTTAACAGCGGGCCTCAGGCGTTTAACGACATGCGTCTCGCGCTGACGCAGCTGATGCAAAGCTTCCACTATGGCCAGCGCACGCTGTTTCGTCGTCTGTTCTCACCGGTTATCGATAAGCTGCTGTTCGCCGCGACCAAAGCCGATCACGTCACCGTCGATCAGCACAGCAATATGGTATCGCTGCTGCAGCAGCTGATTCAGGATGCCTGGCAGAACGCGGCGTTTGAAGGCATCAGCATGGATTGCCTGGGTCTGGCGTCGATTCAGGCGACGCAGAGCGGGCTTATTGAGGTGAACGGGGAGAAGATCCCTGCGCTGCGGGGGCATCGGCTAAGCGACGGACAGCCGCTGACCGTCTATCCCGGGGAAGTGCCCGCGCGCCTGCCGGGTCAGGCCTTCTGGGAGCAGCAGGGCTTTCAGTTTGAAAACTTTCGCCCGCAGGTGATGGACGTTGATAAACCGCTGCCGCATATTCGCCTCGACGCGGCGCTGGAATTTTTGATCGGAGATAAATTGCGATGACCGAACCTTTAAAACCGCGTATTGATTTCGACGGCCCGCTGGAGGTGGAAAAGGCGCAAATTCTGAAATCCGCGCGCGCTTTTGACGGCGCGGATGCGGAGAAGTTCGCCCCTGCGCGCCTTGACGCGCCGGAAGAAGAAGAGGGGGCGGCGGAAGCGGTGGTGGAATCGGTGCTGCGGCCTAAGCGCAGCCTGTGGCGAAAGATGGTCAGCGCCGGGCTGGCTATTTTTGGCGTCAGCGTCGTGGCGCAGGGCGTGCAGTGGACGATGACCGCCTGGCAAACGCAAGACTGGATCGCCCTCGGCGGCTGCGCAGCCGGCGCGCTGATCGTCGGGGCGGGCGTCGGCTCGGTAGCGACCGAATGGCGCCGTCTGTGGCGGTTACGCCAGCGCGCGCACGAGCGCGATGAGGCGCGGGACCTGATGCACAGCCATGCGGTCGGCAAAGGGCGTGCCTTTTGCGAAAAGCTGGCCCGGCAGGCGGGCCTCGATCAATCGCATCCGGCGCTGCAGCGCTGGTATGCAGCGATCCACGAAACACAAAACGATCGTGAAGTGGTAAGCCTGTATGCACGGATCGTGCAGCCGGTGCTGGATGCGCAGGCGCGGCGTGAGATTAGCCGCTCGGCGGCGGAATCGACGCTGATGATTGCCGTCAGTCCCCTGGCGCTGGTGGATATGGCGTTTATCGCCTGGCGTAATTTACGCCTCATCAACCGCATCGCCACTCTGTACGGTATTGAGCTCGGCTACTACAGCCGCCTGCGCCTGTTCCGTCTGGTGCTGCTGAATATCGCCTTTGCCGGCGCCAGCGAGCTGGTGCGGGAAGTCGGGATGGACTGGATGTCGCAGGATCTGGCGGCCAGGCTATCGGCGCGCGCGGCGCAGGGGATTGGCGCCGGGCTGTTGACCGCGCGGCTGGGTATCAAGGCGATGGAGCTCTGCCGCCCGCTGCCGTGGATCGCCGATGATAAACCGCGGCTGGGGGACTTCCGCCGCGAGCTGATCGGCCAGCTAAAAGAGACGTTGCAAAAGAGCAAAAGCGGCGCGGAAAAATAAGTCGCTTAAGCATTCCCGGCTTGCGGCGTGAATGCCTTAGCCGGGTTACCGCTCCACTGAAGGCTGTCACTTGTCTCACGGCGATGCACAGCGCAATCCGGGGAGAAAAGCAGCGGCGATGACGACCGGTTCTTTATTGCCATTTTCCTCTCTGAGCGCATAACTTTACGGCAGAAAGTGTGATTGAAAATTTAACTATTTAAATCAATGATTTAAAATCATCAATTCAAAATCATTCAAAATAAATTCATTACTTTATTTCAATTTTATCCCACTCGCGGCCTCTGTCGTCACGATATGTTGCCGTCATGCTGCCTGATTTATGCCCTAACAAATGCTGTGCAAAACTATCATCAACCTGTTTGCTGTACAATCTTGCAGACAGACTCCTGAGTTCATGAAAACTGGGTGGCCCTCCTGTAAAGTTAATACCACAAAGCTCACGGGCTCGCCTGAAAGCATTCGAGACTGTAGTGGGTGACAAACACTTTCCGCTACTGGATGAGATAATGGCCTTTCCTGCGGATAGCTTACGGCATTTCTGCAAAACTCCCTGCAGAGAGATGCCTAACTCTTCAATTTTTAGCCCGACTGGTATCGCCAGTTTGGCCCCTGTCTTTTTCTGCTCTACGTACAGATACCCGTCGCGAATGTCCTCCCAGCTCATAGCGCATAAATCACTGACACGCTGCCCGGTTAGCACGGCCAGATCCATTGACAACCTTACCCACGGTGATAGCGTTCCCGCAGCCTGGTAAATCTCCCGATATTCCTCTACGGTCAGCCGGGTGCGTTTAACCTCAAATTTAGCGGCTCTCGTCGCCGTGACGGGGTTTACTGCGATATGCCCCTCAGAGATAGCCTCCCTGAATATATCTCCAAGCGTCGACCTGATTAGCTTTGCCATTGCATGCTTTCCTTCATTAGCGTAATCATTCAGGATAATAGCTATCTGTTTAGTGGTGATTTCGGCAATAGGAATGTCCTGCATTCGTTCCTTTATTGACCTTAATTTACTGGCATAGTCGATAAGTGTTTTCGGTTTTAACCCGCGAGAGGCGACAATCTTTTCATAGCGCTCTAACCATGAATGTAAGGTAACGGAGTCTATCTGACTGATGCGCGTACTAAGCGGAATATGACCAGCGTCACCAAGTAATTCTATATTGGCCTGTATCGCTTCACTGACCGCAAGCCGTCGGTTCCTGCCTAAACCATATTCTTTCCCATTCCGCGGATCGCGATAGCTGTAATAACCTCCATTCCTTACATACAAATTAGGTGGCAAATCACGTCTCTCATGGTTTCTTCTTCTTCCCACTAGTCATTCTCCGCAATAGACCGCAGGTTGATGACTGTGATGGCTCAACCTTAATAGCCGTTTCCTGAAACAAATACTCCACGCCGTCTTTCTTCGGTGCTGGATAAATTTTGCTTTGTCTAACCCATCGACGAACGGTCTCCAGGTTGCGTGGTCGTGGCTGCCTGGCGTTCCATTCTTTTAAGGTAATAAGTGCCATAAATAACCTCATGGCCGGGAAACTATAATCAGTTCCCCGGTTTAATGTTGATTATTGGAAATCATCTCAGTGCGTGCGGTCGTATTCTGCAATTGCTTCCATAGCTTCATCGGCGGTATACATGGAGGCGGGGTGGGTTATTCCCCTGATAAAATCATCACGGTCACGCTGGCGGTGCCTTAGCTCCAGTTTCGCAATGCGTTCTTCGGACTCTTTGAGCTTTTTGGTCAGCCTGTCATGACCATCAACAATCTTCAGAGCCTCGCGGTTCATGTATTCTTCTACCTGTTCTACTGCAATACGCAGTTCGCGGGTGCTTACAACACGCTTTCCCGTTTCGCAGAGGTTATGCAGCGGGGTGAAGAACTCACGACGTACCAACCGTGCAGCGACGATAATCAGGATGCTGCCGGACTCTCTGGCAACCTCCGGGGTAAGTTCGGTGATATTCATGCCGTCACCTTGTGCGCTTCCGCATCGAACTTCCGGCCCTGATACCAACCGCGACGCAGCCAGCGACGGATGGTGCGCATAGCCTTTGCATCACCACGCACGGGCTCAGGGAAACCCCCGTATTTCACAGTTTTAGGCCCATGCTTGCGCTCTGACTGCATCATTCCGCACTCAATGATGTGATCGCGGTAGAAGGCCAGCCACTGCTTGCGATTACAGACAGGGCAAGGAATGTCACCACCATTTGTCAGCATGCCATCTTCGTATGCGTCGCAATCCCACAGGTAGCCATCACAGCAAAGGCTATCTGGGTAATGCGCACCAAATTCATAACCTTGATACCCGCAGCTCATAAAGTTCCCTCCGTCGCATCATGGTAACCTTCAGGAACAAGGAAATTGAAAACACCGTGTGGCCGCAGGCCAGTATGGAAAAAGCTCAATCGTCCCTTCATGGTTATCAGAGCTGCAGGCGCGCGGGGTGAATTTCCGAAGCCTGACTGACAGCATTGATACCAGTACGCCAGCAGGACGTTTTTTCTTCCACGTCATGAGTGCTCTGGCGGAAATGGAAAGAGAGCTGATCGTCGAGCGCACCCGGGCAGGATTAGCCGCGGCAAGAGAGCAGGGCCGTATCGGCGGTCGCCGGAGAATAATGACACCAGAAGTGGTTGAGCATAGTCGTAGGATGCTTAGGAAAGGGGCTACACGCCAGCAAGTCGCGAGCGTGGTTGGGGTGGGCGTAAAGACGATATATAAATATTTGCCTGTTGGATAAAGGCCCTTAAGTATAAAGAAGTTAAGAGATGTACTGGATGGTGAAATGACTGGTGCTAAATAGATTAAACCGGACTACATCGTGCTGGTATAGGAACAGGAGAGTGAGGAGTTTCCTTCACTCTCTGTTTAAGAATATAAATACTAAAAAGGCTGGGGTTTCATGTATTGCGATTCTGCCCCAAGCAGCAGAAAGCTTAACTTATTCGTGGTTCTATGCAGTATCATGAACCCGTATAAGTTGCTCCATCTACGGGGTACGAGAGAGAAAGTCGGATATCTGTTAACGCTTGAAGAACAGATCCCTGCATTTCTGCACCTCCTAAGTAAAGGTTGAGTGTAGAGCCGCTAGTAATAGCTGCCGAAACTGGTAAAGAGGAGTTGCCTGAACTCAGTGCTAGGGCGAAAACGCCACAACCCGTACGACGACCATTAGTTATCGCTACAGGCAGAGTTATTGATAGATTACCTTCAGGTTGTGTGGTAATAGAACTGATAGTTAACCAAAGTGACAATTGGCATACTCCATTACTAATATAATAGTCACCACCTCGCGAACTATAAGTAATACTTCCTACGCTATTGCTACCGACGATATTTGGAGTGAATGCACCTCCTCTTCCGCCAATTTGCGGTTTACTTGTTGAAGTGTATTCAGTTTCATCTGAAACTCCAGATGATTGATTTCTATTATTAGCAATAAACGTTCTGGCCGCTGTTCCCTCTACAATAAAACCATATGGTTCATTGAGTGCAATACCGTACTTATTATCCTCTATCTTTAAACCATACAACCCTCTTAGTTTAACAGCTCTTGATTGTTTGGGAGACACTATGTAGCTGTTACGAATAGTAATGCTATGGGCTGTATTAAGACTTGTTATTATTCCTTCATTGGTGTCAAAGCCCTCTGTGCCGGGAACATCATAGCCTATCAGTATACCTGCTGGAGCATTTAGATTTCCATTGGTCCCATTTCCATTATTGTAAAAGTAGCATCCTTCAATAATTACTCCATGTGCAGAGTTACTACCACTATTTGTGTTTGATGTAATAGCTAACCCCCAGGCACCATCTTCGGAATGTTCAATATTACACCCGCCAACCATTGCGCCAGCAGGGTTACACATTAATAGATTACCAACTACTCCGTGATGGAATGTCGCACCGCCAGTTACTGTGATACCAGTGTGGTCATTTGTAAATCCAATTCGGCAACTGATTTGCCCGCCATAATACTCACCACCAATTATCGAGCACCCCCATGCTCTTTTTGAACCAAGCCATAATCCATACCGGGCGCGAAGAGGGTCACCGTTAGCATTTTTATTTGTTGAAGTTCCAGCCCAAAAATCACAATTTATGATGAAAGTGTTATAACATCTGGCGATTTTTATTAGCGCGTCCTTATAATAAGCTTTGCCATCATTTATATATCTAACTTTTAGATCTTTAAGGTAATGCCTTCTCGTTTTGGCTCCACTCGTTTCATCCCCCATAACAATCTGTCCCCCAGCCATGAGAATGGAGCCATTGATAATGTTAAAGTTTATATCAAGTTTATGTGATGAATATAAGTTATAGGTTTTACCGCGTAAATCGATAGTATAAGGAAGGTCACTGGATAGTGTCGTATCATCGAGTTCAGAGAGTTCCTTAAACATTGCTGCCCACAAATCATCATCTGATGGAGATGTTATATCTGTCCCAAACATTTCTGGATATACAATACGGCCTAAGGTTAGTAACTTTGTAACACTAAGCTTATATGGAGTATTGACAAGGTCACCTCCAAGGCCATTTGTAGTGGAGTTTAAATCTTCTCGTAAAGAGTCATCTGCTGTGTAATTGTTCATTTTTCATCCTCTTGTTAAATGCTTCTCAAACCTATACTGTATAAATACACAGTATCAAGGGTTAGCACTCAAACAAGAGGTCTGAAACCTATCATCTATCATGGTTGAGTAGAAAATCGACAAGTGAATCTGGTGCTAGTATCCGCCTATACTGGGGCATTAATACGTTAGAAGCACAATTAACTATTTGAAAGTAAATATATTTTATTCATTGGCTACCTCTAGTTTATTTACACAAAAGCGCAAATCCATCAAAAAATGTGTAAAAACGGAAGATCCTGTATCATTTTGTGTGTAATACTAATGATTCTCATTATCATAAGTATTTTCATTAAATGTTAACTCTTCTGGGGATTATCGAAGTGAATATAACTTTATATAAGAAGCGCCCAGTTGCGCTGTTTTTGGCTGTCCTCCTCACCTCACCGGCTTTTGCGGAAGAACCCACGGATAAACTGGCGGACGATGAAACGATGCTCGTCACCGCCGAACAGGGACTGAAACAACAGCCAGGTGTCTCGATCATAACCGAGGAAGACATTCAAAAAAGCCCCCCAGTTAACGATCTTTCCGACATCATCCGCAAAATGCCTGGCGTGAATTTGACCGGTAACGGTGCCAGTGGCAGTAGGGGTAACAACCGTCAGATCGATATTCGCGGCATGGGTCCGGAAAATACCTTAGTGATGATTGATGGCGTGCCGGTGAGCTCTCGTAACTCCGTGCGATACAACTGGCGCGGTGAGCGTGATTCCCGTGGCGATACCAACTGGGTCCCAGCGGAAATGGTGGAACGCATTGAAGTGATACGCGGTCCGGCTGCAGCCCGTTATGGTTCCGGCGCTGCGGGTGGGGTGGTGAATATCATTACTAAACGCCCCACTAACGACTGGCACGGATCCTTATCCCTTTTCACCAACCAGCCTGAAAACAGCAAAGAAGGCGACACTCGTCGTGCTAATTTCAATCTTAGTGGTCCACTGGCCGGTGACGTTTTGACGATGCGTCTGTATGGCAACCTCAACCGCACCGATGCCGATTCCTATGACATCAACACCGAACAAAACGGTTCATATGCAGCCGGTCGAGAAGGCGTGCGTAATAAAGACATCAACGGAGTACTTTCCTGGAAAATTACGCCTACCCAGATCGTTGATTTCTCCTATGGCTATAGCCGTCAGGGAAATATCTATGCGGGTGATACTCAAAACAGTAATAGTAATAGCAGTGCTAACGGTCTGGTTGAATCGCTTTATGGCAGTGAAACAAATCGTTTATATCGTCAAAACTACGGAATTACTCACAACGGAATCTGGGATTGGGGAACATCCAGGCTTAATTTCAACTATGAAAAGACCAACAATACCCGTTTAAAAGAGGGTACCGGCGGTAGTACTGAAGGAATGATAAATAGCGATGTCTTTTCCACCAGTCGCCTGCAAAGCTATCGTGCTGGCGGGGAAATCAACTTTCCTCTACAGTTATTCGTTGATCAAACGGTGACTCTTGGCGCGGAGTGGAATCGCGACGAACTCAACGATCCGGCTTCCATGCAGTCGTCAAGTACTGACTTCTATTTACCGGGTAGCTCGGGCGATCCTTCTCAACGTAGCAGTAAAAACTCTGCAACGATTAGTTCGCTCTATTTTGAGGATAATATTGCCGCGACCGACAGTACCGAGGTTATTCCGGGGCTGCGCTTTGACTATCACGATAATTTCGGTGCGAACTGGAGTCCAGGCCTGAATATTTCACAGGGAATGGGTGAATACTTCACCCTGAAAGCCGGTATAGCACGTGCGTTCAAAGCGCCAAATCTGTATCAGTCAACGCCGGGCTACCTGCTTTCCACGCGCGGTAACGGTTGTCCGATTGGTCTTAGCCAATGTTATTTACTGGGTAACGATAATCTCGATCCTGAAATTAGCGTTAACAAAGAAGTGGGGATTGAATTCAGTCATGCAGGTTATGCAGCTGGCATTACCTACTTCCGCAATGATTACAAAAACAAAATCGTGTCTGGCACTTCTGCCGTTTACAGCAACGGTACTTATAACGTGCTGCGGTGGGAGAACGGCGGTAAAGCTATCGTTGAAGGACTGGAAGGTAACCTGACTATTCCTTTGATTGCCGATACGCTGGAGTGGCGCTCTAACGCAACCTACATGTTCCGTTCTGAAAGCAAGAAGACCGGAAATCCGCTGTCAGTCATCCCGGAGTTTACCATTAACTCCCAACTGGAATGGCAAGCTACTGAAGACTTGAGCACAAATATTAACTGGACGCAATATGGCCGCCAGAAACCGCGCCAGTATGCTGAAACCGTCCTTGAAAACCGTAATGGTCTTTCACAACGTGAAATTAGTCCTTATTCCGTTGTTGGCTTAAACGTCAACTATGATATTACCAAAAATCTGCGTGCCAATGCAGGTATTAGTAACCTGTTTGACAAACGTATCTACCGTGAGAACGCGGGGGCTTCAACGTATAACGAACCCGGACGTGCTTATTATGCTGGCGTAACCATGTCATTTTAATAAATGATAGGCGGCCTTAAGGTCGCCTCAACCGTGCCCAACCTCCTATCACTGATTTAAACACGTAAATTATTTCAGGTAGTGTCTACAAATAGTTGGTTGTGGTGATGTCTTTTCGTTATTAAAAATATTCCTGTGCTATTGTTACTGTCTGTTGTCCTCGTTATGTTTATGATGCTCTTTATCATTATGGTCTAAGCCCGACAGGCGTGAGCGCTCCCACTGTCAGGCCAGTTACCGGTGTTCCACCTAACTTATCGTTATGAAGACAGAAAACCGGGCATAAAAGGCCAAATTATCGAAATGTCCTATAACGGCGCAGGTTTGCGGTATACCGCCAGAACGCTGAAAGTCGGCATCAACATTCTCATACGGGCTTTAAAAACCTCTCTGCCTCACGGATACCAGAGATAAACCCTTATTATATCGCGTTGTATATAACCAATAGTGATTCTGGAATATATCCATAAGGAGATTAACACGTCGTATATGCTCAACGCTGAGAAGGTGGTCGATGACCGCCTGCAGCTGGATAACAACGTGATCATGATGGATACACTGGCGGCGGTTAAGGTGCTGATTCAGCAAGTTGAAGATTTGGAGAAAAAAATTCAAGCTCAGGAGGAAAGGCCCAAGACGTGATTGGAGTAGGGGTGAAGACTATTTATAAATATTTTCCGGCCGGCTAAGTTTGCTCACCTGCGAACCGTATGCAAGAGCCCGCAGGTGAGCAATTTG
>OGGR01000120.1_pt1 | contig 66119 bp, 57 predicted proteins | sample 1571321 | NCBI WGS metagenome assembly OGGR01 (sample SAMEA2582048, study PRJEB24529) | metagenome | biome: Human gut stool | place: China | collected 2011 | reverse complement strand
CGCCGTGCTGGTAGGGGCGCATTATAGGGAGCCGCGCCGGGATGACAAGAAGAAAACTGCAAAAAATGGCACTTTTTACAGTTTTCTGGTTCAACCGTTGCTTTATTAAACAAAAGCCCCGCATCGGCGGGGCTGTTTCGGGCAAAAAACCCTGAATTCACATCACACTGCTACCTTTTTGACCAGAATTCACGGGCAAAGCTGCGCACCTTTTCCCAATCGGTAAATTCAATGTCCTTACTGGTGTCGGTACTACCACCGGTAATCTTCATGATCAGCTGGATGATGCGAGTCTGCCACCAGTTATAGCGGGAGTACTGCAGCGCGCCGGCAAACACCCCCAGGGTTTTCGGCTTCCAGGGGGAGAGGCGCAGAAACTTCTTCATATAGGCATTGGTTTGCGGAGTCTGCTTCTCTGGCTTGCGGGCCGTCAGGTTGACACAGAAGAAGGCCGCATTGGCCACCTCCAACTGCTCATGATGAGCGTGAATAAAGCTGAACAGGCTGGGGTGGAAGTTGCCATAACGGATAGAGGCGCCGATCAAGACCTTGGCATACTTGCTGAGGTTGCACATCGGCAAAGTGTGCAGGTCGTGCATCACCACTTCGCATCCCGGCATCTGCTCCAGCATGACATCGACTATTTTGCGGGTTTGGCCATCCCGAGAGGAATAAAGCACCAGAATCTTGTCCATAACAACCTCAACTACGCCAGAATGCAGGAGTAAACAGTACCAGAAGCGTAAAAATTTCCAATCGACCAAACAACATAGCCAACACCAGTACCCACTGGGCCGCCGGCGAGATATTACCGAAGTTGGCTGATACCTCTCCCAAACCCGGGCCTACGTTGGTGAAAGCCGCAGCCACAGCGGTGAATGCGGTCACTTCGTTCAGCCCCGTCATCAGCAACAGCAACATGAACATAAAAAAGAGAATAATATAGGTGGCGAAGTAGCCCCACACCGCCTCGACGATGCGCTCGGGCACCGCCCTATTCCCCAGCTTCAAGGTATAGATGGCTCTGGGGTGAACCAGCCGCTTCAACTCGCGCATCCCCTGCATGAACAGGATCATGAAACGCATCACCTTGATACCGCCACCGGTACTGCCTGCACAACAGCCAATAAAGGCGGAGAACATCAGCAGCATGGGCAGGAACGAGGGCCAGTCGGCATAGGTCGTGGTGCTGTAGCCGGTGGTGGTACCCAGAGAGACCGCCTGGAACAGCCCGTGGTTGAGCGCCTCTTGCCAGGTGGCGTAGTGTCCGTGGGTCAGCAGGGCGACAAAGCAGATCATCACCAGAGTCGCCTGGATGGCCAGAAACACCTTGAGTTCAGAATCGTAAAGGTAGCGACCGAGCCGCACCGGGCGGTGAGAGAAGACGGTAAAGTGGAGCGCAAAGTTCACGCTGGCCAGCAGCAGGAACACCACGGTAATCAGGTTGATGACCGGACTGTTGAAGAATCCGATGCTGGCGTCGTGAGTGGAGAAGCCACCGACCGACAGCGTCGAGAACGAATGGCAGACCGCATCGAACAGCGTCATTCCGGCGAGCCAGTATGCCAAGGCACAGAGCGCGGTCAGCAGCAGATAGATGAACCAGAGCGCCTTGGCCGTTTCGGCGATGCGCGGCGTCACCTTGGTATCCTTCACCGGCCCCGGGATCTCGGCGCGATAGAGCTGCATGCCCCCGATACCCAGCAGTGGCAGAATGGCCACCGCCAGTACGATGATCCCCATGCCCCCCAACCACTGCAGCAGCTGGCGATAGAACAGAAACGCCTTGGGCAGATTATCGAGCCCGGTCAGTACCGTTGCGCCTGTGGTGGTCAGGCCGGAAAAAGATTCGAAGAAGGCCTCCGAGACCGACATATCCGGCACGTCGCTCATGATGAAGGGCACAGCCCCCACACTGCCCAGCACGGTCCAGAACAGCACCACAATCAGAAAGCCCTCTTTCGAGCGCATCTCCTTCTTGTGATAGCGATTGGGAAACCAGAGCACCACGCCGAGCAGCAGGGCGATCAGAAAAGAGCTGACGAACTCGGCACCACCACCATCCCGATAGCCAAAGGCCACCAGTGCAGGCAACAGCATGGTCGAGCTGAACAGCGCAACCAGCAGGCCAACAATGCGAATAATGCTCAGAATGTGCATTACAGCTCCCTTTCCCCAATTAAAGAGCGATGGATTCTAGCCATCTAAGGGGCTGAGGGATACCCGCCCATGAGTCCGGTCGGTCAATTCACGGTCCACCTGAGCCCAAACCGAGGACTCCCACGCCACCTGCAAGGTGACCTGCTGACCGTAATCCGCCGCCAGCAATTCGCCATTATGGCTGCTGATCAGCGACTCGACCGTCCCCATGTCACCGTAATCGCAGTGAATGAGAGAGGGAGTGCGTGGCACCTTGAGCAGGGTGGGCAGTTGCTTGAGGGCGGCACCGACACCGCCCCCATAGGCTTTGACCAGTCCACCGGTGCCAAGCTGGATACCGCCGTAGTAACGCACTACCACGGCGCAGATTTCACCGAGCCCCGAGCCCATCAACTGGGCCAGGATCGGCTTGCCCGCGGTACCGGACGGTTCGCCGTCATCGCTGAAGCCATAAACCTGACTATCTTGCGGCGCGCCCGCCACAAACGCCCAGCAGTGGTGGCGAGCGGCCGGATGTTGGCGTTTGATCTCGTTGACCCACCCCTTGGCCGCCTCGACGGTCGGGGTGTGGGCGATCAGGGTAATGAAGCGGCTCTTCTTTATCTCTTCGGTCAACTCCAGCGGGGCAGACGGAATGGAGTACGCTGCCGCCATCAGAGTCCTGCTTGTCTGGTCATGTTCTCCACCCCGTTGGCGTGCAGCACCACGTTGTCTTCGATGCGGATGCCACCAAACGGCCGCAGTGCCTCTACCTTGTTCCAGTTGACCCGTTTGCCCTGTTCGCCCTGACGCAGCGGCTCCAGCAAACTGTCGATGAAGTAGAGTCCCGGCTCGATGGTGAACACCTGATCCACCTCCATCACCCGGGTGCAGCGCAGATAGGGAAACAGCTCGGGCGCCGCCAGATGGGTGCCGCGCTCATCCTGCATGAAACCACCCGCATCGTGTACCTGCAAACCGAGGAAGTGGCCGAGACCGTGGGGGAAGAAGACGTTGGTCACCCCGGTGTTGATCATCTCGTCTACCGACATGTCCACCAGCTCGGTCGCTTGCAGCAGGCGCGCCAGCTTGTGGTGCATCTGTAGATGCAGCTCGCTGTAACGGCGACCCGGTTTGATCTCCTTGATAATCTCCTGCTGCTGCTCGTCGAGGGCAGCAATCAGATCGGCGAACTCGCCACGCCGCCACGCCCAGGTGCGGGTGATGTCGGAGGCATAACCGTGAAAATCGACGCCGGCATCGATCAGGAAGGAGTAACGCTCCGCATCGGGCACCCGCAAGGCGGACAAATAGGTGTAGTGAAGGATGGCCGCATTGCGGTTGATAGCGACGATATTGCCGTAGGGTGCCTCATTGGCCCCCTGCCCGACCGCCTTCATGTAGGCCAGATTGATCTCGAACTCGCTCGCCCCAGCCATAAAGGAGTCCTTGGCGGCGATATGGCCACGGACACCGATGCGATTCGCCTCACGCAGACACTCCAGCTCGTAGGGAGTCTTGTAGGCGCGATGATAGTGCAGGTAGTTGAGCACCGCCTCGGGATTGGGCTGGGTCAGCCCCAGCAGCTCGGCCACTTCCAGATGGCCCCCCAGATAGGCCCACTCCTGCTTGTTGGCAGGCAGATGGTCGGCCACCTGTTCCGGCCGGGTCAGGAAACGGATATCGAAGAACTCGACCCAGAAGGCATTGGGCAGATCCGCTACCTTGTGCCAGAAATCCACCGGGCGGTAGAACAGCAATACCGGTTTGTTCACCCCGTCCACCAGCAGCCAGCAGTGGGGATTGTCCAGCACCGGCAACCAGGCCTTGAAGTGCGGGTTTACCTTGAACGGGTAATCCTGATCATCGAGGAAGATGCGGTGGGTCTGGCCGGAGTGGATGGCCAGTCCGCTGAGCCCCTGTTGTTGCAGAATGTCGCGGGTGCGCTGCTGCAAGGTATCGAGGTGCTGGGCAAAAAGTTGGCTGTAGCTGCTCATGGCGTCCTGCTCCGAGGTGAATGTGATTGCAGCATAACATCAAGCGCTTGGCGGCTCGACCCGTCAAGCTGCCGCTTCGTGAGGTAACGCATACGTTACAAACGTGTTTGTTATCAACACAAAACCAATCATTAACAAATCAAAAACAATTCAATACACTGCCGGTAGATACATGAAGTCAGGGATTACTCATGGACAACCTCTGCCTGTGGCAACCGGATCCGCTCGGGATGCAGCAATCCAACCTCTACCGTTTTATGGCGGAGGTGAACCGTTTCCACGGCTTGCAGTTGCAGAACTATCCGCAGCTTTACCAATGGTCGGTGGAGAAGACCACCCGTTTCTGGCCGCTGGTATGGCAACACTGCGGCGTCAAGGGCGAGCTCGGCAACATAGTGGCGGAGAACCGTCAGGATATGCAGCGCACCCGCTGGTTTCCCGACAGCCGCCTCAACTTCGCCGAAAACCTGCTGCGCCGCCAGGACGAGAGCCCGGCCATTATCTCCCGCATCGAAGGTAGCCCAAGCCGCACCCTGAGCTGGCGTGAGCTTGGGGAACAGGTTGCCCGGCTGGCGCAGTGGCTGCGTCATCAGGGGATTGGTCGTGGCGATGTGGTTGCCGCCTATCTGCCCAATATCCCGGAAACCGTGGTAGCCATGCTGGCAACCACCAGTCTGGGGGCGATCTGGACCTCCACCAGCCCCGACTTCGGTGAAGCCAGCGTGGTGGAGCGCTTCGGCCAGACCCGGCCGCGGGTGCTGTTTGCGGTGGATGGCTATCGCTACAACGGCAAAGCTATCGACATTCAACAGAAGGTCGCCAGCGTGGTGAGCCAGATCGGCAGCATAGAGCAGACGGTGATGATCCCCCTGCTCGGCAACCCGCTGCAGCTTGGTCACGACTGGCAGCAACTGCTGGCAAGCCAACACGATGCCCAGCTCACCTTCGAGCCGATGGCCTTCAATGACCCGCTCTACATCCTCTACTCCTCCGGCACCACCGGCAAACCCAAGTGCATCGTGCACGGCATCGGCGGTACCCTGCTGCAACATCTGAAAGAGCACCAGCTGCACTGCGACATCAAGCCGGGGGAGCGGATCTTCTACTTCACCACCTGCGGCTGGATGATGTGGAACTGGCTGGTGAGCGCCCTCGCCTCCGGCGCAACTCTGGTGCTCTATGACGGCTCGCCATTTTACCCGGACGGCAACGTGCTGTGGGATCTCGCCCGTGACGAGCAAGTCAGCTTGTTCGGTACCTCAGCCAAGTATCTCGATGCTTTGCACAAACAGGGATATGCCCCCATCAACAGTCACGATTTGCCGCACTTGCGGCTGATCTGCAGCACAGGATCTGTGCTGTCGCCGGAGGGATTTGACTACGTCTACCAGCAGATAAAGCAGGATGTGCAGCTCAGCTCCATCTCCGGCGGCACCGATATCTGCTCCTGCTTCGTCATCGGCAATCCACTCAGCTCGGTCTATCGCGGCGAGAGCCAGGGGCGTGGCCTCGGCCTCGCAGTGCAAGTATTCAACGAGGCGGGCCAGCCGGTGCAGGGGGAGAAGGGCGAGCTGGTCTGCACCAAGCCGTTCCCGGCCCAGCCTATCTACTTCTGGGGCGACGAGAATGGCAACAAGTACCACGCAGCCTACTTCGAGCGGTTCGACAACATCTGGTGCCACGGCGACTGGATCGAGCTGACCCCGACCGGTGGCATTCTGTTCTACGGCCGCTCCGACGCCACCCTCAACCCGGGCGGCGTGCGCATCGGCACCAGCGAGATCTATCGCTACGTCGAACAGCTCGACGAAGTGGAAGAGAGCATCGTCATCGGCCAGCAGTGGCAGCAGGACGAGCGGGTGGTGCTGTTCGTCAAGCTCAAGGCGGGTTGCAAGCTGGATGAGCCGCTGCGCGAGCGGATCCGCCAGCAAATAAAGCAGCACTGCACCGCCCGCCACGTGCCCGCCCGCATCCTGCAGGTGGATGCCATCCCCCGCACCAAGTCCGGCAAGATCGTCGAACTGGCAGTGCGGGAAGTGGTACACAACAGACCCGTCAACAATACTCATGCCCTCGCCGATCCCGAGGTGCTGAACCAGTATCGCAACCGGCCGGAGCTGGCCAGTTGATAACAAACTCACATCTATCCGGGGCGCCGCAAGGCGCCCCTCTTGTACCTGTTCTGTGATGAAGAGCTTTTACTCGAGATCTGTTAAACAAATGTTTTAAATAGGTGTTGAAAATGTCTCCTTTTGGATCAATAGTGAGCCTCGCCCCCTGCTGGGGATTAAGGAGCACCACTCCCCACTGAGTGGGAACAAGGAGACACTCTCATGATCTACCAAGGCGAAACCCTGTCGGTCAGCTACCTCGAAAACGGCATTGCCGAGCTGAGGTTTGATGCCCCGGGTTCAGTCAACAAGCTGGATCGCGCTACCCTGCTCTCCCTGAGCGAAGCGATCGCCGCATTACAACAAGAACGTGAACTAAAAGGTCTGATCCTCACCTCCGGCAAAGACGCCTTTATCGTCGGTGCCGACATTACCGAATTCCTGGAACTGTTCGATCTGCCGCAAGAAGATCTGCTCGGCTGGCTGAAAAAGGCCAACGACATCTTCAATGCCATCGAAGATCTGCCGGTTCCGACCCTCTCCGCCATCAAGGGCCACGCTCTGGGCGGCGGCTGCGAGACCATCCTCTCCACCGACTTCCGTCTGGCTGACACCAGCGCCAAGATTGGCCTGCCCGAGACCAAACTCGGCATCATGCCGGGCTTTGGCGGCACCGTCCGTCTGCCGCGGGTAATCGGCGCCGACAACGCGCTCGAGTGGATCACCACCGGCAAGGATTACCGTGCCGATGACGCCCTCAAGGTGGGCGCCATCGACGCCGTGGTCGCCCCGGATGCACTGCAGAGCGCGGCGCTGCAGATGATTAAGGACGCCATCGCGGGCAAGTTGGACTGGCAGAGCCGTCGCGCCGCCAAAAAAGCGCCGCTGCGCCTCTCCAAACTGGAAGCCATGATGAGCTTCACCACCGCCGCCGGCATGGTTGCCGCTGTGGCGGGCAAACACTATCCGGCACCGATGACTGCGGTGAAAACCGTCGAGGCCGCCGCAGGTATGGGCCGTGACGAGGCTCTGGTGGCCGAGGCGCAGGGCTTCATCAAGCTGGCCAAGACCGACGTGGCCAAGGCACTGGTCGGTATCTTCCTGAACGATCAGCACATCAAGGCGCTGGCCAAGAAGGCGGCCAAGCAGGCAAGCAAGGCCACTGGCCACGCCGCCGTACTGGGTGCCGGCATCATGGGCGGCGGCATTGCCTACCAGTCTGCCAGCAAGGGCATTCCGGCGGTGATGAAGGATATCAACGAGAAGGCGCTGGCACTTGGCATGGGCGAAGCCACCAAGCTGCTCAACGGCCAGCTCGAAAAGGGCCGCATCGATGGCATCAAGATGGGCCAGGTGCTCTCCGCCATCACCCCGACCCTCAGCTATGACAACGTCAAAGGTGTGGACGTCGTGGTCGAAGCCGTGGTCGAGAATCCCAAGGTGAAAGCCGCCGTACTGGGCGAAGTGGAAGGGATCATCGGCGAAGACGCCGTGCTCGCCAGCAACACCTCCACCATCCCAATATCCCTGCTGGCCAAGGGGCTGAAGCGCCCGCAGAACTTCTGCGGCATGCACTTCTTCAACCCGGTGCACCGCATGCCGCTGGTGGAGATCATCCGCGGCGAGCAGACCTCCGATGAAACCATCAACCGCGTGGTGGCCTACGCCGCCGCCATGGGCAAGTCCCCGGTCGTAGTCAACGACTGCCCTGGCTTCTTCGTCAACCGGGTGCTGTTCCCCTACTTCTTCGGCTTCAACAAACTGGTTGCCGATGGCGCCGACTTTGCCGCCGTCGACAAGGTGATGGAGAAGGAGTTCGGCTGGCCCATGGGCCCCGCCTACCTGCTGGATGTGGTCGGCATCGACACCGGCCACCATGCCGGTGACGTGATGGCGCAGGGCTTCCCGGCACGCATGAGCAAGGAAGGCCGCACTGCCATCGACGTGATGTACGAAGTGAACCGCTTCGGTCAGAAGAACGGCAAGGGCTTCTACGCCTACGAGCAGGACAAGAAGGGCAAACCGAAGAAAGTGGCTGACGCCACTGCTTACGAGCTGCTGGCCCCCATCGCCAAGCCGAAACAGGATTTCGACAAGGAAGCCATCATCGCTCGCATGATGATCCCGATGATCAACGAGGTGGTGCTCTGTCTGGAAGAGGGCATAGTCGCCACGCCAGCCGAAGCCGACATCGCGCTGGTCTACGGTCTGGGCTTCCCTCCCTTCCGCGGCGGCGTGTTCCGCTATCTGGACACTATCGGTCTGGATCGCTACGTGGCCATGGCCGACCAGTATGCCGACTTGGGCCCGCTCTACCGCGTCAGCGACAAGCTGCGCGAGATGGCTGCCCAGGGCAAAACCTTCTACTGATTGCGGAAAGGAGATCCATTCATGAAAGACGTAGTCATTGTCGACTGTATCCGGACCCCGATGGGCCGGTCCAAGGGCGGCGCCTTCCGCAACGTGCGTGCAGAAGATCTGTCCGCGCACCTGATGAAGTCCATCCTGCTGCGCAACCCCAACCTCGACCCGAACGAGATCGAGGATATCTACTGGGGCTGCGTACAGCAGACCCTGGAGCAGGGCTTCAACATCGCCCGCAACGCCGCGCTGCTGGCCGGCATTCCCAAGCAGGTGGGGGCGGTTACCGTCAACCGCCTGTGTGGCTCCTCCATGCAGGCGCTGCATGATGCCTCCCGCGCAATTCAGGTAGGTGATGGGGATATATTCATCATCGGCGGCGTCGAGCACATGGGTCACGTGCCGATGAGCCACGGCGTTGACTTCCATCCCGGCATGGCCAAGTCGGTGGCGAAAGCCTCCGGCATGATGGGGCTGACCGCCGAGATGCTCGGCAAGCTGCACGGCATCAGCCGTCAGCAGCAGGACGAGTTTGCCGCCCGCTCCCACCGCCGCGCTCACGCGGCCACCGTGGAAGGGCGTTTTGCCAAGGAGATCGTCGGGCTGGAAGGCCATGACGCCAGCGGCGCCCGCTTCTTCTACGACTACGACGAGGTGATTCGCCCGGAGACCACGGTCGAAACCCTGAGCCAGCTGCGCCCGGTGTTTGACCCGGTCAACGGCACCGTCACCGCCGGCAGCTCCTCGGCGCTGTCCGATGGCGCCGCCGCCATGCTGGTGATGAGCGCGGATCGCGCCAAGGCCCTCGGCCTCACGCCGCGCGCCAAGGTACGTGCCATGGCAATCGCTGGCTGTGATGCCGCCATCATGGGTTACGGCCCGGTACCGGCCACCCAGAAGGCGCTCAAGCGTGCCGGCCTGACTGTCGGTGATATCGACCTGTTCGAGCTGAACGAGGCGTTTGCCGCCCAGTCTCTGCCTTGCGTGAAGGATCTGGGTCTCCAGGATCTGGTGGACGAGAAGGTCAACCTGAACGGCGGCGCCATTGCGCTGGGTCACCCGCTCGGCTGCTCCGGTGCCCGCATCTCCACCACCCTCATCAATCTGATGGAGGAGAAGGATGCCACCCTGGGGGTTGCCACCATGTGTATCGGTCTGGGTCAGGGCATCGCCACCGTGTTTGAACGGGTGTGATAACCAGCCGGATCGACGGGATGCACTACTGAGAGTTGTCCCTTTTCGGGGCCAGTCTGACTGGCCCCTTTTCAAGTCTGTGACGATCGCCACACGGGGTGCTCGTCAGTGGTCAGAAGCTGTCTGTTGGCCGTCCCGTTTGGGTCGGCCTTTTTTCGTTTTAATCTTATCAATAGGCTGTTATTGCCTTAAACCTCACATTAGATGGGGGGCTTGCTTGCTTTTTACTCCCCCGACAGGTTCAATCTGCACAAAAAAATGGGTGGATGCACATACATATGTCAATGAGCAAACAACTGCTGATCGTCGATGACGACCAAGAGATCCGCGAGCTGCTCAATGAGTACCTGACCCGGGCGGGCTTTCAGGTATTGACGGCAGCGGAGGGCAACGAGATGCGTCAGCAACTCGCCCAGCACAGCCCGGACCTGATTATTCTGGACATCATGATGCCCGGCGAGGACGGTTTTACCCTCTGCCAGCAGATCCGTCGTGACTCCCAGGTGCCCATCATCATGCTGACCGCCGCCTCCGACGAAGCGGATCGGGTGATCGGCCTCGAACTCGGTGCCGACGACTATATCGCCAAGCCATTCAGCCCCCGCGAACTGCAGGCACGCATCAAGGCACTGCTGCGCCGCGCCGAATTCCGCCAGCCGGAAAAAGAGAAAGAGCCGAGCCGCCGCCTGCGTTTTGCCGAGTGGACCCTCGACACCCTGAGCCACCAGCTGACCCATGATGATGGCAGCCTGCTGGATCTCTCCGGTAGCGACGCCATGCTGCTCGGCATGTTCCTGCAACAGCCCGGCGTGGTGCTGGATCGGGACACCATCTCGGATGCCACCCGCGGCCGCGAAAGCCTGCCGATGGAGCGCGGCATCGACGTACAGATCAGCCGTCTGCGCCAGAAGCTGGGCGACAACGGCAAGAGCCCGCGCATCATCAAGACCATTCGCGGCAGCGGCTACATGCTGATTGCCGAGGTGCACGAGCTGCCATGAGCAACAAGTGGTCCTGGGGGGCGCTGGTGCCCCGCTCCCTGTTGTCACGGATGATCCTGCTGCTGTTGCTGGCCATCCTGCTCTCCCAGACCATTCTGACCGGCATCTGGATGCAGCAGATCCAGAAGCGGGAGCTGGAGGGGATGCTCAGCACCACCCGCAACCTCGCCATGTCTGCCGCTTCCACCGTCAACTTCTTCAAATCCCTGCCGCTGCAGTATCGCCATATCGCGCTGGACCAGCTGCGCAACATGGGGGGCAGCCGCTTCTTCGTCTCGCTCAACGAGGAAGAGATACACATCAACGCCATCCCCGACAGCGAACGCAAGACGCAGGTGCTGGAGGAGGTACAGGGCGTGCTGACCCGCAAGCTCTCCGACGCCATGGCGATCAAGGTGGATTTCTCCCGACCCGATGACCTCCACGTCTTCAACAACGACACCTTGCTGGCGGATCTCCCCTCCTCCTGGGCCCGCTACACCCTGTCGCTGGAGCCGCTCAATCCACCGGTACTGGTGACCCAGATCGAGATCGAAAAGGGGGAGTGGCTCTATCTGGCGGCCCTGCTGCCCGCCCCCTACATGACCCTCGACGATACCGTGATGCCGAGCAATCAGGTGCGTTTCATCGCCCTGATGACGGTGTTCCTCTGCTTCTTCACCTTTATGCTGGTGCGCTGGCAGACTCGGCCGCTGCGCCGTCTCGCCAAGGCGGCGGTGAATCTGGGCAAGGATATCGATCAGCCTTCGCTCAAGGAGGAAGGGGCGTCGGAAATCGTAGCGGCGACCCGCGCCTTCAACATCATGCAGCACCGCATTCGCCGTTATATCGATGATCGGGAACGGCTGTTCAGCTCCATCTCCCACGATCTCAAGACCCCTATCACCCGACTGCGGCTGCGGGTCGAACTGCTCGACGACGAGGTGCAAATCGCCAAGTTCAACAAGGATCTCGACGAGCTGGAGCTGATGGTGAAAGGGGCGCTGCAGACGGTCAAAGAGACCGACATTCACGAGAATATCGAGGAGATCGACATCAACGCCCTGCTTGAGCAGATGGCGGAGTCGATGAACCTGCATGACGAGCGACTGACCATCGAAGGGCACTGCAAGTGGCCCTATCGCGGCAAGCTGCTGGCGCTCAAGCGCTGCATCGGCAATCTGGTGGACAACGGCATCAAGTACGGCCAGCGGGTTCGCATCATCATCATGGATGACGAGGAGATGCTGATCCTCTTCATCATGGATGAGGGCCCCGGCCTGCCGGACGATCAGTTCGAGCGCATTTTCGAACCCTATTACCGGCTCAGTACCGATCAGGCCGGCACCGGCCTCGGTCTTGGCATCGCCCGCAACATAGCCCACGCCCACGGCGGCGATCTGGTGCTGGAAAACCGTCCGCAAGGTGGCCTGCAGGCCACGCTCTCCCTACCAAGGCAGTAACCTTATGAAGTGGTTGTCTTTTTCTGTCATCGCCCTGCTCTCTGCTCCCGTTGCCGCCTCCCAGGTGGAAGTGCTGCACTGGTGGACCTCCGGCGGCGAAGCGAAAGCGGTCGAAGTGCTCAAATCCGAGTGGACCAAACAGGGCAACCAGTGGAACGACTTCGCGGTACAGGGCGGCGGCGGCAAGAGCGCCATGACGGTATTGAAGAGTCGGGCACTGGCCGCCAACCCGCCCGAAGCGGCCCACCTCAAGGGCTACGAGCTCAAGGAGTGGGCCGGACTCGGCTTTTTGCGCGATCTCACCCCCATGGCCGAACACCTCGGCTGGTACAGTCAGATGCCGCCCATGGTGCGTGCCACCCTCAGCCAGAATGGTGCCCTGATGGCGGTGCCCACCGGCATCCACCGGGTCAACTGGTTGTGGCTCAACCGCAAGGTGTTCGAGCGCAACAAGCTGACTCCGCCCACCGACTGGGCCCAGTTTGTCACCGTCGCCGACCAGCTTAAAAAACGGGACATCACCCCGCTCGCCATCGGCAACGAGCCCTGGCAGCTGGCGGTACTGTTTGAAACGGTGGCACTCGGTGAGGGCGGAAAAGAATTCTATCGCAAGGCGTTCCTCGAGCAGGACAGCGCCACCCTGACCGGCCCCGACATGGTGCGGGTGTTGACCCGCTTCCAGCAGCTGCGCGCCTATGTGCCGCAAAAATACGCCGGTCTGAAGTGGCATCAGGCCACCAATCTGCTGGAGAGCGGTGGCGCCGCCATGCAGGTGATGGGGGACTGGGTGAAGGGTGAACTGAGTGCCGGTAACTACCGGCCGGGTGAGGATATCGCCTGTCTGCCGAGCCCGGGCAGCACCGGACTGTTCAGCTACAACCTCGACTCCATCGCCATGTTCAAACAGCGGGATCCGGCCCAGCTGCAGGCGCAGGGGGATCTGGCCCAGCTGCTGATGACGCCGCAATTCCAGGAGGAGTTCAATCGGGTGAAGGGGTCGATCCCGGCGCTGACCAATCCCGACATGAGCAAGTTCGACCGCTGCGCCGTCCGTTCCTATCAGGACTTCCTGCTGGCGGAAAAGCAGGACAACCTGCTGCCCAGCATGGCGGAAGGGATGGCGACGCCGACCAATATGCGGCAGGCGATCCTCGATGTGCTGAGCAACTTCTTCAACGACCCCAAGGCCAACCCGGAGCTGACGGCGCTGCATCTGGAGCGGGCGATGCGCTCGACCCGCTGATCCGGGCACATTGCCAAACGGCAGAAATGACAAAGGCGGAATTACTCCGCCTTTGTTGTTGAATCGTCATCCGATTCAGGATTGATCGTTCTCGTCCTCATCCTCGTCATAGTAATCGCTGAGCTCGATCCAGAGCCCCAACCCGACCATCACCATGGAGCCGAACCAGGTACCGGTATTCCCGATCGGGCTGCCCATCACTATCATGGCGAAGGACAAGAACCCCATGCCTGCATAGGCTTGTAATCTGCCGTAGGAGACCTGCATATTCACCTCCTTGTTGAATATGGTTCAATTTTTATATTACTCGTCCGGCGCAAGCTGGATAGGGTCGAATAACATTTCGGTTACATATGCTGGTTGATGGGGCGTTTGTTTGATTATTTTTTAGCCCTGAGTATCATTGGCAGCCGAATAGGTTGAAGGTTGATAATAGATGAGTGATTTATTCTGCGGCGCAACTCACGAGTTGGACGCAATCGGGCTTCGTTGCCCGGAACCCGTTATGATGGTTCGCAAGAAAGTGCGGCTGATGGCGGATGGCGAGACCCTGCTGGTCAGCGCCGACGATCCTTCAACCACCCGCGACATCCCCAGTTTCTGCCGCTTTATGGATCACACCCTGGTCGCCAGCGAGACAGAGCAGGCCCCCTACCGCTACCTGATCCGCAAGGGTCAATAAGCCCCCGTACCGGAGCACTCCATGACAACCATTACCCGAATCGGCACCACCCAGCGTTGGTCAGACGTGGTCATCCACAATGGCACCCTCTACGTGGTGGAAGTGCCCGTCAGCGAAGAGGCCGACATCCACCAGCAGACCCGCGAAGTGCTGGCAAGCCTGCAGCGCCTGCTGGAGGCCAACGGCTCCGGCGTAGACAAAATTCTGATGGCCAACATCTATCTCAAAGACATTCAGGATATCGCTGCCTTCAACGAGCAGTGGGATGCCTGGATCCCGGCTGGCACCGCCCCCGTGCGCGCCTGTGTACAAGCCCGTCTGGCCCACGAAGGCTACAAGGTGGAAGTGCAGCTGACTGCAGCTGTCTAAGCCTTTCCCGGCTTGAGCTTGAGATAGCAAAAGGCCCCGCCATCACTGGCGGGGCCTTTTCGTTACCGAAACCTGAACGACTTAGGCGGTCGGGGTCAGGGTAATGGTCACGCGGCGGTTCTGGGCTTTGCCAGCAGCGGTGCTGTTGGTAGCAACCGGCTGATCCGGGCCCACGCCGGTGGTGGAAATGCGGCTACCTGCTACGCCCTGACCAATCAGCTGGGCGGCAACGGCATCGGCACGATCCCGGGAAAGCTTCATGTTCAGATCGCGGGAACCTGTGCTGTCGGTGTGACCGACCACGTTCAGGCGGGTCTTGTCGAACTCGGCAACGACCATGGCCACGCCGGAGAGGGTGTTGGCACCGGCCGCTTTCAGCTGGGAGCTGGAGCTGTCGAAGGTCACGTTGTTCGGCATGTTGAGGATCAGCTCATTGCCATTGCGGGTCACGCTGACGCCGGTGCCCTGCAGTTTCTCGCGCAGCTTGGCTTCCTGCACGTCCATGTAGTAGCCGATACCGCCACCCAGGGCCGCGCCAGCAGCAACGCCGGTCAGGATGCCCTTCTTGCGGTCACCCTTGCTGGAGGAGAGCGCACCTACGGCCGCACCGGCAGCGGCGCCAGCCAGCGCGCCCCAGGCACCTTTGGAGGTCTGGGATTCACCTGTGTAGGGGTTGGTGGTACAGCCGCTCAGGGCAACGGTCAGTGCCAGAGCAGGCACCAGGATCTTGGCTCGCATGAAAAAACCTCTGTGAAAACAATCCGGCACCATGCCGGGGGCCGGATTGTAACGCGCTGGCACGCCATTGTCTGACGCAAGCCTGAACAGATGGCGAGAGTGGTGTTTTTTTGGGCAATCGGCGGGCTGTCAGCGCGATAACTGGCACTCGGCGTGGCAAGGACAGCTGACCAGATGATCGTTCACCATCCCCACCGCCTGCATAAAGGCGTAACAGATGGTGCTGCCGACGAAGTTGAAGCCGAGTTTCTTGAGCGCTTTCGACATGGCATCCGACTCCGGTGAGGTCGCTGGAATATCGCCGTTGCCCTGCCGCTGATTGACGATGGGGGCGCCGCCCACGAAGCCCCACAGGTAGTCGGCGAAGTCGATCCCCTGCTCCTGCAACGCCAGATAAGCGCGGGCATTTCTGATGATCGACTGCACCTTGAGCCGGTTGCGGATAATGCCGGTGTCCTGCATCAGCCGCTCCACATCCTGCTCGTCGAAGCGGGCAATCTGCACCGGATCAAAGTCCGCATAGGCGCGGTAATAGCTCTCGGTGCGCTTGAGGATGGTGATCCACGACAGCCCCGCCTGCTGGCCGTCGAGGCAGAGCTTGGCAAACAGCTCGCGGGCGTCATAGACCGGCCTGCCCCACTGTTTGTCATGGTATTCAATGTATTCCGGGTCTTTGGTCACCCAGGCGCAGCGCAGTTCCATTTCCTCTCCCTCGTTATTTCAGCGGTTTGCCCGACCCTGCCCACTCTGCAGGCGGCACTGCTCACATCATATACCGGTCATCCCGCCCGACCAGCCAGGGCGCAGCACCATCCCGCGAATCCGCTGCAATTTCGCCTATTATCCGACCATGCCAGACGGTATACTCCCTCGGTTCACATTCAGCAAATCTTGCTCTGATTTTCACTTCGCGCGAAAAAAATTATGCAAAAATTCGATGTCAAAACCTTTCAGGGCCTGATCCTGCAGCTGCAGGACTATTGGTCCCGCCAGGGCTGTACCATCATTCAGCCGCTGGATATGGAAGTGGGTGCCGGTACTTCCCACCCCATGACCTGTCTGCGTGCCCTGGGCCCGGAGCCCATCGCCTGCGCTTACGTGCAACCGTCCCGCCGTCCGACTGACGGCCGCTACGGTGAAAACCCGAACCGCCTGCAGCACTACTACCAGTTCCAGGTGATCATCAAGCCTTCCCCCGACAACATTCAGGAACTCTATCTGGGCTCCCTGAAAGAGCTGGGCATGGATCCTGAAATCCACGACATCCGCTTCGTGGAAGACAACTGGGAAAACCCGACGCTGGGTGCCTGGGGTCTGGGTTGGGAAGTGTGGCTGAACGGCATGGAAGTGACCCAGTTCACCTACTTCCAGCAAGTTGGCGGCCTCGAGTGCAAGCCGGTCACCGGCGAGATCACCTACGGTCTCGAGCGTCTGGCCATGTACATTCAGGGCGTGGACAGCGTCTACGATCTGGTCTGGTCTGACGGCCCGCTGGGCAAGACCACCTACGGCGACGTGTTCCACCAGAACGAAGTGGAGCAATCCACCTACAACTTCGAACACGCCGATGTGGAGTTCCTGTTCCACTGCTTCGAGCAGTACGAGAAGGAAGCCCAAAATCTGCTGGCACTGGAAAAACCGCTGCCGCTGCCTGCCTACGAGCGCATCCTCAAAGCCGCTCACTCCTTCAACCTGCTGGATGCCCGCAAGGCCATCTCGGTCACCGAGCGTCAGCGCTACATCCTGCGCATTCGCACCCTGACCAAGGCCGTGGCAGAGGCATACTACGCCTCCCGCGAAGCGCTGGGCTTCCCGATGTGTCAGCGCAGTGAGAACAAGCAAGGTTAAGGAACGGACATGGCACAACATACATTTCTGGTAGAGATCGGTACTGCTGAGCTGCCGCCCAAAGCCCTGCGCTCCCTGGCCGAAGCCTTTGCCGACAACTTCAAAGCCGAACTGACCAAGGCCGATCTGGCCTTCGGCGACGTCGAGTGGTTTGCCTCACCGCGCCGTCTGGCGCTGAAGGTAAGCGAGCTGGCTGGCGAACAGCCGAGCAAGAGCGTCGAGAAGCGCGGCCCGGCCGTGGCTCAGGCGTTCGATGCCGAAGGCAAGCCGACCAAGGCTGCCGAAGGCTGGGCCCGTGGCAACGGCATCACCGTTGAGCAGGCCGAGCGTCTGGTCACCGACAAGGGCGAGTGGCTGGTTCACACCGCCAAGGTTGAAGGCCGTCCGGCCGTCGATCTGCTGGGCGAACTGGTCGCCTCAGCACTGGCCAAGCTGCCGATCCCGAAGATGATGCGCTGGGGCGACAAGACCATCCAGTTCGTGCGTCCGGTCTTCACCGTGACCCTGCTGCTGGATGGCGAGCTGGTTCCCGCCCACATTCTGGGTATCGACTCTGCCCGCACCATCCGCGGTCACCGCTTTATGGGCGAGAGCGAATTCACAATCGACAACGCCAGCCAGTACCCGCAGATCCTGCAGGAGCGCGGCATGGTGATTGCCGACTTCATGGCGCGCAAGGCCAAGATCAAGGCTGACGTCGAAGCCGCCGCTGCCGCCTTCGGTGGCGTTGCCGATCTGGACGACGCCCTGCTGGAAGAAGTGACCGCACTGGTCGAATGGCCGGTGGTGCTGACCGCCAACTTCGAAGAGAAGTTCCTGGCCGTTCCGGCTGAAGCGCTGGTGCACACCATGAAGGGTGACCAGAAGTACTTCCCGGTCTACAACAAGAACGGCAAGCTGCTGCCGAAGTTCATCTTCGTCACCAACATCGAGTCCAAAGACCCGAGCCAGATCATCAGCGGCAACGAGAAGGTGGTTCGCCCCCGTCTCTCAGACGCCGAGTTCTTCTTCAAGACTGACCTCAAGCAGACTCTGGCCTCCCGCCTGCCGCGCCTTGAAACCGTGCTGTTCCAGCAACAGCTGGGCACCGTCAAGGCCAAGGTCGAGCGCATCGAGACCGTCGCCGGCTTTATCGCCGAGCGTATCGGCGCCGACGTGGCTCAGGCCAAGCGTGCCGGTCTGCTCTCCAAGTGTGACCTGATGACCAACATGGTCGGCGAGTTCACCGACACCCAGGGTGTCATGGGGATGCACTACGCCCGTCACGATGGCGAAGACGAAGCCGTGGCCGTGGCCCTCAACGAGCAGTACATGCCGCGCTTTGCCGGTGATGCCCTGCCGTCCGGTCTGGTTGCCTGCGCCGTCGCGCTGGCCGACAAGTTCGACACCCTGGCCGGTATCTTCGGCATCGGCATGCTGCCGAAGGGTGACAAGGACCCGTTCGCCCTGCGTCGCGCCGCCATCGGTGCCCTGCGCATCATGACCGAGAAGCAGCTGGATCTGGATCTGGTTGAACTGGTTGAAGAAGCGGTACGCGTCTACGGCGACAAGCTGACCAACAAAACCGTCGTTACCGACGTGGTCGACTTTATGCTGGGCCGCTTCCGCGCCGCCTATCAGGACGAAGGCATCGGTGCCGACGTGGTGCTGGCCGTACTGGCCCGCCGCCCGACCCGTCCGCTCGACTTCGATCGTCGCGTCAAGGCCGTCAGCCACTTCCGCACCCTGGATGCCGCACTGGCACTGGCTGCCGCCAACAAGCGCGTGAGCAACATTCTGGCCAAGGTCGAAGGCGAACTGCCGACTGCCGTCAAACCGGAACTGCTGGTCGATGCCGCCGAGAAGGCGCTGGCCACCCAGGTTGCCGAACTGCAAGCCGAACTGGCCCCGCTGTTCGCGGCCGGTGACTATCAGGCTGCCCTCACCCGTCTGGCCGCCCTGCGCGAGCCGGTCGATACCTTCTTCAACGAAGTGATGGTGATGGCCGACGACGAGGCCCTCAAGGCCAACCGTCTGGCACTGCTGAACAACCTGCGCAACCTGTTCCTGCAAGTCGCGGATATCTCCCTGCTGCAGTGATCTTGGTTGGGTGAGTGATATAAAAAACGGCGCCGTTAAGGCGCCGTTTGCATTAGACATCCAAGTCAAGGCTAGCCCAACATCTGCCTATAAAAATGCACCCACGACCCTAGATCCATCTTCTTACCCTACAATTCTAAAGCACAGCAGTGTGCAGAAAGGCACAAGACTAACATCCTAACTTTCCTATCTTGGGTAAATCCGGTTTACCAAGCATGATTATCGTTCTAAAATCACCCGTATGAAACGCATAGAACGTAACCGCTTACTCAACGCAATGATCTACTTTGCTCAGAACACCAAAAACTGCGGCAAGGTAAAGCTTTTTAAACTTTTATACCTGATGGATTTCGAACATTTCCGCCAAACAGGAAGAAGTTTGACTGGTATAAATTATGAAGCTTGGGAGTTGGGGCCTGTACCTCGCGAGCTTTATGAACATTGGGGTTCTATCCGTGATTACTCGGAGGGTTCGTTAGACACTCTTGATGTCCCAACTGGTCATTATGTTCGTAGTAAACTAACCGTAACAGACGGTACTAAATTTGATGACAGTGACTTCACCCCACGACAGCTGAAAATTATGGAAGCACTGGTGAATGAGTTTGGCGACACCTTGTCTGGAAAAATGGTAGATGTCACCCATGCACAAAACGGTGCTTGGAATAAAGTATGGTGTGCAGGGAAAGGTAAAAATCACACCATACCCTATGAGTTAGGCCTAGCCGACGACGATCCTCTTCGCGACTATGTTTTAGAGTCAGCAGAAGAGGCCTCATACAAAATTATCTAGAGATATCGGAAATTTCTCTCTGCCAATGACAACGTTAACCGTAGGGCAAATCTGGAGCTGCGACGCATATTGTCCAGACGAAAGTGGTCAGCCAAAAACCAAATATTTATTAATCATTGGGTTCAATGGCGACGAATTGGTTTATAAAACATTAACCAGCAGGAGCCATGGCAGACCAACAAATCCCATCTGTTTTCATGGCCTTCCATATCCAAGTTATTATATGGGTGTACCTCACCCTAATGGTATTTTATCCAAAGAAAGTTGGCTTGATCTGCGAGAAACAGAGGATTTCCCTGTATTAGAGTTCGAGCAGAAAATTTCCAATGGAATCATTAAATACATATTTACTTTAAACCAATCAGATATGTGTGCTCTGTTGGATTGTGCCGCGCGAGCAGATGACACAACAAGAAGACAATCAAATGCTATTTTGGATGCGAGAATGCAAGCTGGATGTTGATACGATAAAAGACTTATAGCCCGTAGGCTAGATTAGCCGCCTGCATAAACAGACATACGTGTAAATGGATTCTCCCGCCATAACGACCAGCCGCACTTCCCCCTCCGGTTGGCCACTTCTGTTTCACAGCAACAACCGCAATCAAAGCCTCTCGTTCGTCCGATTACGCTGCGCTAATCAAACCTGCAGGGCATTGGCTGGCACTCTATGCCGGGTGATCAAGATCGGCCATTGCCCCTTGCGAGCCGTGGATGGGCCAAACTGCTGCATCAGGGCACACTGCGAGCATGCATAAGTAAAAATTGGGTCATTATCCGAAAACCCATAAATTTTGTTTATACCGACTGCCTTGGCGGAGTTGGCGGCCACCAGCGACGCTAACGGGTGCCTGTGGGGCATCGCCCGATCTCTGGCAAACAAGCGGAACAACCCTCACCCGCCCTTGCCGCATATCCTGCAGAAAACGGGGTAACGTTTGGTACCTCAGGGGGAGTGGCTGCGTCTTACCGGGAAATTACCCTGCCGACTGAGCCGAGCTGTTATCATTTGAGTCAGTCCCCAGCACCGCCACGCCCCGAGAGGAGAGTCATGGATATACCTGCCGCCCCGTCCCCCGCCATCTGCAAGCTGTGTCAGGAGAAAGCAGATCTCGACTTCGACTTCACCATGGCCTTTCAGCCCATCGTCGATTGCAGCAAGCGCACCATTTTCGGCTATGAGGCGCTGGTGCGGGGGCTCAACAACGAGCCGGCGCAGAGCGTGATTGCCCGGGTCAACGACGGCAATCGCTACCGCTTCGACCAGCTGTGCCGGATCAAGGCCATCGCGCTGGCTGCCCGGCTCGATATGCGGGGCATGCTGAGCATCAACTTTCTGCCCAATGCGGTCTACCGCCCGGAGCGCTGCATCCGCACCACCCTGCAGGCGGCCCGCGAGCATCTCTTTCCCATCGAGCAGATCATGTTCGAGTTCACCGAGGTGGAACAGGTGCAGGACAACCGCCATATTCGCGGCATCGTCGATCACTATCAGGCCCTGGGCTTCAAGACGGCGATCGACGACTTTGGCGCCGGTTACTCGGGCCTGAGCCTGCTGGCCGATTTTCGCCCCAACATCATCAAACTCGATATGCACCTGCTGCGCGGCATCGACCATGACCCGACCCGACAAGCCATAGTGCGCCACTGTCTGGCGCTGTTTGCCGAGTTGCAGATCACCCCGCTGGCGGAGGGGATCGAAACCCGCGAAGAGATGGCCTGCCTGCGGGAGATGAGCGTCAGCCTGATGCAGGGCTATCTGTTTGCCCGCCCCAGCTTTGAAACCCTGCCCGAAGTGGATTTCGCCAGCTTGTAAGCAAATCGGTCTGCACTGCCTCCCCCTCAGCCTACTCCCGCCCGAATAAGAAAACGGACACCCAAGGGTGTCCGTTTTTATGTCATATCACCTTGCCCCGAGGGGCTGTGTGCTGGCGGTTTACAGATAGCTCTCATCGACGCCGATATGGGCCAGCGCAGCCAGCTCGAGCGGTGTCAGCTGGCTGGCGGAGTCGATCATGGTCGGCTCGCCACGGGCAGACCCGGGCAGTTGCAGCCGCTCCTTGAGCGCATCGGTCAGGCTGCCCACCAGATTGCCCATGCGGGTCAGGCGGGAGACCAGCACGGCCTCAGGACTGCTTTCGCTATCGGCAAAGCCGGAGACCTGAGCCACCGCGAAGTCACAGACAGCCCTGGCCCGATCACCAAAAGCCCCTTCCAGCTGTTGCAGCACCTGCCGTGCCTCGCTGTCGCCGAGACGCCCCAGCTCCGCCTGCATATGGCCGGTGTCAAAACGCAGCCGCGCCCCGGCATCTAGCCGTTCCTCTCGCGGCTTGAGCGCGGTATGGTCCACCCACGCCTGCTCGGTCTGACCGGCAAACTGCATCAGGCCGCCCAGCACCAGTCGCTGGTTGGGGCGCGCCGAGGCGAGACTGTCGAGGGCATGACCAAGGGAAGAACCCTTGGCATCGCTGCCGCTGGCCAGCGAGAGCGCCAGAGTACGCAGGGTTTGCAGATCGCCACGGGTCTGCAACTTGGCCATGTGGGAACTGTTGATGGAGCCATCGGCAATGTGTTGATGCAGGGCATTGAGATCGCTGCTGCTCAGGGTCACCTCGGTCGAGGTTTGATCCCGCAGCAGGTAGCTGGCCTGATAGCTGATAAGATCCAGCGCCAGCTTGTAGCCGGTGGCCGGGGTCTGCCGCGCCATGGCGACCTGTTCGCGGGCAGCCCCTTTGCTCTCACCGCGTTGGACGGGCACCGCATCCGCTGTTGTGGTCGCACTTTGCGCCGGTTCGCCAGCGATTTCAGCCTTGACGGCCCGCTGCAGGTCGGCCACTTCACCCATCGCGGTGTGCAGCTGGCTCATCGCCTCCTGCAGCAGTTCGGAGGTGGCGCTGGCGAGCAGGTCGGTCACCTTGCCCCCCACAGTGCCCCACTGCTGGAGCGGGATACCGGCGATGGGGCGGGCCAGCAGCCCGGCAGCCAACTCCCGGAGTTCCGGCTGCTGGGAGCCGACGACAACAGCCTGCAACGCGGTGCAGAGAGAGCGCAGTGGGCCGTTGCCGGTCGCCAGAGTGGCGTGCTCCTTGCCCAGTTGTTCGGCGGCGATGTTGTTCAACACGTCCGCCTTGGCAAAGCCACCCAGCGAGCTACCAAATGCAGCCTGCTTCATCAGACGCTGAAGATCCTCGGGGGAAGCTGCGGTTTGCGCCTTCGGCGCAGCGGCACTCTTGCCGCTCCCAAGCAGGTTGCCAATCCACTCTTTGATGGCCACGAACGGGCGGGCCAGTTGGGCCCCCAATCGCGAGAGCAGCCCCTGCCCTTTCTGCGGTTCGCTGCGGTTGCCCAGCAAGATCGCATCTTGTCCGGTGGCGACCTGACGCACCTCCAGCTGGCCCATCCGGCCAACCCCTGTGGTTGCATCACTGTGGTGAGCGACGGCCTGTGTGCCGACAGTGTTTGCTTGAATCTGCATGATGATTGTCTTCTTGTGATGTTTCGCCGCCAGTCTAGGAGAGGCCATCAACAGGGACTATCGGGATTGGTCGCGATTTTTGTACTGAGCGCGGCGTGCTATCTCGCTGACCGAAAAGCTAAAAAAAGAGAGCCACCATTAACAGTGCCGCTGGCGGTGACCTGCTCTAATGGCGCCATCATCAATCTGGAGCCATCAATGAACTCTCTTTATCACGCCGCCATCCACCAGCTGTTTCTCTCCCTCTCCCTGCCTGCGCCGCAACAGGAGGAGAGCGTCACCAGCCTGCAGATCGGCGAACTGACCTGTCACCTGACCGAACACCCGGCCGACTATCTGCTGATGTTTACCCGCCTCGACGCGGCCACCAGCGCTCAGGCCGCCGCCCAAAACCTGTTCAGTCAGGACCCGTGCAAGCCGGTACTGGGTTTCGATACCGAGAGCCTGACACCGGTACTGTGGAGTCGTCAGCCCTTGCAGCAGCTGGATCGCACCCAGATCCACCACCAGCTGGAACAGCTGGTACACGCCGCCAGCGAGATCAACAAAGGCCAGGACGGCACTTTCCGGCCTTGAGCCATTGGCGTGATCACACCCCACGTCACCATAGATGGATAACTACATCTATGGCCTGAGCAAACTGGGCAGCGGGCCCCCGGACTGGTATGGTTTTGCCATCAATTCATCAACGACCGAGATATCATGAAACGCAAAACCATGGCCCTGCTGCTGGGCACCCATCTGCTGGTCGCGGCGGCAGGCTTTGCCGCCGGTGTCTATACCCTGCCGATCCTGATCGCGCCACCCGCACCTGATACCGAGCAGGTAGCGGCCAGCCAGCAGCAAGCGAGATTCCACGGCACCTTTCGCCGGGATCAGCGATCGGCTGCACTGGGGGGAAGGCAAGGTGAGCATAGGGCCGGATGCCGTCAGCCTGATGGGCAAGCTGGCCCCCGGGCCGGACTACCAGCTCTACCTCTCCCCCGAGTTTGTCGAGACCGAAGCCGATTTTGCCCGCCTCAAGGATCAGATGGTGCGAGTCGGGCCGGTGAAGACCTTCGACAACTTTATCGTGCCGCTGCCCGCCACGATCGATCCGGCCCGCTACAGCAGCGTGATCGTCTGGTGTGAAACCTTCGGCCAGTTCATCACCGCCGCCCGTTATCAGGATCTGCGTCCGGAGCAGTAACCTCGCCCCAGACCCGCACCATGAAAAAGGGCTGACATCGCTGTCAGCCCTTTGGTTATCCGATCCGCTCGTCATTAACGCTCCGGCTTGGTCATCTCCCGCAGCAGCTGATCGATGCAGCCCACTACCTGCTCTGAGTTCTGCTCGATCTCGCGGTAGAGAGCCTCCGCCTCTTCATGCTTGTGCTGGTTTTTCAGCTCGATAATCTGCTGGATCACCTGATGCAGTCTGGCGTGCGGGGCGGCGATCGCCCTGAAGGCGGGTTGATCGCCACAGCATGCCTGCCCTTCGCTGAAGTACCAGTGACCAAGGCGGCATTCCTTGTCACTGACCGCCTCGCTGCGCGACAGCCCCTCCTGCCCATCCAGATAGGCACGCACCCGGGTCTTCCAGCCCATATGAGCGGCGCGGGCGCGACTCAGCACCATCCGCACGTTGGAGCCATCCTGGAACTGTCCGGCCAGATCCCCCAGCTTGTCCACCAGGGTCGCCACATGGCTGGCGATATGGGCGGTATCCCGCGCCACCAACGTGGTGGCCTGGGAGATCTCGTGGACGCTGACGATATTGCGGGTGATCTCGTCGCTCACCGAGGATTGCTCCTCCGAAGCGGCGGCGATCTGGGTATTCATGTCGCGAATGCTGTTGACCGCCCCCTTGATCCGGCCGAGGGCTTCTCCCGCCTGATTGGCCCGCTCCACCGACTCCCCCGCTCGCGAGACGCTGTGTTCGATCATGGTCACCGTGGTGCCCACCGCCCGTTGCAACTGCTCGATGGTGCCGCGGATCTCGGCGGTGGAGTGCTGGGTGCGCCCGGCCAGCGAACGCACCTCGTCGGCCACCACCGCAAAACCACGCCCCTGTTCACCGGCCCGGGCCGCCTCGATGGCAGCGTTGAGGGCCAGCAGGTTGGTTTGCTCGGCGATGGACTGGATCACCGCCAGCACCGAGCCAATCTGCTCGCTGGCCTTGGCGACCTCTTTCACCGTGTTGCCCGCGCTGGCGATCTCCTCGGCCAGCTGTTCGATCATGTTGACGCTCTGCTGCACCACCTCATCGCCGGTGACCGCCTGATTGTCCGCTTCGTTGGCCGCTTCGGCCGCCTGCGCCGTGTTGTTGGCCACCTCGTGTACCGTGCTGGTCATCTCGGTCATGGCGGTGGCGAGCTGGGTGGTCTGCTCCTGCTGGCGCGTCATGCTGCCAAGATTGCCGGCCGCACTGCGCGACAACCGCTCACTCTCGCCAGCCAGTTCGCCCAGAGTGGCGGTGAGCTGGCTGATGGTGTCGCGGATCTTGGCAACAAAGGCATTGAACGCCGACCCGAGGCGGCGGATCTCCTCCGGCCCCGCCACCGGCAGCTTGCTGCCGAGATCGCCGGAGCCATTGGCCAGCGCCTCCAGCGCCTTGACGCTGTCGAGCAGCGGACGGCTAAGACGCGCCAGCAGCAGCACCAGCGCCACCGCAATCAGAGCGGTGCCAAGTAGCGCGATCATTACCATCTGCCAGCTCTGGCGTACCAGCGCGGCTGCAACCTCACTGTGATCACGCGCCAACTCGATCACCCCGACCGCCTTGCCGGAGAAGTCGCGCAACGGTGCCGCCATCACCAGAAAATCGCTCCCCTGCTGCTTGATGGTGGTGAAGCGGCTCTCTCCCGCCAATACCTCCTGATACCAATCCATCGACTCACCAAGCATGGAGGTACCAGTCAGCATAACGGGCTTACCCTGTTCAAACAGATAGATGGCAAGGCGACTGTCCTTGCCCAGCAGATCGACAAACAGCGAGCTGTCGAGGGCGCGGCCAAACTCCACCGAGCCGACCGACTGACCATTGAAAGTGACCGGTACTACGCCGCGGATCCCGGTGCCGCCCTGACCGGTCTCCAACCCGCCGACCGGTTGATGATTGCGGTTCACCTCGACCACTGCCAACCGTGTAGTAGAGAGGTCGTCGCCATGATTTGCGGGCTTGTGTACCCGATAAAGGGAAGTAGCCGGGGGAATGTGAAAGTGAAACTGCTGGATCCCCTGAGCCTTGATAGCGGGCCAGAGCGGATCAAACAGATTGGCGAGGGTCTGCCAATCCTTGTCGGCCACCGCCCTGGCTGCATCCGGCCGCTGGGCGATCAGAGTCGCCGCCAGCACGGTTTCATGGCTGGTGTTTTTGATCACCGCTTCCACGTTCTGGAGCTGGCTACGTAGTGCAGCCTGCTCGGCCGCGAGCGCCCGCTGGCGATTTTCAAACAGATTAAAGGTAAGCAGCACCACGGCGAGCAATACGATGCCGCCGATTGCCAGCAGCGTGATCTGGTGACCCAGCTTGCGAGGGGGGAACATAAGACACCATCCTTGACAGTCATACTCAACCTATAGGATGGAACGGTTAAGTCGGGAGTCCATCAGAACTTAACCCTTTGTTGATATTGATCAAACGATTAACAGGCAAAATGCGAGGTGGGTCAAACGGGGGGAATATTCACTCACAAGGCCGAGATCGGCACTGCGAGCCACAGGTTGAAAGTAAACCGCCCATAAACAAAAACCCCCTCGTGACAGAGGGGGTGTTTCGTGTTGGCAACGGGTGCGGATTAACGCAGCGGTTTGACCGAGCGGCGGACAATCAACTCGGGCTGAACCGTCATCGATTCCACTTCCAGCTCCTTGTTGCGGATCCGGCTGACCAGATGCTTCACCGCCAGCTGGCCCAGTTCGGCCTTCGGGTGGCGGATGGTGGTCAGCGGCGGGCTGGAGAAGCGCGCCATCTCCACATCGTCGTAGCCGATGATGGAGATATCGTCCGGCACCTTGACTCCCGCTTCCCAGGCAGCGCAAATCGCGCCGATCGCCATGGGATCGTCGAAGGCAAAAACCGCGGTCGGACGAGGCTGCAGGGCCAGGATGCGCTGCATGGCATCGAAGCCGCTCTGGCTCTCGTAATCCCCTTCAAAGACCTGTTCATCTTTGAGGGTCAGACCGTGTTCACCCAGCGCATCACGTACCCCGTCCAGTCGCTGCTGGGTGGTCGGCTTGGAGAGCTGGCCAGTGATGCAGACGATGTCGCGGTGCCCCAGCTCCAGCAGATGGCGTACGGCCATGCGGGCGCCGATGCGGGCGTTGTCGTTGATGACGTTGGCGAAATCGCACTCCGTGCCCCAATCCAGTACCACCTGCGGCACATTCTTGTGGATGCGCAGCATGTCGCGCAACGGAGTGTCGATATCGGTACCCAATACCAGCAGGCCATCCACCCGTTTTTCCATCAGCATTCTCAGGTAATGCTGTTGGCGAGGCGGCTGGTTTTCGGTGTTGCAGAGGATCAGGCTGTAGCCCTGTTCGAAGCAGTACGCTTCAACCCCTTGCACCACTTCTGCGAAGAAGGGGTTTACGCTGGTGGTCACCAGCATACCAATGGTCTTGGTCGAATTTATTTTAAGACTGCGCGCTACCGAGTTGGGCGCGTAGTTGAGTTCTGCCACCGCCTCAATCACTTTCTGGGTCGCGTCTTCGCTGACCCGCCGAGTGTGGTTGAGCACATGTGAGACGGTGGAGATGGATACGCCTGCGCGCGAGGCGACATCCTTGATAGTGGCCATCTCTGTCTCCTGACTGTCAAAGGCGGAACATTAGCAGATTTCCCGAATAAAGGCTTGGTTTTAACGAGCTCTGCCACGGAATTGTCAATGCCGGCTAATTTAGGCGCTCATTTCTGTTTGCGCAAATGGATTCTGGTCAAAATGGGAGCGCTGTCAGAGTAAAATATCGCCAGATTAATCCTCTGGCGTTTGTCAGAATCGCCTCTCGTTACCAAGATGTTAAGTCAACAAATCAAAATTAAGCTCTGATTAGCCGAAAATAACAGGTCATTTATTTCAAAATCCACCCATCCAACCCCCTCTGGTTAGTATCTTTAACAGCTTGTTATTGCCCCGTGAGGAATGATAGAACCATACCTATAGCCGGATGCACGGGATGTAGATCCGGAATGGCACACGGAAATGAAACAATCCACTGATTAAGGGACGAATCAATGCATAAGTTGAGCAAAATCACAGTTGGCGCAGCGGTTTCTTTGGCTCTGTTTGGATCGATCTCCATCGCCCACGCGGCAGACACCATCAAGATAGGTATCGCAGGCCCGGTCACCGGCCCGGTCGCCCAGTACGGGGACATGCAGTTCACCGGCGGCAAGATGGCGGTAGAGCAGATCAACAAGGCTGGCGGCATCAATGGCAAGCAGATCGAAGCGGTCGTCTATGACGATGCCTGCGATCCCAAACAGGCGGTGGCCGTTGCCAACAAGGTGGTGAACGATGGCGTCAAGTTCGTGGTCGGTCACCTCTGCTCCGACAACACCCTGCCCGCCTCAGACATCTATGAAGACGAGGGGATCCTGATGGTCACCCCCGCCTCCACCAACCCCAAGATCACCGAGCGCGGTTACCAGCTGACCCTGCGCACCATCGGCCTGGATAGCGATCAGGGCCCGACTGCCGCCAAATACATCATCGAGCAGGTCAAACCCCAGCGCGTCGCCGTTATCCACGACAAGAAGCAGTATGGCGAAGGGATCGCTTCCAGCGTCAAAGCTGCGCTCGACAAGGCTGGCGTGAAAGTGGTGGCCTTTGAAGGGATCACCGCCGGTGACAAGGACTTCTCCGCCCTGATCGCCAAGCTGCAGAAAGAGAACATCGATTTCGTCTACTACGGCGGCTATCACCCTGAGCTGGGTCTGATCCTGCGTCAGGCTGGCGAGAAGGGGCTGAAAGCCAAGTTCATGGGCCCGGAAGGGGTGGGTAACAAGGATATCTCCGCCATCGGCGGCCCGGCTTCCGAAGGCCTGCTGGTGACCCTGCCGAACAAATACGATCTGGTGCCTGCCAACGCCCCGCTGGTGGCGGCGTTCAAGGCCAAGGGTCAGGACTCCTCCGGCCCGTTCGTCTGGACTACCTATGCCGCGGTGCAAACCCTGGCAGCCGGTATCGCCAAGGCGGGTGAAGATGACCCGGCCGCCGTTGCCGCCGCCATCAAGGCTGCGCCGATCGATACCGTGATGGGCCCCCTGACCTGGGCACCGAACGGTGACCTGAAAGGCTTCGAATTCGGTGTGTTCCAGTGGCACGCTGACGGTACTTCCAGCCAAGTCAAATAATCTGCCGATCGGGGGTGAGTACGCTCACCCCCTCCTCTCTTTGCGGGCAAGTACAGGGAACGCAGTATGTCCGAACACCTCCTCTATCTGGTTCAGCAACTGCTGAACGGATTAACCATAGGCAGCACCTATGCGTTGATCGCCATCGGCTACACCATGGTCTATGGCATCATCGGCATGATCAACTTCGCCCACGGCGAGGTGTACATGATCGGCTCCTATGTCGCTTTTATGGTGATGGCGGGGCTCATGATGATGGGCATCGACAGCACCTTTCTACTGCTGGGGGGCGCCTTCCTGGTCAGTATTATCATCACCGGCACCTATGGCTGGAGCATCGAGCGGGTCGCCTACCGGCCGCTACGCGGTGGCAACCGGCTGATCCCCCTCATCTCCGCCATCGGCATGTCGATCTTCTTGCAGAACATGATGCGGATGGCACAGGGCTCGCGGGATATCGCCATGCCCAGCCTGATCTCCGGTGGCTGGACCCTGGGGGGTGAGGATGGTTTTCAGGCCAGCCTCTCCTATATGCAGCTGATCATCTTCGTGGTGACTTTCATCACCATGCTGGCGCTGACCCAGTTCATCGGCCGCTCCCGCATGGGCCGCGCCTGCCGCGCCTGTTCGGAAGATATCAAGATGGCCAACCTGCTGGGCATCGACACCCACGTGGTCATCTCCATCACCTTCGTGCTGGGGGCCGCGCTGGCCGCCGTCGCCGGGGTGCTGCTCGGCATGTATTACGGCGTCATCAACCCCTACCTCGGCTTTATGGCCGGTCTGAAGGCCTTCACTGCCGCTGTATTGGGTGGTATCGGCAGCATTCCGGGCGCCGTACTGGGCGGCCTGCTGCTCGGCGTGGTTGAAGCGCTAACCGCCGGTTATCTCAGCACCGAGTACAAGGATGTGATGGCGTTTGCCCTGCTCATTTTTGTGCTGCTCTTTATGCCGACCGGCATTCTGGGTCGTCCGGAAGTGGAGAAAGTGTGATGAAACATCAATTTATCCACGCCTGTATCGCCAGTCTGGTGCTGCTGGTGCTCTCCTTCTGGCTGCTCGGCTTCAAGCTGGAGACCGATGGCTCCAGCCTGCAGGTAGTGAGCCGCCTCGATGTGTCGCTGGCCTGGCTGCTGGGGGGAGCCACCATTGTTTTCTGGTTCCAGATGCTACGCGGCCAGATTGCCAAGCTGTTTCAGGCCTCCATCAGCGGCTTCTCGGTCGGCTTCACCAAGCTGGTGCTGCCGAGCCCGGAAGAGGCGCCCAAGCTCTATAACCTCACCGCCGTGCTGGTGCTGCTGTTTGCGGTGAGCTGGCCCTTTATGGCCTCTCGCGGCGCCATCGATCTCGCCACCCTCACCCTGATTTACATCATGCTGGGGCTGGGGCTGAACGTAGTGGTCGGCCTCGCCGGTCTACTCGATCTCGGCTATGTCGGCTTCTACGCGGTCGGAGCCTACAGCTATGCCCTGCTCAACACCTACTTCGGACTGAGCTTCTGGGAGTGCCTGCCCATCGCCGGGCTGATGGCCGCTACCTTCGGCTTCCTGCTCGGTTTCCCGGTGCTGCGGCTGCGGGGGGACTATCTGGCCATCGTCACCCTGGGTTTTGGCGAGATCATCCGCATCCTGCTCAACAACATGACCACCCTGACCGGCGGCCCGAACGGCATATCCGGAATCCCCAAACCGACGCTGGGGGGTCTGGAGTTCAACCGCACCGTCAAGGATGGGGGCTTTGATACCTTCCACAACTTCTTCGGCATTACCTACAACGCCAACCACAAGGTGATCTTCCTCTACCTGATGGCGCTGGTGCTGGTGGTGGTGACCCTGTTCGTCATCAACCGCCTGCTGCGCATGCCCCTTGGCCGCGCCTGGGAAGCGCTGCGGGAAGACGAGATCGCCTGCAAATCGCTGGGGCTCAACCCCACCATCATCAAGCTGACCGCCTTCACCATAGGCGCCACCTTTGCCGGTTTCGCAGGCAGCTTCTTTGCCTCGCGGCAGGGCTTTATCAGCCCGGAATCCTTCGTCTTTATCGAGTCGGCCATTGTGCTGGCGATTGTGGTGCTGGGTGGTATGGGCTCTCAGATCGGGGTGGTGCTGGCCGCTATCGTGATGACGGTGCTGCCGGAGCTGGCCCGCGAATTCAACGAGTACCGCATGCTGATGTTCGGCCTCTTGATGGTGTTCATGATGATCTGGCGGCCACAGGGATTGCTGCCGATGACCCGTCCGCATCTGGAGTTGAAGAAATGAGTACACATCAGAAGTTAATGGAAGTCTCTGATTTGTCGATGCGCTTCGGGGGCCTGCTGGCCGTCAACGGGGTAAAACTGGATATCGACAAGGGCGAGGTGATCTCCATCATCGGCCCCAACGGTGCGGGCAAGACCACCATCTTCAACTGCCTGACCGGCTTCTACAGCCCGAGCGGCGGCACCATCCGCTACAAGGGTGAGGAGATCCAGGGGCTGCCCGGCCACCTCATCGCCCGCAAGGGGATTGTGCGCACCTTCCAGCACGTACGGCTGTTCAAGGAGATGACGGCGGTGGAGAACCTGCTGGTTGCCCAGCACCAGCACCTCAACACCAGCTTTATCGCCGGTCTGTTCAAGACCCCGGCCTTCCGCCGGGCGGAGCAGGAGGGGCTGGAGCGGGCCGCCTTCTGGCTGGATAAAGTGGGCCTCAAGGATCTTGCCAACCGCGCCGCCGGTAATCTGGCCTATGGTCAGCAGCGCAGACTCGAGATCGCCCGCTGCATGGCGACTCGTCCCGAGCTGCTGATGCTGGACGAACCGGCCGCCGGCCTCAACCCGAAGGAGACCGACGAGCTGGACGAGCTGATCATGAGCCTGCGGGACGAGTTCGGGGTCTCGGTGCTGCTGATCGAGCACGATATGAAGCTGGTGATGGGTATCTCCAACCGCATCTTCGTGGTCAGTCAGGGCACCCCGCTGGCCCACGGCAAGCCGGATGAGATCCGCAACAACCCGGCAGTGATCAAGGCCTATCTGGGCGAGTCGTAAGGAAAACAAGATGTTAGAACTTCGCAACGTATCGACCCACTACGGCAAAATTCAGGCACTGCACGATGTCAGCGTCGAGGTGAAAGAGGGGGAAATCGTCACCCTGATCGGCGCCAACGGCGCGGGCAAGACTACCCTGCTGATGACCCTCTGCGGCGAGCCCAAGCCCAGCAGCGGCTCAATCTGGTTTGAGGGGGAACAGATCAGCTCCCTCACCACCGCCCGCATCATGCGCAAGGATATCGCCGTGGTGCCGGAGGGGCGCCGTATCTTCGCCCGCCTGACGGTGGAGGAGAACCTGCTGATGGGCGCCTTCTTCGTCGACAAGGCAGAGCAGCATGGCCTGCTGGATCAGGTGTTCACCCTGTTTCCGCGCCTGCACGAACGGCTGGAACAGCGGGCAGGCACCATGTCCGGCGGCGAGCAGCAGATGCTGGCTATCGGCCGTGCCCTGATGAGCAAACCGCGCCTGCTGCTGCTGGATGAACCCTCGCTGGGGCTGGCCCCCATCGTCATCCAGCAGATCTTCGACACCATAGAACAGTTGCGCCAGAAGGGGATGACCATCTTTCTGGTGGAGCAAAACGCCAACCAGGCGCTCAAGCTGGCCGACCGCGGCTATGTGCTGGAGAACGGCCACGTGGTGCTGCAAGACACAGGAGCCGCCCTGCTGGCCAACCCGGCAGTGCGGCAGGCCTATCTGGGCGGTTAACCCACTGACCCGCATGCCATATAGACAAGGGAGCCGCAGGCTCCCTTATCTTTTGTGGGGTTAGTTTGCGCCCAAGCTTGCGGTACACTGGCCCATAATCAACCTATTCGGAGGACATCCCGATGGACCAGTTTGCCCATATCAATGCCCATGATGCCCACCAGAAACTGAGCGCGGGTGAAGCCCGTCTGGTGGATATTCGCGACCCGCAATCCTTTGAAGCGGCCCACGCGGTCGGCGCCTTCCACCTCACCAACGGCACCCTGGTGCGCTTTATGAACGAAGTGGATTTCGATACCCCGGTCATCGTGATGTGCTATCACGGCAACAGCAGTCAGGGGGCGGCCCAATACCTGCTGCAACAGGGTTATGACGAGGTCTACAGTCTGGATGGCGGTTTCGAGGCGTGGCGCCGGGAGTTTCCCATCGAGGCAGGCGAGGCATGATCCAGCTGCTAGTGCTCGACAACGCCCGCATGGCGCAGGCGCTGGTGGACTATCTGGCGACCCTGGGCATCTCCTGCGAGCTGACCCAGTCCGAGCTGGGAGTCACCATCTGGCTGGCGGACGAGCAGCGCCTCGCGCAGGCCCAGCTGGAGGTGAAGCGCTTTCTGGCCGAGCCGGGCCACCCGCGCTATATGGAAGCCTCCTGGCAATCCGGCCGCGCCGATGCCCGCATCGACTACAGCAAGGGGATGACGGACCCCATCACCGATTTCCTCCATCAGGCGGGGCCACTGACGCTGGTGGTCATCATCGCCTGTCTCGCCATCTACGGGATCGAGGCCATCGGCCTGCCCATTTTTGATCAGATGGCATTCCACCCGACGCTGGCCCAGTTCACCGACTGGCAGGCGTGGCGTTATTTCACCCCCGCCCTGATCCACTTCTCGGTGCTCCATCTGGTGTTCAACTTGCTCTGGTGGTGGTATCTGGGAGGCCAGATCGAGCAGCGCCTCGGCAGCGGCAAGTTGCTGATCCTGCTGCTGGTGGGCGCCGCCCTGCCCAATATCGCCGAGTTCTTTGCCAGCGGCCCGCTGTTTGGCGGCCTCTCCGGCGTGGTCTATGCCCTGCTAGGCTACTGCTGGCTGCGCAGCAAGCTGCAACCGGCCTGTGGCCTGACTCTACCACCGGCGCTGATGGGCTTTATGCTGTTCTGGATGGTGCTCGGCTTCTTCGACATGCTCGGCACCAGCACCGCCAACATCGCCCACCTGACCGGTCTGCTGGTCGGCCTGCTGCAAGGCTGGCTGGATCGCAACCACCAACCGACCTGATTTTTCAGCAGTTGCAGAAACGAGAACGCCGCCCCGAAGGGCGGCGTTTTTTTACGCGATAGGCAGTTACTGCTTGATCAGGGTGTCATCGGTTACCTTGACCGCCGCACCGCCACTCATAAAGAAGCTGGCGAACTGGGTCTGGATCTCGGTGGTGACCGCGCCAGCCTGATCGAAGTTCTCGTCAGGAGCCAGCAGCGAGCTATGGCCCCCTTTCAGGAAGCGCGCAGCATGGTGACCCGCCGGGAGCACGCCGGAACCCTTCAGCTCTTGCAAATCCAGCACCCGGAACAGCGGCTCGGTGCCACCCAGCGGCGCAGAGGCGATGCTGTTGGGGATCACCTGATCCGGCAAGCTGAGCGCCCCATCACCAACAATTTCGGTGGCGAACAGCGGGAAGCTCTTGGCGACACCACTGCCCAGATTGATCGGGTCCGCAGAGTCCAGCACTGACTGGGCGGCAAAGGTATAGCTCTGCAAGGTGCTCGCCGCACCCGCCTGCGTGGCAGCATCCAGACTGGGCAGGAACTCGTTGACGAAGCAAGTGGCGGCAGCCGTTTTGCAATTCGGTGCATAGGCGGTAAAGCCCGCTTTCAGCGCCGGACTGCCCGAGGTAAGCACGCTCATCTTGATGGTCGGCCCGAAGCTCGGCGAGTTGAGCAACAACGGCGCGATGCCGCCACCCGGCATCGCCAGACCACCGGTATCGAACTTGAACAGGGCAGCAGCCTGAGCACTGCCGGTAGTCTGGTTGGCGACAGCCAGCAGATTGGCCCCGGTAATGGCACCGAGTGAGTGACCGAGGAAGTGAACTTTCAGACCGGCACCACCCAATTGGCCACCCAATCCCTGGGTGTTGGCCAGGCCGACAGCCAGTCGCAGCCCCAGCAGATCCGCCACGCTCTGTTTCAGGTTGTCCCGCGCCACCGTCAGATAACCCAGATTCAGGTAGGGAGTCGGGTTCTCGGAGGTGGTGACGGTATCCATGCTGCCGCTCAAAGCGTAGCCACGTTCGCCGTGCAGCGGGTGATCGATCACTACCACAGCGACGCTCTTGCTGGCTGTGGCACCGGCGCCGATTTGGCCCAGCGCCAGCGCATAGGCGTTCTCCTTGATGGAGGTAACCCCGTGCTGATAGATGATCACATCGGTGATGGTATTGAGCGGTGCAGCGGCGAAGATCCGCAGCGGTACCGATTGTACTTCGCTCAGGGTCGGCAACGGGTTGAAACGGCCGATATTGCGCTCGGCATCCAGCGGCTTGCCACCAGAGGTGAGGGTCACCCCGATCAGCTTGCTCGCCTCGGTCAGCAGTTCACTCTGACGGCTCGGGTCGGTGATCAGCTCACCCAGCAATGCCGGGTCCACGCCCGCCCCGACCAGTCCACCGATCACCTCGGTATCGCCCGCTTTCAGCGCGTTGGCGATGGCATAGAGGCTGGGAATGGCGCCGTGCCAGGATTGGGTCTTGGCCTTGTCCCAGGAGCCGGCTATCGCCGGGGTTGAGAGGAAGTAAGGGAGTTTGACGGTACCGGTATAAACCTTGGTTAGCTGGGCAACCCCGTTAAGCGGCGTACCAACACCAAAGGCGGCTGTCAGTGCATCTTTCTGATCCTGCGGCAAGAATGGCTCATTCGCCAGCTGGGTCAGAAAATCCACCCCGCCATTAAGACCATTGATGGTATAGGTTGCCGGCAGGCTGGTGTTGCCCTTGGCATCCTGTTTCCACAGCGCCGCGGCGTCCAGGCTCGGGCTCTTCAGCACGGAAGCGGCGGCACTCTTCACCGCCAGCAGCACATCGGCACCAGATTGGGTGGCAAACCAGTCGGAGAAGATCACCCGATCGCTGGTGATCCCGGTGGCCGCCTTGAACAGACCTTCCTGCAGCGAGATCAGGCCGTTAATGGTCTGCTCCTGGGTGGTTGCGCCAGCTGTCGATTTGAAGCTGCTGTAATCGCCTCCCGCCTTGAGCGGTGTGCCGCGACTGTCCTTGAGGGCATCGGTCGCCACGATCATGTAGTAAGAAGAGGGATTGAGCGGCTTGAGCGGAACCAGATTGAGCTTGCCGTCCCCGCCGGTGACCACAAAGTCGGTCCCATAAACCAGTGGCTTGCCGCCCTTGACTCCGTTGGGTTGCAGAGTGACCGGATCCAGCGTGAGCTCGAGCAGGTAGAGGGGCGCAACGGCAGAGGCATACTCGCTGGCCGCCGGTGCCGGCACAGAGACACCGGTCACGGTCGCCGGTACCAGCTGGACGGGTTGGGTGGTTGACCAGCCATCCAGGGTGGAGAGGGCAGATACCGGGTTCGACAGATCAGCAGTTTCTGTCGAAAACTTCAGGGTACCGTCGCTGGCACGGGGGGCCAGCACGCTCGGGCGCACCCCGTTGGCACCACTCAGGACGTAGTCGAGGGAGCTGGTGGTGTCTCCCTTGTTGTCATCTCCACCACATCCGGCCAGCAGGGCGCTGACAACAGCTGCATAAATTAGCTTCTTCTTCATTTTTTATTCTCTTTTTATAAGGTTGTTATCCATCACAAGCCAACGGGGTCATCACGACCTCGACTGCAAAACGTTAACATAAAACCAACACCAAATAAGACTCATGCCGGACAGTTCTGGCTCAGCTTTGTGGTGCATGTCATGGTTTCAGGTTAACAAAGGGGCGCAAGAGTAGCAGTTGTGGCCCCATCACCAGACCCGACCAGCCAGCGGGCACCATCACGACTAAAAAGCCGCCGCGATCTCGGCAAAGTGAGGGAATTGTCGGTAGAATGTCCGCCAACGCTTAAGGAGGACATCATGATCGACCCGAAGAAACTGGAAGAGATCGCCAAGCAGGTGCATAACTCCCTGCCGCCCGGCATTCGCAGCATGGGTGAAGAGGCCGAGAAGAAGATGCGTCAGGTACTGCAAGCCCAGCTGGGCAAGCTGGATCTGGTCAGCCGCGAAGAGTTCGACGTGCAGACCAAGGTGCTGCTGCGTACCCGTGAAAAACTGGCCGCCCTCGAAAGCAAGCTGGCTCAGCTCGAGCAGCAGCTCGGCGCCAAAGGCGAATAACGAAAACCCCAGCTCGGCTGGGGTTTTTGCTTTGTATTGAACCTGTAAAAACCATCACACCTGAAGCAGATACCAGGCTCGCTTGCCGCGTGCCTTGGCCTCATACATGGCCCTGTCGGCCACCTCCAGCGCCTGCCGGAAGCTCAATGGCTCCTCCCCCCAAAGGGCGATGCCGATACTCAGCCCCACCCGTTGCGGGCAACCGGGTTTGGGCACATAGCCGTGCATCCGGCTGATCAGGGCGTCAGCCAGTTGCGCCAGGCCATGGCTCGACACATCCCGGTGCAAATGCACCACAAACTCGTCACCGCCGTAACGGCCACATAGCGCCGAGCCAGGCATAATAAGGCGCAGCCAGTCCGCCATCTGCTGCAACACCAGATCGCCGCAGGCGTGCCCCAGCTGGTCGTTGATCCCCTTGAAATCATCCAGATCGATAAAGAGCAGCGCCCCCGCGCCTTGCGGCTGCAGCTGGGCAAACGCCTTGCCAAACCCCTGCCGGTTGAGCAAACCGGTCAGTGCGTCGCTGTTGGCACGCTCCGCCAGTCGCTGCTCATAAGCCTTGCGCTGGGTGATATCGATATGGGAGCCCATGATCCGCAGCGGTTTGCCATCTCCATCCCGATCGACGACCCGTCCCCTATCCCACAGCCAGGTGACCTCGCCTTGCGGATTGATGGTGCGGTATTCGGCTTCATAGAAGGGGGTTTTACCCTCAAGGTGGGCAAAGTAGCTGCCCATGGCATGGGCGCGATCGTCGGGATGGAGCTTGGCGCTCCACTGATCGAAATGAGGGGCCATATCACCGGCCTGAAAGTTCTGCAGATTGAAGACCCGCAGCTCGCCAGTGGGAATAGTGCCCTGCCAGAGACAGATGCCGGTGCCATCGAGGGCGGCATTGAGCTTCTCCTGCAACAGGCCATTTTCATGCTTCAAAGCGGCGATCTCTGCCTGCAAACGGGCCATTTCACCGCCATGAGGGGACGGGATCAGCGTTGCGACCCGCTCGACAAAGCCGGTCTCACCCCTGTCATCCTCCGCAGATGCCCTGCCCTCTTCACTCAACACTGCGCCTCCTTGTGCTTGCTCTATGGATGCTCTTGTCAATCCCCCACAAAGATGCCATCAGCTAGGCTCGATTAGTAGCCACTCATAGCCAAAATATTGAAAAATAATGGGATAACGCCGCGATAATCCAACCATTCGGTACGATCAGGTACTGCGGCGGCCACAAAAACAAAAGCCCCCGGCAAAACCGGGGGCTGCGTCATCCAGACGGGGATCCCGTCAGATAAATTCGTAGGCGTCACCAAAGATGCGCTCCGGCTCGGCGCCGAGGATCTTGAACTCCTCCCGCGCGGCCCCCGCCATCTCGAAACGGCCGGCGACATAGATGTCGTAGTCGTGGAGACTGACGAAGTCATCCATGATCGCCTTGTGCACCAGCCCGCTCTTGCCGGTCCAGTCAGCCTCAGGCTCCTGCACCACCGGAATGAAGGTGAGCGGTGCATAGTCACGCTCCCACTGCTGCATCTGCTCCAGCTCATAGAGCCAGTGAGCCTGACGCACACCCCAGTAGAAGAACACCGGACGCTTGCTGCCCGTGTCGATCAGGTACTCCAGAATGGAGCGGGCGTAAGAGAAACCGGTGCCGCCCGCCATCAGGATCAGCGGACGAGGGGATTCATCGCGCAGGAACGCCTTGCCAGCGGGTAATTCGACCTCGATCTCCCCCTGCTCGCGCATGCGGGCCAGCACCTGACCGGCATAGGCGTTCTCGGGAGTGGCACCAATTTGCAGCTCCAGCACACCCGGGCGGGTCGGCGAGTTGGCGATGGAGAAGGGGCGCTTGTCCGAATCGCTCATCACCACCAGCAGATACTGGCCCGGCTTGAAGCTGATCGCTTGCTGCGGCGTCAGGGCCACATACCAGATGGTGTCGACATATTCGCGCAGTTCCTCTACGCGGCATTTGATACGTTGCATTCTTGTCCTTGTGGCGGGCTCGCTCGGCCCGCTTCGCTCATTGTTTCACTATGGAGTGACGACCAGCAGCCCTGGCCCCGTCAGTCGAGAATACTCAAATCAGTGCGGATCGCATCACTTTTTGCAGCAAAGCTGTCATGTTTGCCTCATCCGAGGATATTGAGCTCATCCCAGATGGCATCAACCTTCTGCTTCACCGCCTCATCCTGCACTATGGGCTGACCCCACTCCCGATTGGTCTCTCCCGGCCACTTGTTGGTGGCATCCAGCCCCATCTTGGAGCCGAGGCCAGAGACCGGCGAGGCGAAGTCCAGATAGTCGATCGGAGTGTGCTCGATCAAGGTGGTGTCCCGTGCCGGGTCCATCCGGGTGGTGATGGCCCAGATCACATCCTGCCAGTCGCGGGCGTTGACGTCATCGTCACACACCACCACGAACTTGGTGTACATGAACTGGCGCAGGAAGGACCAGACCCCCAGCATCACCCGCTTGGCGTGGCCCGGGTAGCGTTTCTTGATGGTCACCACCGCCATCCGGTAGGAGCACCCCTCCGGCGGCAGATAGAAGTCCACAATCTCGGGGAACTGCTTCTGCAGCAGCGGCACGAACACCTCGTTCAGCGCCAGACCCAGCACCGCCGGTTCATCGGGCGGACGGCCGGTGTAGGTGCTGTGATAGATGGCATCGCGTCGCTTGGTGATGTGGGTGATGGTGAAGACCGGGAACTCGTCCACCTCGTTGTAGTAACCGGTGTGGTCGCCATAAGGGCCTTCCGGCGCCATCTCACCCGGCTCAAGATAGCCTTCCAACACGATCTCGGCGCTGGCGGGCACCTCCAGATCGCAGCTGATGGCCTTGATCACCTCGGTACGGCTACCGCGCAGCAGACCGGCAAAGGCATATTCGGAGAGAGTATCCGGCACCGGCGTCACCGCGCCGAGAATGGTCGCGGGATCGGCGCCAAGCGCCACCACCACCGGGAAGCGCTCACCGGGATGGGCCTCCTGCCACTCGCGAAAATCGATGGCACCGCCACGATGATCCAGCCAGCGCATGATCAGCTTGTTTTTGGCGATCTTCTGCTGGCGATAGATGCCGAGGTTCTGGCGCTTCTTGTAGGGGCCGCGGGTGATGGTGAGGCCCCAGGTGACCAGCGGCGCCACATCGCCGGGCCAGCAGTGCTGGATCGGGATCTGGTCGAGATCGACCGCATCTCCCTCCTGCACCACCTGCTGGCAGGGGGCGGAAGAGAGTCGCTTGGTCGGCATGTTGAGCACCTGCTTGAAGATCGGCAGCTTCTCCATCAGCTCCTTGAATCCCTTGGGCGGCTCGGGCTCCTTGAGATAGGAGAGCCAGACCCCGACCTGACGCAGGGCGCCCACATCGGGCTGGCCCATGCCCATGGCAACCCGATCCGGGGTACCGAACAGGTTGGTCAGCACCGGCATGGTGTAGCCTTTGGGATTTTCGAACAGCAGAGCCGGGCCACCCGCACGCAGGGTGCGATCGCTGATCTCGGTCATCTCCAGATAGGGATCTATCTCGCGGGTGATCCGCTTGAGTTGTCCGTTTTGTTCCAGCTGCGCGATGAAATCACGCAAATCCTTGTATTTCATGCAAGTTCCCAACCGGGTTCAGGAGGTCACGCATTATAACCCTGGCTGCCCATCGGGTGTACCCGAATCGGGTAGCAGACTCGGTGCAATGGGTGGCACGTCACGATGGCCGAGGCGTCTGGCCAGTGCAGAGAGCAGCTGGGGCTCGTCCACCTCCATCAACAGACCGGCCACCAGCGCCCCGTATTGACGGTTGGAGAGTTCCGCCAGCAGGTATTTCTGGGCTTGCGGCGGCAAGGGGGAGAGTGCGCTCAGCTGCCGCAGGGCTGCTCCCTTCAACCCCTCGTTGCCACTGGCGGCAATCAGCAAATCGCTGGCAGCACTGCCGTGATGAAAGCGGTTAATGGTGGAGAGTGCGCGCAGCGCATCCTGATCTGCCGGCCGCCGCCACAGCATGCTATAGAGCGCCGGTTCGCCGGTGCGCTGCAACAGATGGAACAACAGGTGATTGTCGGGCAGATAGATATTCTGGCTGGCCAGCGCTTGCGCCTCCCGCATCCAGATCGGCTGCGGCAAGGTGTCGAGGGCCAGCAACAGGGCTTGCTGCTGCATGGCGAGATCGGGGTTACTGCTGTAGTAGATGGACTTTAGCTGGAAGCTGCCCTGGGCAAGCTGCTGCCGATAGCGATGCATCAGTGATTGCAACTGCCACTCCCCCAGCAACTGACGGGCCTGCGCGGCAAAATCATAAACAGGTTGCTGCACCAGAAAACCGTCGACCTGCTGCTCCATGAGCCACTCGGGGGCCTTGTCGGCCTGAGCCTCGACCCACTGTTGCAACGCAGGGGATGCAGGGATGGTCGCGGGAATATCCCGCAGCAGCTGCAACAGCAGGAACTCCCGCCGCTCGCGACTCAGGGTCGCCAGCAGAGAGTCGATGGCTGCAAATTGCCCCTCCAGCAGACGGCCCGCCAGATAGCGCTGGTGAGTCTGCAACGTCTCGGCTGTCACCGCGACCGGAGCACTCTGCGCACAGACTGGCATTGCACTCAGCAACCCCAGCAATAACCAGAAAACAGGCTTCATGACGTCTCCATCCATGTGACATCGGGATCTCATACTACTAGGGCGACCGGAAAACAGATAAACAAAAACCGCGACCAGGGCCGCGGTTTCGTCATTTTCTGACCGGACTTACTTCTGCTGGCGCCGCATGGCGTCGAAGAACTCGTCGTTGGTCTTGGTCATCGCCAGCTTGTCGATGAGGAATTCGATACCGTCAATCTCGCCCATCGGGTGGACAATCTTGCGCAGGATCCACATCTTCTGCAGCTCGTCACCTGAGGTGAGCAGCTCTTCTTTACGGGTGCCTGAGCGGGTGATGTCGATGGCCGGATAGACACGTTTCTCGGCAATCTTGCGCGAGAGGTGCAGTTCCATGTTGCCGGTACCCTTGAACTCTTCGTAGATAACCTCGTCCATCTTGGAGCCGGTATCGATCAGCGCGGTGGCGATGATGGTCAGGCTGCCGCCCTCTTCAACATTACGCGCGGCGCCGAAGAAGCGCTTGGGACGGTGCAGGGCGTTGGCGTCCACACCACCGGTCAGTACCTTGCCGGATGACGGGATAACGGTGTTGTAGGCGCGAGCCAGACGGGTGATGGAGTCCAGCAGGATCACCACATCTTTCTTGTGCTCGACCAGACGCTTGGCCTTCTCGATCACCATTTCGGCAACCTGAACGTGACGGGAAGCAGGTTCGTCAAAGGTGGAAGCGATCACTTCACCTTTCACCATGCGCTGCATCTCGGTCACTTCTTCCGGACGCTCGTCGATCAGCAGAACGATCAGTTCACAGTCCGGGTGGTTGTAGGCGATGCTCTGGGCGATGTTCTGCAGCAGCATGGTCTTACCGGCCTTGGGCGGCGCCACGATCAGGCCACGCTGGCCTTTACCGATGGGGGAAGCCAGGTCCAGTACACGGGCGGTGATATCTTCGGTAGAGCCATTACCCCGTTCCATACGCAGACGTTCGTTGGCATGCAGGGGGGTAAGGTTTTCAAACAGGATCTTGTTGCGGGAGTTTTCCGGACGGTCGTAGTTGACCTCATTGACCTTGAGCAGTGCGAAGTAGCGTTCGCCCTCTTTCGGTGGCCGGATCTTGCCGGAGATGGTATCGCCGGTACGCAGGTTGAAGCGGCGGATCTGGCTCGGGGAGACGTAGATATCGTCAGGGCCTGCCAGATAGGAGCCGTCTGCACTGCGCAGGAAGCCGAAACCATCGGTCAGGATTTCCAGCACACCGTCGCCAAAGATATCTTCACCACCCTTGGCGTGCGCCTTGAGGATTGCAAAAATAATATCTTTCTTGTGCGCCCGAGCCAGATTTTCCAACCCCATGGATTCGCCAAGCTTGACCAGCTCGGACACAGGAGTGTTCTTTAATTCAGTCAGATTCATAGTGGTGAAAGTCTGTAAGCAAGGATTGAAATGAGGAGACAGTCTGCTGGATTGATGCTGATCGGATTTGATTGCCAGGCTGTGGTTAGCAAAGAGTCAGGCAAAAAGGTTAGCAAACGAGCGATAAACTAGCACCAATCGGGATGAGCGTCTAGGTGATAAAACACAAGGAGCGCATTATTGCAATGCGCTCCTCTTTAATTATTACAGGTTGCCGTCCAGGAACTCTTTCAGCTGAGTCTTGGACAGTGCACCGACCTTGGTCGCTGCCACTTCGCCATTCTTGAACAGCAAGAGGGTCGGGATACCACGAATGCCGTACTTGGGCGGAGTATCAGAGTTATGGTCGATGTTCAGTTTGGCTACGGTCACGCGACCTTCGTACTCTTGGGCAACTTCTTCCAGGATCGGGGCAATCATCTTGCACGGACCACACCACTCGGCCCAGAAGTCGACCAGAACGGCGCCATCGGCTTTGATTACATCTGCCTCGAAGCTGGCATCGCTCAGCTGAACAATCTTGTCACTCATCTCCAACTCCAGTCAGTAATTAAGGCTTTATTGACATATCAACAAAGGCAATAGTTGCCCTATTTGAAATGATCCTGTTTATTATTGCAAGCCTAACCTGATAACCTACCGCCATGAGCAAAACACACTTAACGACCGACAAATTCGCCCAAATGGGCCTCGAACCCGAAGTTCTGGCTGGTCTGGAATCAAAGGGATTTCACTATTGCACGCCCATCCAGGCACTGTCTCTGCCACTGCTGGTAGAAGGTCATGACCTCGCCGGTCAGGCCCAGACAGGAACCGGCAAGACCATTGCCTTCCTGGCCGCGACATTCAACTATTTGCTGACTCACCCACTGACCAAGCCCCGTCTGGTTAATCAACCCAGAGCCATCATCATGGCACCCACCCGGGAACTGGCAGTACAGATCTATAACGATGCCGACAGCATCGCCGCCTCTACCGGCCTGAAACTCGGCCTCGCCTACGGTGGCGAAGGTTACGATAAGCAGCTGGCCGTGCTGGAGCAGGGCGTCGACATCCTGATCGGCACCACCGGCCGCATCATCGACTACTTCAAGTCCAAGGTGATCGATCTGAGCAACATTCAGGTCGTGGTTCTGGACGAAGCGGATCGCATGTTCGATCTGGGCTTCATCAAGGACATCCGCTTCCTGTTCCGCCGCATGCCGCCCGCGACCGAGCGCCTGAGCATGCTGTTTTCCGCCACCCTCTCCCTGCGTGTGCAGGAGCTGGCCTACGAACACATGAACCACCCGGAACATGTGCAGGTAGAGCCGGAGCAGATGACCGGCGTGCGGATCAAGGAGGAGCTGTTCTACCCCTCCAACGAAGACAAGATGTTGCTGCTGCTCTCCCTGATGGAAGAGGAGTGGCCGGAAAAAGCCATCGTCTTCGCCAACACCAAGCACGTCTGTGAAGACGTCCATGCCTGGCTGGAAAACGACGGCCATCGCGTCGGTCTGCTGACCGGTGATGTGCCACAGAAGAAGCGGATGAAGATCCTCGAGGATTTCACCAAGGGTGCGCTCGATATTCTGGTCGCCACCGACGTGGCCGCCCGTGGTCTGCACATCCCTGACGTGACCCACGTCTTCAACTATGACCTGCCCGACGACGCCGAAGACTATGTACACCGTATCGGTCGTACCGGTCGTGCCGGCAAGAGCGGTCACTCCATCAGCCTGGCCTGTGAAGACTATGCCTTCAACCTGCCGGCCATCGAGGAGTACATCCACCACGCCATTCCGGTCAGCAAATATGATCGCGAAGCGCTGCTGGATGACGTGACCCCGCCGAAACGGGTGTTCCGCAACCGTCAGCCGGTGAACCGCAACATGCGGGATCGTCAGGGCGGTGGCAACAGCAACAACCGTCGTCGTCCGCCGCGCAAGAGCTAAGGACAGGCCCGTTGCACAACTCGCCTCTCTATGCCGCCATCGACCTCGGCTCCAACAGCTTTCATATGCTGGTGGTGCGCGAGGTCGCCGGTGCCCTGCGCACCGTCGCCAAGGTCAAGCGCAAGGTTCGCCTCGCAGCTGGGCTTGATCCGGAATTTCGTCTCAGCCGTGCCGCCATGGAGCGGGGCTGGGACTGTTTGCGTCTATTCTCCGAACAATTGCAGGACATTCCGGCCGACAACATCCGGGTGGTGGGCACCGCAACCTTGCGGCTTGCCACCAACGTCGACGAGTTCCTCAGCGAAGCGGAACGGGTACTCAACCACAGCATCGAGATCATCTCGGGCGAGGAAGAGGCCAAGACCATCTATGAAGGGGTCTCCTGGACCTCTGCCGGGGAAGGCAACCGGCTGGTGATCGACATCGGCGGTGCCAGTACCGAACTGGTGATCGGCGAACATAGCGAAGCAAAACTGCTCAACAGCCTGCACATGGGCTGCGTCACCTGGCTCAACAATCACTTCGGTGATGGCGAGCTCTCTGAAGCCCGTTTCGAGCAGGCGATTGCTGCCGCCAAGGCGGTGCTGGAGAAGGTGGCGGAAGATTACCGCGCCCTCGGCTGGCGCACCTGCGTCGGCGCCTCCGGCACGGTACAGGCGCTGCAAGAGATCATGCTGGCACAAGGGAAGAGCGAACGGGTCACCCTGCCGAAACTGCAGGAGCTGATGGGTCAGGCCATCGCCTGCGGCAAGCTCGACCGGCTGCAACTAGAAGGGCTGGCGGCCGAGCGGCTGACCGTGTTCCCCTCCGGCCTCGCCATCCTGATCGCCATCTTCGAAACCCTCGATATCGAGAGCATGACCCTCGCGGGTGGCGCCCTGCGTGAAGGACTGATCTACGGTCTGCTGGGCAACAATCACGACTGTGATGCCCGCGATCGCACTGCCGACAGCCTGATCAATCGCTACCAGCTGGACAAAGAACACGCCGAACGGGTGCGCGACACCGCCGTCGAGGCGTTCAACCAGCTGCAACCGGCCTGGCGACTATCGAAACGCTACGGTCGTCCGATCTTGCGTTATGCCGCCCTGCTGCACGAGATCGGCCTCTGTATCGAGTACAAGAAGGCGCCGCAACACGCCGCCTACATCATCGACAACATCGACATGCCGGGCTTTACTCCCGCGCAAAAGAAGCTGTTGTCGGCCCTGCTGTTCAACCAGCGGGACGAATTCAAGCTGGAACCGCTGGAGAAACAGGGTGCAGTCACCGGTCGTCAGGCGATCCGGCTGGCCCGTATCCTGCGCATCGCGCTGATCCTCTGCATGCGCCGCACCCAGGGTACAGTGCCCAGCTTCACCCTGCAGGCAGAAGAGGAGTCACTGACCCTGACCCTGCCCAAGGGCTGGATGGATGAACACTACCTGCGTGCCAGCGAGCTGCGCTTTGAAGTGGAACGCCAGCAAAAGATGGGCTGGCCGACCCAAGTGCAGGAAGCCTGACTGAGCAACCCGCCTGTTTTGGAGCCGATCATGCCAGATTATCAACCCATCAGCTGCGATCTCTACGACTGGCTCGAAATTGCTGCCAGCTGGCAACTACCGGTGACCCTCACCAGCCGCGATGATCGCCAATGGGATGACAAGATCCGCACTATCGAAGCCAGCGAAGGGGTCGAGTATCTGTTGCTGCACAGTGGCGAGCGGCTCAGCCTCGCGGATCTGGCGACCCTGCGCCTGAACTGGCAAGGGGAAGAGAAGCTGATCCGCTTCGCGCCAACCAACTGAATCCAGTAAGACAAAGGAGGGCCAACATGACGTTGGCCCTCCTTTTTTGCATCCGCGACTCACACCGGTTGTTAACCCGCTGCCAGCGCCGCCATCACATAGACATCGAAGCGGTTGCTCTTGGTTTCGATGGCCATGCTGGGTTTATGCTCGTTGAGCCAGCCGGCGTAATCCGGCCGCTTCACCACCACCCGCTTATCAGCCATCTTGAGCGCGGCAGGCAACAAGGCATCCGCATCGAGATCCGGCCCCACCAGCGACTGGAACACCCGCATCTCTTTTTTTACCAGCGCCGACTTCTGCTTGTGCGGGAACATGGGGTCGAGGTAGATCACCTCGGGCCGCTCCGGCAGCGCCAGCAGGTTGTCCACTGCCGGGCCTTGCAGCAGGTGCATTCGCTCGCTGACCCAGGGGCCAATCTCGGGATCCTGTGCCGCCCGCGTCAGACCATCCAGCAACAGAGCGGCCACCACAGGGCTGCGTTCGATCAGGGTCACCGTGCAGCCGAGGGAGGCGAGCACGAAGGCATCGCGCCCCAGCCCGGCGGTGGCATCCACCACGGTCGGTGTGGCACCGGCCTTGAGCCCCACCGCCTTGGCGATGGATTGACCGCGACCGCCGCCAAACTTGCGGCGATGCGCCACCGCCCCTTCCACGAAGTCCACATAGACAGCACCCAGCTTGGGCTCATCCAGCTTGCGCAGTTCCAGTCTCTCTTCAGTCAGTACCAGCGCAAACGGAGCCGGAAACTCCACGTCGGCAAGGCGTAAACGCAGGGCGTCGAGCTCGCCATCACGGGCGGGGACTTCACTGAAAACCTGAATATGGGGCATAGGAGACAGACTCATGGCACGTACAGAAGCGGCCATGATAACAGAAGCGGTGGATCAGCTCACGACTGTGAGGTTCATCCCCTGACGGTTGAGAGCAAGGTAATCAATGAGATCGTCATAGGCCAGCGGGCGGCTGAGCAGATAACCCTGGGTGAAGGCACACCCCTTCTGGCAGAGGAAGTTGAGCTGCTCGCGAGTCTCCACCCCTTCGATCACCACCTGCATCCCGAGGTTGTGCACTATGTTGATGATGCCGTCGAGCAGCATCCGATCCTGCTCGTTGAAGGGGATATGGCGCACGAAAGATCGGTCGATCTTGACCAGATCAACCGGGAATGTGCGCAGATAGTTGAGCGCCGAGTAGCCTGTACCGAAGTCATCGATGGCCAGCTTGCAGCCCGCCTCGCGCAGGGCATCGATCCGCACCCTGTGCTGATCACTGCTCTCCATCAGCAGAGATTCGGTAATTTCGATGACGATGTCGGCAGGATCGAGCTCAAAATGGTGGATAACCTTGAGCCACTCGCTCGCTTCCGGATCTATGGTCTGGAACTCCATGGTGGAGCGGTTGATCGACATCTGCAGATCCGGAAAACCGGAGCGCTGCAAACGCGCCAGATCCCGGCACGACTGCCACAGCACCAATGAACCCAGCCCCTGGATCAGCCCCGCCTCCTCCGCCAGTGGAATGAACTCTGCAGGTGAAACCTGTCCCCACTGGGGGTGATACCAGCGCACCAACGCCTCCAGCTTGGCCACCCGCCCGCTGCGGTTGTCCCAGATGGGCTGGTAGGCCATGGTCAGCTGCTCCTGCTTGATTGCCTCCGCCAGATCCTGCTGCATCTGATGGCGCTGACGCACCTCTTCGCGCATGGAGGAGCAGTAGGTGCCGATCAGCCGCCCCTGCCGTTTGGCGGCAAACAGCGCCTGCTCGGCGTTGCGCAGCAGCTCGTCGCTCTCGCTGCCATCGATGGGGCAGAGGGTCATCCCCACGGTCGCCGTCACGTAGAGGTGCTGGTTAGCAAGCATGAAGGGGCGGGCAAAGCTGCCGATCACCTGCTTGGCAAACACCTCTGCCTGACGGCGGGTCACTATGCCCGGCACCAGAAAGGCGAACTCGTCACCACCGATGCGGGCCACCAGATCTTCGGTGCGCACCCGGCTCACCAGCCGATCCGACACCTCCCGCAGCAGGGCGTCACCGGCATGGTGATCCATGCTGTTGTTGACCGCCTTGAAGTTGTTGAGGTCGAGCACCATCAGGGCGAAGCGTTCGCCCCGCTCGCAGAAACGACCGAGGCAACGGCCAAACAGCCAGCGGTTGGGCAGGCTGGTGAGGTTGTCGTAGTTGGCCTGTGCCGCGATCTTCTGTTCGGCGAGCTTGGTCTGGGAAAGATCGCTGAAAATGGCGATATATTGCTGGATCTTGCCCCCTTCACGCAGAGTGCTGATCATCAGCTGCTGCGGATAGAGCTTGCCGTTCTTGCGCTTGTTCCACACCTCGCCGCGCCACACCCCCACCCGCTCCAGCGCGTGGTACATGTCGGCATAGAAGGTCTGATCGTGCAGGCCGGACTTGAGGATGCTGGGGCGTTGGCCGCACACCTCCTCGCTGCTGTAGCCGGTGATCTGCTCGAACGCCGGGTTGACCGAGATGATGCGGCTGTCGTCATCACACACCAGGATCGCCTCGGAGAGGTTGTCATAGACCCGGTGGGAAAGCTTGAGCTGCTCGGCGTGGCGCTTGAGGGGATCGATATTCTCCAGCAGCACCATCAGATAATCCGGCTGCTGTAGCGCATCGCGAATAAGGGTTACCGTCACCCGCCCCCACAGCACTTCCCCGCCCTTGCAGAAGTAGCGCTTCTCCTGAGTGAAGCTGCTGCGCTCGCCACGATAGAGCTGCTCGTAGTATTCGGCGCTGCGCATCCAGTCTTCGGGATGATTGATGTCGGAGATGGTGCGATGGAGCAACTCGTCGAGCGGGTATCCCAGCATCTTTTCGATAGCCGGGTTGGCCCACAGGATTCGCCCGGCAAGATCCAGCTTGCCGATCCCGACAGGCGCATGGGAGAGCATGCTCTGCAGCATATGGGGCGAATCGGGCAGCGGTTGCTGCGCACGCTGCAGCAGGAGAGCCAGCTCGCGACCGGCCAGCGGCCCCAGCAGCTTGAGCAACCCCATTACCTTGCCCATGTTGGCCTGCGGCTGGCGATAGAGCAGGCTGCAGATACCGATGGACTCGCCATCGGCATTCTTGAGCACGATGCCGGCATAGGCCTGCGGCTGCCACTCCTGCGCAAGAGGCACATGGGGGAAGAGCTGGAGCAGACGGTCGCTGAACCAGGCTTCTCCCTCATGCCAGGTGATGGCATCGGGCGAGCCGGTTAGCGGCAGTTGCAGGGATTCGGGTTCAAGACAGGAGGGATAAGCGGCCTGCGCCCTGAAATGGGCAGCGTTTGGTTCCCATGTTGCGATCAGGACGACATCAGCCATCACAACCGCGGCGATTTCACTCACAAAGGTATCGAAATATCCCTGGCCGCTCGAATGAGCCAGACTGGAGATGATTTGATAGACGGAATCGAGTGCTCGCCTCATGGCAAGGGGCTTTCTCTCCTTGAAGATGTAGAACACGACTCTACTTAAGAGGCGCGGGCAGTGCAAACATGCATTCAGCAAGATATTAAAAAGGCATGAGAAAAGGGACCAAAAGGTCCCTTTTTATGGCAAAAATCACGTCTTGATCCCACTATGCCGCAAAAGCGTATCTGCTTGAAGCTCACACAGGCGGCGGTTCAGGAATCTCAGGCGGCGATCCCGCTATGTCGCAGCAGTGCATCCACCTTGGGCTCACGACCACGGAAGGCTCGGAACAGCTCCATCGGCTCCTTCGAGCCCCCCTTCTCCAGAATATTCTTCAGGAAGGATTGGCCGGTCGCCGGGTTGAAGATCCCCTCCTCCTCGAAGCGGGAGAAGGCATCGGCAGAGAGCACTTCGGCCCACTTGTAGCTGTAGTAGCCCGCCGCATAGCCGCCCGCGAAGATGTGGGAGAAGCTGTGCTGGAAGCGGTTGAACGCCGGTGGCGTCATCACTGCTACCTGACTGCGCACCTCATCCAGCAGCGCCGGGAGCTGTGCCGGATTGGCCGGATCAAACTCCTGATGGAGACGGAAGTCGAACAGGGCGAACTCCAGCTGGCGCAGCATCTGCATGGCCGCCTGGAAGTTGCGGGCGGTCAGCATCTTCTCCAGCAGATCGGCAGGCAGCGGCTCGCCGGTCTCGTAGTGGCCGGAGATAAAGGCCAGCGCCTCGGACTCCCAGCACCAGTTCTCGAGGAACTGGCTCGGCAGCTCCACCGCATCCCAGGCCACGCCGTTGATACCGGCGACACCGGCCACGTCGATACGGGTCAGCATGTGGTGGATACCGTGGCCAAACTCGTGGAACAGGGTGACCACTTCGTTGTGGGTGAACAGCGCCGGTTTACCATCCACCGGGCCGTTGAAGTTGCAGGTCAGGTAGGCCACCGGCTTTTGCAGCGAGCCATCCTGACGGTAGCGACGGCCCAGACAGACATCCATCCAGGCCCCGCCCTGCTTGTGCTCGCGGGCGTAGAGGTCGAGATAGAAGCTGCCGCGCAGCTCGTCGTCGGCATCGAAGATGTCGTAGAAGCGCACGTCCGGATGCCAGGTGTCGATGCCGAGACGCTCGCGCACCTTCATGCCGAACACCCGCTTCACCACCTCGAACAACCCCTTCACCACCTTGCTGGCGGGGAAGTAGGGGCGCAGCTGCTCGTCGGAGATGGAGAACTTGTGCTGTTTGAGCTTCTCGGCGTAGTAGGCGAGATCCCAGGCTGCCAGCTCACTCTGACCATGCTGTTCGGCGGCGAAGGCGCGGATCTCCTCCAGCTCGGCCTTGCCTTGCGGCAGGGATTTAGCCGCCAGATCGGTGAGGAAGCTCACCACCTGTTCGGTCTTGTCCGCCATCTTGGTGGCCAGGGAGAGCTCGGCATAGTTGGCAAAGCCCAGCAGCTGGGCCAGTTCGCGACGCAGGGTGAGCAACTCGCTCATGATGGCGGAGTTGTCCCACTTGCCCGCATTGGGGCCTTGATCGGAGGCGCGAGTGGTGAAGGCTTCGTACATCTCGGCGCGCAGCTCGCGGTTGTCGGCATACATCATCACCGGCAGATAAGAGGGGATATCCAGAGTGAACAGCCACCCCTCTTTGCCTTTAAGTTCAGCCATCTGGCGGGCAGCGGCACGCACACTGTCGGGCAGACCGGCCAGCTCGGCTTCATCGGCCACCAGCTTGTGCCAGCCCTGGGTGGCATCCAGCACGTTGTTGCTGAAACGGGAGGCCAGTTCGGAGAGGCGGGCCTGAATTTCGCCGTAACGCTGCTGCGCCTCGGCAGGCAGACCGATGCCGGAGAGACGGAAGTCACGCAGGGTGTTCTGGATCTCCTTGCGCTGGGCGCCGCTGAGCAGCGGGAAATCATCGCTCTGGGAGAGGGCCAGATAGGCCTGATAGAGCCCTTCATGCTGACCGACATAGGTCTGGAATTCGGAGAGCAGCGGCAGGCAGGCGTCATGGGCCTCGCGCAGCGCTTCGCTGTTGAGTACGGAGTTGAGGTGGCTGACCGGCGACCAGATCCGTGACAGGCGGTCATTTACCTCTTCCAGCGGGGCAATCAGGCTATCCCAGGTATGGGGATCACGCTGGGCCAGCACATCGCTGATCTTCTGCTTGCAGTCAGCAATCGCCTGAATCACGGCAGGCTGAACCTGCTCCGGCTTGATCTGGCTGAAAGGGGGCAGAGAATCCATTGTCAGCAAAGGGTTATTCATCCCGGTTACCTCTTGTTTGGTCTTGAACAGACCGCTTTAGCAGCTCTGTATGGCTTTCTAACATGTGGCCAAGCCACACAATAATCAAGCGGGAATCCACCTCTCGGCACTGTTTTCCCCTCTTTGTGAGCTCAAACACCTCTCTGCCAGATACTGGACGGCAACAGCATGAATAATCGGTACTTTTTTGCTCTTTTTGCGGCTTTTTCAACTCTCGAACCACAAGGGAGCAGACCAAATCCAATCGACAAAAGAGTAGGTTACAGCGGCCTATCACCGGCCCTTTCCATGCTTGGAAAATAACTAATCAACAAATTAATAACCAAAACAAATCATGCACATAAGTTGATTAATTTATTTTTAAGTGCATATCATAAGCAGCCTGTTACTCAGGTCACTTGATTCTCTGTGCAGCACAGAAATCGGGTGAAAAAGGCAAAGTGACCCGAAAGGGCGCGACGCAAAGCCACCGGTCTAAGGGAAAACACCTATGACAGCGGGGCTGCCCCCGGGAGCGTTCGGCCATAGCTGTACGCTCCGTTTGTATTGTATGGAGATATCAAAATGAACAAATTGAAGTTATCCCTGCTGGGCTGTCTGCTCGGCATGGGCGCCCCCATGGCATATGCCGCCAGTGCCGGTCAGGCGATGGTCAACCCCCAGTCCGGCGTAGTGGTCGGCTATTGGCACAACTGGTGTGACGGCTCGGGCTACAAGGGCGGTATCGCCCCCTGCGTCAAGCTCGATCAGGTCAACCCGCAATACAACGTGGTCGATGTCTCCTTCATGAAGGTGTATGGCAGCGATCCCATCCCCACCTTCAAACTCGACCCGGCCATCGGCATGAGCGAGAGCCAGTTTATCGAGCAAATTGCCCTGCTGAACAGCCAGGGCCGCTCCGTGCTGCTGGCGCTGGGCGGCGCCGATGCGCACATCGAGCTGCGTACCGGTCAGGAGCAGGCCTTCGCCGACGAGATCATCCGTCTGGTGGAGACCTATGGCTTCGACGGTCTGGACATCGATCTGGAGCAGTCCGCCATCACTGCCGCCAACAACCAGACCGTGATCCCGGCAGCCCTGCGGCTGGTCAAGGATCACTACCGCGCCCAAGGGAAAAACTTCCTCATCACCATGGCGCCCGAGTTCCCCTACCTGACCGCCAGCGGTCTCTATACCCCCTATCTGCGGGCGCTGGAAGGCTACTACGACTGGATCAATCCCCAGTTCTACAATCAGGGTGGCGACGGCATCTGGATCGACGGGGTAGGCTGGATCGCCCAGAACAACGATGCCCTGAAAGAAGAGTTCATCTACTACATGGCGGACTCGCTGATCAACGGCAGCCGCGGCTACTACAAGATCCCCCACGACAAGCTGGTATTCGGTATTCCGACCAATATCGACGCCGCCGCCACCGGTTACGTCAAGAATCCGCAGGATCTCTTCGACGCCTTCAACCGCCTCAAGAACCAGGGTCAGCCCCTGCGCGGCGTGATGACCTGGTCCATCAACTGGGACATGGGTCGTAACGCGGCCGGTCAGGCTTACAACGAAGCCTTCATCAAGAGCTACGGCCCCTTCATCCACGATCAGAACATCACCCCGCCGGACGAAAACGGCAAGCCGGTGTTCAGTGGCCTGAGCGATGCCCGCGTCAAGCACGGCACCCGCTTTGACCCGCTGGCCGGCGTCAGCGCCAGCGACAAGGAAGATGGCGATCTGACCGGTCAGATCCAGGTGGAAGGGAGCGTCGATACCCAGCGCATCGGTCTCTATCCCCTCACCTACAAGGTGAGCGATCGCGACAACCAGACCACCGAGCAGATTCGCACCATCGAGGTCTACAGCATGAAGCCGGTCTTTACCGGTATTGCAGACACCACTATCGAGCTCGGCACGCCGTTCAACGCCATGGCCGGCGTCAGCGCCCACGATGAGGAAGATGGCGATCTGACCGCCAACATTCAGGTCAGCGGCAACGTCGACAGCAGCAAGGTCGGCCGCTACACCCTCACCTATCAAGTGAGCGACAGTGCCAACCAGCAGGTAACCCAGCTGCGCAACGTGACCGTCAGGGAGCAGGGCGCCATCTGTCAAAACAGCTGGGATGCCAAAAAGACCTACGTCAGCGGCGACATCGTCAGCCACAACGGCAAGAGCTGGCGCGCCGAGTGGTGGACCCAGAACGATGAGCCGGGTACAACCGGCGAGTGGGGCGTCTGGCGTCTGCAGGGAGACAGCGACTGCGATGGTGGCGAGAAGCCGCCGGTGATCGGCAGCAGCGACTTCACTGTCGGCGCCATGGGTTCCGACTACACCATAGTTAACGGTCAGGTCTCCATCCGCTTCAACATCACCACCGCCAACCCGGTGCAGATATCTGCCACGCTGGAGCAGAACGGCCGCAGCTATGGCAATACCACCAATCTGGTGAACGGCACCAGCGCGCTGGTTTTACAGGGCAGCAATGTGACCGATGGTAGCTATGAAGTGGTGATCAACGGTCTGGCAGATGGCCAACAGCCGGTGGTACAGCGCTTCCCGGTTGCACTGACCGAGCAGAGCAGCGGCGGTGGCGAGGGTGATTACCCGGCCTACGCCCCCAACACCAGCTATCAGGCCGGTGATCGGGTCAGCAATGCCGGTGGCGACTACGAGTGCAAACCCTGGCCCTACAGCGGCTGGTGTGGCGGCTCGCCCAGCCACTATGCACCGGGTACCAGCAGCCACTGGAGCGATGCCTGGACCAAGCTGTAATCATCCGCTCGTGACCAAAAGAGAGCCATAATGACAGAGGGGGAGCCATCGGTTCCCCCTCTCGTTTATCTATTCAACCCGCTTAGCGGGCATCTTCCTTCAGCCACTGCGCCACGCGCTTGGCGAAGTAGGTGAGGATGCCGTCGGCCCCGGCCCGCTTGAAGCAGAGCAGGGACTCCATGATGCACTCCTTCTCTTTCAGCCAGCCGTTCTGGATCGCCGCCATGTGCATGGCGTACTCGCCACTCACCTGATAGGCGAAAGTCGGCACACCGAACTGATCCTTCACCTGACGGATCACGTCCAGATAGGGCATGCCCGGCTTGACCATCACGCTGTCGGCCCCTTCCTGAATATCCAGCGCCACTTCGTGCAGGGCTTCGTTGCTGTTGGCCGGATCCATCTGATAGGTGGCCTTGTTGCTCTTGCCGAGGTTGCCGGCAGAGCCAACCGCATCACGGAATGGGCCGTAGTAGCAGGAAGCGTACTTGGCGGAGTAGGCCATGATCTGGGTGTTGATGAAGCCATTCTCTTCCAGCGCCGCGCGGATGGCACCGATGCGGCCATCCATCATGTCGGACGGCGCGACTATATCGACCCCGGCTTCGGCGTGGGAGAGCGCCTGCTTGATCAGGATCTCGGTGGTGATGTCGTTCAGCACATAGCCTTCGTCATCTATGATGCCGTCCTGCCCGTGGGTGGTGAACGGGTCGAGCGCCACGTCGGTGATGACCCCGAGCTCTGGGAAGCGGGCCTTGAGGGCACGCACGGTGCGCTGGGCCAGCCCGTTCGGGTTGTAGGCCTCTTCCGCCATCAGGCTCTTACTCTCCAGCGGAGTCACCGGGAACAGGGCAATAGCTGGTACGCCCAGCTCCACCAGCTCGGCTGCTTCCTCCAGCAACAGATCGATGGAGAGACGCTCCACCCCCGGCATGGAGGGAACGGCTTCCCGACGGTTCTCCCCCTCCAGCACGAACACCGGATAGATGAGATCGTTGACGGTCAGTACGTTCTCGCGCACCAGACGACGGCTGAAATCATGTTTGCGCAGACGGCGCAGGCGGCGGCCCGGAAAGGCGCCCGGAAGAGTTGTAGCCATGAATCACTCCTGGAGAGGAAGTTGGAAGAACGCGGCGGAGGTGGCCCGGGTATGGGCCAGCAAGGCCTCGGGCGCTTCACCACGACAGGCCGCCACCACCTGGGCGATGTGCGGCAAAAAAGCGGGTTCGTTGCGTTTCGGGCGCGGTTTCAGATCTCGCGGCACCAGATAGGGGGCATCGGTCTCGATCATCAGCCGACCGGCCGGAATACGCGCTACCTGTTCGCGCAGCAGCTGACCACGGCGCTCATCGCAGAGCCAGCCGGTCACCCCGATATGCAGCCCCAGCGCCAGACACTCGTCCAGCTCCTCGTCGGAACCGGTGAAGCAGTGCAGCACGGCTCCCGGTAGTTTCGGCAACCAGGGACGGAGGATCTCGATAAAACGGGCGTGGGCATCGCGACAGTGAAGGAACACCGGCATCCCGAGCTCAGCAGCCAGTGCCAGCTGGGCGTCGAATACCGCATCCTGCACCGGGCGGGGGGAGAAGTCGCGGTTGTAGTCGAGACCGCACTCGCCAATAGCAACCACCTGCGGCAAGGCTGCCAGCTCGCGCAAGGCGGGCAGGGTCGCCTCATCGACACTCTTGGCATCGTGAGGGTGTACCCCGGCGGTGGAGAAGCAGTAGCTCGGCCAGCGGGCGGCCAACTCAGCGCTCTCACGGCTGCCAGCCAGATCGGTACCGGTGAGGATCAGCGCCTCCACTCCGGCGGCACGGGCGCGGGCCACCAGCTCAGGCTGTTCACCGATGAACTGGCTGCTGGTCAGGTTTAAACCGATATCGATCATGGAATGAGACGTTCCGAACAAAAGGAATACATATCAGGTATTTGAAAACCCTCTACCGAATGGGGTCTTACCATACGCCTCGAACGGGAGCATGAAAAGAGGAAGGGAGCCTCAGCTCCCCTCGTTCTGCCATTCCTGCGGACTTCGTCATCCTCTCGCCGTCCGGCAAACAGGTGACGAACAACAGAGCCTCAGCTCTCCCCATCCGGTTGTTCCTGTTGTTCTTCATCTTCTTTCTTTACGTAGAAGCGGGCGAAGAACAGACCTATCTCCCACAGCGCCCACATCGGAATGGCGAGCAGGGTCTGGGAGAAGACATCAGGCGGCGTCAGCAGCATGCCGACCACAAACACCCCGACGATGACGTAGGGACGTTTCTCCTTCAGGTTTTGCGGTGTGGTCACGCCAGTCCAGCAGAGCAGTATGGTGGCTACCGGAATCTCGAACGCCACCCCGAACGCGAAGAACAGGGTCAGTACGAAGTCCAGATAGCTGGCGATGTCGGTCGCCACCGTCACCCCGGCGGGGGCGGTACTGGTGAAGAAACCGAACACCAGCGGGAACACCACGTAGTAGGCGAACGCCATGCCCGCATAGAACAGCAGGGCACTGGAGACCACCAACGGCATGATGAGCCGCCGTTCATGCTGGTACAGACCGGGGGCGATAAAGGCCCAGGCCTGATAGAGCAGGTAGGGGATCGCCACGAAGAAGGAGACCACCAGAGTCAACTTGATCGGCGTCAGGAAGGGGGTCGCCACATCCGTCGCTATCATGCTGGTCCCTTCGGGCAGCTGGCTGAGCAGCGGCTGGGCCACGAAGTCGTAGATGTTGTTGGAGAAGTAGATCAGCGCCAGAAACACCACCAGAATGGCGGAAATGGAGCGCAGCAAACGGGTTCTCAGCTCAACCAGATGGCTGATCAGGGGTTGTTCGGCCAGACTCATAGCTTCACCTCCCCTTTTACTGCGGAGTCGCTGACCGGCACCGGTTCGCTCTCCCGCTGGCTGTTGACCGGCGGCACGTCGTGGCTCAGCTGCACCGCAGGCTCCACCGGCGTGGCAGGTTCAGCTTGGACGACCGGCTCGGGACGCGGCGGACGGATTTCGTTCTCCACCTGATAGGGGCGATTGACCGACTGGGCCGCCGCCTTGAGCTGCTCGATGGACTCCTGCAGCTCGGGGCTCAGGTTGCTCATCTGCAACTGTTCGGCCTTCTTGAGGTCGTTATGCAGCTCTTGCAACTTGAGCTCCTGCTCCAGCTCGGACTTGACCGAGTTCGCGGTCGAACGAATGAGGCGGATCCAGTGGGTAGCCGTGCGGATGGCAACCGGCAGCCGCTCGGGCCCCAGTACCACCAGTGCTACCACACCGATAACGACCAGCTCCCAAAAACCGATATCGAACATGGCTTAGGCCTGGTCTTTGTCTTTCTGTTTGGCGGTCTCACTACTCTGAGTGGCCGCTTCGTTCAGCTGTTTCGGGGGAAACTCGGCATCTTTCTGCTCGACCTTGGCATCAGCCGGCTCGTCGGAGAGGGCTTTCTTGAACCCTTTGACCGCCGCACCCAGATCACCGCCGATCCCGCGCAGTTTCTTGGTACCGAACAGCAGCACGACGATGACTGCGATGATCAACAATTGCCAAATACTGATACCACCCATGATTTTCTCTCCAGAACAGGCGCCTGACGGCGCGGTTGTTGATTAATGGGAACGGGTTCGCAACCAGCCGACCAGCCAGCAGAGGGCTGCACCGGCGAGACTGGCTTGTCCCCACTCAATGTGTTGTTTTTGGGTCAGCAAGAATACACCCGCCAATAGCAGGCTGGCTCCAACCCCTAAGAGGTAGCGGGCCTGCCCCTGCCGACGGCTGTGACGGCGGAACTCGGCAAACATCTGGTCGAAATGACGCTGCTGATGACGGGTCTGGCGCAGAGTCTCATAGACCAGCTCCGGCAGCTCCGGCAGCTTCTCCGCCCAGAATGGCGCCTTCTCCTTGATGGCGTTCAATACCGACTTGGGCCCGACCTGTTCGTGCATCCAGTTCTCGAGGAACGGCTTGGCGGTCTGCCACAAATCGAGCTGCGGGTAGAGCTGACGCCCCAACCCTTCCACATAGAGCAGGGTCTTTTGCAGCAGCACCAGCTGCGGCTGCACCGTCATATGGAAGCGACGCGCGGTGTTGAACAGGTTGAGCAGCACGTGACCAAACGAGATCTCGGAGAGCGGCTTCTCGAAGATGGGCTCCAGCACGGTGCGAATGGCGAACTCGAACTCGTCCACCTTGGTGTCTGCCGGTACCCAGCCCGACTCCACGTGCAGCTCCGCCACCCTACGATAGTCTCGGTTGAAGAAGGCGAGGAAGTTCTCCGCCAGATAGCGTTTGTCTTCCCGATTGAGGGTACCGACGATGCCGCAGTCGATGCCGATCCAGAGCGGGTTTTCCGGATGTTCGTAAGAGACGAAGATGTTGCCCGGGTGCATATCGGCGTGGAAGAAGCTGTCGCGGAACACCTGGGTGAAGAAGACCTCCACCCCGCGCTCGGCCAGCAGCTTCATATTGGTGCCGTTGGCTTCCAGCGCCGGTATATCGGAGACCGGAATACCGTAGATCCGCTCCATCACCAGCACCTGCTCGCGGCAGAGGTCGGTAATGATTTCAGGCACATAGAGCGCCTCGGAGCCGGTGAAGTTGCGGCGCAGCTGGATAGCGTTGGCCGCTTCGCGCATCAGATTGAGCTCGTCGAGGATGGTCTTGCGATACTCCTCCACCACCTCGATGGGTCGCAGCCGCGCGCTCTGGGGCACAAAACGGGCCACCAGACGGGCCAGCGCCTGCATCAGTCGCAGGTCGGCTTCGATGACAGGCTCGATGTCGGGACGGATCACCTTGATGACGATCTCGCGGCCACTCTCCTTCAAGCGGGCGGTATGCACCTGCGCGATGGAAGCCGACGCCAGCGGCGTCTCGTCGAAGTCGTCAAACAGGGTCTCGATGGGACAACCCAGGCTCAGCTCGATCTGCTGGCGCGCCGCCTGACCACAGAAGGGGGGCACCCTGTCCTGCAGCAGAGCCAGCTCCTCGGCGATATCCGGCGGCAGCAGGTCGCGGCGGGTCGAGAGCATCTGGCCAAACTTGATGAAGATGGGACCAAGTGCCTCGAAGGCGAGGCGGATGCGGGCACCGCGGCTGAGATCCGGTTGTTTGTTCTTGAGCCAGAACAGGGAGCGACGGGCCAGACGACCCGGCCAGGGTTGATAGCGGGCGGGCACCAGTTCGTCGATGCCCTGCTCCAGCAGGATGGTGATGATGCGATAGAGGCGTTTGAACTCCTTCGGGGTCATCAGGTCACCTGCTGTTCGAAGCGGGCCAGCCGCAGTTCGACGGCCTTGAGCTGCTGGGCCAGCACCTCGACGTCATCGTTGAAACTCGCCACTTCCAGCGGGCCGGGGGCGAGGCGGGCCTCTTCGGTCAGATATTCCGCCAGCTGGCTGCGGGTGCGGCACAGCTCGCGACCGACCAGACGACGCGCCTGACGGGCACCACTGAACAGGGTGTGGGCCAGCACGTCGCCGGTATAGCGCGACAGCTCCTCCTCCCAGTCGATATCCAGCTCACCCAGCAGCACGCTGAATGCCTGCACCAGCTGGGGATCACCGCTCAGATCCAGTTTCTCCTCGCGGATATAACGGGTCAGGGCGGAAGGGTCTTTCAGCAGACCGAGGGCGGTCAGCGACAGACTGAGCACCGCATCGGCCTCCCCTTCATGCTGGGCCAGCACATCCAGCCGACGCTCGGAGAAGACGAACCAGAGCGGCTTGAGTTCACGCAGCTCCAGCTTTAGCACCTTGCCCACCAGTTTGCGCAGCCGCTCCGGACTCTGTTTGTCCAGCGCCAGCAACTGGTTGAGGCTGGTTTCGATCACCGCGGTGACCATGGCATCCATCGGCATAGGCAACCTTAAAACTTGTAACCGCGGTGCAGGGCGACCACACCCTGAGTCAGATTGAAGTACTCCACCTGCTCGAACCCGACATTTTCCATCATGCCGGCCAGGGTCTGCTGATCCGGGTGCATGCGGATGGACTCTGCCAGATATTTGTAGCTTTCACTGTCGTTCGCGACGATTTCGCCCATTTTCGGCAGCAGTTTGAAGGAGTAGAGGTCATAGAGCTTGGCGATCACTTCGCTGACCGGCTTGGAGAACTCCAGCACCAGCAGACGGCCACCCGGCTTGAGCACCCGGAACATGGAGGCGAGCGCCTTGTCCTTGTCGGTGACGTTGCGCAGGCCGAAGCCGATGGTGATGACGTCGAAGTGGTTATCCGGGAAGGGGAGCGCCTCGGCATTGGCCTGCACGTAGGAGACGTTGTTGGCGACCCCCAGATTACGCAGCTTGTCGCGGCCCACTTTCAGCATGGAATCGTTGATATCCGCCAGCACCACCTGACCGGTCTCGCCGACGATGCGGGAGAACTTGGCGGTCAAGTCACCGGTACCACCGGCCAGATCCAGCACCTTCTGGCCCTTGCGCACACCGGAACAGTCGATGGTGAAGCGCTTCCACAGGCGGTGGATGCCGAACGACATCAGATCGTTCATCAGATCATACTTGGCTGCCACCGAATGGAAGACACCTGCTACCAGAGTTTCCTTCTCGGTCGCGGCCACGGTTTTAAAGCCAAAATGCGTTGTCGTTGCTTGTTCTGACATCCCTTAAACACCCATAGAGCAAAGAATGGCCGCCAGTTTACCAGAGCCACTGGCGTCCGGACACCTTAAACCCGGCTCGCAACCAACTGCATGCCCAGCACTACCATAGCCAGACAGAGGAAGAGATTGAGACCGATATTGAGCAGCGCTTTCAGATAGGCTCCATGTTGAGCCAGCACTACCGTATCGAGGGCAAAGGAAGAGAAAGTAGTCAGGGCACCGAGGATCCCCACCATCAGCAACGGCTTCATCGGGTGTTCTACCACATGACCATGACTGATGAGGGCAAATGCCACCCCCATGATGAAAGAGCCCACCACGTTGACCACCAGAGTCCCGTAAGGAAAGTGGCGCCCCAGCAGCAAGGCCATCAGTTCGGCAATCCCAAAACGAAGGCAGGCGCCGATGGCGCCCCCTGCAGCAACATAGAACCAGGTTTGCATGGTGTCACTCCCTCAGGGTCAGGCCGCCATTATGTCGCAATGGCGGCCCTTGTGCCCAGAGGCGGAACTAATCGACATCCAGCCTGATTGAAATCTCAGCGGCGAAAATCGATGGGCTCTGGCTGACCCAGCACGATCTCGGTCTGGGCCGGGCGGGTCTGGGCAATCACCTTGCCGTGGCGGATCGAGTAACGCACCGGCACCTGACGACGCACCGCATCGAAGCCGTTCTCGGCGGGCAGGATCAACAGGTTGGCAGGTTTGCCCACCTCGATACCATAGCGATCCTGCACATTCAGGGTGCGGGCGCTGTGGCTGCTGATCAGCTTCAGCCCATCGTTGATCTGCTCGTAGCCCATGATCTGGCAGACATGCAGCCCCATGTGCAGCACCTGCAACATGTTGGCAGTGCCCATGGGATACCAGGGATCGAATACATCGTCGTGACCGAAGCAGACGTTGATGTTCGCCTCCAACATCTCCTTCACCCGGGTAATGCCGCGGCGTTTGGGATAGGTATCGAACCGCCCCTGCAGGTGAATGTTCACCAGCGGATTGGCCACGAAGTTGATATCCGCCATCTTCAGCAGACGGAACAGGCGGGAAGCATAAGCGCCGTTGTAGGAGTGCATGGCGGTAGTGTGACTGGCGGTGACCCTATGGCCGATACCCCGCTCGTAGGCCAGAGTTGCCAGCGTCTCGATGAAACGGGACTGCTCGTCATCGATTTCGTCACAGTGCACATCGACCAGAACCTGATACTTCTCGGCAAGATCGAAGATGTAGTGCAGACTTTCGACCCCATATTCCCGAGTGAATTCGAAATGGGGAATAGCACCGATCACATCGGCCCCCAGCTTGAGCGCCTCCTCCAGCAGTGCCTTGCCATTGGGGTAGGAGAGGATCCCCTCCTGCGGGAAGGCGACGATCTGCAGCTCCACCCACTCCTTCATCTCTTCCCGCACTTCCAGCATCGCCTTGAGCGCGACCAAATTGGGATCGGAGACATCGACGTGAGTGCGGACAAACTGGATGCCGTTGGCGAGCTGCCACTTCAGCGTCTGGACGGCACGCTGTTTCACATCCTCATGAGTCAGCAGCGCCTTACGCTCAGCCCAACGCTCGATCCCCTCGAACAGGGTGCCGGAGAGATTCCAGCTCGGCTCGCCCGCCGTCTGGGTGGTATCGAGGTGAATGTGGGGTTCGATAAAGGGGGCAATAGCCAGACCGCCCTCCCCGTCCAGCACCCGACCGGCGACGGCATGTTCGTCATGGGGTTCGATGGCGGTGATGACCCCATCCTGACAACGGATCTGCCACAACCCTTCCCGATCGGCCAAACGAATATGTTGAATCAGCATTTGTTAGCTTCCTGTACCAGAACCGGCCGCTGGGTGAGGCGAACCAGAATGAAATAGGTGAAGGCGGCGCCCAATACCGCGTTGAGTGGCACTATGCCCGGCAGCCACTTGCCGACAGCCACCCCGACTGCCGTGGCGACCAGCGCCTGCCAGCGCACCGTCTCGAACTGCTGATCGGCAAACTGACGGTAACGCTCACGATTGAGCAGGAAATCCATGATGATAATGCCACCGATCGGCGGGATTGCCGTACTCAAAAAGGCCAGCCAGCCGACAAAGTTGTTGTAAAGCCAGAGGGCACAGGCGGTACCAATCAGACCGTTGATCACGCTGAGCGGCTTGCTCTTGAGACCGGTAATGTTGGCAAAACCGAGGCCGGAGGCGTAGAGAGCGTTGTCGTTGGTGGTCCAGATATTGAGACCCAGCACCAGAATGGCGGGGATCAGCAGTCCCTGCATCAACATCACTTCCGATATATCGGCCTGGCCGGTCACGGCCGCACCAGCAGCGCCGAAGACGAACATTAGCGTGTTGCCCAAAAAAAACGCCACCATGGTAATCATGACGGCGCCCCAGGGTTTGCGACCAAAGCGAACAAAGTCGGCGGTCAGGGTTCCTGCACTGATAAAGGAACCAACCACCATGGTCAACGCCGTGGTGAACTCGATGGGATTGCTTGGTTGTACCTGCTGCAGTGCAGCCATGCCACCGGTCGAGGTCACTGCCAGCCAGACCGAGTAGCCACCGAGCAGTGCAATGGCCGGTACGGCCACAAAGCTCAGCACCATCAGGGCAGAGATCCCGAAGTAGACGGTCACCGTCATCAACATGCCCGAAATGGCGATCAGCCAGTTCACATCTATGCCGGTCGCCTTCTGCACCGGCAGGGCAAACATCGCCACGCCAACGCCAAACCAGCCGACCTGAGTACCGCCGAGCAGCAGGGATGGCAGCCAGGAACCTTTCACCCCAAAGGAGTAACGAGCCAGCAGATGGGTAGAGAGGCCGGTTGAGGCACCGATATAACCGAGACAAGCGGTGTAGATACCCAGCAACAAGTTGCCGATAAGTACCGCCTTGATGAAGTCATCGAATACCAGCCCGGTACCAAGCGCACCACCGGTCCACATGCTGGCAGAGAAGAAGGTCAGGCCGAGCATCACCAGCATCAGCGAAAGCACACCTTTGCGCCCTTTGGCGGGTACCGCCCCCAAACAGTATTCGTTATCCTGCGCCATGCTCTCTCTCCACGTAATAGGCAAAACGCGCCGGATTTTACATGTAAAACGTTTTACGTCAATCAATCATGGTTAAATCTCTGGATAAAACCATCAATAGCAGTCAAATGAGTAACACATTAGGACTCAAACCAGCAGATAAACAGTGTCGACTGCAAGCAGAGGGGGTTGCGGGAATGGGAATGTAAGGGGATATCACAAAAATGACAGATGCAAAAAAGCCTCCCTTTTCAGGGAGGCTTTCTATTTAATGGTGCTGATACCCAGAATCGAACTGGGGACCTCATCCTTACCAAGGATGCGCTCTACCGACTGAGCCATATCAGCACACTAACCGGTAAAGACCACGCTGGGCGTAATCTTGAAATTGGGTGCCTGGCAGTGTCCTACTCTCGCATGGCGAATGCCACACTACCATCG
>OGGR01000117.1_pt1 | contig 67921 bp, 63 predicted proteins | sample 1571321 | NCBI WGS metagenome assembly OGGR01 (sample SAMEA2582048, study PRJEB24529) | metagenome | biome: Human gut stool | place: China | collected 2011 | reverse complement strand
GTTTAAAAGTCAGCGAGTAATCGCGCTGTGTCCGTTTCACACCTTGTCCCATCGGGTTCTCCATTTATTGGGGGGAAAGGTGTAAACCATATTCAGGACGGGACACGAGAAATAAAAAAGCCACACCGGTTGGTGTGGCTTTTGTTTAGGGGGTCAACCCGGGTTGCTTAGGGGCGACCGGCCGGGCAGGTGGCCACGTTGACGGCGGCAGTGCTGCCACCATGACGACCTGATGTGCTCACTTCGTTGCGTACCAGCGGCGGGTAGTTAACCGGCTCACGAGCAGGCAGGGCAGGGGCTTCGGCAGGGGTTGCCATCGGGGCGGATGCTTTGCGGGCACGAGCCAGCAGGCCTGCACCGTGAGCTACCTGTTTGGTCACGACTGGAGTCTCTTCCACCACAACCGCAGCGACCGATGCCGAGGCTTCGACAACCGCAACTGGCATTTCGACTGCAGCCGGTACAGCTTCCACGACAGGAGTGCTGACAGCAGGGGCTTCTTCAACAACCGGAGCCGTTTCAACGACTTCAGTGGCAGCCATGTCGACAGCCGGAGCGGCGACAACGACAACTTCCGGCTCTGCTGTAACCACGACTTCTGCGACAGCTGCAACAATCGGGCTAGCGGCCACATCAGCTTGAGTTGCTTCGACCTGGGCAGCAGCCTGCTCGGCAGCTTCTTCAGCAACGGCTTCGACAACCACATGCTCGGTCAGTGCCGCAGAGGCTTGCAGGGCAGCTGCGACGGCTTCAGCGCTCGGGATGGTGACAACAGGTGCTACCGGCTCTTCAACCTGTGCTTTGGCAATATCTGCCTGGGCTGCGGTGGTCAGCGTGGTGGTATCTTGCTGTTCTTCGTCACGCTGGCTGCGGGCATCTTCGTTGATGCGCTTGCGGCGCTGACCTTCGATACGCTGGCTGCGCGGAGTGCGGCGTGAACGGCGCTGGCCTTCACTCTGCTCTTCCTGCTCGTTACCCACGGTGGCATCGATCACTTCAGCTTGCGCTGGTACTTCGTCAACCGGCAGGGCAGGGGTGTCAGCAGCGGCGACATCGACGCGGATCTGCTTGCGCAGTTGGCGACGTTCGCGGCGCTCGGCCACTTTCAGCTCTTTCTCCTGACGTGGCTGGACGGCAGCTGCATCAACGGTGTCTACCGCGTCAACAACGACTTCGGCGCGCGGCTCACGGGGAGCACGAGGTTCACGGGCTGGACGTGGCGCACGTTCCTGGCGCGGCTCGCGAGGTTCGCGCTCCTGACGGGGTTCACGTTCCATGCGCTGTTCGCTGCGCACTTCGCCACGAGCTTCACGCTCCTGACGAGGCTCGCGCTCTTTGCGGGGACGGCGATTGCGGTTTTCACCAGCTTCGCGGTTGCCACCTTCACGCTTCTCGCCTGCTTCCGCATTGTTGCGGTTGCCACGATTGTCATCACGACGAGGACGCTGACCACGGCCACGGCCTTCTTCGCGCTGGTGACGTTGACCCTCTTCCTTGCGTGCTTCACGAGCAGCAGGTTTCTCGGCGGGCGCTTTCACGTCGGCAGGGGCAGCATCGCTGCTGAACAGGCCGGTAATGCCTTTGATCAGCTTGCTGAAGAAGCCGGCTTCGGCAGGGGCCGCAGCAACGGGAGCCGCCGGCTGTTGCGGTGCAACAGGGGCCGGTTGTGCCGGTTGGGCAAAGCCTTGCAGCAGCGGTTGTTCACGCTCGATCACCTGAGCTTGCTTCGGTTGGTAGACCGGCTTGGCAATCTCGGTTTTCAGCTCGTAGCTGGCCGCTTCCGGGATCTCGTTCTGACGAATACGAGTCACTTCGTAGTGCGGGGTTTCCAGATGCTGGTTCGGAATGATGTAAACACGCACATCATTGCGCTGTTCCAGACTGGCGATGGCGGCACGCTTTTCGTTAAGCAGATAGGCGGCAACATCCACCGGCACCTGGCCGTGAACCTGCTCGGTGTTGTCCTTCATCGCCTCTTCTTCGATGAGACGCAGGATGGACAGGGCGAGAGATTCGTTGTCACGGATCACGCCTTGACCCTGGCAACGAGGGCAGATATGGCTGCTGGACTCGTTGAGGGAGGGGCGCAGACGCTGGCGAGACATCTCCAGCAGACCGAAACGGGAGATCCGGCCCAGCTGGATGCGGGCACGATCCTGATGCACCGCTTCACGCAGACGGTTTTCCACTTCGCGCTGATGGCGAACCGGCGTCATGTCGATGAAGTCGATTACGATCAGGCCACCCAAGTCGCGCAGACGCAATTGACGGGCAATTTCGTCGGCCGCTTCTAGGTTGGTTTGCAGCGCAGTCTCTTCGATATCGCCGCCCTTGGTGGCGCGGGAGGAGTTGATATCGATGGAGGTCAGCGCTTCGGTCGGATCGATAACGATGCTGCCACCGGAAGGGAGGCGCACTTCACGCTGGAAGGCTGATTCAATCTGGCTCTCAATCTGGAAGTGGTTGAACAGGGCAACTTCACCCTTGTATAGCTTCACACGGTTGAGGAAATCGGGACGTACCAGCTCGATATGGGCCTTGGCGCGTTCGAAAATCACCGGATTGTCGATCAGGATCTCGCCCACATCGCGACGCAGATAGTCACGGATGGCACGCACGATGACGTTGCTTTCCTGGTGGATCAGCACCGGCGCAGCGCGCTCCTGAGAGGCCTTGTGGATGGAGTCCCAGTGGTTGAGCAGAACGTTCAAATCCCACTCCAGCTCTTCTGGCGACTTGCCCACACCGGCGGTACGTACGATCAGGCCCATGCCTTCCGGCACGGTCAATCCGCTCAGGGCTTCTTTCAGTTCAGTCCGCTCATCACCCTCGATACGGCGGGAGATACCACCGGCACGGGGGTTGTTGGGCATCAGTACCAGGTAGCTACCTGCCAGGCTGATAAAGGTGGTGAGGGCTGCACCCTTGGTGCCACGCTCTTCCTTGTCGATCTGGACGATAACTTCCTGACCTTCGCGGACCACTTCTTTGATGTTGGGACGACCCTGATAGGAGTAACCGGAGGGGAAGTAATTGCGGGCGATCTCCTTCAACGGCAGGAAACCGTGGCGCTCGGCGCCGTAGTCGACAAAAGCAGCTTCAAGGCTGGGTTCTACGCGGGTGATCTTACCCTTGTAAATGTTCGCTTTCTTCTGCTCGTGTCCCGGACTTTCAATATCCAAATCGTAGAGCTGTTGTCCGTCAACCAGCGCTACGCGCAACTCTTCTTCTTGAGTTGCGTTGATAAGCATTCTTTTCATTGAGTTCTCATTATTGTGTCATTTTGATTTCCTCCATCTGGGTCCTGCCAGCGCCGGCCTCGGGTCTTCAGCATACTGGGGCAACCTCCCGGTTGGGGTATGCATGAGGCGCAAACTAAGGGCGTTCTGGTCATCTTTTCTCGAGAAGAGATGAATAAGGATGCCGAAATGGAGACAAATAAACGGTGATGTTTGTGTTCTCCATGCGTTGTACCTCGCACCCGGGAACCGTCATGTTCTTGTATACACGGTGTTTCGGGATTGGGTGGCATACTTTTTGGCCACTTAGTACAAGGCTTGAACACAATGACAAAACCTTGTTTATTATCCCATTTAAACCTCTTTTATAGCAAGGCGCCATTTTTCAACAAACCAGCAGCCAAGGGGCGCTGGCAGTGGTAAAATCCGCGCCATGACACAGATACATCAACAAGTGCAGCTGCTCACCATCGAAGCTGAGCATGACGGGCAGCGCATCGACAATTTTCTCAAGACTCAGCTAAAGGGCGTCCCCAAGAGCCTGATCTATCGCATCCTTCGCAAAGGTGAAGTGCGAGTAAACAAAAAGCGCATCAAACCGGAGTACAAACTCTGCGCAGGTGACGAGGTGCGGGTTCCTCCCGTTCGCGTCGCTGAAAAAAATGAGCTGCCATCCGCCAACCTCGGGGTTATCCAGCGTCTGGAAAGCCAGATCCTGTTCGAAGACGATGCCATGATCGTGCTGAACAAGCCCTCCGGCATGGCCGTACATGGCGGCAGCGGGCTGAGCTTTGGTGTGATTGAAGGGCTGCGCGCCCTGCGTCCTGAAGCCCGTTTCCTCGAGCTGGTTCATCGACTGGATCGCGATACCTCAGGCGTACTGCTGGTTGCCAAAAAACGCAGCGCCCTGCGCAGCCTGCATGAGCAGTTGCGGGTCAAGACCATGCGCAAGCAGTATCTGGCGCTGGTTCGCGGCAAATGGCAGGCTCACGTCAAGGTGGTCAATGCGCCGCTGCGCAAAAACGACCTGCAATCCGGTGAACGGGTGGTGCGGGTCAGTGCCGATGGCAAGCCCTCCGAAACCCGGTTCCGCATCGTGCGTCAATTTGCCGAAGCGACTCTGGTCGAGTGCAGCCCCATTACTGGCCGTACCCACCAGATCCGCGTGCACACCCTGCATGCCGGTCACCCGATCGCCTGTGACGATAAGTACGGTGAAGCGGCGTTTGACGAGAAAATGCGCAGCCAAGGGCTAAAACGGCTCTTTTTGCATGCCTGGAAGCTCAGCTTCACCCATCCGGCCGATGGTCGCGAGATGCAGGTAGAAGCGCCGCTGGCACCTGAACTCGACAACTTCCTCAACGGCTTGCCACGCTGATGCAGGATATCCGGCTCGCCATTTTCGATTGGGACGGTACCCTCATGGATTCGGTGGGCAGGATTGTGGCCTGTGTGCAGGGGGCCGCCAGAGATTGTGAGCTGGCGGTTCCTGCACCAACCCAGATCCGGCAGATCATCGGATTGAGCCTTGATGTCGCCATGTCCCGTCTGTTCCCTTTAAGTAGTGGTAGTGGCAGTGCCTTTGATGAGCGCCAGATTGCCGCACTCATCGATCGCTATCGTCATCACTATCTGCACGATGCGACCCCCAGCCCGTTGTTTTCCGGGGCAGGGGAGTTGCTGCATGATTGGCGGTCACGAGGGCTGCAACTGGCCGTCGCGACCGGCAAATCACGCCGCGGGCTGGATCGGGTATTGGATGAGACCGGACTGCGCCCGTTGTTTGTAACCAGTCGCGGGGCCGATGAGGCTCGCTCCAAGCCTGATCCGCTGATGCTTGAGCAGATCCTGGACGAGCTGGGGCTGTCACCCCGGCAGGCGGTAATGATCGGCGACTCTGTTCACGATATGGCGATGGCCGAGGCGATCGCCATGCCGCGCATTGGCGTTACTTGGGGTGTAGATAGCCGCGATGCCCTCAGTCGTCACGGACCTGTAGCGGTGGTGGACTCCATGACGGCTCTTCGCGCGCTGTTGTAGACCCCTCTCTTTAAGAGACATCAATCTGATTGATAACAGAAGCCCGGTGTATTGACCGGGCTTTTTATCTCCTCGATCTAGCTTATTTATTCGTCCACAATCAGGGCAGGGCAATACCGTGGCGCTCCAGCAGCTCGATCAGGCCGATCAGTGGCAGACCGATCAAGGCGTTAGGATCGCGCCCCTCCAGCCCCTTGAACAGCACGACGCCCATCCCTTCACATTTGAAGCTGCCTGCACAATCTAGGGGCAATTCAGCTTCTACATAGCGGCGAATGGCGGCTTCATCGAGGTTGCGAAAATGGACGGTGAAAGGTTCCACCAGTTGATGGGCCTCACCGGTTGCGGCATTTACCACGCACAGGCCGGTGTAGAAGGTGACGCTGCGACCTTGAGCCGCCATCAGCTGGGCGATGGCATTGTCGATGGTGCCCGGTTTGCCGAGGATGCGTCCATCGCAGACGCACACCTGATCAGAGCCGATGATCAAGCCGTGATCACGATATTGGGCGATGACATCCGCCTTGGCATGGGCCAGCCTGGCCACCAGCGCTTCGGCGGATTCGCCAGCCAGTGGTCGCTCATCCACATCGGGGGCAGCGCATTCAAAGGGGAGGCCGAGCTTCTCCAGCAGGGCTTTGCGATAGCGAGAAGTTGAGGCGAGGATCAGATTCTGTGGCATAATCAGGTACCGATGAAAGCGAGTACCGGCATTCTAGGGACTTGTGACGTTAAAATCATCGGCGGTAAGGACTTTTTCCTTTGACTATCAGTTGTTGGACCTATATTATTCGCGCCCTATGCAAAAGGTGAAGTTGCCCGTTAAGGTTGATCCAGTCCGTAGTGCCTTGAAGCTGCTCGATTACATCGGGATAGTGGAAAAGTCGCAGATGCCCAGGCTGGAGGAATCAACCGCTGGCTTGCAGAGTGATATCGAGGTATCACTGCACTTTGGCAAAGATGTCCAGAAGTTGACCGTTATGAAAGGCACTGCCCATGCCAAGGTTGACCTGGTTTGCCAACGTTGCGGAGAGACATTCGAACACCTCTGTGAAGCTGAATTTATCTACACTCCGCTGTTCGAAAGAACAAACGAGGAAGAACTGCCGGAAGCTTATGAGCCCATTGAGTTGGACGAAAACGGCGAGATAGATCTTCATCAAATCCTGGAGGATGAACTCATCCTCTCGTTGCCTCAAGTTGCAATGCATTCTCTGGATGCATGCCCGAGAGGAAACATGGAGATGACCTGGGGTGAAATCGAACCTGCTGATGAGCGGCCGAATCCCTTTGCAGTTCTTGAAGAGCTTAAACGTAAGTGAATTTAGGAGTTAGCCTACAATGGCCGTACAACAGAACCGTAAAACCCGTGCCAAGCGTGGCATGCGTCGTTCCCACGATGCGCTGACCACCGCTGCCCTGACTGTTGATCAGACCAGTGGCGAAATTCATCGTCGTCACCACGTGACTGCCGATGGTTTCTACCGCGGTAAAAAGGTAATCGCTTAAGGATTGCCTTTGTCTACGCAAACTGTCGCGCTAGACATCATGGGGGGAGATATTGGCCCCTCGGAAACAGTGCCTGCCGCCGTGCAGGCACTGTCTCTTTTACCCCAGCTAAAACTGATCCTGGTCGGCGACCAGCACCATACCTCTTCTCTGCTGCAGCAACATGGCTTGCTGAATCATCCCCGCGTTCGTTTCGTACATGCATCCCAAGTGGTTGGCATGGGCGATAAGCCGATCGTGGCGCTGCGTACTCTGAAAGACTCCTCCATGCGGGTGGTACTCAATCTGGTGAAAGCCGGTGAGGCCGATGCCTGCGTCAGTGCCGGCAATACCGGCGCGCTGATGGCGATGGCCAAGTGCGTGCTCAAATCCCTGCCAGGGGTAGACAGACCCGCCCTCATCAAGGCATTGCCGACATTGTGCGGCAAACGCACCGTGATGCTGGATCTTGGCGCCAATGTCAGTTGCGATGCCGATACCTTGCTGCAGTTTGCAGTGATGGGCTCCGTCGTGGCCGAAAAGGTCGAAGGCATAGCATTACCTCGTGTTGCCTTGCTCAACATCGGCGAGGAGGAGATCAAGGGCAACGATCTGGTGCGCCACAGCGCCGAATTGTTGCGTCAGTGCCACGCGCTCAATTATGTCGGGTTCGTCGAAGGGGATCGCATCTTCAGCGGCGACAGCGACGTGATCGTCTGCGACGGTTTTGTCGGCAATGTTGCCCTCAAGACGGCAGAAGGGGTGGTGCGGATGATGGCCCAGCTGGCCGGATATCCCCGCAAGAAACGCACTTTTCTTGGCCGGATCGCCGGATTTATGTTCAAACAGCGTTTTTCTTACCTGAACCCCGACCAGTATAACGGAGCAAGTCTGTTAGGATTGCGCGGCATTGTGGTAAAAAGTCATGGGCGGGCCGAACGGCGCGCTCTGTGTAATGCGATCCTGCTGGCCGCACAAGAGGCCAAACATCAACTTCCACTGCAAATAGCAGATCGCCTTGAAGCTGTCTTCTCTGACAGGGATCTATAAGAACTCTATGCATAGCAAAATTCTGGGTACTGGCAGCTACCTGCCGAGTTCAGTGCGTACCAACGCCGATCTCGAGCAGATGGTTGAGACCAGTGATGAGTGGATCGTGGAACGCACCGGTATCCGTGAGCGCCGTATTGCCGGGGCTGACGAAACCGTTGCCACCCTCTCTTACCAGGCCGCCCTGCGGGCCCTGGAAGCAGCCGGTCTGACCGCTGCCGATCTCGATATGATAGTGCTGGCCACCACCAGTGCTGAAAATGCCTTCCCGGCTGCTGCCTGCGAGCTGCAGGGGCTGCTCGGCGTACCGGGCATTCCTGCCTTTGACGTGGCTGCTGCCTGTGCCGGTTTCACCTACGCACTCTCTATTGCCGATCAGTTCGTCAAATCTGGTGCCGCCCGCCATGTGCTGGTCGTCGGGGCCGATGTGCTCTCCCGCATGTGCGATCCGCAAGATCGCGGTACCATCATCCTGTTTGGTGACGGGGCTGGGGCTGTGATTGTCGGTGCCAGCGAGACGCCGGGCATCCTCTCTACCCATCTCCATGCCGATGGCCGTTATGGCGAGCTGCTCAAGCTGCCGCACCCTCGCCGCGGCATGCCGGGTGCCGAGCTCGAAGCCTACATGTATATGAAGGGCAACGATGTCTTCAAGGTCGCGGTCACCCGTCTGAGCGAGATCGTCACCGAAACCCTTGCTGCTGCAGGCATCGAGTCGAGCGAGCTGGATTGGCTGGTGCCGCATCAGGCCAACTTTCGCATTATCAGCGCCACAGCCAAGAAGTTGGGTATGAGCCTCGACAAGGTGGTGCTGACCCTCGACAAGCATGGTAATACCTCTGCCGCTTCCGTTCCGGTTGCCTTCGACGAAGGGGTGCGAGATGGCCGGATCAAACCGGGTCAGCTGGTACTGCTGGAAGCCTTTGGTGGCGGTTTTGCCTGGGGCTCGGCGCTGGTTCGCCTCTGATCTTCGGCGGGATGGTGTCTCCATCATCCCGTCACCGATTTCATTTTTGTCTTATCTAAAAGGAATCAATGATGACCCAATTTGCCATTGCCTTCCCGGGACAAGGTTCCCAGTCCGTTGGCATGCTGGCCGAGCTGGCTGAACAACATGCCGTGATCAAGGAGACCTTCGCCGAGGCGAGTCAGGTGCTGGGTTATGACCTGTTTGCCCTGGTGATGGATGGTCCGGTTGAAGATCTGAACAAAACCTGGCGCACCCAGCCTGCGCTGCTGACTGCCTCTGTCGCCCTGTGGCGCCTGTGGCAACAGCAGGGTGGGGCAACTCCAGCCGTCATGGCGGGTCACAGCCTGGGTGAGTACTCCGCGCTGGTTTGCAGCGGCGCACTCGATTTTGCCGATGCGGTCAAACTGGTCGAGTTGCGTGGTCTGGCCATGCAGGAAGCGGTACCGGAAGGCACCGGCGCCATGGCGGCCATCATCGGTCTGGATAACGAATCCATCGCCGCCAACTGCGAAAAAGCGGCACAAGGGCAGGTGGTCTCTCCGGTCAACTTCAACTCCCCGGGCCAGGTGGTTATCGCCGGTCACAAAGAGGCCGTTGAGCGCGCCAACGTGCTGATGAAAGAGTCGGGCGCCAAGCGTGCGCTGCCGCTGCCGGTCTCCGTGCCGTCTCACTGCGCGCTGATGAAACCTGCCGCAGAAAAACTGGCAGCTGCGCTGGACGGGATCGAGATCAAGGTTCCAACCATCGCGGTCATCAATAATGTCGACGTATCCTGTGAACAGGATCCGGCCGCCATCAAGCAAGCGCTGGTACGTCAGCTGTTCAGCCCGGTTCGTTGGACCGAGACTGTCGAGCGGATGGCCAATGAGGGGATTACCCTCGAGATCGAGATGGGACCGGGCAAAGTGTTGACCGGGCTCGCCAAGCGCATCGACAAGCGGGTGGAGGGTATTCACGCCAACGATGCCGCCTCTTTCGAGCAGGCGCTGGCCCAGATCAAGTAAACAGGAGCAAGTGATGAGCTTTACCGATAAGGTTGTGTTGGTGACCGGTGCCAGTCGTGGCATCGGCCGTGCGATTGCCGAAACATTCGTGGCCCGTGGCGCGAAAGTGGTCGGTACGGCGACCAGCGAGAGCGGTGCCGAGGCGATCAGCGCCTATCTGGGCGACAATGGTTGCGGCATGGCACTCAACGTGACCAGCCAAGAATCCATCGAAGCCGTCTTCGCCGCCATCAAGGCGCGCTTTGGCGACATCGACATCCTGATCAACAACGCGGGCATCACCCGTGACAACCTGTTGATGCGGATGAAAGATGACGAGTGGAACGAGATCATCGATACCAATCTGACCTCTCTCTACCGTCTGAGCAAACCGGTGTTGCGTGCCATGATGAAGAAACGTCACGGTCGCATCATCAGCATTGGCTCCGTGGTGGGAACCATGGGCAATGCCGGTCAGGTCAACTATGCTGCCGCCAAGGCCGGTCTGGTTGGTTTTACCAAATCGTTGGCGCGGGAAGTGGCATCCCGTGGTATCACTGTGAACGCGGTTGCCCCCGGTTTCATCGAAACCGACATGACCCGTGCCCTGAATGACGATCAACGTGCCGGCATCATGAGTCAGGTGCCTGCCGCCCGTTTGGGTGATCCAAAAGAAATTGCCGCAGCTGTGGTATTCTTGGCTTCTGATGAAGCAGCCTATATCACCGGCGAAACCCTGCATGTTAATGGCGGGATGTACATGGTGTAATCAATTTGTCGTAAGATCTGTTCAAATTTGCGATAGTACGCCGAAGTTTGGCACATTTCGTGGTTTGACCAGCGGCAAGCTACTTGCAAACTCACGTCAATTGAATAAACTACCCCAACCAGACGCAAATAGCGTATTTTTAAAGGAAAATTCAGGTCATGAGCAACATCGAAGAACGCGTAAAGAAAATCATCATCGAACAACTGGGTGTTAAAGAGGAAGACGTTAAGAACGCTGCCTCCTTCGTCGACGACCTGGGCGCTGACTCTTTGGATACCGTTGAACTGGTAATGGCGCTGGAAGAAGAATTCGATACCGAAATTCCTGATGAAGAAGCCGAGAAGATCACCACTGTTCAAGCGGCTATCGACTACATCACCGCTAATCAGGAATAAGTTCCTGTTCTGAAAGAAGCGGCCCAAGGGCCGCTTCTTTTGTATTTGTTCCCTTTCAAAACACCTCTCGGAGACTACCTCAGTGTCAAAACGCAGAGTCGTGGTGACCGGCTTGGGGATGCTTTCCCCGGTGGGTAACACTGCCGAATCCAGCTGGCAAGCACTGCTCAACGGGCAGAGCGGCATTTCCCTTATCGAACACTTTGATGCCAGCGAGTTTGCAACCCGCTTCGCAGGTCTGGTCAAGGATTTCGATCCCGAGCAGTACGGTATCAACCGTAAAGACGCTCGCAAGATGGATCTCTTCATTCAATACGGCATCGCGGCCGGTATGCAGGCGCTGGATGATTCCGGCCTGACCATCAATGAAGAGAATGCCGAACGTGTCGGCGTGGCGATTGGCTCCGGTATCGGCGGTCTGGGTCTGATTGAACAGAACCACGAAAGCTTGGTCAACGGCGGCCCGCGCAAGATCAGTCCCTTCTTCGTTCCGTCCACCATCATCAATATGGTGTCCGGTCATCTTTCTATCATGAAAGGTCTGCAAGGGCCGAACATCGCCGTGACTACCGCCTGTACCACTGGTACCCATGCCATCGGTATGGCTGGCCGGATGATCGCTTACGGTGATGCAGACGTGATGGTCGCTGGCGGTGCCGAGAAAGCCTCCACCGCGATGGGGATGGGTGGTTTTGCTGCCGCCAAGGCACTTTCCAACCGCAACGATGAGCCGCAAAAAGCGAGCCGTCCGTGGGATAAAGATCGCGATGGTTTCGTGCTGGGTGACGGTGCCGGTGTACTGGTACTGGAAGAGTACGAACACGCCAAGGCCCGTGGCGCCAAGATCTACGCCGAGCTGGTCGGTTTTGGCATGAGCGGTGACGCGTACCACATGACTGCGCCTCCTGCAGATGGCAACGGTGGCGCTCGTGCCATGAAAAATGCAATCAAGGATGCCGGCATTGCCCCCGAGCAGATTGGTTACATCAACGCGCACGGCACCTCCACCCCGCTGGGTGATGTGGCCGAGCTGCGTGGCATGAAGTCGGTGTTTGGTGAGCACGCCAAATCCCTGATGGTGAGCTCCACCAAGTCGATGACTGGTCACCTGCTGGGTGCAGCCGGCGCCATCGAGGCGATCATCACTGTGCTGGCCCTGCGTGATCAGGTGGCTCCGCCCACCATCAACCTGGACAACCCGGATGATGAGTGCGATCTGGATCTGGTGCCTCATGTGGCCAAGCCAGGTAGCTTCGAGTACGCCCTTTCCAACTCATTTGGTTTTGGCGGCACCAATGGCTCACTGATCTTCAAACGCGTATAATTTGCCGCAGGGCAAAGACACAGGCCCGATACTGCCGGTATCGGGCCTTTTTTATCGGAGGGATCCCTTTGCTTATCAATGGAGTGAAGCTTGATACCATCTCGGCCCATGATCGGGGGCTGGCCTATGGTGACGGTCATTTCACCACCATGGCGGTCAGGGAGGGTCGCGTGTTGCAGTGGCCTGCCCATCTGGCACGGTTGCAGCTGGCCAACAACCGGCTGGGATTGGTTGAACCGGACTGGGATCTCTTGACCCGAGAGGTTGAAGATATGGTGGCCGACCAGCCACAATGCGTGGCCAAGGTGATCCTGACCCGCGGCGAAGGGGGGCGGGGCTATGATGGCAGCGGATGTCAGCACACAACCCGGATTGTCACTCTGGCGCCATTTCCCACTCACTATGACCAGTGGCAACAGGCGGGGATCGAGATGGTGGTGTGCCGCCAGCGAATTGGCGATGCACCTATGCTGGCCGGGCTTAAAACCTTGAATCGTCTGGAGCAGGTATTGCTGAAAAGCGAACTTGTCAGCCGGAATGCAGTCGAAGGGATAGTGCTTAACAGTCGCGGTTTTCTGATTGAAGGGGTCAGTGCCAATCTGTTTTGGCGTCGGGGCAAGACGGTGTTTACGCCCGATCTCGCCCGCGGTGGTGTCGATGGCATCATGCGCCGCCAGGTGATGGCGATGTTGAAACAGATGGGTATTGAGTTGCGTGTGGTAGAGGCTCCGCTGGAGTCACTATGGCAGGCTGAAGAGGTGTGGCTCACCAATACCCTAATGGGGGTCGTGCCGGTCAATGGCATCGAGGATATTCACTATCCCCCAGCGGTATTGAGTCGCCGTTTACAGGAGCGTTTGGTCATTGAAGTTTAATCGGCTTTACACCCTGCTCGCGGGGGCGGCACTGACGGTTGCCGCTGCCGGGGGCTATGTACATTACAAATGGCAACAGGTAGAGACGCTCACCAACAAGGGGCCGACCCGGCTCTTTACGGTGGAGAAGGGCGCCCATGCGGCGCGCCTCATTGCCGAACTGGGGGAGGGGGAAACCAGCCCCTGGGCGGTGCGGCTCTGGCTGCGTGGCCATCCCGAACTGGTAGCGATCAAGTCGGGCACCTACGAAATCAAGGAAGGGGCTCTGCTCAAAGAGACCCTCTCTCTGTTCGCTTCAGGTAAGGAGTTTCACTTCAGTCTCACCTTCGTCGAAGGTTCCCGTTTCGAGGATTGGCAGAAACAGCTTTCCAGCGCCCCTTATCTTGAACGGTTGACCGTCGAGCAATCCGAAACAGAAATCGCCCAGGAGCTCGGCATCGAGAATGGCAAGCTGGAGGGGTGGTTCTTGCCGGAAACCTACGCCTATACCACCCATGCCAGCGATCTCTCGATCTTGCGCCGCGCCCATCAGGATATGGAGACTTTCCTGCAGCAGAGTTGGGAGAAACGTCAGGCCAACCTGCCTTACAAAACGCCCTATGAGGCGTTGATCATGGCTTCCATCATCGAGAAAGAGACCGGCCAGCCGGACGAGCGGGCGCAGATCGCCTCGGTGTTTGTCAATCGACTGCGTCTGGGCATGAAGTTGCAAACCGATCCCACCGTCATTTACGGGGTGAAGGATCGCTACGATGGCAACATTCGCCGCAGCGATCTGACCGACAAGAATCCCTACAACACCTATGTGATCGATGGTCTGCCGCCCACGCCTATTGCCATGCCGGGCAAGGCCTCCATCGAAGCTGCGCTTAACCCCAAGTCGACCGACTATCTCTACTTTGTCGCTAAGGGGGGCGGTGCCCACTATTTCTCCAAGACCCTCGATGAACACAATCGGGCGGTTCGCGAATACATATTGAAGAAACCCTAATGTCTAAATTTATTGTGATCGAAGGATTGGAAGGGGCAGGGAAGAGCTCGGCCGTGCGTTATGTAACCGACTATCTGCAGCGCCACGGCATCAACCGAATCGAGTGCACCCGCGAGCCGGGCGGTACGCCGCTGGCCGAGCGGATGCGGGCTATCGTCAAAGAGGTGCACGACGAGCGCCTCACCATCGAGGCGGAACTGCTGCTGATGTACGCCTCCCGGGTACAACTGGTGGAGACCCGTATTAAGCCGGCACTGGCCAACGGTGTCTGGGTGGTGGGAGATCGCCACGATCTCTCCTCCCAGGCCTATCAGGGTGGCGGCCGTGGTATCGATGCCCAGCTTATCGGAGCCATCAAGCAGGCGGTGCTCGGCAACTTCAAGCCGGATCTCACCCTCTATCTCGATATCGATCCCGCCCTTGGCTTGCAGCGCGCCCGCCATCGTGGCGAGCTGGATCGCATCGAACTGGAGCAGCTGAGCTTCTTCGAGCGTACCCGAACTCGTTATCTCGAACTGGCCGCCAAGGATGATTCCATTGTGGTGATCGATGCGGCGCAAACGCCGGAACAGGTCAAAGCTGCCATCGAGCGTGCATTGGATCACTATCTGTCGAACGAGCCGCTATGTATCCCTGGCTGATCCCCGACTGGCATGCCCTGAGCCAGACGGCCCAGTCCGGTCGTCTCGGCCACGCCTGGTTGTTGCTGGGCGATCCCGGTCTTGGCAAGGAGCAACTGGCTGAGCGGCTGGCGCGTTTGCACCTTTGCCAACAACCGGATCGTGGAGAACCGTGTGGTCAGTGCCACTCCTGTCAGCTGTTTGACAAGGGCAACCACCCGGATCTCGGCACCGTAACGCGCGACAGCAAGACCATCGGGGTCGAGGCCATTCGCGAGATCTGCACCCGGCTGCAGGGCTCTGCCCAGCTCGGCCGTGGCAAGGTGGTGATCATTCCTGATGCGGAGCGGATGACCGAATCGGCAGCCAATGCCCTGTTGAAAACCCTGGAAGAGCCGGCCGGCGACAGCTTGCTGTTGCTGATTGCCTCCCAGGTTTCCCGGTTGCTTCCCACCATTCTCAGTCGCTGTCACAAACATGTCTGTCAGTTGCCTGCGGAAGGGGAAACAGTACGCTGGTTGGCCGAGCAGGGTCATCAGGCCACTCTGGCTCAGGTGCGGATCTGTCAGGGGGCCCCGCTGCGGGTACTCGACTATATCGAGCAGCAACAGGACGGTACTCGCCGCGAACTGCTGGAGCAGTTTGTCGCCCTGAGTCAAAGTCCGGTCAAGGCGACGGCATTGTGCAGCCAGCTTGGTCAGGAGACGCAGGTCAGGTTGCACTGGTTGCAGCTCTTCTTGTGCGATGCCCTGAAAACCCAGGCCGGATGTGGTCACCATCAGCTGGCAATGCCTGATCTGGCCATCTTGAGTCAACGGTTGGCGGAGCAGCACTCCAGCGAAAAACTGCTGGAGGCAGAACAAGATCTGGTTGCCCTGAAAGCGGCATGTCAGCCGGGTCAGCTCTCCAATCCCACCATCCATCTGATGAACTGGCTCAGTCGCTGGTTATAAGTACCGACAAGCAGAAAGGTTTTATATGTTACTCGTTGATTCCCACTGTCATCTCGATCGCCTCAGCTATGGCAGCAAGCAGACCAGCTTGGCTGATGTACTGGCAAAGGCCGCGAAACTGGACGTGGGATATTTTCTCTGTGTCAGTGTGACTCAGGCACAGTTCCCGACCATGCTCGAGGCGATCGCTCCCTATCCCCAGGTATTTGCCTCTTGCGGGGTACACCCGCTCAATCAGGAACCCGGTGTCGATGCCGAGTTGCTGCTCAAGCAAGCTGCCGATCCACGTGTGGTGGCCATCGGTGAGACCGGTCTCGATTACTTTTACTCACCCGAGAACAAAGAGGTGCAGCAAGCCTCTTTCCGCGAACATATCCGGGTTGCTCGCGCGTTGAACAAGCCGCTGATCATCCATACCCGCGATGCCCAGCAAGATACCTTGCAGATCATGCTTGAAGAGGGCGCTGATCAGGTTGGCGGTGTGCTGCACTGCTTCACCGAATCCCTCGAAATGGCGCAAGCTGCGATGGCGATGGGGTTCTATATCTCCATCTCCGGGATCGTCACCTTCAAAAATGCGTCTGCCCTGCAAGAGGTGGTCAAGGCTCTGCCCCTCGACAGATTGCTGGTCGAAACCGACTCGCCCTATCTTGCACCCGTGCCGCATCGGGGGAGGGAGAACGAACCCGCCTTTGTGCGAGATGTTGCCCAGTTTATTGCTGATCTGCGCCATATTCCGCTTAACGAATTGGCAGAAGCCACCAGCCGGAATTTCTTTGAACTCTTCAAGCTGGCGAAAAAATAATCCCCAAGCCCCGTTGCTCGGGGCTTTTTATATTTCAAATACCAAGCTGATTACCCACCTGAAAATCAACCTAGCACAACGTTATCTCTTACCTACCCAGTCAATTCAACTCGTTCATCCATACAAAACTGGGTGAATGATATTCCGATGTTTCGTTTTTTCACCGTGGTCGAAGGGTATTAAACATCAGGCTATAAGTATCGATAATATCCATTATCGATACTTGATGTATGGGGAGGATCCTGTAAGATCCTCTCAAACTTCATATGAATCATAGAGTTCCGTGGCATATCCATCCTTGTCCAATCCAGCTCATCAGTCACTGCAGACTGTTTTTGATGCACAGCTAAATAGTCGGGCACGCCGCTTTTTGCGCAGTGCAAAAGCGGATTCCACACTCAATGCCTATCAGGCGGATACCCGTATTTTTGTCTTCTGGTGTCAATTGCACGGGCTGGATCCACTGCAAACCACCCATCACGACATCATGAATTTTCTCGCTGATCAGGCCGACGGCGTATTGGCCGACTGGATATGGCTGGATAAAGAGGAGGGGAAGGGAGAGCTGCGTAATGGCGAGCCTCGAAAACCGGCAACCCTGGTGAGACGGCTTGCCGGGATCCGTTATGCCTTCAAGCAGAAAGGCATTCATCCCATGCCCACCGAACATCCCGAAATCAAGGAGATGATGCGCGGTATTGTCAGGTTGGGGGATAACCGTAAACGCAAAACCGGCGCCCTGACGCTGCAACCATTGACCCAGGTGCTGGATGGCATCGACACCGGTGATCTGGCTGGCTTGCGTGATCACACCCTGCTGCTCTTGATGTTCAGTGGCGCCTTGCGCCGCTCGGAAGCAGCCCGAATTGAGGTGAGCGATCTCGATTTTGTGGGGCAGGGGATCCGCCTTCGCCTCAAACCGAGCAAGCATCAGCTGCATGAAACCGAAATAGCCTTGATTCCGGGCAAACACTATTGCCCCGTGTCGGCACTGCAAAAATGGCTACACAAAAGCCGGATCAGCGAGGGGCCGCTGTTTCGGCGCATGAACCGCTGGGGCCAACTGATGGCCGAGCCACTCGGCCCCCAGGGCATCAATCTGATGATCAAGCGGCGAACCGGCCAAACCATCGACGATCTCTACGTCAGTGGCCATAGCCTGCGCCGTGGATTTATCACCTCGGCGGTAACTGCCGGCAAGCCGATGAACAAGATCATTGAGGTGACGCGCCACAAGGATATGCGAACCCTGCAGGAGTATTTCGATGACGCCCACAAATTCTCCGATCATGCCCTTGATGGCTTGCTTTGACACAACTGCGTCACTTTGTTTTTTATGTTAAATGATATCTTGTTGATCTGATGATATATTTGTCGCGCAGCCAACAGCCCAAAGGGGAAGGGCATCTACCAATGGATAATGGCATGTGATGAGAGATAACAAACTCAGAAACGTAATATCGCAAGGACATATGAGCCAAGAAATGACAGTGCGTGAAGAGCAAGAAGCGGCCCCCCAAAACAATGCCGAGCGGCAGCGCCAACATGTAAAACGCAAGCAGGAGACCCATACCCGATTGCAATGCTGGATCAGCAATCGCCACTCCGAGCGATTGGCCGCTCTGGGTATCCATCTCGAAGACAGTCAGGCATCACTCATCGAGCAGGCGATCGATCTGCTCTACCAACATGAGCTGGGTAGAGAACCTCCGTTTGAAAACAGAGTCGCCACACAGGTCGAAGAGACCGTTGAATAGACACAAAAGTGAAGTAACAGCGATACATGAAGAGATAAAAAAAGCCAGGTACGAATTCCTTGTACCTGGCATAGGGGAATTGGCTCCTTGCAGAGCCGTGCGCTAACTGGTGTTCGGATTGCCTTAAGCTTAGACAAGGCTCAAGGCTTTTCAAGATCCGAAGAAAAGTTCAACCAGAGTGTGGGTATTTCAGACTCGTTCAAGTGCCTATGCACCGAACGGCACACTACGCATTGAACAGATTGTTGTCACGCACCAGCTCGCGGGGGAGGGCATTCTTGACCCGACTCCCCACCCATTTCCCCATGCCCAGGGTATGCCCCTGATAGCGGACGATCACCTCGCCAGTGCCCGCATCCTGTTCTGGCCAGACGTCCCGCCCCATCATGAATTCCCGCGCATTGGCGCTATCAAGCTCAACCACGCCCTTGCTCGCTTTATCGCCATAGGCCAGTGCCCACTCATGAGTGAGGCGATAACCTTTCTTGAAGGTCTCGGCCAACTTGATGCCGATGCGATCGAAACGCAACTTGCCCTGCACCTGATCAAACCGCTGGGGGAAGAGCCAGATCTCGTCATTGCGGCCAAACAGCAGACCCTGTGGTGCCACCCCGAAGTTGGCTTCAATCTCGCGCAACATGGGTTCCGCCTCTTTGGCAGGAAGCGGCGCAAAGGGGAATTTACCCAGCTTGCCCGGCTTGAACATGGTGTTGGGAACCGAGTGATGCTTGCGCAATCTGGCGACGAAAAAGCCTTCACTGTCGAAGATCTGGGGCCAAACGTGCAGGTATCCCTCGGATGTGCAGGCCTGCTCTGCATGAGGGAACAGGTCTGCCAGCGAGTCAAAACTCAAAGCATCGCCAAACTTGTCCAGCAAGGATTGGCAGACCGCCTGATTCTCCTGCTCACTCAAGGTACAGGTGGAGTAGACCAGCACACCACCCGGTTTCAGGGCATGGAAGGCGCTCTCAAGCAACCCTTGCTGCACCGACGCAATCTCGTCGATGCTCTCGATGCTCCAGTTGCGCAGCGCATCTTCATCCTTGCGCACCGTCCCTTCACCGGAGCAGGGAGCATCGAGCAGGATGGCATCGAAGGTCTCCGGCAACCACTGGCCAAATACCTTGGCATCAAAATGGGTCATGCCCACATTGGTCACGCCGCAGCGCTGGATATTGGCGCTGAGCACTTTCAACCGGCTGCTGGAAAACTCGTTGGCAACCAGCATCCCCTGATTGTTCATCAGGGCGGCTATCTGGGTGGTCTTGGAGCCGGGGGCCGCCGCCGCATCCAGCAACATGCCATCCGCTTTGATCTTGTCGCTGGCAAAGAGTGCCGTCACCGGCAGCATGGAGCTCGCTTCCTGAATGTAGAAGAGCCCGCTCAAGTGCTCGGCGGTGTTGCCAAGGGGGACGGTTTCATCGCTGCGGGTCAGCCAGAAGCCGGTATCACACCAGGGCACAGGGTCGAGCTGCCAACCCAGTGGCTCCATCAGGGCGACGAAATCCGAGACGGCTATCTTCAAGGTGTTGACCCGAATGCTGCGGCGCAGCGGACGTCGACAACTGGCCACAAAGTCTTCCATCGAGAGATGGGCCGGCATGATGGCCGCAATGTGGCGTAAAAAGTAATCGGGAAGGAAGGTGTTGTCGTGCACTGTGCCGTCTCGTTGACCGAAAAAGAGGGGCGATATCCTACCACAAGGCTAAGAATATTCTGAATCTGAACCCTATCAACAGGCACCGGAATATAAAAAAGCCCGGCACTGTGCCGGGCTTGGATGATATACAAAGGGAAGAGATCAGGGCTGGATACGCGGACTCCACTCCAGCCACTCTTTCTCGGCCTTGCCGTAGAGCGGATAGCTGTGGCCCGCTTTGACGGTCGGCCCCATCTCCTTCTCCGGCGTATTGAAAGCAATGCCGCCGGCCAGCAGGCTTTGCACCGTCTCCACTTCGATGGTGCCGCCAGTCAGGCCGATATCCGCCTTGACCCCGGAGACATTCCAGAAACGGGAGTTTGCCCGCACCAGATGGGCATATTCCTGATCCACGTTGACGTCGATCACCACCTCGCTGCCATCGTGGGCCAGCGCTACCTTGGTAACGCTGCCCACCACCATCTTGCGAAACAGCAGCGGGCTGCCAACGCTCAGGCCATTGACGGAGGGGCTCTTGAGGGTCAGGGCCAGACCCACCGGGCCGACCTGACTCAAGGGGAAGCGATCTTTGCCAGCGCCTTTACCGGGTTGTGCTTCTACAAACGCCCCCTTAATCAGGGTGTCGAGGTGCGCAACCCCGCCGAGCCCCAGCTTGGCCTGCACCAGAGTAAAGCGGGCGCCGGACTGCAGGAAACGCTCGGCGTAGTGGCCATCGAGTTCCGCCTTGAAGATCACCTGACCCAGTGACGGCTCCAGCTCGATCTCTTCAATTTTGCCGATATCGACACCGCGATAGCGGATCGGGCTGCCAATCCCGAGCCCCGGATTGCTCTCTGCCACCAGTGACAGCTGGCGCACCTTGGCCTTGGCTTGCTCCCTGGAATCGAACAGTTGATGACTGCTACGGCCATTGGCCAACCGATCGAACTCGATGGCACCGCGCAGCAAGGTACCGAGGTTGCCCACCTTGACCTGCACCCCATCGACCCGCACCTTGGTGTCGATGGCCGGTTTTTTCCAGAACTGGGGTTGCTGGGCGAGGAGGGGAGCATAGACCCCATCAATCTCGAGTTCGATCTCGACCCCCTCTTTGGCGGCGCGTAGCTGTTTGACCTTGCCCGCTTCCAGCCCCAGATAGAGCACAGGCGAGCCAATGCCAATGCCATCGGCCTGATCTGCTTTGAGCAACCAGCGCTGGGGCTTGGCATCACGGGTGCCGAGCAGTGCCAGCTCCTGACTCGGGTAGAGACGGTTAATCCGCTCGCCACTGCTGGCTTGTACCAACTTGATCCCGCCCCCCAACCAGGCACTGGCCGGACTGGTTTCTACCTTGATGCCGCTCAGATCGGCATCGATCTGCAGCGGGGCAGCGCGATAGAAGCGGGCACGGTTGAGCAGATGACCATAGTTCGGCGCCATCACCAGCTCGACGCTGGCATTGCCGCGTGCATCCAGGGTGAGCTGGCTGATGCGGCCCACCTGCAATCCCTTGTACCAGACAGGTGCATCCTGATTGAGCCCCGCCAGATCGTCAGCCTGCAGCGTCACCTTGGTGCCGCTCTGGGGGGCGCGATCGGTCAGTGTCATCTTCTCTACCGGTTTGCCCGCTACATAGTCGAGGCGAATGGCCGGGCCGGAGAGCAGACGATCTGCATGCTGCACGCCGGTCGCGGAGAGGGAGACGCTCTCCCACACCAGTTGACTCTTGTCGGTAATGCGGTAAGCCTGCTCCGGGTTGATCAGCGCCGTCACCACCCGGCCTTTGTCGGTAAGACGAATGGGGTCGATACGACCGATCTCGATCCCCTCATAGAGGATGGGCATCCCCTCCTTGACCGGGAGATCGCCAACCGCAATGTCGATACGCTCGCCACGCGCCGCTTCCGCCAGCCCTTTATAGAGGACGAAGGTCTGTCCCTTCTCCGGCTCCGGTGAATCTTTAGGCGAGTCAAAGGCAATGCCGCCGCTCAGGATGGAGGTAAGGCTGCCAGCCTCCACGCTCACCCCGGCCAGACTGAAGGAGCCCTTGATGCCACTGATGTTCCAGAAGCGGGTATCGGCTTTGACCAGATGTTCGAAACGTGGCTCGATCACCAGATCCAGAATGACATTCTGGTTGTCCTGACCCAGGCGGGTATTGATGACGCTGCCCACCTCGATGCCGCGGAAATAGAGCTTGGCGCCAATCCCCACAGAACCCAGCGAATCGGCAGTCAGGTGCAGCATGCGACCCTGAGCCTGATAGCCGGGAGGAGGGCCCTCCAGTGCATCAAAGGTCTCCTCCAGCGGATTGCTTTCACGCCCCGGTTGCAGGTTGATGTAATTGCCGGAGACCAGGGTATCGAGGCCGGAGATCTCGGTGAGCGACGCCTTGGGGCTCACCAGCCAGAAGTCGGATCCCTTGCGGATAAGCGGTCTGGCACGGCTGTCAATCTTGGCCATCACCGCAATCTTGCGGCCATCTTCAGCCAGCTCCAGCTCCTGCACCACACCGATGGCCACCCCCTGATAACGAACCTGGGTTTTACCCGGCAAGATGCCGTTGCCCTGGGCGAAGTTGATCTGGATAAGCTGGCCACGGCTCAATACCTGCTGATAGAGAAAGCCACCCGCCAGCAGCAGGGCTATCAGGGGTAACAGCCAGACCGGCGATAACCAGCGGCGCTTTTCGATGACGGGTTCAGCCCCGATCATAGTGACTCCTTATTGGCTGGATTAAACAGCACATCAGACAAAAACAGAGAAATCATCAACGGGCCGCCTTGTCCCATAGTAAACGGGTATCGAGCATGCGGGCCGACATCATGGTCAGCACTACCACACCGGCAAAGGCGGTGGCACCGGGGCCTGCGCGGACACTCAGCAGCACACCCCGATCGACCAGTGCCACCATCAGCGAAATCACGAACAAGTCCAGCATCGACCAGCGACCGATAAAATCGATCACCCGATACATCACCAGCTGGCGCTTGCGCCGCACTGGCTTGGCCCGCTGCAATTGCCAGCAGATCCAGCCCAGACCCAATATTTTGCCCACCGGCACCAGTATGCTGGCGGTGAGGACTATGGTGGCAATCCCGCTCATTTTGCTGCGATAGAGCATCATGATACCGCTGAAGATGGTATCTGACTGCAGCAACCCCTTGTTGTAGAAATGGGTAATGGGCAACAGATTGGCAGGCAGCAACATGAAGGTGGCGAGCGCCAGCAAGCCCCACGACCAGGCGAGGGAGTGGGGAATGCGCACCTGCAATTTGCTGCTGCAACGGGGGCAGACTGCCCCGGCTTGATAACGCACCAGCAGACCGCAGGTATGGCAGCGGCAGAGCCCCATCTCACGGGCGCTGGTCATGTTCCGGCTCCTTTAACGGGATCCGCGCCCAGTAGGGGGCGGGGTCAAACAGGATCAGCAGGGTCATGTTGAGCAGCATCAGAATACCGAGGCTGAGCAAGCCGCCACCGAGGCGCACATCGGCGATGTCGATCAGTTTGAACAGGGCAACCAGCAGGCTGACGATATAGACCTCCAGCATGGCCCAGTGGCGAAACACCTCGACCAGCTTCAAGGTGACGGGAAGAATGTGCCAACGTTTGGCCAGACCCGAAGCCAGCACAAAGATCCCTGCCAATAACCCCACCGGCGCCAACACGGCGCACCAGAACACCAGGCTGGCCACCCACCATTCTCCCTCGCCAAACAGCACCAGAATACCGCGCAGCAGGTCGGCGTCGGTGTTGACCCCAGCCAGCCGCAGATAGATCAGCGGTTCAAAAAAGGCGGAGGGCAGCAGCAGAAATCCGGTGATGGTCAGGGCCATCAACTGGGAGGGACGAAAGGCATAACGGCCATAGAGATGTTGGTGACAACGCGGGCAGTGGGCATGGCGACGCAGCGGCAGTGCTTTGCGCTGGATCAGCAAGTCGCACGCCGGACAGACAATCACGGAACCGGGCTCCATCATACAATTCAACCTGTTGAAGGAATTGGTGAAATTTACCCTAAAACCGGTTTCCTGTCTTGCCTGCGGCCGGAATGTTACGAAAGTATAATTGACGTTAACGTAAACGTGATATTAGATAGCCAGACTAGACAGGTGAAAGGAGTCATGATGTCCAGTTTGTCCCCCTCGGCAGGCCTGCGCTTTCGCACCGCCCTTGCCAATGAACATCCCCTGCAGATCGTCGGCACCATCAATGCCTATATGGCGTTGATGGCCGAGCGCAGCGGTTTTCAAGCTCTTTATCTCTCCGGCGCCGGAGTGGCCAATGCCTCCTACGGCTTGCCGGATCTCGGCATGACCTCCCTCAACGACGTGCTGATCGATGCCGAGCGGATCACCGCGGCGACCCGTGTGCCGCTGCTGGTCGATATCGATACCGGCTGGGGCGGGGCATTCAACATCGCCCGCACCATTCGCGCGTTCGAGCGGGCCGGAGTGGCGGCCGTGCACATGGAAGATCAGGTGGCCCAGAAGCGCTGTGGTCATCGTCCCAACAAGGCGGTGGTCACGCTTGAAGAGATGTGCGATCGGATCAAGGCGGCAGTGGATGCCCGCGAGAATAGCGAGTTCGTCATCATGGCCCGCACCGATGCACTGGCGGTGGAAGGGATGGAGTCGGCTCTTGAACGCACTGCCGCCTATGTGGCCGCTGGGGCCGACATGATCTTCGCCGAGGCGGTGACCGAGCTTGCCCAGTACGACCAGTTCAAGCTGACGGCCAAAGTGCCGATCCTCGCCAACATGACCGAGTTCGGCAAAACCGAGCTGTTTGACAAAGAGCAACTGGCCGCCCACGGGGTCGACATGGTGCTCTACCCGTTAAGCGCCAACCGCGCAGCCAATCAGGCCGCCCTCAACGTCTATCAACATATTCGCCAAGATGGCCATCAGCGCGCTGTCGTGGAGACCATGCAGACCCGGGAGTCGCTCTACGACTTCCTCGGATATCATCACTACGAGCAGACACTGGATCGTCTGTTTACAGCCAAGGAATAGGAGGCAGCTTATGGGACAGCAAAAACCGTTGGGCGGGGCAGGTCTGCGCGGTCAAAGCGCAGGGGAGACCAGTATCTGCACAGTAGGCAAGAGTGGCACCGGTCTTACCTATCGCGGCTATGACATCAAGGAGCTGGCCGACAGCGCCCAGTTCGAGGAGGTCGCCTATCTGCTGCTCAAGGGGGAGTTGCCCGATGAGCAGCAGCTTGACGCCTACAAGCGCGAACTGCGTCGCCTGCGCACCTTGCCCCAGCCGCTGTTGGAGGTGCTGGAACGCATTCCCGCCGATGCTCACCCCATGGATGTGCTGCGCACCGGCTGCTCCATGCTCGGCGATCTGGAGCCGGAAGATGGTTTCGAGCATGAGCATGAAGTGGCGGATCGACTGCTGGCAGCCTTTCCGGGCATTCTGATCTACTGGTACAAGTTCAGTCACGAGGGAGTTCGCATCGCCCTCGACAGCGACGAGGAGTGTATCGGTGGCCATTTCCTCGCACTGCTGCACCAGAAAGCGCCGAGCGAGCTGGAGCGCCGAGTGATGCATGTCTCCCTCATCCTCTACGCCGAGCATGAGTTCAACGCCTCCACCTTTGCGGCGCGAGTCTGCGCCTCGACCCTTTCCGATATGTTCTCCTGTATCACTGCCGCCATCGGCACCTTGCGCGGCCCGCTCCACGGAGGTGCCAACGAAGCGGCCATGGCGATGATCGAACACTGGCAGGATGAAGCGCAGGCAAGGCGGGAACTGCTGGCCAAGCTGGCGGCCAAGGAGAAGATCATGGGCTTTGGCCACGCCATCTACCGCACTTCTGATCCGCGCAACGTCATCATCAAGGAGTGGTCGGCCAAGCTCGCCGAGGCGGTAGGGGATGATCGCCTCTATCGCGTCTCCTGCGAAGCGGAAAAGGTGATGTGGGAAGAAAAAGAGCTCTTTCCCAATGCCGACTTCTTCCATGCCAGCGCTTATCACTACATGGGGATCCCGACCAAGCTGTTCACGCCTATCTTCGTCTGCTCGCGGGTCACCGGCTGGTGCGCCCACGTGATGGAGCAGCGCGAGCACAACCGGATCATCCGTCCGAGCGCCGATTATGTCGGCCCGGCCCCCCGTCACTTTGTCTCCCTACAACAACGATAAGGAAATCACGATGTCCGCCAACGTCGACGTCAACCACAGACCCGAGCCCGATCAGGTACTGGTAGATATTGCCGATTATGTCTGCAACCACCCCATTACCAGCTCTGCGGCTCTCGACACCGCCCGCTACTGCCTGATGGATACGCTCGGCTGTGGCCTGCTGGCCCTGCGCTTCCCCGAGTGCACCAAACACCTTGGCCCCATAGTCCCCGGTACACTGGTACCCCATGGTGCCCGGGTGCCCGGTACCCAGCTTTGCCTCGATCCGGTCAAGGCGGCCTGGGATATCGGCGCCATCATCCGCTGGCTCGATTACAACGACACCTGGCTGGCCGCCGAGTGGGGTCACCCATCCGACAATCTGGGCGGTATTCTCGCCACCGCCGACTGGCTCTCCCGTACTCGCGTGGCCGAGGGCAAGGCGCCGCTCACCATGGCAGATGTGCTGGTGGCCATGGTCAAAGCCCACGAAATTCAGGGTGTGCTGGCGCTGGAGAACTCCTTCAACCGGGTGGGTCTCGATCACGTGGTGTTGGTCAAGGTCGCCAGCACCGCCGTGGTGACTCATATGCTGGGTGGCACCCGCGATCAGGTGATTGATGCGGTCTCCCAGGCCTGGGTCGATGGTCAGAGCCTGCGTACCTACCGTCATGCCCCCAATGCGGGGTCGCGCAAGAGCTGGGCGGCGGGGGATGCCACCTCCCGCGCGGTGCGCCTCGCCCTTATCACCATGAGCGGCGAGATGGGCTATCCCGGCGTACTGAGCGCGCCCAAGTGGGGTTTCTACGACGTGCTGTTCAAGGGCAATCAGTTCGCCCTGCATCAGGGGTACGGCAGCTATGTGATGGAAAACGTGCTGTTTAAGATCTCCTATCCCGCCGAGTTTCACGCCCAGACTGCGGTGGAGTGCGCCATGAAGCTGCACGCTCAGGTGAAGGGGCGGCTCGACGAGATAGACCGTATCGAACTCACTACCCATGAGTCGGCCATTCGCATCATCAGCAAGGTCGGCGCCCTCAATAACCCGGCCGATCGGGATCACTGCCTGCAGTACATGGTGGCAGTGCCGCTCATCTTTGGGCGCCTGATCGCCGAGGATTACGAGGATGACGTGGCCGCCGATCCCCGCATCGACACGCTGCGTGGCAAGATGGTAGTGCAGGAGGAGAAACGCTACAGCCGTGAATATCTGGAGGCGGACAAGCGCTCCATCGCCAACGCCATCCAGATCTTCTTCAAGGACGGTACTCACACCGCCAAGGTGGAGGTGGAGTACCCCGTCGGCCATCGTCGCCGTCGGGAGGAGGGGATCCCGCTGCTGGTGGAGAAATTCCAGCACAATCTGGCCACCAGCTTCCCGGCCAAACGGGTCAGCGACATTCTGGCCCTCTGTCAGGATGGGCCTCGCCTTGCCGCCACCCCGGTACATGCCTTTATGGATCTGCTGGTGATCTGACCGATATCTACCGGCAAACAGTGATAAACGAAAAGCGGGCTCATCGGCCCGCTTTGTTATTCTGGCGGCTTATCCCTCGATAAGCCTTACCCAAGCGCACTGCTGTCGCCGTTAAAGAGCTCCGTCATGATGGCCGTCTCGCGACTGGCGATGGTCTCGAGAAACTCGTTGGCACGCCCCATCTGATGACACACCTGATAGCCGCGCTCGACAAAGGAGAAGAGCTCGCCCAGCCCCGCCAGATGGGCGGGCCCTGACACCAGCTTGAGGGTTGCCCCCACCAGCGGCTTTCTCGCCAGTCTGTCCAGCGTCATGCCAAGCTCGCTCACCAGCGTAATCTGATGCTCCCGACGCGCCTGTTCACCCACGGCACGATAGGCGATGGTGTAGTGATCCGGCGTGATGGGATCAATGCCATCAATGCGCCGCAGCGCCACCACCATCAGATAGTCCAGCTCTTCGGAGAGAGCGTCGAGCTCGATCGCCTGCGCCAGCACCTTGAGGCCGGACTCCGGCAACAGTCGCTCGGCGGTTGGCATTACCCGCATCACGTCCGCATCGCGGCGGGCACAATCCCCGGGGCCATAGAGATCGGTCAGGAAAAACTCGGCGGCGGGTCCGTAGCGGTCACTCTCCAGCAGATCTCGATGGGTTCGCCCCAACCGGTCGGCCTGCCACTGGCGTAGCCGATCCCGATCCTGCTGATCTTCCGGGTGGGCACGCATCTGCTCGCGCAAGGCTGCAACCCGCTTGAGCTGGCGGTAGAGCCGACCCAGGGTGCTATCGTCGTCGTGGGCATGTTCTTGATGCGTCATCTACAGCTCTCTGGCCTTGGGCCCATTGATGGGGATTGGGTGATACGAAGATACAAGTGAATGAAAAACAAGCAGCTTTTGCTGACCGTTCCGTGACAAGTGTAGCGCGCACGAGGGAGGGAATAAATGCCATGCCCCGCTGATGGCCTGCATCCCTCTCGACTCTGTTAAGTGAGTCCCATTTATGTGAACCATCCTTTCATTTGTTGTGAACATGTGTTTAATATCAATAACTAACTTATGACCCAGAGTAACGACCATGTTCTTCAACTCGCTCGCTGGCAGCAGCGCACTCTCTATCATTCAGATCAGCCGTCAGCATCCGCTGGGACTGGCCGCCGCCCGGATCGCGGCCGAAGCCATCGCTGCGGACATGAGCGAGAGCTATCAACTCGATTGCGAATGGGCGGATGAAGAGGAGACCGAACTACACTTTCGCGGCTCAGGGGTACATGGCACTCTCACCCTGGACGAAGATACCCTGGAACTGGAAGTGCATCTTGGTTTGATGCTGTTGCCGGTACGCAGCGTACTGGAGCAAGAGATCCTCGATTATGTCGACAATCGCTTACCTTGCCCCAAACGTGTTTGAAACTCTTCGTTGCACTGGCTTTAAATAAACCAGCTGTAAACGATGGCTGTTTGAAATAAGTTGGCAAGCCATGTGGCTTGTCAGATTTATTATCCGGCGAGGTCTCGATTCTATTTTGTAAGTAATATTTCATCTTTATTTCATATTTCGAGTCGGCACTCATTAATGTCATTCTGATTGCATCAAGCCTTCATCCGGATATGAGGGAAGGAGCAATTTGCCGCCTCGGTAAATTCATTTTGTAGGGAAACAACCATGCCACTGAGTGAATTTATCTCCTGCGTCGATACCGCCTGGTTACGCATGGACAGACCCAACAACCTGATGCAGATCATCGGTGTCCTGATGTTTGAAGGAGAACTTGATGAAACGCGTTTGCGGGCCGGATTGCGCCACACCATTTCGGTGCAACCCCGCTTTCACCAGCGGGCCGTGCTGGAGGGGGGCTCCTATTACTGGCGTCATGATCCCGATTTCGATCTCGATCAGCACCTCAAGCGAGTGATCCTGCCGGGTGAAGCTGGCAAGCTGGAGCTGGAGAAGCTGGTGGCCGACCTCGCCTCGACGCCGCTCAACCACCAGCGCCCCCTGTGGGATATGCACCTGACCGACACTTCGCTGGGTGGGCAAGCGCTGGTGGTGCGCATCCACCACGCCATGGGCGACGGCTTCTCGCTGGTGCGGGCCATGCTGACCATGATGGATAACACCCCGGAAGGGGCGCCGCGACCACCGTCACCGGAGCCACTGGATGACAACGATGACGAGGATGAGGAGGATTGCCACCAGGGCAGCCGTCTGGTGCGGGCCGGTCTCAAGCTGACCGGTAGCCTCTGGTCCAAATATGTCGAAGTGGTCACCCATCCCACCAAGGCGGTGGATTACCTCAAGGCCGGGCGCGACCTGGCGAGCGAGTTGTGCAATATCGCCACCCTCGGTGATGATTCACCCTGCCGCCTACGGGGCAAGACCACCAGCACCAAGCGGGTGGCCTGGTCGGAGCAAATTGATCTGCCGGATATCAAGGCCGTGGGCAAGGTGCTGGGCTGCTCGGTCAACGATCTGCTGATCGCCGCCACCGCAGGGGCGTTTCGCCACTACCTGCAGGAGAAGGGGGATGATGCCAACAAGGTCAAGATCCGCGCCCTGGTGCCAGTCAATATGCGTGCACCGGACGATGAGGGGGCACTTGGCAACCGCTTCGGGCTGGTGGCCCTGGACTTGCCACTGGATGTTGAACACCCGTTGCAGCGGCTCTATACCGTACGTGACCGGATGCAGGCGCTACGCACCTCGCTGCAACCCGTGGTGGTGCTCAACCTGTTACATGCCCTTGGCATGGCACCCAATGCGGTGCAGCAGCAGGCCGTCGAGTTGCTCACAGCTAAGGCCAGTGCAGTGATCACCAATGTACCCGGCCCGCAGCAAACTCTCTATCTGGCCGGTGCAAGACTACGCCAACCACTGTTCTGGGTGCCGCAATCGGGGGATATCGGCGTCGGCGTCTCCATCCTCTCTTACGATCACAAGGTGCAGCTGGGCCTTATCACCGACAAGAAGCTGGTACCTGACCCGGATCAGGTTGTCGACCGCTTCGCCGTGGAGTTTGAACAACTGTTACTGCTGGTGTTGCTGGAGCCTGAGCTGCTGTTCGACCCGAACGGCCTTGATGCGCTGCTGGGTTGATCCGATACGTAAAAATCCCAATAAAAAGAGGCCAACCCGCGGGTTGGCCTCTTTGCTATCTGTTGCCTGACGCAGGGGATTAATCCTCCAGCTCTTCCCGCGCCGCCTCCACATCGAGGCGCTCCATGGCATCCATGGGTTCGCACTCGGCTGCTTCAGCATAGAGGGCTTCGGCGGCTTTCAGGCGGCTCTTGCCGTGCAGCATTACCTGAGCGTTGGCGTACTCCATGCGGGCGATAGCGGAGTCGGGGATCAGCGCCAGCGCTTCCTTGAAGTGACGCTCGGACTCCTCCTTCTTGGCGCCATAGGTGAGGCCGCCGATCATGGCCCCCAACTTGTCGACGATCTCCGCATGCCAGGCGCCAAAGGCAATATGGGCCTCGGCGTGATCTGGCGCCAGCTCCAGCGCCTTCTCAAGGCTTGCCTTGATCTTGTCGCCAATTCCTTGCGAGAGGGCCTTGGAGATGGAGATCACCTGGCTGTAGCGCCCGAGTGCCAGCGCGTGGAAATACCAGGCATTGGCGTTCCTGGGCTGACGCTTTTGCAGCTTCTCGGCATGGCTGGCTGCCCGCTCGAAGGCGGCGCGCTTGGCATACTTGTCCTCCAGCAGGTAGCTGGCGTGGATCACCAGCGCCTTGTTTGCCACATTGAGGCCCGCCTCACCGGCCGCTTCGCCAAGGGCAACTGCCTGGGCAAAATCCCCGGCATGATAGGCCCGCCAGGCATCCTGTACCTGTTCATCTTCTGGCCAGGGTTCGGCATCCCCCTGATGGAGACGATCCCAGTTGTCCGCCAGCTTCTGGCCAGCATACTCATAGGCCGCATCCGCGTAGGGGAAGGGGACAAATTCGAGTTGTGAAGTGGTCATGCTTGTTCTCCCTGTAGCATGTGAATCAAACCTTGTCGGTGTAGTGATGGGCGAGGGCGCCCAGATGAGCGCGGGCATCGGCCCGCAAATAGGGTGCGACCAGCTGCATCACCTGAAAGACGCCGAGGGCGATATCGGCGTCCACCTTGGGGTGCAGTGCCCGCTGGTAAGAGATCCAGAATGTGCCCACCAGCGCCACATTGGCCGCCAGCGTGCGCATCTGTTGCGTCGTGCCCTCCATCAGCCCGACCGTTTGCAGATGGTTGCAAATGGCGATGGCGGTCTGCTCCTTGCGGCGCAGCAGGGCGGAAAAGCGCTGTTCCACCTGATGATAACCACTCATCAGGGTCGCGATATCGTAGTAGAGGAAACGGTACTGCCAGATGGCTTCAAACATCAGGTGGAGAAAGAGCCAGATATCTTCGGGCTCATCGGACGGGCTGCTGACCGCCTCCAGCAGGCGATCCATCTGCTGTTCAAATTCGCAGAACAGGGCGTTGACGATCTCCTCCTTGTTGTGGAAGTGGTAGTAGAGATTGCCCTGGCTGATCTCCATCTCGGCCGCAATGGCCGAGGTGGTGACGCTGGGTTCCCCTTGTCGATTGAAGCAGGCGAGGGCAGTGGTCAGGATCCGCTCCCGGGTACGACGTTTGGGTTTGCGATCCATGCTACTCCTTTGGTGATGAACGGCGCACGCCGTGGCGATATCGTTTGGTAAGCCAGTGCTGCAACTGCTCCAGCGACTTGTCGAGGGCGGCAACTGAGCCAATGCCGGGGGCCAGCAGGGTGCGATCTTCATCGACCAGCGCGGCCAGATTGAGCTCGAGGCCATGCTTGGCCAGCACCGGCGCCAGCTCGTCACGGCGCTGCCAGAGATCGCGGCGGGTATGCTGGTAAGCGTGCTCGCAGAGGCGGCGGCGATCCCGATAACTGAACACATTGGTGAAGAACATCTCGCCATCGGCAGAAGAGGGCTCAAACAGCAAGGCGTCGGCGTCGGGATATTGGTGTTTGTAGCGATCCATCCCCACATGCATGCGGGAGTGGATGATGGCGCGAAAGGTCTGGGCCAGTACCACCGGCAGACCGCTGTCCACCAGATTGGTGGGCGCGCCGGCGGCCATATCCGCATCATAGGGCACCAGCGGATTGATGCAGAACACCAGATCCGCCCCCTCTTCCAGCGCTACCGAAGCGTGCAGAGTCTTGATCAGCGCCCCGTCCACATAGTAACGACCGTTGATCAATGAAGGGGGAAAGAGGCCGGGCAGGGCGGCTGACGCCTGTACCGCCGACGAGATAGGCACGTCATCGAGCCCCGGGCTGCCGAAGGCGACCGGATGGCCGGTATCGAGTTCGGTAGCGACCACAAACAGTCGGCTGCGCAGCTGGCGAAAATCGTTGCTGCGGCCGGGACGAGAGAAAAACTGGGTCAGGGTGCGATCCACCCCGCGGTTGTCGAACAGTCCGGTTGGAATGGCCTTGGAGAGCCCCTGCAGCGATTCAAAGAGGCTGCGCTTCCAAGGCGCTGCCAAATAGTAGGTCAGGCTCTGCCACGCCAGCGGCGGGATCGAGGTCAGGCGGTCGGCATATTCACGAAAGGCGGGGCGCAGCAAGGTGGCCGGGTCAAACATCTCCCCCGAATCATCGCTGAGCAGGATCCGCACCAGCTTCGCCGGCGAGATACCGTTGGCCAGCGCCGATGCCACCACGGCCCCCGAACTGACGCCAACATAGATGTCGGCATGGTCAAGGCGCAGGCCGTTGATGCTGTCAGAGAGGGCTGCGCAGGCACCGATCTCGTAGATGCCGCCGAGCGGCCCGCCGCCAGCAAGGGCAATTGCGATGGTACTCATAGCGTCGCCTCTCTATCCATGACATTCACCATGACAAGACCGGCCCAGCGCAGGGCATGGGCCGGTATCAATCACCTTCCGTCACCGCGAGGGATCAGGGCAGGACGCTCTCTGCTTTGGCCTTCACCTCTTTCACCGCATCTTCCGCAGCGGAGAGGAGATCGGCGGCCTGCTCAACCACGGCCTCTTTGGCCTTGGCTACCGGTGCCTTCTTTACCGGAGGCTTGCGGGCAGCGGGCTTTTTGGCGGCAGCCGGTTTGGCTTCAGCGGCAGGAGCCTCCTCTTCCTGCGCATCCAGCAGTTGCTGGACCACGTCGGTCAGCTCGGCCATGCGCTTGGAGAGCTTGTCGATATCCTTGCGGGTCGGGATGCCGAGGCTGGCCACAGCGCGGGCCACGCGATCTTCAAACACCTGCTCCAGACGGCCCCAGGTATTGGCGGTCTTGTCGGTCACAGCGGCAATCTTCTCATCTGCGCTCTGACGGGTTTTGGCCTGCAGCGCTTCACCTTCCTGCACGAGCGCTTCAAAGATCTTGCCACCCTCTTCCTGCGCCTTGGCATAGGCACCCAGACCCGCCAACCAGATCTGCTGGGTGGACTCTTTGATGGTGGAGGTGAGTTGGTTGTCGGTCACTGACCCTGCCAGCGCTTTCAATTTCTTAGCCATGATCTTCTCCTTGAATAACGACAGTTAAATGTAATGGCGACAACGAAACTGCAATCGGGTTGTGGCATTACTGATTTTTCAACTTCAGTCTAGGGACAAAAAATAGAGGGTTCTACCTAATAACGGAACAGGCACACCACCGAAATTAGGGTTTGCTCACGAACCGACAATCAAATTGCGGATTCCCATATGAATCGTGATATATCTAACAACCTAGTAACACCCTAATCAGTAGCAGGATTCTCTTTATGAACTATTTCATTACTGGCGGTAGTGGTTTTATCGGGCGTCGATTGATCAAAAAGTTATTCCAACAGCATCCCGACTGTATCGTCTATTTTCTGATGCGCGCCTCTCATCAGGATAAATTGCCGGAGTTATTTGCATTCTGGAATGTGGATGAATCGCGCGCAGTCCCGGTTTTTGGCGACATGACGCAACCGCTGCTGGGGGTATCGGTCGAGATGCAGGAGCAGTTGATCGGCAAGATCGACCACTTCTTCCATCTCGCGGCCATCTATGATCTCAACGCCAAGGCCGGGATCCAGCAGCAGGTCAACACCGAAGGGACCCGTCAAGCCGTTCAACTTGCCGAGCGGCTGGGGACGGGGCAGTTCCATCACTGCAGCTCCATCGCTGCAGCGGGCCTGTTCGATGGTCTGTTTCGCGAGGACATGTTCGATGAGGCAGAGCACCTCGACATGCCTTACTTCCAGACCAAGCACGAAGCGGAAGGGATTGTGCGAAACGAGTGCACAGTTCCGTGGCGAGTCTATCGACCGGGGATCGTTGTCGGTGACTCCAATACCGGCGAGATGGACAAGATCGACGGCCCTTACTACTTCTTCAAGACCATCCAGAAGCTGCGCCGTCTGCTGCCGCCCTGGATGCCCGCCATCGGGGTTGAGGGCGGGCGCATCAACATAGTGCCGGTCAACTTCGTGGTCGATGCCATGGTGCATATCGCCCATCAAGAGGGGGAGGAGAACAAAACCTTCCACCTGACCGACCCCAACCCGATGCGGGTCGGCGACATGCTGAGCACCTTCTCCCGCGCCGCCCATGCGCCGGAGCCCGCGATCCGCATCAACGCCTCTCTCTTTAACTTCATTCCCCGCCACCTGACCGCCATGCTGATGACCATGGCGCCGGTGCGCCGCATCCGCGATGCCGCCATCGCCGATCTGGGTCTGCCCAAGGATGTGTTCCGCCTTATCAGCTATCCCACCCGTTTCGACAGTCGCGAAACCCAGCGGGTACTGAAAGGGACCGGTATCGAAGTGCCGCCGCTGCACAGCTACGCCTGGCGGCTGTGGGATTACTGGGAGCGCCACCTCGACCCCGAACTCTTCATCGATCGCTCCCTGCGTGGTCGGGTAGAGGGCAAGGTGGTGTTGGTGACCGGGGCCACCTCAGGCATTGGCCGTGCAACCGCGCGCAAGCTGGCGGGGGCGGGGGCCAACGTCGTTACCATCGCCCGCGACGAGCAGAAGATTGCCGAGACTAAAGCCGAGTTTGCCGAGCTGGGGCTGACCATCGAGATCTATCAGGGGGATCTCTCCAATCTGGCGCAGGCCGAGGAGATCACCGCTCGCATCGTGGCCGATCACGGTGGCGTCGATATTCTGGTAAACAATGCCGGCCGCTCCATCCGCCGCTCCATCGAGGACTCCTTCGATCGCTTCCACGATCTGGAGCGCACCATGCAACTCAACTACTTTGGTGCGCTCAAGGTGATCATGGGGGTACTGCCCACCATGATCGAGAAGAAAAAAGGGCACATCATCAACATCTCCTCCATCGGGGTGTTAACCAATGCGCCGCGCTTCTCCGCCTATGTTGCCTCCAAATCTGCCCTCGATGCCTGGGTGCGTACCGCCGCCTCCGAATTTGCCGACAAGGGTGTCAGCTTCTCCATCATCAATATGCCGCTGGTGAAAACACCGATGGTCGCACCGACCAAGGTCTATGAGCAGGTACCGATGATGACGCCAGAAGAGGCGGCCGATCTGGTATGCGATACCATCATCAACAAGCACGTTCGTCTGGCTACTCGCCTCGGGGTATTCGGTCAGGTGGTGCATGCCCTGGCACCTCGCGTTGCGCAGGTCATCATGAACACCAGCTTCCGCACCTTTGCCGATCCCAAGGATGGCGACAAGTCCAAGGCCACCGCCGATCAGGTTGCCGTCTCGACCCTGATCAAGGGGATACACTTCTAACCTGATGATGGGATAAAGAGATCAACAGGGGCCTGAGCAATCAGGCCCCTGTTTTATTTGGAATAGCAGTTGAAGGACGAATAAGGAGGGTCAGACTCGGGACAACAACTCAATCAGCAGATCAGTCGTGCGACGGGAGTAAAGCAGAGAGAGATGGCCAATGGCAGGCAACTCGATATCTTCCATTCCCGTCAATCGTTGCCGCTCCTGTGGCATCACCACATTGTCGTGACTGGTGCGCACAGAGATGCCGGGTACGCAGAGAGGAACCGAGGCGAAACGCTGCAACCAGCCGGAACCGGGCTCCATCTCGCGGGCATTGGCCCCAATCCCAAGGGCGGCCAACTGACTGCCCTGATGAGGCGTAGCCAGCGTGATCAGGCGTGCGACCTTGTCACCACCATGGATAGCCAGATAGTCGCGGCAGACCAGTCCGCCCATGCTGTGACCGATCAGCACCAGCTTGTCAGCCCCGGTTTGCGCGAGCACATCGTCAATTCGCTTGGCCAGTAGCGGCACCATCTCATCGATATGACCAAATGGTGGCATCAGGGTAATGGTGGCGACCACATGGCCTGCAGCTTCCAATCGGGCGCGCTGGGTGTGCCAGATCCCGCGACTGCAACCGTAACCATGCACCAGCAATACGGGACGCTGGCATGGACGCAGCCGATCGGGAGCCATCAGCAAAGGCTCGAACGGTAGCAACAAGGTGAAGGTATAGAGGTAGGCCAGCATCTCCTGCGCCATCATCTTCACCCTGCGCCAAGTGCCGATAGCCGGGGAGGGGTAGAAGCGGGTAAACAGCCAGCTGCCGAGCACCACCAGACAACGCAACCCAAGCAGGGCAAACACGACAAACAGCAGGGTCAGCAACCAGGGGAGTCCCACGACCAAATGGGCGATACTCCCGAGGAGCAGCACCTCTACCATCAGCAGAATAAACAGGTGTCGTACGATCGTCATAAGGCCATGATCCGACCAGTCTGGCGTGGAAGTCAAATGACACTTTGAGACAGCTTGATCCAGCGCGGCTTTTGTCGCTAAACCCCGGCGAACTCTTTTCCGGTGAGGTTATTTGCAATACTGTATATCCATACATATACTCTATCCATCATCACCAAGAGGAGGCCATCATGGCTGTCGAGATCAAATATGTGGTTGTTCGTGGGGGAGTGGAAAAAATGACCTTTGCCAGCAAAAAAGAGGCCGATGCCTATGACAAGCTGCTGGATACGGCCGATGAGTTGATGACCCTGTTGGCTGGCGCCCCGATCGAGCTGGCACCAGAGCAGCAAGAGAGTCTGGCATTCTACCTGGCAGAGCAGCGTGATGTGCTGCAAACCCTGCTGCGTGGCGGCAAAGTTCAGGCTGGCACGAAAGAGGAAGAGATTCCAGCAGCCAAGCGCAAGGAGAAGCCACTCAAACAGGTGGCCTGATTGCACAGACCTTATTCTCGGGATAAATGGCTCAACGCATTCACTTTATTTGCATTTAAAACCATTTTCACGGCTATTTGCCCCGAGAATTTTTTAACCATGCTGCATATCCCATGCATAACTGAATAGCGTGCACCACTGAGCGACATCAGCCAGATCTATGAGGAAATAATGAGCAAACAGTGGAGAGAACGTTATCCAGATCGCTCCCGGTGACCTTAATCAGCAACAACAAGAGGCAGTACCAATCCCAATAGAAGCCGCATTAATGTATCACGAGCCCTTGTCTATCAACTCGGCTCATATCGATTCATCTCATCATCAACAAGCAACACCATGACTCAACAACCATTATCCTTGCCGCCAGCCATGCCGCTGTTTGACAGCCTTATCTATCTGGAGGCCGGTAACCCACAGGTCAATCAGTACCTTGCCAACCTCAGCCTCAACGATGTACCCGATGCCGGTCTGGTTTACGAACTGGCGGTCGATTGGCTGCTGGAGCAGCGCAACAGCGAAAACAACTACAAAACCTATCGCAGCGAACTGACCACTTTTTTGCACTGGTGCTTTCGCGAGGCGGCCATCAGCCCGAAAGATCTCACTCGCCGCATCATGATCCGCTATCTCGACTACTGTCAGTCCCCCCCTGACGAGTTGATCGCCTATCGCAACGTGGCGCAGTTTGTCCTCGACAAGGAGTGGGGAGAGCGGTTGCCCAATCCGCAATGGCGACCGTTTCTCGGCAAGCGGGAGCTGGGCCGCACCTTGCCCTATCGCCTGAGCGAGCAGGCGATGAAGACCAAGCTGGCCATTCTGTCGGCCTTCTTCCAGTTCCTGATCCAGGAGGAGTACATGGACAGGAATCCCGCTCTGCTACTGCAGCGGGTCAAACGGCCGCAACAACTGGAGGCCGATGATCAGGTGCAGGCCTTCAGCGAGTTGCAGTGGTCATACGTGATGCAGGCTGCCGATACCCTTGCCAACGACCATCCGGAGCAACACGAGCGCAGCCGTTTTCTCACCATTCTGATGTACGCCTGCTATCTGCGGATCTCTGAGGTTGCAGCCCGGCCGGGCTTTACCCCAGTGATGGGGCAGTTCAGGCGGGATCGTAAAACCGGCGTCTGGGGCTACTTTATTCCGCAAAGCAAGGGGGGCAAACGGCGTACCGTAGCGGTATCCCAAGCGCTGCTGGCGGCACTCGAGCGCTACCGCCGTTTCCTCGGTCTCTCTCCCTTGCCGACACCGGATGAACAGACGCCACTGTTCGTTCGTCATAAAGCGGCAGCCCACGGCCGCGAGCAGGGGGAGATCAACGCCAACCTCGGCATTCGCCAGTTACGGGATTTGATCATGGTGATCATCGGTAAAGGCGCAGAATTGGCAGAGCAGGCTGGATTTGTCCAGGATGCGGCCGAAATGCGGCAACTATCTCCCCATGCGATCCGCCACACCGGGATAACCCATGACATCAACCTGCATGGGCGGCCGCTCTCCCATGTACAGGCCGATGCCGGGCATGACAGCATCGACACCACTTCGAAATACCTGCACACCAGCAACAGTGAACGACATGAGAGCGCCCAGCAAAAACCGCTGGACCGATTGAATCAACAAGTGAGAGATAACGTTCACAAAAGCTAATGAACAACGTGACATGACCCTGATTTGTATTGACTGCTCTTAGAAAACAGAATGGCTTGTTTGGAGTGTCATAGAAGTTGGCTCGGCAATGTTGTACTTCTCTGGATGACAATCGGTTCAGGAAATATTTTTGGCTCACATGGATGATTCAGAACAGGCACCTTGCCATCTGCGGCATACATATTTATCCCGTAGCAGAGAAGCAAAAAACGAAATTGCTTGCTGAAACAACGAGAACACCCGATGCCGAAAGCTAAGTAACATGCCGGAAGCAGTCATATTCGGTTGAACAGCGCCTTGTTATCACACTTGCATATCCAGTCATCATTGGTGATATTGATATCAATATTAATGAGATACCAAGGAGCAGGTATGCAAGTGGCAGTGGTGGAAAAGACCTTCAGGATCGTTGGCAAAGGGTCGCTCATAGCCCAGTTCACCATTATCTCTTCAGGCACGCTGCATATCTGGTTTCCGGATGTGGGCCTGCAGATGGAGGCCCACTCAAAGAGTTGCGTATCGAAGATTGCACCATTATCTATACCAATGGCCTCCATCACGGCCAGCCCCGAGCACTCTGGTCCTTAACCCTCCATCACGACGATATGAATGAGCTCAAACGCATATTGCAGCAGTTTAACAGCAACCTCTACTTGACCTGCCAGTCATCCACATTGGCCATCGCCAAACGTGCCTTGAATATAAATTGACCCGACTTCCAAAAAAGTCGCAATCATGCCAGCCACAACAATAAACCGTGAGGATTAAGGGGAGGGGAATCTATCGCGATAGTCGGCATTTTAATAGCTTGTATTACAAGAGAGAGTATCAATATTTCCAGAGAGAGACCTCTCAAGTAGGAGACTGATATTTCCCAGAATATTCACGGTAATGACGATGGTTATAACGGTGAAAATCAAACATAACGCTCAATAAGTGAGGGGGATTCCGCACAACGTATTGATTTAATAGTGGACTCTTGTCTCAAAATGGGACATTTCTGTGATGTGGGGCAGGGCGGTTGACTGTGTTATTCTGTTGTCGCTGCAAGAGCATCTGCAGGAGGAATCAACCAGATATTGTCCTTCTGCTTTGGGCAGTCAGATCGCTGGAGGTCTGTGTGTAGCCTCGATCCTGATCGATTTCCGAACCTTTAAGCTAAGGAAAGGCTGCGGGCTACTGTTTTCAACAAGGCTTGTTATCTCTGACAATGATGCCGATAAACATGGTTATCGGCATCTGCTCTCACTTGCGATCTATTTATACCCAGTTCACCATATGGAGCTCATCACAAAGGAGCTCAGGATATGGCTACCAAATTACCAAAACGACAGCTGAGAGCTAAAAACAAGGCCAAGGCTGCACGAGTAAAAAAACAGCAAGAGATCGAGCGTGGTGCATGGACGAACTCAGTGATCCATGATTTGGTTCATGTCCAGGAGCCACTGCTTAGCCTATTTGCAACATTACCTGAACCAGACGATGACTTTAGTTATATCGTGCCGATCGTGGACTACTCGTTGTCTCAGCATGTTGAAAAAGGTAGAGATGGCGATGAGCTGGTTGATGACATAGCTATGCTAGCTGCAACCTATGTAAACATGGGGTGCTTTGGCAATGGCACGTTTACTATCGGTCAGCAGCATGAACTATTCATGAGTTTCTTGCTCAACCCAACATTCATGAATGTCTTACTCACACGCCTCAAGTATCTTCAAGAATTGAATCTAGAGCAGGCCTGACCGCAATATGCCAACGACGCAACGGAGAAACCATGAAACCTGAAGCTAATGTTTTCGATCCGCTGCGTCAGTTGCTTGAGCTGGCCATTGCCGACATCGAGCAAGGCCGGTCTTATAGACTGGATGAGGCGCTGTCGGCTCTTGCACAACGCAGGCCTATACCTGAGCCGTCAGGCTCACGTGACTGGGACAGTTTTTTTGATTCCGAACCGGCATCCGCAGATTTTCTGACTGAGCGCGAGGATGTCATCACCGAGGAGTGTGAGCCCGACTTGGGCGAACTGCCGCCAGATGCACTGACCAACCAATCAGGTGAATGATCTTTAACTGTTGGTGGCATTGGGATCACACTGGGCCAGCAGTTCTTCCAGTGTGTAGCGCGGTTTGCCACGTAGTTTAGCGCGAGCACGCTCCACATCATCAAACGCTGCAGTCAGTAGCGCTGGATCGCCATCTTCAAGCGCTGCTTGCAGATAAGCAACCATATCGGCCTCAGTGGCCAAGCAGTCAACCGCATCAAAACGGCTCCATTGCTCAGTTCTCTTCATTCAGTCCTCCTGCATTCGTCATTGCGCATAATGTATATTATGTTAAATTGTATATCTTGTTTCCTGTCACCACTTATTGAACTGTGTATAATGGCAACAATTGATCCTATCTTCGACCGGATGTCTTAAGTGGCTGAATTAACATCAGAACAATTAAAACCCGCTTTTGCGATTGAACAGTTCACCAAGCTCAGCGAGCTTGAACCTATCCCCTTTGCTGCGCTGCAACCCAGAGCCATTTCCGGCATCAAGCGTCTTGCCAGTTTTGATGGTGACTGTCCGGTCATGCTGCTCAACGGGTTCCCCGGCGCAGATTACGAAGGAGTTTGCCAGACGCTGATTGCCGACTCCAATGGCAAGGATGGTGACCTGTTTGATCTCTGCTACACCGAGAATCTGAACAACCCCTACAAGCCTATCTGGCTGCGCCTGCAACCGGGCACCGGCGTTGAGTTTTGCGAAATGGTTGGCGAGCTGCTCAAGCTGTTGAGCCACCATCTCGATGCCGAACGCATCGTGACCCGCATCATGCGCAAGCAGAACAATGATCCGAAAATCGATGATTTCCTCTCCGACCTGGCGGCTCACGTGGCATTGGGTCTGGAATTCCAGCACCCCATTCTGATCAACCTGTTGATCCATCACGAAGCGCAGGAAGCGCCGGTGATTTATGGCCGTGATCTCAACTGGGATACTCTGTTTGGCTCCATCAATTACCAGACAGAACAAGGCTCTGTCTATGCCAACCAGCACCTTTTGGAGCCTGGCTTGCTGCGCGAAGCCAACGGCGGTTACCTCATTTTGCAACTGGATGAGCTGCTGGATCAGCCGCACCTCTGGTTCAAACTGAAAAATGCCATGCAAAAAGGCGAGCTGGACTGGAACGCCTATCAGGAAGGGAAAACCCTGACCCCCTTCTTCGCGCCTGAAGCGACCCCCATCAAGCTAAAGCTGATCCTGGTCGGTGACCGACTGGACGTGGCCGAGTTCCAGATGCTGGATCGCGATATGTCCGAGCGTATCTTCCTGCGCGCGGATCTGGTGTCAGAGGTGAATATTGAAGAGGATCTGCAGGAATTTCTGCAGTACCTGGCCTGGCTGCGCCAGCGCTGGAGCCTGCTCGACTTCACGCCAGCCGCCCTCGCCGCCCTTTGTCGTCATGCCAGCCGCCTCTGTGACCATCAGGAGTGGTTGTCGCTCTCCGAAGTTCAACTCTCCGCCATCATGCGGATGGCTGACAGTCTGGCCCGGGAGCTGGAATCTGAGGTGGTCACCGACGAGCATATCCGCGGCGCACTGGAGGAGCAGGATTACCGCCTCAACTATCTGGTTGAGCAGTCCGATCAGGGCGTCATCGACGGCCAGATCCTGCTGCAAACCGATGGCGAAGAGATTGGCCAGATCAACGGCCTGTCTGTCATTCAGGTCTCCGGTCACCCTTATGACTTCGGCGAGCCGGTGCGCCTCACCGCGACCGTACACCTGGGTGATGGCGATGTGGCGGATATCGAGCGCAAAGCAGAGCTGGCCGGTCATATCCACGCCAAGGCGATGATGATTATCCACGGCTATCTTTCCAACAAATTTGGTGCAGAGAACCCCTCCCCCCTGTCGGCCAATCTGGTGTTCGAGCAGTCTTACCACGAAATTGATGGCGACAGTGCCTCCCTGACCGGCTTGTGTGCCCTGCTCTCTGCCCTCGCCCGCCAGCCTATCTATCAGCACTTCGCCGTGACCGGTGCGGTCGATCAGTTTGGCAATGTGCAGGCCGTTGGTGGCGTGAACGAGAAGATTGAAGGCTTCTTCCGGGTGTGCAAAATCCACGGCATCACCGGCAAGCAAGGGATCATTTTGCCGGGCACCAACATCCAGCAGCTGAACCTCTCTGACGAGGTGATTGCAGCGGTTGAAGCAGGCCAGTTCCACATCCACCCGGTGGATCATGTGGAAGAGGCCATCGAGTTGCTGACTGGCTGTGTCGCCGGTGAGCCTGATATGCCCGATACCCTGTTTGGCCGTATTCAGGAGCGGTTGGACGAGTTGAACGGCTCCACTGCCAAAGTCGGACTGCTGCAATCCCTGCTGGGGCGCCTGTTTGGCCGCTGATGAAGTGATCGGAGTTGTTTAGCGAACAACTGTAAGCTAAATTGGCCCGGCTTTGACCCATTTGAAGGAAATACCGCGTGACCGTAGACAATACCACCATGGAAGCCCGCCTTTCCCTGTGCGAACAGGGCAAGAACTCTTTTACCCGTGAAGAGCTGCTGGCTTGCAGCCGTGGCGAACTGTTTGGTGAGGGTAACAGTCAGCTACCTGCCCCCAACATGTTGATGATGGACCGCATCGTCAAGATCAATGACAACGGCGGCGAACACGGCAAGGGCGAGATCCTGGCTGAGCTCGACATTACTCCGGATCTCTGGTTCTTCGATTGCCACTTCCCGGGTGATCCTGTGATGCCTGGCTGTCTCGGTCTGGACGCCATGTGGCAGCTGGTTGGCTTCTTCCTTGGCTGGAAAGGTGGCCCCGGCAAGGGTCGTGCTCTGGGCGTAGGTGAAGTGAAATTCACCGGCCAGATCCTGCCGACTGCCAAGAAAGTGACCTACAAGATCACCTTCAAGCGCGTCATCAACCGCAAGCTGGTGATGGGGATTGCTGATGGTGTGGTCGAAGTCGACGGCCGTCCGATCTACAGTGCCACCGACCTGAAAGTGGGCCTGTTCAAAGATACCACCGCATTCTGATCTCTCTGATTGGTGGGAAAACAACATTAACGCAAAGGGGCCACAACGGCCCCTTTCCTTTTGTAATGAGTGATGAAGTACCTGCTACTTCATGAAGAGGCCTGAGCCCCGCCCTTCCATGGCGTCACGCCAACCACCAAGCCAATGCCCTCGGGCATCCAGGCATTGATACGGACACGCTTCTTTCTGTTTGCCGACCACGCCAGCCTGATAACCACGAGCACGAGCTCTTTCCAGACGGTCCCGCTTCTGTCTCTTCATCATCTACGACCCTCTTCGTGGAACAAAAAAAGCGACCAATTCTGCATCGGTCGCTTTCATCTTTACTCCTGCGAGCGCACTCGGTCAAACAAAAACTTCCACCCTAACCGGGCTATGTGACACAAGGCACTGAACTGGATTAAGTTTTAATTACAGGGAACTTACTCCTGATTTTTGAGTCCTTCCAGCTCTTCCCAGCGAGCAAATGCCTGTTCCAGCGCGGCTTCAGCGGCATTGAGCGCATCCAGTTTCGGCTGGGTTTTATCTGCCGGCAGCGAGAAGAACCCTGGCTGGTTGATCTCGCTTTGCAGCGCATCCAGCTCGGCTTCCAGCTGTTCGAGACGAGCGGGCAACCCTTCCAGTTCAAGCTGCAGCTTGTAGGAGAGCTTCTTGCTTTTCTTCGGCGCTTCTGGCGCGGCGGCAACGACCGGCTCGGGCGCCTTGACCGGTGCACTCCTGGCCTGTTGCTGGGCATTCTGCTGTTCGCGGGTCGCCATCATATCGGCGTAACCGCCTACGTAATCGCTGATGCGGCCATCCCCTTCAAACAGCCAGCAGCCGGTCACTGTGTTATCGATGAAGCGACGATCGTGACTGACCAGCAGCAGGGTGCCGGGGTAGTCGGAAAGCAGCTCTTCCAGCAGCTCCAGGGTTTCCACATCCAGATCATTGGTCGGTTCATCGAGGATCAGCAAGTTGCTGGGCTTGAGGAACAGCTTGGCCAGCAGCAGTCGGTTCTTCTCGCCACCGGAGAGCGCCTTGACCGGCGTACGGGCCCGCTTGGGCTCGAACAGGAAGTCCTGCAGGTAACCGAGGATATGACGGGAGCGGCCACGCACCATCACCTCCTGCTTGCCCTCCCCGACGTTGTCCACCACGGTCTGCTCGGGATCGAGCTGCTCGCGGTACTGATCGAAGTAGGCCACCTCCAGATTGGTGCCCCCCTTGACGGTGCCACGGGTTGGCTCAAGCTGACCCAGCAACAGCTTGATCAGGGTCGATTTGCCGCAGCCATTGGGGCCGACCAGCGCAATTTTGTCGCCGCGCAGCACTTGCAGATCGAGCCCCTTGAACAGGGTGCGATCGCCAAAGTCCAGCCCCAGCCCTTCGGTCTCGAACACCAGCTTGCCGGAGCGATTGACCTCGTCCAGTTGCAGCTTGGCCTTGCCCTGCAGCTCGCGGCGCTGGGAGCGCTCCATCCGCATCGCTTCAAGGGCGCGCACCCGACCTTCGTTACGGGTACGGCGAGCCTTGATACCCTGACGCACCCACACCTCTTCCTGGGCCAGTTTGCGGTCGAACTCGGCATTTTTCAGCTCTTCGACCCTCAGCCACTCCTCTTTCCCCTGCAGGTACTCGTCGTAGTTGCCCGGCCAGGAGGTGATGGCGCCGCGATCGAGATCGATGATCCGGGTTGCCAGCTTGTGGATGAACTCCCGATCGTGAGAGATAAAGACGATGGCGCCGCGAAAATCCTTGAGGAAATCTTCCAGCCAGTTGATGGCTTCGATATCCAGGTGGTTGGTCGGCTCATCGAGCAGCAACAAGTCGGGATCGCAGGCCAGCGCACGGGCCAGCGCCACTTTTCGCAGCCAGCCGCCGGAGAGGCTGTCAAGGGTCACGTCAGGATCCAGCCCCAGCAGGGTCAACACCTGACTGATACGGGTCTCGAATTGCCAGCCGTTCTGATAATCGAGCTGCTCTTGCAACTCGCTCATCTTGCGAATGTTGGCGTCTGACGGATCGCTCGCCAGCTCCATGGAGATGTGGTGGTACTGCTTGAGCAGTTCCCCCACCCCCGCCAGCCCTTCGGCGGCATAGTCAAACACCGTCAGCTCGCTGGAAGCAGGCGGATCCTGCTCAAGGCGGGTCACTTTCAAATCTTGTTGCAGCACCAGACGCCCGTCGTCCAGCGGCAATTCGCTGGCAATGACCTTCATCAGGGTGGATTTGCCCGCCCCGTTGCGGCCAACCAGACAGAGGCGCTCGCCCCGCTCGATGGTCAATTCGGCATTGTCGAGCAGCGGGAAATCACTGAACGACAGACATGCGCCGTGCAATGTTAAAAGAGCCATGTGTGTTCCTTATTTCATATGAAAAAAACGGGCAGCAGACTGGGTCTGCCCCCGTTTTATCGTCAAATCACTCTCACCCCTGACGGGCGGCCCAGCTTTTGAGCTCGACAAGTGTGAAGGGCCAACCGAGCTCGCGGCCTGCTTCGTCACGCAGCACCGGAATGCGCACCCGATAGGCGGCAAGCCACTGCTCATCATCCATGATGTCGCACTGGCGGGTGGTAGCGGCAAGGCCTGCCTCCTCCACCAGCGCCCAGGCCTGCTCGCACAGGTGGCAACCGTCGGTATGAAACAGGGTCAGCATCACGCCTCGCCTTGCTCCGGCGCATGGGTGATGATCCAGCAGTTGTGGATGTGCTGGTTGCGCTCGAAATCCTTCGGCCGCGTCTTCTGGGTGATATTCTGGGCCTTGAGACCAGTGGCCTCGAGACCGGCCAGATCCATCTTGAAGTGACGCTTGTTGTTGGAGAAGACCAGAGTGCCGTCCGCCGCCAGCAGGCGCTTCAGGTGCTGCATCAGCAGCAGGTGATCGCGCTGTACGTCGAAGCTCTCGTCCATCCGCTTGGAGTTGGAGAAGGTGGGCGGATCGATGAAGATAAGGTCGTACTGCTCATCGGCTTCAGACAACCACTTCAGGCAATCGGCCTGGACAAACTTGTGCTGACGGCCCACCAGCGAGTTGAGACGCATGTTGTCCTGCGCCCAGTTCAGGTAGGTGTGAGACATGTCGACTGTGGTGGTCTCGCTGGCACCGCCAAGACCTGCGTGCACGGTGGCACTGCCGGTGTAGGCAAACAGGTTCAGGAACCGCTTGCCCTTGGCCATCTGACCCAGCATGCGGCGAGTCTGACGATGGTCGAGGAACAGGCCGGTATCCAGATAGTCGTAGAGGTTGACCCACAGACGGGCACCGTACTCCTGCACTTCCATCCGGTGCTGCTCTTCGGAGAGCTTCTGATACTGCTGTTTGCCTTCCTGACGCTCGCGCACCTTCAGGATCACTTTCTCGCCATCCATGCCGGTCACCTTGATGGCGGCCTGAACCATGTCGAGCAGACGCTGACGGGTCTTCTGGGCGGGAATGTCCTTGGGCGCGGCATACTCCTGCACCACCAGATAGTCCTGATAGCGGTCGATGGCGGCGTTGTATTCCGGCAAGTCGGCATCGTAGATGCGATAGCAATCGATGCCCTCTTTGTTGGCCCATTTCTCGAGGGTTTTCAGATTCTTGCGCAGACGGTTGGCAAAGTCCTGCGCCACCTCTTTTTGGGAAGCCACGGAGTCCAGTGCGATTTGATAATTGCGCAGCTGACACTCGAGGGCGCCGTTGAACAGGCGATATTGCTTGTCGGCGCGCAGGCGCAGACAGCTGAGCAGCTCGGGCGATGCAGAAAGAATGGAGACTTTCCAACCCTGGAAGCTGCGACGCAGAGCATCGCCCAGCGCCTGATGCACTTCCAGCAGCGCCGGGAACTCGCCAAGACGCTCGCCATAGGGCGGGTTGGAGATAAGCATGCCGACCTGACGGGCCTCTCCTTCGACGCTAGCCATCGGCAAGGGGTTATCCAGTGCACTGACTTCGGCCTGCTTGAAGGTAATCAGGTGCGCCACCCCGGCCGCCTTGGCGTTATCGCGGGCCTTCAGCAGCACGCGGGGGTCGGCATCGCAGCCAAACAGCTTCACTTCGCAGCGCTGCATGCCGCGCTTGGCGCGCACCTGGGCTTCCATCATCAGGCTCTGCCACAGCGCGCTGTCGTGTTGCAGCCAGCGATCGAAACCGAAGCGCTCGCGACGCAGCGCCGGCGCCATGTCGGCGGCGATAAAGGCGGCTTCAATCAGCAAGGTACCGGAGCCGCACATCGGGTCCATCATGGGCTCACCGGCCCAGCCGCTACGGGCAATCATGGCGCAGGCCAGGTTCTCTTTGAGGGGCGCCTCACCGGTGCCCTGACGATAGAAACGCTGGTGCAGCGCCGGGCCTGACAAGTCCAGCGTGATATTGGCCTTGCCTTTGCCCAGGTGCGCCATGATGCGAATGTCCGGCGACTTTTTGTCCACGTCCGGACGCACGTGACCGCGCTTGGTGAAGCGGTCGACGATGGCATCCTTGATTTTCAGCGCGCCATATTGGGTATTGCGAATGGCAGGGTTGGTACCGGTAAAGTCCACCGCGATGGTAGAGGTACCGGAGAAGTGCTCTTCCCAGGGGATTGTGTGGGCGCCCAGATAGAGATCCAGATCATCGTTCATCTGGAATTCAGACAGCACCAGCACGATGCGGGAGGCAAAACGGCTCCACAGGCAGGCCTTGTAACCAATCGCCAGTTCGCCTTTGAAGTGGACGCCAGCCACGGTCTCACGGACCTGCTCTGCGCCCAAGGTGGTCAGCTCGTCGGCCAACAGGTTTTCCAGCCCCTTGGGGCAGGTTGCAAAAAATTCTTTCATCACGCTCACGGGGAACCCATAAAAATAGTGCCGCATTATACCTCATCAAGCGGGCTGGAGCATGCAAAAGTCGGCGCAAACAGCAGGATGGAAACAGATTGATAGGGGGCGATAAAGGTAAAAGACCCCATGATCACCTGATGGCGAGATCATGGGGCCAAACATCATTTAGCGGATCACTTCATACGAGCCTTGAAACGGGGATTGCTTTTGCAAATCACGAACAATTTGCCGCGGCGGCGCACCAACTGACAATCGGGATGGCGCGCCCGTGCGGATTTGAGTGAACAGACGACCTGCATTCAGGACTCCTTCTTGCTTGAAAATGCGCCAAAGCGCTTGTTGAAACGGGCCACACTCCCCTCACTCGATACCTGCTTCTGCTTGCCGGTATAGAACGAGTGCGACTGGCTGGAAACATCGAGCGACACATAGGGATACTCCTTCCCGTCTTGCCACGTGTAGCGACGGTCACTCTTGATGGTTGAACCGACCAGGAAAAAGGCATCTGCTGCGGTGTCATGGAACAGCACCAAACGATAATCAGGATGAATATGAGGCTTCATGGCAACTCCATTTTGTTATGTTATAACAAAATGTAAGTGAGAATAGCTCTCGTTTCAAGCATAAAATGCCGTATGAAGAAAATCGCGGCTGTGAGTGATGTGTTGACACTGAGGTGGAGGCACTACACAAGCAGAACGAAACAAGAGGGAGACACCATGCTTGCAGCACGGAAGACCAAGATACTGCGTGGGTCAGAACACAAGGTGCAAGTGACTGTAACAAGCCTCAAGAGAGGCTGGATCACAACCATGAAGACCAATGAGAATGGGCAAGATGTGCGCGGATCAATGAAGTATCAGAAACGAGGCAATATGGAGGTGACAACAGTAAAAACAGGCAGCGGTGTAATCACAGAGATAAAAAGATTGATGAAAATATATCAACTGACCTGACGATATTGCTCGGTCACGGTAATACGCGGTTTCATCCGGTTATTCATCACCTTGATCACCCCGAAACGCGGCAAGGTTTTACTGGTGGTCAATACCAGATCGGCTGTGAGGTTCAAACAGACGCTGGCCTGATCCCCTGCCTCAATGACCATAAATTCGCCGTTACCATGGGGTGTATTCATCAGGACCAGATCACCGTTTTGCGGGATCACTTGCGGATGCTGTTCACTAAAAAACCAGCTTTGCGGCATCAGGGGTTTATAAAAGCGACTTACCGCGATGGCATTAAGCACCAACTGAACCTGATGGGGAATACTCCACTCAAGTTCGGCTGCTTTATCCATCAACTGATAATAGAGGGCGGCATCATCGACACAAAAAGGTTGGGTCGTAAACGAGCTGGGCACCAATTGTCGCCCTTTATACTCGGTCGCAAATAACATGTTATCAGACAGGTCCAACATCAGACGGTCACTCTGGGCATCATAGTGCCATTGCCAGCTATCGGTCGGTTGGATAAACATGTTGGAGCCCTTACTTGATAATTATCAGTTGACTTTATTCCATATGCAGGAAATCAGCAACGTCAAATAAAGGGCTCCGCCATCTATTTCTTAAATATTGGTCACAATCTCTTTGACCAGCCCCGGCCCTTTATAAATAAAGCCGCTATAAATTTGTACCAGACTGGCACCGGCGGCCAATTTTTCACGGGCGGCCATGGCACTATCAATACCACCCACCCCGATAATTGGCAGAGCACCATTGAGCGCCTTGGCCAGATGACGGATCACCTCGGTACTCTTATGCTGCAGCGGACGACCACTCAGGCCACCCGCTTCACCGGCGTGGGGCATGTCATAAATCATCTCGCGCTCGAGGGTGGTATTGGTGGCAATAACCCCATCAATACCATTCCGTACCAACGAAGCGGCCACCTGATCTATTTCTTCAAGGCTTAAATCCGGGGCAATTTTAACCGCCAGCGGCACATACTTTTTATATTGGGCGGCCAGCTCTTGCTGACGCACCTTGAGGGCTGCCAGCAATTCATCCAGCGCCTCGCCATATTGCAGCGAACGCAACCCCGGGGTGTTGGGGGAAGAGATATTGACGGCAATATAACCGGCATGATCATAAACCTTGTCCATGCAGATCAGGTAATCATCCTTGCCCTGTTCGATGGGAGTGTCTTTGTTTTTGCCGATATTAATGCCGATGACTCCCTGATATTTGGCCTCTTTTACCTTGGCCACCAGATGATCCACCCCCTTGTTGTTGAATCCCATCCGGTTGATGATCCCCTCTGCCGGAATAACCCGGAACAGGCGGGGCTTGTCATTGCCGCTCTGGGGTCTGGGGGTGACGGTACCGACCTCGATAAAACCAAATCCCATGGCGCCCAGCGCGTCAATGCACTCACCATCTTTATCCAGACCGGCCGCCAACCCCACTGGATTGGCAAAAGAAAGCCCCATGACAGTGACGGGGCGTTTCGGCAAATTCTGGCGGAAGAAACAATCGAGTGGCGTACCGAGAAGGCGGGGCAAATATTTCATGGAGAGATCGTGAGCCTGTTCCGGATTGAGTTTGAACAGGAAATGCCTGGCGATGGGGTACAACATCTTTGCTCCTTAAAGAAAGCCCCGGCAACTGGCCGGGGCTTTGGGTGTAATGTCGGTGTCATGCCTTAATCTGGCAATTAAAGTGCCCGACAATTCAACTGGAGCAGGTTCAACTCTCGCAAGGCCACCGAGAACTTGGCGAACTCGTGAGTGCTGGTGGTCTTGAAGTCGGCCAACATATGGGTCCAACGGGACAAGAGTTGCTCATGCTCCGAAATCCAGTCGGCCAGTATGGTAGCGCATTCTCCCTGATCTTTGCACCCTTCCAGCACCACAGAAGTGAGACTGCGTTGCTGCCAGTCAAGATCTTCGCGGAAGGAGGCTCGCGCCATCGCCTGCCAATGGTTGCCGACCGGCTGATGGTTGATCTGGTCGAGGAACCAGTGCAGGTCCAGTTTGGCTCCGAGGCGGTAGTAAACGTTGGCGGCGCGCAGGATATCGGTCTTGTGCTCCGCGGCAATCTGCGCCAGATCCAGGCTGGAGAAGAGGCTGCTCATATAGGCGACCTGACGGGCAATGGCCTCAGGCACCTGTTTCTCCATCCACTTGGCAACAGCCTGACGATGCTCGGCCACTTCGCTCTCATCCATGACCTCGTAGAGGTGCTTCCCTAAGGTTTCGAACGCCGGGCGGAAGAAGGCGATGTTCTCGCTGATGCTCCAGCTGCGATTGCGGGCGCGCAGGAACCAGCGGGTGGCACGGCGCACAATGCGGCGGCTGTAGAACATCAGCTCGAGCTGAGTCTGGGCATCAACCAGGTTGTCGCACCCTTCGATATCGCGCCACAGCTGGTTCATACCAAACACTTCGCGGGCCATGGCGAAGCAGCAGGCAACTTCCGCCACCGAGGCACCGGTCTCGTCCTTCATCCGGCTGGCGAAGTTGAGCCCCATGTCGTTGACCAACATATTGGCCACCCGGGTAGCGATGATCTCGCCGCGTAGCGGGTGATCGGCCAGCTGGGCACCAAACTGCTGCTGCACCTTGGCCGGGAAGCTGGTGACCAGCATGTTGGCGAGGAAGGGCTCGTCGGTCACTTCCGGGCAGTTGAGCTGCTCTTTCAGCACCATCTTGCCGTAAGCCACCAGCACCGCCAGTTCGGGGCGGGTCAGTCCCTGCCCTGCCGCCATCCGTTCGGAGAGCTCCTCATCGGATGGCAGGAACTCCAACGCACGGTCGAGCTTGCCTTCCCGCTCCAGCCCCTGAATAAAGCGCTGTTGCTCTTTCAGTTGTTCAGAGCCGCGGAAGCTGGTGACCGAGATGGACTGGGACTGGCGATAGGCGTTGGTGATCACGATCTGCGCCACGTCGTCGGTCATCTCATACAGCATCTGGTTACGCTGCTTGAGGGTCAGATCCCCTGCGGCCACCAACTGGTTCAGCAGGATCTTGATGTTCACCTCGTTATCGGAGCAGTCCACACCGCCCACGTTGTCAGTAAAATCGGTATTGATGCGACCGCCCTGGCTGGCGTACTCCACCCGGCCAAGTTGGGTAAAGCCGAGGTTACCCCCCTCACCCACAATACGGGCCCGCAGATCGCGACCATTGACTCGCAGTGCATCGTTGCTGCGATCGCCCACCTCGGCATCGCTCTCGCGGGCGCTCTTCACATAGGTGCCGATGCCGCCGTTCCACAGCAGGTCGACATTCAGGCAAAGCAGCGCCTTGATCAGCTCGTTCGGGGCCATGCTGGCCTTGTCGGTGCCGAGCAGGGTCTGCATCTCGGGGCTCAGCTTGATGGATTTGGCAGAGCGCAGGAAGATGCCGCCCCCTTGTGATATCAGCTCGCGGTTGTAGTCATCCCAGCTGGAGCCCGGCAGATCGAACAGGCGCTGGCGCTCGACAAAGCTCTTGGCCGCATCCGGAGCGGGGTCAACGAAGATGTGCATGTGGTTGAACGCGCCCACCAGCCGGGTGTGCTCAGAGAGCAGCATGCCGTTGCCGAACACGTCCCCCGCCATATCGCCGATCCCCACACAGGTAAAATCGGTGGTCTGGCAGTTGACGCCGATCTCGCGGAAATGACGCTTGACCGACTCCCAGGCGCCACGGGCGGTGATGCCCATCTTCTTGTGGTCGTAACCGACCGAGCCGCCGGAAGCGAACGCGTCGCCAAGCCAATGGCCGTATTCGAGGCTGATCTCGTTGGCAATATCCGAGAAGGTGGCAGTCCCCTTGTCGGCGGCGACCACCAGGTAGTAGTCATCCTCATCGTGACGCACCACGGATTTCGGCGGGATCACCTCGCCGCCGATGATGTTGTCAGTCACATCGAGCAGACCGCGGATAAACAAGCGATAACAGGCTTTGCCCTCCTCCTGGATAACGGCGCGAGGCGCCCCCACCGGCATCTGTTTGCAGTAGAAACCGCCCTTGGCCCCCACCGGCACAATGACAGTGTTCTTGACCTGCTGGGCTTTCACCAGACCCAGCACCTCGGTGCGGAAGTCCTCTTTGCGATCTGACCAGCGCAGACCGCCACGAGCTACTTTGCCCCAGCGCAGATGTACCCCTTCCACTCGCGGCGAGTAGACGAAGATCTCGAATTTCGGCAGCGGCAGCGGCATGTCGGTGATACTGGAGGGGGCCAGTTTGAAGGAGATGTAGGGCTTGATGTTGCCCGCCTTGTCCAGCTGGTAGTAGTTGGTGCGCAAGGTAGCGTCGATCATCTCCACATAGCGGCGAATGATGCGATCGTCGTCCAGATTGGCTACCTGATCCAGCTTGGTGGCAAGCTCCTCATGCAACTTGGCTTCTGCTTTGGCATGCTGCTTGGCAGCCGGGTCGAGGCGCTGCTCAAACAGGGTAAACAGCAGTTGGGCGATATCGGGATAACGGGTCAGAGTCTCTTCGATATAGGACTGGCTGAAGGAGACGCCGGTCTGACGCATGTATTTGGCGTAAGCGCGCAGCACCGACACCTGGCGGCCGGTGAGACCCGCCCCCAATACCAGCCGGTTGAAGCCATCATCTTCCAACTGCTTGTTCCAGATGGCGGCAAACGCCTGCTGGAAGCGCTGCTGACTCTGGGCCAGATCAAAGGGCTGCTCGCCGTGCAGCAGCATGGAGAAGTCGAGGATCCAGAACAGATCTCCGCCCGGAGTGCGAACCTGATACGGGGTCTCGCCGATCACCCTCAGCCCCATGTTCTCCAGCATCGGCAGCACATCGGAGAGGTGAATGGGTTCGGTGCGATGGAACAGTTTGAGCCGTACCCGACGATCGTTCTCCTCCTCCTGCGCGCGGTAAAACAGCATGCCCAGCGGCTCGGCTTCACTCAAGTTATCGAGCGCCATGATGTCGGCCACAGCAGAGCCCGGCAGCACATCTTCCTTGTAAGCACGGGGGAAGGCGGTGCTGAAACGGCGGCGCAGCTCGTTGCCACGGGCCTCGCCATAATGGGAAAGCAGCACGGAGTCGAGTCTGTCGTCCCAGCTGCGGGCCGCTTCAATCAGGTTGTTCTGCACTTCGTTCACATCCACATCCACGTTGTTGTTATTGACCCGCACTATGTAGTGGGTCCGCGCCAGCACGCCTTCGGTGAAGTAGACGTTGAACTCCACCTCTTCGTTGCTGCCAAAATATTTCTGCAAAATTTGCTGGGTCTTGATCCGCAGCGCCGTGTTGTAGCGCTCCTTGGTGACATAGACCATGCAGGAGAAGAAACGGCCGTACACATCGCGGCGCACGAACAGCCGCAGCATGTCCCGCTCCTGCATCTCCAGCACCCCAAGGCCGGTAGCCAACAGCTCCTCTTCGCGGGCCTGGATCAGCTCGTCACGGGGATAGGTTTCCAATACGTTCAGCAGCGCCTTGTAGGCGTGGGAGCCCTTCTCATGACCGGAGGCCGCCATGATGCGTTCGAGACGATGGCTGATGAGCGGGATCTGGGTCGCGCTGGTGTTGTAGATGGAAGAGGCGTAGAGGCCGATGAAGCGATCTTCCCCGATCACCTTGCCATGCTCGTCAAAGCGCTTGATGCCGATGTAATCCACATAAGCCGGACGGTGCACCCGGGACTTGCTGTTGGATTTGGTGAGGATCAGCAGGTCAGAACTCAGGGCGGCGTGACGGGCGCTGGCCGGCATGTTGCCAAGGCGCTGACCCACCTCCTTGATGGAGTTCTTCATCAGCCCAAGGCTGGAGCTCGCCTGCGGCAGGATCTCGTGATCCCCCTCCACCGCCTTGACGTCGTAACGGCGATACCCCATCAGGGTAAAGTTGTGGGCAGCCACCCATTTGAGGAAGGCAACGCAGGAGGACACCTCCTCCTTGCTGACCGGGTGCTTGCGCTTGGGCAGTTCGTCAATGATCTCATTGAGCTTGGCCAGCATGGGCTGCCAGTCGCCGACTGCCAGCGCCACTTCCCCGGCCACCGAGTTGAGCTCGGTAGCCAGCGCGGCCATCTGCTCCTCGCTGGTGAGGTGATCGATCTCGATAAGGAATGCTGTTTCAACCGAGGTCTGCCCGTCGGTGTTGTCGAGCTCCAGAATGGCGTCAATCTTGCCATCCGCTCCACGAATGAGGTGCAGCGGTTGGTGCAGCATCATGTGGGCGGTGATATTGAGCCGTTTAAGCGCCATCCGGATGGAGTCCACCAGGAAGGGGGAGTCCTGCAGGATCACCTCGACGATGGTATGGGGCGATTGCCAGCCGTGACGGGTCAGCTCGGGATTGTAGACCCGGATGTAGGGATCGATACCGCTGCGCTGATTGAGGGCATTCCACAGGCTCAGGGCCGCGCCATAGAGATCGCTGTCATTGCGGTCGTGCAGATCGGAGCTCGCCATGTTGCCGTAGAACTTGGCAACGAAGCGCTCGACCAGAGAGGCGCTGTTTTTGGGCAACTTCTGATGGATCAAGCTGAGAACGTTTTCGAGCAGAACTGAGGTAGGGGCGTCTTTCAATGCCATTTTTATATTCCTTATCGGACGACATTAACCACCGACGCAGAGGCAACCACCCTGGTTACCCGCTGGTGCAGAGTTGTTGCGAAGTGTAATGGCTTGGATAAGGGAAGGCGAGGAAAGGTGCTAACGAGATGTTAAAAACAAGGTGCAGATCACGGCTTAAACTGTGAGAAATTTTGTAAATAACCAAAAATACAGAAATTCCCACTACCTTTGTGCCAGTTTACCGGATAGATAGTGACACAAAGCAGATAAACAGTCGGTAATCTGTTCTATTTTTGTTAATTTATGCGTTCGAGGCTGATAAAGCGGTAATCGTCCTGGGTTTTCAGCCGAAAATAGCCATGCACACCATTGATGGCGACAAAGGGCCGTATTTTTTCTATGCCAAGCTCCAGGGTCAATCCCTGTTCGCTGCGCACCACCAGCCGTCTGGCATGGCCCTGATACATCAGCATCACCTCGTCACTGCTCAATGAGAGCCGAAAAGTAAACTGCTTCACACTTGCTCCTGATCACACGACACATCAATGTGGGGCAAGAGCGTTAACGCCCCTGCCCCGTCGATACTTACTGCTGCAGCGCCTTGCTTACCTTCTCGAACAGATCCCGTGCCAGCCCCTCAAGGTTGGCAAGACGAGTCAGCTCGGCGCGGATCAGCGCCTTGCGCGCCTCATCCAGTCGCTTGAACTGGATAAGCGGAGTGATAAGGCGGGAGGCCACCTGCGGATTCACCTCGTTGAGCTCGATCAGGAGATCGGTCAGGAAGCGGTAACCACTGCCATCCACCGCATGGAACTGCACCTGATTGCTCATGGCGAAGCTGCCGATCAGCGCCCGCAGCCGGTTCGGATTGCGAATGCTGAAAGTGGGGTGATTCATCGCCTGTTTCACTTCGCTGAGTACATCGGCAGCCGGTTTGCTGCCAATCAGCCGCAGCCAGTTGTCCAGCACCAGTCCATCCTTGGCCCACTTGCCCTCGAAATCGGCCAGCAGCGCGGCGCGGCATGGCAACAGATAGCCGTTGGCTACCTGCAGTGCCGCCAAGGTGTCGGTCATGTTGTCGGCAGTTGCATACTGCTCGCGCACCAGCGCATCGGCATGCTCCGCATCCAGCGCCGCCAGATAGCCGAGCACTACCCCTTTGAGGGCACGCTTGGCCATATCAGCGTGCACCACCTGATAACCGTTCAGACGCAGACTCTGATAGGTCGCCGCCAAGCGCGCACCAAAGGCCTCGGCAAGACGGGTGTGGATCGCGTCGCGCACCTGATGGATGGCATCGATATCGGCCACCTCGAACAGCTCGGCCAGGGTCGCTTCACCGGGCAGCGCGAGGATCTCCGCCTTGAGGGCCAAATCGAGATCGCTGTCGTCCAGAATAGCGACGAAGGCGGCCAACAGGGTTTGGGAGAGCTCAACCCCCTGCCCGTGCTGGACCCGCGCCACCCCGTCGATGACCGCTTTGTTGATCAGCATCTGGGCCGCATCCCAGCGGGCAAACTCGTTGCGGGCAAAGCGCATCAGAAAGGCGAGCGCTTCGTCGCTGTAGTCATAGTGCAGCTTGACCGGCGCAGAGAAGTCCCGCAGCAGGGAGGGAACCGGCTTGACCGGCACCCGATCGAATTCGAAGGTCTGCTCCGCTTCCAGCACGTCGAGCACGTTGCCGATGGCCTTGCCCTGATATTGCAGCGCAATGACGGCACCCTGCTCGTCATAGAGTTCGATATCGAGGGGGATATGCAGCGGCAGCTTTTGCGGCTGATCCTGAGTCGGCGGGGTGTGCTGGCTCACATGCAGACGGTAAACACCGCTGGCGGCATCGTACTCGTCGGTCACGGTCAGCTCGGGGGTGCCTGACTGGCTGTACCAGCGGCGGAAACGGCCAAGATCGACACCGGAAGCATCCTCCATCGCCTGCACAAAATCGTCGCAGGTGGCGGCCGAGCCGTCGTGACGATCGAAGTAGAGACGCATACCGGCCTGGAAGGCATCTTCCCCCAGCAGGGTGTGCATCATGCGGATCACTTCCGACCCTTTTTCATAAACGGTCAGGGTGTAGAAGTTGTTCATCTCGATCACCACATCCGGGCGGATCGGGTGTGCCATGGGGCCGGCATCTTCGGCAAACTGCGGGCCGCGGACGGTACGCACGTTGTTGATGCGGTTGACGCCACGGGAGCCCAGGTCGGAGGAGAACTCCTGATCCCGGAATACCGTCAGCCCCTCTTTCAGGCTGAGCTGGAACCAGTCTCGACAGGTGACTCGGTTACCGGTCCAGTTGTGAAAATATTCGTGACCGATCACCCGTTCGATACCGTGGTAGTCGCTGTCAGTGGCGGTGGCCGGATTGGCCAGCACGAACTTGGAGTTGAAGATGTTGAGCCCCTTGTTCTCCATGGCGCCCATGTTGAAGAAGTCCACTGCGACGATCATGTAGATGTCGAGATCATACTCGAGGCCAAAACGCTGCTCGTCCCAGCGCATGGAGTTGATGAGGCTCTCCATGGCAAAACCGGCGCGATCGAGGTTGCCCTTGTCGACGAAGATCTCGAGGGCCACCTTGCGACCGCTCTTGGTGGTGTAGTGGCTGCGCTCCACATCGAAATCACCGGCCACCAGCGCAAACAGGTAGCTGGGTTTGGGGAAAGGATCCTGCCACTGCACGAAGTGACGGCCGCCATCCAGATCACCACTGTCGACCTTGTTGCCATTGGAGAGCAGGAAGGGGAACTGGGACTTGTCGGCGGTAATGCGGGTGCTGTAGCGCGCCAGAATGTCGGGGCGGTCCAGATAATAGGTGATGCGGCGAAAGCCCTCCGCTTCACACTGGGTACAGTAGGCATCGCCAGACTTGTAAAGCCCTTCCAGCGCGGTGTTGGCGGCCGGATCCAGCTGGGTGACAATGGTCAGCACACATTCGGCCGGCAGGTTGAACAGGGTCAGACTGCTCTCGCCTTGCTCGTAGTGGTCACAGGGAATGCCATCAATGGCAACGCTCTTGAGAGTCAGCTGCTCACCATCGAGGACGAGCGGCGCATTGTGCTCGCCGTTGCGACGAATGCGGGTGATGGCGGTGACCTGGGTCAGCGGCTCCTGCAGTTGGAAATCGAGGTCGATGGTGTCGATCCAGTAGAGCGGCGCCTGATAATCCTGGCGATATTTGGCCGTCATGGCCTGGGAGTGATCGGTCATTATTGTCTGCTTCCACGCTTGTTAAAGGCGAGAAAGAGGCTGTCACAACCAACTGGCGGGGTCAAACAATTTGCATTACGTCAGATACGCCAGACAAAAAGAAAGGGCGACCGCAGCCGCCCTTGTGCATTGGAGGTCGCCTTGTCAGCTGCGTTTGCTGACCTTGGCCAGATCTGCCGTGATATTGGCTGCTTCGATGAGATACTCATCGGGCGCTTCGAAATCAGCGGGCAGTTCATCCAGACTCTTCACCGCCGGCTTGCCAAGACGTGCCAGACGCTCGTTGGTACGTTTGAGCGCTTTCTCATCCTGTTTCGCCTGCTCTGCAACACGCTCCGCCTCGTTGAGGGAGACCGACTTCTTGTCTTTCTCCTCCTTGTAGTCGGCGATGTCCTGCATCACATAGGCAAACTCGGGATCCTTGGCGATCCTGGCATCGTGCGCTGCCTGCAACTTGGGCAGTACGCTGGCGAAGTTGCCGAGTTTCTCATAGTTGGCGGAGGCAATCTTGTCCCACGGCAACGCATTGAACTCACGGCTTTCGCCCGTCTCTTCCGGAGCAACCGGTGTCGGGAAGCTGATATCCGGCGCAACGCCCTTGTTCTGGGTACTGCCACCGTCGATCCGGTAGAACTTGGCGATGGTGTACTGCACGTGACCGAGCGGCTGCTCGTAGAAGTCATAGACCTTGGCTAGGCTGCGATGCTGCTGCACCGTCCCCTTGCCAAACGAGTTTTCACCCAGAATCAACGCACGGCCATAATCCTGCATGGCGGCAGCGAAGATCTCGGAGGCCGAGGCACTGTAGCGGTCGATCATCACCGACATCGGGCCGCCGTAGTAGACGTTGCCATCGTCATCGCCATTGACCGTGATACGGCCCATGTGATCACGAATTTGCACCACGGGACCGCTGGCAAAGAAGAGACCGCTCAGGGCGGAAGCTTCGGTCAGTGCGCCACCGCCGTTACCGCGCAGATCGATGATCAAGCCATCGATCTTCTTCTTGTTCAGGCTGGAGAGCTCCTTGATCACGTCATCGTGCAGATTGACGTAGAAACTCGGGATCTCGATGACGCCAATCTTCTTGCCTTCGGCGTTAATCACCTTGGACTTGGCAGCCCGGTCTTCAAGGCGCACCTTGTCGCGGGTCAGCTCGATCTGCTCGGTCTTGGCGGTTGCGCCCTTGCCGCGCTGGATCTCCAGCTTGACCTTGCTCCCTTTGGGCCCCTTGATGAGCTCGACCACGTCATCGAGACGCCAGCCGATCACATCGACAATCTTGCCATCTTCCTGCCCCACCCCGGTGATCTTGTCATCGGGTTTGAGGTGGTTGGATTTGGCTGCCGGGCCACCGGGCACTAGAGAACGGATGACGGTAAAGTCATCTTCCGCCTGCAACACGGCACCAATCCCCTCGAGCGAGAGGTTCATCTCGGTGTTGAAACGATCGGCACTGCGTGGTGAGAGGTAACTGGTGTGCGGTTCGATGGCGCGAGCGAAGGAGTTCATGAAGAGCTGGAAGACATCTTCGCTCTCAGTCTGGGACATCCGCTTGATGGCGTTGTTGTAACGCTTGCCAAGCAGCTCCTTGATCTCGGGCCACTCCTTGCCGCTGAGCTTGAGGCTCAGGGCATCGAACTTGACCCGCTGACGCCACAGCTCGTTGAGCTCTGCTTCATCTTTGGGCCAAGCCGCCCCTTCCCGATCAAACACATAGTTGTCGGTCTGGGTAAAATCGAAAGGAGTATCAAGCAGTTTGAGGGCGTATTCGAACCGCTCATAACGCCGCTGCTGACTCAGGTTGAACATCTCGTAGGCGGGAGCCAGACGGCCTCTTTCGAGGTCGATGTCAAAACCGTTACGGTACTTTTCAAAACGGCTGATATCAGAGGCCAAAAACAGGTTGCGGCTGTAGTCCAGATTCTCCAGATATTTATCAAAAATCACGGAGGAAAAGGCATCGTCCAGCTTGAACTGTTTATAGTGCGAGCGGGTAAACAGATTGGTAATTCGCTTGCTGGCCGTAGCATGTTGGCTCTCTTGAGCCAACACAGGCAAATCACTCTCCTTGAGCACCGGCTCGATGGCCTGTGCAAGCCCGGCAAGCGCCAGGCTACAGGCAACGAGGGAAAAACGAATTACGCCATGCTTCAACATTTGTCTCCTTAGAGAACCAAGTGCTCTGATTTGACCCGCACCATCATGCCGGTCTGCAGTTGGACCTGTACATCGTCCTTGGTTACTTCCTTGATGGTTGCCGGAACCGGGAATTTCCCCATAACGACGCGCACATCCTGGCCCACTTTCAGCGTAGCGGCATCCACTTTAACCAGCGGAGCGTCAGCGACCGGTGCCTTGGCGGCAGCTTTCGGCTTGGCAGCTACATCAGCTTTCTCGGTTTTCTCGGTTTTGCGCACAGCAGGACGACGGGGCTTCTTGGCCTTTTCATCCTTCTCTTTGGTATTGGTACGACGGCTGGCGAATACGCGCTCTTTGCTCTCTTTCAGAGCTTGCTTGGCGTGCTCGATGTGCTCTTCGGTCAGCAGCTCGCCCGGGTTGCCATCCAGATCAACGCGAGCCTGGCCAGCTTTGAGACCGTGCAGGTAGCGCCAGCTGGAGGTGTATTGACGCAGTGCGGAACGCAGCATGGTCTTGGAGACTCTGGCATCGTCAGCAAGACGCTCGGCCAAATCCTGGAAGATGCCAATCTTGAGCGGCTTGGCCTCTCCTTCAGCAACGAAGCAGGCCGGGAATTTCTCGACCAGGTAGGCAACGATCTCTTTACTGTTCTTCAGCTTCTCAGTGTTTTCCATGTATAACCTTGGCTTTCATATAAACGCACGGGCACGTCCCGAGCACAACAAAGGCCCCATTATAGAGAGCTTGGGGCCTTTTGCGAACCATCTAGCAATGACTTAGAGCATGCTTTCCAAAATTTGCACCGTTTCTTCGAGGCCAATCCGGTCTTGCTGGTCGAAACGGTTAAAAATCGGACTGTCGATATCGAGTACCCCGATGATCTCGCCAACACGGCGCACCGGGATCACGATTTCCGAGTTGCTCGCGCCATCACAAGCGATGTGACCATCGAACTGGTGGACATCGTCAATGAGCTGGGTTCTCCCCTCTGCCACTGCGGTACCACACACCCCACGGCCGACCGGGATCCGTACGCAAGCCGGTTTGCCCTGAAATGGCCCCAATACAAGGGTCTCGCCCTGCAACAGATAAAAACCGACCCAGTTGATCTCCTCCAGCTCCTGATTAAGCAGTGCGGAGAGATTGGCCAGATTGGCAATCAGATCGGTTTCCCCCTCCAGCAGCGCCTTGGCCTGCTGGTTGAGGGTGCGATAAAACGGTTGTTTTTCAATCATGATTAAATGAACTTCACTCCCTGATGGTTTGGGGAAGGTAACGCCTGGCCGGGAAATTTCAAATATTTTTTCCACTCCCCACCTCTTGCGCCGTTATTCCCGGGCAACGGAAAGCGCCAATTGCTGGCGTTGACCATTACTCCACTCGATATTTAACAACCAGATCATGACGGGTGATGTACAGCTACCCACCTGGGTTACCCCCTGCCACTGTCCGTCTATTTCTTCAAAGCTCACCGGAATGGTGCCCATAAACATATCTTTGCCTTCGAGTGTCGCTTTCACCGGTTTGATGGCCGGATCGCCGCCGGTAATAGCGATGGCAAAGTCATGTTCAGCGCGCAGCGGTAACTCCTTGATGGCGACCGTCAGCGGCTTGTCACCAATCAGCGCGCGGCAAGGGGTGTGGGAAAGATCACAAATCTGATCTTTTTTCTGGTCAGCAGAGACGCTGTTATCGGCCGAAAACCAGGTGCGATAGGCCATCAGCGCCAATAACAGCGCCAATACCAGTACGAGGTGCAAAACTTTACGTGCGGTAAGTCTCTCTTTCATCAAAAACAGCCCGATTAAGATGCAATTAAAATAGTTTTTTGTGATCTCGAACAAGGTAAAAAACTGCCATATCGAGACCGGACGGAGCCAAATATATCACTGTTTATACTGTTATTTTACCTGTCAGTTCAGTATCATTCCCATGCAGTTTTCATTTAGCCATCTTTTGCTTTTCCTTTCGTTAACAGATGTTAACAACTGGTCGGCGGTGGCTGATGAAGCCAGTCCGGTTCTCCGGATACAAAACCAAACAACAGCAGCATCGGAAGCGGAATATAACGATGAGCCATACAACTAACCATCCTGAGTACAACTACACCGTTGTTCGCCAGTTTACCGTCATGACGATTGTCTGGGGAATTGTCGGCATGTCGGTTGGCGTACTGATCGCAGCCCAGTTGATCTGGCCTGCCCTCAACTTCGAGACCCCGTGGCTGACTTACAGTCGTCTGCGGCCCCTCCATACCAACGCAGTGATCTTCGCCTTCGGCGTCAGTGCACTGATGGCCACCTCGTTTTACGTGGTGCAGCGCACCTGTCAAACCAGACTGTTTGGTGGCCCGCTGGCAACCTTCGTCTTCTGGGGCTGGCAAGCAATCATCCTCTCTGCCGCCATCTCTCTGCCGCTGGGTTACACCTCTGCCAAAGAGTATGCCGAGCTGGAGTGGCCGATTGATATCGCCATCACTGTGGTATGGGTCGCCTATGCCATCGTCTTCTTCGGCACCCTGATGAAGCGCACCACCTCCCACATCTATGTGGCGAACTGGTTCTTCGGCGCCTTCATCATCACCGTCGCGGTGCTGCACATTGTCAACAACATGGAAGTGCCGCTCTCCGGCATGAAGTCCTACTCCATGTACTCCGGCGCCATGGACGCCATGGTGCAGTGGTGGTATGGCCACAACGCGGTAGGCTTCCTGCTGACCGCCGGCTTCCTGGGGATGATGTACTACTTCGTGCCCAAGCAGGCCGGTCGTCCGGTTTACTCCTATCGCCTCTCCATCGTGCACTTCTGGGCGCTGATCTCCCTCTATATCTGGGCAGGTCCGCACCACCTGCACTACACCGCACTGCCTGACTGGGCACAGTCCCTCGGCATGGTGATGTCCCTGATCCTGTTTGTCCCCTCCTGGGGCGGCATGATCAACGGCATCATGACCCTCTCCGGTGCCTGGCACAAACTGCGTTATGACCCCATCCTGCGCTTCCTGATCGTCTCCCTCTCTTTCTACGGCATGTCGACCTTCGAAGGCCCGATGATGGCGATCAAAACCGTCAACGCCCTCTCCCACTACACCGACTGGACCGTTGGTCACGTGCACTCCGGTGCGCTGGGCTGGGTTGCCATGGTCTCCATCGGTGCGGTTTATCACCTGATCCCGAACCTGTTCGGCCAGGGCCGGATGTACAGCGTCAAGCTGATCAACGTTCACTTCTGGCTGGCGACCGTGGGCACCGTGCTCTACATCGTTGCCATGTGGATTTCCGGCGTGATGCAGGGCCTGATGTGGCGTGCAGTCAACGAAGACGGCACCCTGACCTACAGCTTCGTTGAAGCGCTGCAGGCATCCTATCCCTTCTATTTCGTGCGCTTCCTGGGTGGCTGCTTCTTCGTCACCGGCATGTTGCTGATGGCTTACAACGCCTATCGCACCATCACTGCGCCCAAAGGTTCTCTGGAACCTGTCGCCCAGCCAGCATGATTGAAGAGGTCAACCCATGAGCAACAATAACCGTCACGAAATATTTGAAAAAAGCGTTCCCATGCTGGTGGTCGGCATCATCTTCGCCATCAGTCTGGGGGGCCTGGTTGAAATCACCCCGCTGTTCTTCCAAAAGCAAACCACCGAGCCGGTGGAGGGCCTCAAGCCCTACACCGCTCTGCAGATGGAAGGACGCGACATCTTCATTCGCGAAGGCTGCACCAACTGCCACAGCCAGATGATCCGTCCGTTCCGTGCCGAAACCGAGCGTTACGGTCACTACTCGGTCGCCGGCGAGAGCGTCTGGGAGCACCCCTTCCTGTGGGGCTCCAAGCGTACTGGTCCGGACTTGGCCCGTGTTGGTGGTCGCTACTCCGACGAGTGGCACAAGGTTCACCTGATCAACCCGCGCGATGTGGTACCGGAATCCAACATGCCCGCCTACCCCTGGCTTGATACCAATGTGCTGACTGGCGAGATGACCGGCAAAAAACTGGCGCTGTTCCGCGATCACTTCGGTGTGCCCTATACCGACGCCGATATTCAGGGTGCGGGCGAAGCCGTGAAGGGCAAAACCGAGCTGGATGCGCTGGTGGCCTATCTGCAATCACTGGGTCATGCCCTGAAATAAGGAGGCGAAAATGGACTACGGCACATTTCGCGGTCTGTATACCTTGCTGTTGATGGCCATCATGATTGGCATCATCGTCTGGGCCTACAGCAAACGCCGCAAGACCTCTTTCGACGAGGCTGCCAATCTGGTTTTTGCCGATGATGAGCAACCCGGTGCTGATAAAAAGAACGCAGGAGCGAAACAATAATGAGCACTCTGTTTAGCATTTTTGTGACTGTCATCAGTCTGGGAACCATCCTCGGCTGCTTCTTGCTGCTGATGTGGTGCCGCAAGGACAAGATGGGTGTTGAAGAAGGCAAATCGATGGGTCACTCCTTCGATGGCATCGAGGAGATCAACAACCCGCTGCCGAAGTGGTGGACTTACATGTTCCTCTTCTTCATCGTCACCGGTCTGGTCTATCTGGTCGCCTTCCCGGGGCTTGGCAACTTCAAAGGCCTGCTGGGCTGGCAAAGTTCCAACCAGGACGTGCGCTCGCTGGCCGAGTCCAAGGCTGCAACCGAATCGGCCAAGGCTGAAGGTCGCGCGGTGGAGTATGACCGTGAGGTAGCCAAGGCTGACGAGATCTACGGCGCCAAGTTCCGTGAACTCACCTATGAAGCGGATGGCAAAACCTATCGTGCCATCACCGAGATCGCCAAGGATCCGGAAGCCCTGAAAGTGGGTCAGCGTCTGTTCCTGCAGAACTGCTCCCAGTGCCACGGCTCTGACGCCCGCGGTGGTCGCGGTTTCCCGAACCTGACCGACAGCGAATGGCAATGGGGCGGCCAGCCTGATCAAATCAAGACCACCATCATGGGCGGTCGTCAGGGGATCATGGCTGCCTGGGGTGAAATCCTCGGCAAAGATGGCGTTCAGGAAGTGGCCTCCTATGTGCTGAGCCTCTCCGGTCGCAAGGTTGACCTGGTGGAAGCGAAGAAAGGTGAAGCACGCTTTGCCATCTGCGCAGCTTGCCACGGTGCCGATGCCAAGGGCGGTATTGCCGTCGGTGCGCCAGATCTGACCAACAACACCTGGCTCTACGGTGGCTCCCGCGAAGTGGTGGTGCAAACCATCACCCACGGTCGTCACGGTGTGATGCCAGCCTGGAAAGACATTCTGGGTGAGGACAAGGTTCACCTGCTGGCCTCCTACGTTTACAGCCTGTCTCATCAACAGTCTGCCAAATAAGGTTCGCCCGTAACGTTGTAACATGTGATAAACACGTGATTACACAGCAAAAAGCCTCGACTCCTCGAGGCTTTTTGTTATCTTGTGTTGCGTAAAAACCATCTTCCACGTTAATCATTCGTTTCATGGCAGTAGCAATCATGACCCAACCTCTATCCAAACCGTGGTATCGCCAATTCTGGCCCTGGTTTATCATCGCCCTCCCCACTGCCGCCGTTGTCGGCAGTATCGCCACCGCCATCATCGCCAGCAAGGATGGGGTCAATCTGGTGGCCGAGGACTATTACAAACAAGGGAAAGAGATCAATCAGGACTTGAGCAAGTTTGACCGCTCCGAAGCGCTCAATATCCGCTTTGGACTGGAGGTTGACGGCAACGAGCTGACCCTCAAACCCATCAGCGGCGATATTCCTGCCGGGCAAGCTCTCTATCTCTCATTGTTCCACCCGACCTTGGCCGGTCAGGACAGCGAACACATGATCACCGCCGATGCGAGCGGCACCTATCGCCTCCATTTCGACAAGCCGCTGGTCGGCAAGTGGCACATTCGGGTCGATGCCTTCGATCACCAGTGGCGATTGCAAGAGACCGTCCAGCTGCCCACCCTGGCCCCTGTCGAACTCGACCCGAAAGACGAGAACTCCAAGAAGATCCTCGCTTCTATCAACGA
>OGGR01000105.1_pt1 | contig 73118 bp, 102 predicted proteins | sample 1571321 | NCBI WGS metagenome assembly OGGR01 (sample SAMEA2582048, study PRJEB24529) | metagenome | biome: Human gut stool | place: China | collected 2011 | reverse complement strand
ATTTTAACTTTTAACGCATTATAGTCTTCAAAAGTGACTAGATTTTCCAATCTATCTAAAAGTGAATTACTATCCATAGCTATATAGTTATTAATATTTGCTGAAATATCCGTATTATTATTCTTACATAAATATAATTTCTTTGTGTTTTTATCAAAGTAGGCTTTTCCAGCTGATTTCACTCCTGGTTCATTTAATATCCCACCATAGTCTTTTCCTGTCATTTGTGTGAATTTATTACCTTCTAAAACAGTATCTTCAGAAACTCCAAATGGTTTATTAAAAGCAGTTTCTTTTGTTGCTATTACTGGTTCTTTTCCTTCATTACTCTTTTTTAATTTTAAAAAACTATCCTCTATTTTTTCCCAACATTCATCCCAAAATTCTCTGAACTTACCTTTATAGTTTGCTTTCCAAACTGGTAATTTTAGTTCTTCTGTTACTTTTTCAACCTCTAACCGACCTTGTGGATCTTCTATCCATTTTGCCATTTTTACCTCCTTGAAATTTTTAACTTCTCTATATCTTCAAGTTTCATTTCTTCTAATTCTTTTAAAGTATACATCTCAATATAGTATTCTTCCCTAGCAAGAGTTATTTTTTCAATTTCTTCCAGTGTCATTTCATGTAACTCAGAAATTAGATAATCTTCTATGTAAATTCCAAATTTAACTTCAAGACCTACTCCAGCAGCCTTAATTTTTCTAACTACCTTAAAGATTTCTTGTTTATCTAATTTTTCTGGAATGCTTATAAGAATTTTAGCTGATAGTTCAATTATTCTAAATTCTTCCTTATTTAGCTTAAAATATTCAGATAAAATCCTTTGAATTTCTTCAGGACTTCCTAAAAATTGTAAAAGTGATATTTCAAATTTTAGTATTCTTCTGTATTCTTCATCAGAAAGTCCATTTCTTAAGACTTTAAAATTTCCTCCTAAGAGGTCTAAAAGATAACCCTTACTTTTATCTATATCATTAAATAAAGCTAGTTCATTAAACATTTTTCTAATGTTCAAATGCTTTTCATAAATGATTTCAAACAACTTTTTTACATAAATTGTATTATGGTATATATGCGGGATTCTATCCAAATTCAACTTGTAACCACTATTGTTACATTATTTTCATTTCCAATTGCAACTTCTTTTCTAGACAAAATATAATCAGTTTCCCGCTCACTGTATTTAGTGTCTCCTAGCTTCAATCTTAATGTTTTTATTCCACTTGTATGTTTATAGATTTCTCCAATTAATTTATATAAATAAATTGTTCCAGCAGGCTCTATTTCTGATAAATAATTTATAAATATGTTATTAATTACTTTTTTAAATTCATCTTTCCAAACCTCTTTAATAGTTGTAATTTCTACTTTTAAAAAGATTTGTTTTTCTATTGCTCTACTAAAACCCACACTTATTTCTTCAAATTGCTTTGTTATATCTCCCACTGCTCTAATTCCTGCAAGTTTATATTCATATAAGGCTTGTAGTATATTTTCATCAGTATCTCCAAAACAAATTGCTTCATAGCTATGTGCTACTCTTCCCTCTGCATCAAAATCATCAGTGTCATTTTCTAATACCTGACACTTTTTGACATTAGTATTTTGAAGTATATAGTTCTTAATTCCTTCAGTAGTAAAAGAAGTTTTCCTATCTATTCTTTCTAAATACCTTTCTCTTAATTCAGTATCTGTTTCTAAATCAGCTCCACCAAATGTTCCTATTTTATTTTTGATTGACTTAATTCCTGATATAATTTCAGTTTGTTTAGTTATTTGTCCTGCTGAAACATTGCCATTTTTACCTGCTTCTAATGCTATTATTTCTAATTGCATTGGACTTTTTTCTACTTTAACTGCTCTAGTATTTAATGTTATAAACTTTTCTTTTGACTCTGTTTCAATTCCCCAAGCTTGTGGTATTATTGTTCCTATATCTGCTTCTATTTCTACCTTTCCAGTTGCTTTTTGTGGTTTTTTCCAAGTCATATTTAAATGTGAAGTTATTGCATTTAAAGAGTTTCCAATTGCTGTATAAACATTTAAATTATTATAAACGGCTAAACCTTGCAAATAACTATCATATTCTTCAGCAGCATCAAACTTTAAAAGAGGAATAAGTACATTACTATCTGTTTCTCTAATATTTGGTTTTACTGTCTTAAAGTCAGCAAGTTTTCTTTGATAAATTTCTTCTACTGTTGGTAATTCAAAACCTTTTTCAGTTATCATAATGTATATATTTCCCCCTTTATCTTAATTTTTGCTACTATTCTATTTTCAACCAATTTAATACTTTGTATTTTTTCCACTTCTTCATATTTTGAAATGGTTTTGATAAGTTCTTGAATTATCTTCGATTGATTATTTTTTATCTGAAGTAACCCTTTATTTTCTTTATTCAAATAAGGAACTCCATACAATACATTTAAAACCCATTGTTCTTTATTTTGCTCTAGCTCAACTCTTATAGCTTGAATAATATCTTCAACACCATCAACAAGTTCACACACACCATTTTCATCAAAAACTATGTCACAATTATCATTTAATTTTATACTTGTCCCCATAATTTCCCCCTATTGTGCTTTACTTGTTGAAGTTTGAGGATTAGAGCCAGGATTATAATTATGTGTATGATCATTTAAACTTATACCTTTTCCTGTAACATCTCCACTTGCTCCTATACTTCCATTAATTGTTACTGTTCCAGTCTGTGTAGTATCTCCAACTTGAGTAGTATTTCCATTTATTGTTACATCTCCATTTATTGTTACATTGCTTGTAATTGTAGTTTTATTACTTCCAGCAATTATATTTATGTCCCCACTGCCTTTTATTTCTATTCTTGTCCCTGCTCCTGTTAAAATAATATCTTCTGAATTCTCTTCATAGCCAGCTTCACAGCTTCCAATAATGTATGGTTCATTAAGACTAAACCTTTCTAAACTTGTATCTTCTGATATAGTAGATTCTGAAAATCCTATCCACACTTTATCTCCTTCTTTGCGTGGGAATTGAAATTTCCAAGTTCCAAATTTAATAAAATCAAGTTTTACATCAATTAAAGTTGGATATTTTGTTAATTTTCCACAAAGTACTCTTTGAGGGATTATCTCAACTGTACAAGTTCCAGCACTATAATCAATGCTTTTTATAATTGCAGGTAAAGATGTGTGTATTTCATTTTGTGTGTCTTCAATCATTGATTTTATTATTTCTAATTCCATTAAAGTACCTCTAAAATTGCATTTACTGAAAATGTTTCAACATCTCCAGCTGTATAAGTGCATTCTTTAACTATTCCTTCTCCATTCCATACTGATGATTCTATTTGTAGCTTTTGTCCTATTTTTACAAGTGGAACCAGAAATGCTTCTATTGTATACTTTTGCTTTTCTTGTTTTTTCTTATTTTCCTTCTTATCTTTTTTTACTTCGGCTTTTTCTTCCTGCTTTTCAACTCTAATTAAGCCTTGTTCACTCCCCAGTTTTAAAGTAGTGCTATATGCTTTCCCTGGAACTTTAAATTCAATAGTTGTGTCAGTAAACCTTGCAATTGTTCCAGTATCTTTTGCTAAAATAGAAACAACATTAGAAAGTCTATTAGAAAATACTTTCCCATTTGGATAAACAGTATCTTTTGCTAATTCCTTGACATCTATTTTAAATGGAATACTTTTTTCCAATTGTTTCAATATTTCACTTGCTTTAATTCCTGCTTTAAACTGTACATTTACAGCTGTATTTGTATAAGCACGATTATTAGGACTTGCAACAATAACTGTTACCAAATCATTTCCATCTCTATATGTTCTTATACTTTCAACTAAACCTCCAAATATACTTTGATGTAATTCTCTATAACCTGCATCAATATTAACTATTTGATTTGCCTGGAGTTTATTTTTTGTAGTTTCAGACAAGTTATATATTTTAATAGTAGCTGTGTCACTTTTATTATCATCAGTACATTTAACATCAAATTCTACGTCAATATCTTCATAATCAAACACTAACTCTCCAACAGTTACTACCCTCACTTGTTTCCATAATTTAGCCATTATCATCACCTATCAGAAAAAATTTGTAATCTTTGTTAAGATTTTGAGGAGTTATCTTATCTCTTTCTTCAGCGAAATCATTTATTTTTATACATCTTAACTGATGTAATTTCTCAATTCTTACAAGAGACAAAAAATTTATATCAGGAACTAATCTAAAAAAACCAGTCATTCTATTTTCATCAGAGTCTAATATAGATACATAAATATAGCTGTCTACATTGTTATAAATTAAATCTAATTTTAAATTATTCCCAATATCAGCTATTATTCCATTTTGTTCTATTCCTTCAACATCTATTTCTAATGCCTTTATCATTCAACTAATCCCCCTAATTGTTTAAGTGACGATTTTCCTCTTTCTTTTTCTTTTCCTTTTGCTCCTATTTTTGCCTTTTCAGTATTAGTTGCACCTTTTACTTTTGCAGTAGTTCTTCTCTTTTTTCCACCAGTACTTTTAGCTTTTTTATAGTCTGTTTTTACATCAGTTGACTTAATTTCTGCAACTGTTATTTGTCTTAAAACTATATAATAAGTAAAACAATCTTTCTTTGTGTAATCTTCTATTTCTTCTATACTTTCAATTACAATATTTTCGTATTTATCTCTGCCAGCATAATAGAAAAGTACAGGTTCTCCTGCTTCAAGCATTTGTTCTAAACTTTTTCTATTAAATTCTTTTTGATTAGAATTGTCTACAACAGTTATATTTATAAGCATTGCTTCTTTTCTGACCGTATCAGCAATATTAAATCCTTTTTCAACTCTTCTATTTGTAACAGTTGCTGACATGGTTCTTGATTTTTCTGAAATAATATCAAGCTCTACATCCCCAAGCTTTGATTTTTCTTTTCCCTTATTAAAATAATCTCCAATCATTTGCATTAAGTTATTAAATAAACTCATTCTAAACCACCTGCTTGAGTGTAGTTACCTCCAAATTCTGCTCTTAGTCTTTGCTTCTCTTCTTCCTGAATTCTTCTTACAACACCTTCAACCTTTTTAGCAACATCATTTTGTGCTTCTCCTGTAACTTTTATTTCATATTTTGAATTATTTACATATTCAAATTTTTTATTTTCTTTTTTTACTACGAATTTTTCCACTTTTTGTTTAGTATCTTGAGCTATTTTTTTATCAGGTAATCTCGGTGCATAATAAGCTTCAGCTTTTATAATTTCTTTATTTTTACCATCTAAAAGTTGCTGTATTTCTCTATTTTTACTAGAAACTTCATAATTAGTTCCTGTTTTGTTTTCGTAAGGAAATCCATAAGTTGATAAAGGGGTAATAGGTGCTGAACCTGGAATTACTATTTCCTTTTCTACTGGAAAAGCGATATTTCCTTGATTTTTTTGAACATATTTCATTGTTTCAAACTCTTTCTGTTGTTGTTTCATTGCTTCATCAAGGACATATTTTTGGTACATATCATCTGTTTCATTCATATGTTGTCCTGCACCATATAGTTTATTCCAACCGCCTTTTATATTTCCAAAGCTTGATTTCCCAACATTTTCAAAGTCTCCAACCAATATACGCCCAGTATCAATAATAAAACCACCTGTAGCTCCCCATATCATTTGAAGTAATCCAGCCCCACCTTGTAAAATATCTAGTAAATCAGATAAAATTTTAGTTGTTAAGCTAATTTTTTCTATGCCTGAATCTGCTTTATTTATCCATAAATCCCAAAAATCAGCAATGCTTTTTCTTAAATCTTCAAATCTATAATCAGTTCCAGTAAATTTAAGAATTGCATTTATAGCATCTTCTGTAAAACTTTCTTTTCCAAGAAATGCTGCAAATATATCCTCAATTATCAAAAAGCCACTAATAATTGGAAATTGTTTTAATAACAAAAATCCAGTTATTAATTTAATAGTATTTCTTGCTTCTGGTGGCAATGCTTTAAGAACATTAAAAATACCTCCTATTGTTCTAGTAATTGTATTAAATGCCCCTGCTCCTGCTTTTATAAGTCCACCTAAAAAATCTTGAATCCATTCAGCATTATCAGCAATCATACTCCAAAAGTCTGCTCTTGTATCTCTTACAAGTCCACCTATATATTCATAGATATCTCCTATTCTATTTTGTGCTGAAACTATCTTTCCTTCGGGAGTTTTTAAAAATTCAGCATTTTGTTCTCCCACTCTTTCTTTAATTTCTTTTGCCAATATAGCTATTCTTTCTTGTTGAGTGGCATTCTCAAAAACTTTTTGTGTATGTTCATCTAGTACAATCCCAGCTTGTTTTAATGCTCTAACTTGCCCACTTGTAACAGCTATTCCTAAAGATTTACTCCACTTTTCTGCATCCATTGAAGTTGCTTTTAAACCTTTTTCAGCAACCATTAAATTTTGAACTTGTGGTAATAACTCTTTAATACTTTCTTCATTCAATTTAAATGAGGCTAACTGTCTTATTCCTGCTAATGATACTTCATCTCCAATTACTCCTGTTTTTTGAAGCTCAGAAGCATAATCTTTTAGACCTTGAATTTGCTCATCTCTAAAATTTTGTGCTCTTAAAGTTGCATATAACTTTGTTTCATTTTCTAACTGTAAATTACTAGCTTCAACAGCTTTGTTATATTGCCCTATTAAACTTGATATTGCAAAATATCCAGCAGCCATTTGAAATAGTCCATTACTTGCTACAGATTTTAAAGATGACAAACTAGACTTTAAGCCATTTATTTGATTATTAACAGCTTGAAATCCTTGTCCTTTTAAGTAGCTCATTATGTTTATACTTAAAGTTCTAATTGCCATCTTTTATTTCCTCCACATACCTTATAAGTCTATCAAAATACCTTTGTAATTCTCTAACAGTATAATTTTCAGTATCTTTAAAATTTTTAGTGTATCCACTTATACAAGTGATCATATATTCTATGCTTTCAGCATTATATTTAATATCATTACATTCTACGAAATGTTTCCCTGATTTGTACTAAATAAAGCAGTTCACCTACTTGTTTAAATACTTCTTCACCCATTTTTATAAGTTCCTGATATTTATAATCATTAACATCTTTTTTTAATTTTTTTAAAAAGAATTCTGCTACATAAGCAGCATTGTGTTTATTTTGTCCAACAGATGTTAATATTTCTTGTGCTAAATATAAATCTTTTTTTCCATCTTCTTTTTTTAAAGATAGTTCTAAATCTCCATATTTTATTGAATCAGGAATATTCAATAGCTCTTCAAGTGATGGATTAGCTCCTGCTGGATATTTCAAAATTTCTTCACAATATCCTACTAGATCATTGTCTGAAAATTTTTTTTCAAGCTCAAGAATATATTGTGAAGGTTGCTCCATTAAAACTATTTTTTTATTATTTATCATTAATTCTTCTTTTTTCATCATTCGCTCCTATTTCAATAAGTCATTTGTTTCTTTTAAGTCAATAACTCTTATTTGCCATTCTCTTGCCTTTGGTGCTTTTTCAGCATTAAAATCAGCTATTTTTACAAAGTGTGCCTTTGAAGCATTTGATCCAATATCTCCATTGAAGTTTCCATCTACAACCAAAACTCCAAATTCTTTTGCACTTGAAGCAAGTCTTTTAAGAGTAACATTTAATGGACTTGCAGCTAAGACTTTTAAAGTAATTAAAGCATTTCTATTATTATGCTCTACTGTAGTTGAATCTCCATCTACTCCAGTTATAACCTCTCTAAAATCTTCCTCATATGCAACTGTAAACTTCACATCTTCCCCAAAGTCATACATTCTGATTCCATCTATAATTAAATCCACTTTATTTGGATTATAGTTATAATGATTTTTTGGCATTTTTTACCTCCCTTCTATACTGCAAAATAAAGATCTATTCTAACTTCTTTAATTCCATAAGTATAGTAACAATTAACCTTTACTCCAGTTAAATTTCCCTTTAAAATATCATTTTGTGGGATATCTTCAACAGGAATCATTGTAACAGTAGTTTTTCCTTCTGCTAATGCACCCATAGTTTCAAATTGTCTAGTTCTTTTTAAAATAACATCTTTCAATGGACTCATATCATAAAATGTTGGTTTTGGTGTAGCTTTAAGCCATAAAGTTATATCTTCTTCTAATCTAAATTGAAGAGCTTTTGCACAGTGCTCGAAATCTATACTATTACCATTAATAGTTACTCCATTTGCAAGCCCTAATTGACCTTTCATTGAAGCAATATAATTACAGTTTAAAGTATCTAATTTGCTTTGCTCTGCTCCAACCATACCACTATCTATTGTTCCATTTATTAATTTATTTGCTATTAGAGTTGAACCAGGAAATTTTGATATTGCATAACCTGCAACAGCCCCTGCAACTGTTTCATCATTTTTGCTAAAAAATAAAGCTGTTGTATCTTCTCCAATTGCTTTTACTTTATTATCAACATTCATTACATCTTCATCTTTTGAAACCTCAGCAAATAGCATTTTTCTTCTTGCTCCAATTTCCTTAGAAATTTTAGCAATTTCTGTAATATCAGTTGTATCTACAACTGTTCCAAACCAGTCATTTTTTACTTCATCAAAAAACTCTTTATATTTACTATCTTGAATATCTTTACCATAAATTAATACTTCTTGTGCTCCTCCATTAAAGACTGCTTGAAGTATTTTATATATATCATCATCAGAAGTTAATCCAGTAACATCTTCAATTTTATTTATTTTTTGTTCTGTAATTGCTTTTTTTACTGAAAATACACCTATTACATTGACTGTTGCTTGTGCAACTGGTGCTGGTTTATGAACATTTAAAAAGACTATTTTCTTTTCAGTTCCTACTATTATTGACATTCTTTCCTCCTTATTTTGTTTCTATATCTATTTCAACTTTTTTAATATATTCTATTTCAGCAATATTTTCTTCAAGAGTATTAATATACATATCAAAGCTATATCTTTCTGTGTAACTATCCTTAGTTAATTCTGATAAATTTACTGTTGCTGTAATCTCTTCTATAACTATACTTTTTCCACTTCTTGCTATAAGCCAATCAAAACCTATTTTATGTTCAAATTTTTCTTTTATTTTTTCTACATCTTCAAAACTTTCATTTTCAGATAAAGTAAAAGAAAAACTTATAACATGTTGATGAACTTCATATTGCTTGAAAACTCCTTTTTTACCTTCTTCTCTATCTTCAAACTTGTTTATAGTTTTATTACTAAGAGTTCTTGAAACTATACGAGGTAAAGTTAATTTTCTATCATACTTTAAATCAACACTTGATTTTATCTGGAACTTATCATTTATCTTATTCATTTCTTTTAACAAGAATACTTCAAGTTCTCTATTTACCATTCCTCATCAACTCCAATGAAAACTCCACAAAGTCTGCATAAATTCTTGGTAATATTTCAGTTACTTTATACTTGTATCCTTCTACTTCAATAACATCTTCTAATTTTAATCCAACAACTTTTAATGTTTTTCCACTTAAATCTCCTATAACTCTTCCGCCGTCCTGTAAATTTGGATTATAGCCTCTTAAAGTTTTTTTATATATAAGCATTGCAGCAGAAAATTTATAATCTCTTCCTTTTGGATTATCAATATCACCAATTATTTTTCTAGTTACTTCATAAATTTTTAATTCTTCACCAGCAAATTCTTCCAAGGTAAATTCCATAATTACTCCTATTCAATCTTATACTTAACACTTCTTACAAGAGTACCAGTATCATAAAGAGGTTTATCACTTCCCTTAGCTTTTACTGTACTTTCTGCAAGTGCTGCATAAGTTCCATTTAATATCATTTCTCTAACTTTTTTTACTACATCTTTTCCAACAGTTTCAAATGCCTTATGTGCTGTCATTTTCCCATCTGCAATTTTATCTATACATTTTTCCATAAGATTTGAAATATCATCATAATGTGCATCAAAAGTTGAGCGAAAAAATGGACGAGCTGGAAAAGCTACATCAAAATTTTCATTTCCATATTCCATAAGCATAGCTATGAAATCTACTTTAATTCCACCAGGATATGTTGCTTTGTCATCAATATAAATAATTAGTTTTAATTTATCTAATTTATCTAATTCTTCTTTAATTTTTTTATAACCATTATCTATATCTTGCATTAAAAACTTCTCCTTGAAAATCTTTTCATTATTCTTGCAGCTTCCACAGAAGCAAATGTTATATCTCCAATTTTTTGACTTCTATCATAACTTACAGACATATCACTTATAGACTTGCTTGTTATCCCCTTACCAAGCCTCTTTATATCTTCATTTCCACCTGTCATAATTGCATAGGCTTCTAATATTTGTGCTCTTTTTATAAGTTCTAAAACTCTTGGTTTATCTTTTTTTCTTGGAAAATTTTTTTCTGTTTTATAACCTTCTCTAGCACCGATATTTTCAATTTTGTCAAATGCTTGATACAAAGCTCTTTTTAGTTTTTCTTCATTTATATTTGAATATCTTTCTTCTAAAAATTTTTTAGCTTCTTCAAGTTCAACATAGCCTATCATTTTTTACTTCCTTTTTTCTTTTCATCATGTTCTTCAACATTTTCTTGATTTTCTTCTTCAATATTTGCAACTTCTTCTACTTTTATTTCTTCAATAGCAGGATTTTTTAATAATTCCTTTGCTACTATATCATCTACTTCAATTTCTCCATTGACAAAGTTATATACTTCTCCATTGCAATATACTGATACTTTATCAAATGTTTTATGTTTTAATTTCATTGTTCCTCCCTTTTAGGAATATCCCTGACCTCATTGTCAGGGACATTATCCTTTTATTATTTTTTTAAACCAGTTATCATTCCCATTGTGTGAATATTTCTAACTTCAACACTTAATTCAGAAAGAATTAGACCTTGTGTTGAGTCTCCTCTTTTTCCCATATATTCATGGAATATTTCTCTGCCTTGTAATGGTCTTAATGTTATATCATCATGATTTAAAATTAAGATTTCAGTTGAACGAAGGTTATTTGAAACTATTATTGGTAATGTTCCAAAATCAGTAGCTACATGAGTTGCAATAGCACCCAATGTTGTTGTTTCAGGATTTGCTTGAATATATCCTTTTAGTAATTTTGATATTTTCATCTTTTGTACTCCTGGAACGTATAAAGCATAGTTTCCACCTGTTAAATCTCCACCAGCATTAAAAATTTTCTTTAATGCATTACCTAAAATTTCTAATGAAATTTCATTATTTGAAGCATCAACTACTTGTCCTTTTGCTAAGAAATTTCTAACTCCGTCCATTCCTCTTTTTTGACCACTTTCAAATTTCTTTCCTGAAATTATTGCTTTTTCTATTTTTCCAACTACCTTATCCATTTTTCTTATTTGCTCAAATGTATAAGCGTCTGTTCCACCACTTGAAGGTAAAGTTATTGCAGTTGCTGTCCCAGATAAAGAAATTTCTTCTCTTATGATTTGAGTATTGTTATCAAAATTTACTCCTGCTTTGTAATTAGCACCTTGTAAATCTGCTCCTTCTTCTAAGTTATCATTTATAAAGAATATTTCTTCTCCTACTTCATAAGTTGCCCCTGCTGTTGTTCCAAGTTGTGCTCTTGTTACTGTTAGAGTATCTCCTGATATTGCTGTAACTTGTACAACTTCATCTCCTATTGCTGCTAGGCATCCAGCAGTAAATATTGAAGCATCTTCAACAGTAAATGATGTTGCTGCAGCTGTTGCTACTTTTGCTTTTATAGCTGTTTGTGTTCCTTCTGATGAGTAGTCAACCCAAGAAATTTTAGCTTGTGTTGTTGGTGTAACATTTCCTAAATTAATTAAATTAAGATATAAAGGTGCTTTGTTTGCATTTGTATATGCCAAAGCTGGTGTTAAATCTTCCTTTTTCCCTACAATTCTTTCTATTGTTATGATATCTGCCATTGTCTATTCCTCCTATTTTTTTTCTAATTCTTCTTTTTTACTTATTAAAACCAATATTTTTGCCCTATTTTGTTGTGACGGCTTTTTCTTTAATTCTTCAATTTCTTGATTTATTTTTTCAAGTTCAGTTGCAGGAGTTGTTTTTGGTAGTCCTGGTGGAGTTGTTTGCCCTCCTGGCACTTTTGGATTAAATAAATCTTTATATGTTTCTTGAAGTTTTATAAGTTGTTCATCTAAACCTTCAATTTTATCATCTTTAAAGTTAATTTTTGAAAAGTCTATTTTTGACATTAATAAATCCCCATACTTAACTCCAGATAAAATTTTCCCTACTGCTAATTTTTTGATATTTTCTACTGTTCCACCTAAAACTAAACCTTGTTTTAAAGTGTCGTCATTAACATCTATACCTAACTTTTCTTTTAAATAGCCTTTCACCATTTCCTCAGATAATTTAGATTTTAATTCTTTGTTTCCTTCTACAAATGCTTTTACTTCATCTTCAGTAAGTGGAGTTTTTACTTCTTTTGTTTCAACCTTAGTTTCAACTTTACTAAAACCATTCTTACTTAAAAAGTCCTTATTTTCTTCTTTTTTTAAATAGTCAATTACTTCTTGTTCATTTTCTATCATTCTTTATTTCCTCCTTGTTTTACTGGTTCAGCCCAACATCTACATCCAAACTCTTGTCCTGGTAAAATATCATCATCAACTCCAAAAATTTTTCCATCTTTTTCAACATGTTCCATTCTTACATAGTTATCTTCCATAGTTCTCCAAATATATTTTTCTATGCCATTTTCAAGCCATAAATCTTGAAGTTGATTAGCATATAAGTTACCAGCTTCATTTCTTGCCCATAGTTCATTTCTTCTATTAGCCCATTTTTGTAGCTTGTCAATATCACTAGAACCTAAACTTTTTTTGCTTTTTAACTGATCAATTAATGCTTTCATTTCTTTGTTTGGTGCATAATTAGCATTCAATTGACTTATAAGTTTATTAATATCAGTATTTGAAATGTTCCCATTTTTTAATTTTTCAAATCTAAAATTAATGGTACTATCAAAAGTTTTTAATAAATTTTGTATTTCTTTTTCTCTTGTTTTCCCTAACTGATCCTTAAAAGTTTCTTTCATATTTTGCACTCTTAAATAGTTCTCTCTAATCCAATACTTTGCACCTTTTAAATTAGTCTGTTTTAATTCTTCATCAGTTAAAGTTCTCCAACTTTTAAAGACTTCTTTATTTGTTGCAATAGCAACATTTTTTAAATCTTCAATAATTTTCTTTTTTTCTTTATTATCAAATTCAACATCTGAAAAATCTTCCTCTGTTGATTTTTTCATTTTCTTTAAAATTATCTTTGAATTAAGATTGAACACTCTTCGTAAAGTATTCTCAGCACTATGTGGGAAAAGGCTCTTTTTCTTACTCATTTAAACCTAACTCCTCCATTAATTCATCAGCTTGTTTTTTTATAAGACCTGCAACTCTTTCTTCTGTATCCAACTGTGATAATGTTTGTAATGCTTCTATTAATTTAGTTTTATATGCTAAATCACTTTTTAATCTTGTCATTTCTTCATCAATATCAACATCACCAATATTTACATATTTAATTGCACTTTCTATGCTTAAAATTCCTGATGTTATTCCTTGAGCTGCTATTATTATTTTTTCTCCAACTCCAAGACTTAGAATATCCTTACCACTTATCGTGATATCTAATTCACTATTATGAATTATTGAATATCCCCATTTAACTATTTTTTCAAATCCTGAAAATACTCTATCCCTCTTAGTTATAACAGTTGATATAATTCTTTCTAAATCTCTTCTTTTCGCTTCCCCTGATGCAGCCGTTCCATTTTTATTAAGCCCAAATGCCTGTTCATTTGTTCCAGTTGCTATATATATCTGCTCAACAATTCCAGTTCTGTGTGTCTTCCATTCTTCTGTTTTAGTTTTTAGCTCAACCTGTTTAAGATCCTTGTCTTCTGGATCTACTATTATGACCCTATCATTTATTTTTACAGTTAAATTTCCCTCTTCATCATATTCCAAAGCCCCCTCTGGAACTTGAAGTAGAGGATTTGCAACTTTATCAAATGCCTGACTTGTTAAAGTATCTCCAACTACAAGTTCCCTGTTTAAGATAACTAAATCTTCAACATAATCACTTCTTTTGAATAGATTATGAATTTCTACAACTTGCCAGCCTTTATATACTTTTTTCCAGCCTTTACCATCTTTTGTTACTCCATATTGAGTTAAGTCAACTTCATAGTCTATTTCCTCAAAATTTTGACTTCCTATTTTGTACATTCTATATTCTGTACAACCTTCACTATATATTTCAGCTTTTAAAGTTCTTTTCTCTTCAGTAAAAATTACATATTTATCTATAATTTCTTCACTTAAAATACTAGGTACTGTGAAATACTGATGAGGTGCAACTATATCTAAATACAGACTATTGTCAACTATGAAACCTTTTAATAAAAGTTTTCCACCATAGCTTTGAATTGCTACTGCTTCTGATGTTTTATCTTGTAAATCAATTTTTTTTAATATATCTTTTTTCTCATCTTCTAAATTTACAGTTGGCTCACTATTAGAAGCAAGTTCAGCATATAATTTAGTAATTGAACCAAGTATATTATTTCCAACAATAAGATCTTTAAATGACTTTTCTCTTCTTACAATAGTATTTCCTTCTCTTACAAACTCATAGTATTTATTATTACTATCAATTACTCCCATATATTCAAGTTTTACTCTGCTAAGAACAGCGTTATAAAAAACTTCTGAAGACTTACCATCAAACAGCTTTTTATTTCTTTCAAAGTTCTTATATATTTCACTGCTTTTTAGCTTTTTATAGCCTTCATAGATTTGTTCCATTTTTACCCCTTTAAAATCCATTTAAAAGCCTTTCAATTTTCATTCAATAATTTATACCTAAATTTATTTAAAATGTTTTTTGAAAGCCTATTGAACGATATTTTTTATATTAAATTCCTTTTGGTCGGATTAATTTTTTATCTTGTGAATTTCTTCTCTTTTTCAAATCACTTTCAAAAGCATAACGAGTAGCATCTATTGTGTGATTATCTTTATCAACAAGTCTTGGTATTGTTTCCCCATATCTATCAATATCATAATCAGCCACTTGAAATTCTCTTGCAATATTTGGTGTCCTAGCTGGATCTATATATATTTCATTTTCAGCTAACCACTTCTCACCACTTTCTACACTACCTTTTCCCTTCTTAGCACTGTATGCTCTTATACCATAACTTCTTAATTCAGCAACTGATTTTGGCTCAGCACTATCACAAGTTACTATTTCATTTCTTGGAATCATTTTTTTAATAGCTGTTGCTAGTTTCTTATTTGATATTTGAACTCCATAATATTCACTTATTGCATAAATTCTTTGTCTTGTTCTATCATAACCCCATCTAACAAAAGCGACAGGATCCGTTGCATAACCCCAGTCAATACCATTTCTAAAAGTATCCAATGTTTTTATAAAAGAATCAGAAATTTTTTCAATTTTTAATCTTGGAAATGGTACTATTCCACTTCCTATAACTTCTCCTAGATAAACATTTCTATATCTAACTGGCTCATTTTTTTTCATTTCCTCAGCTTCTATCAAAAATTCTTCAGATAAATAAGGATTATTATAGTAATAAGAATGATGTACATAAGCACTTGTATTATTATCTACAATGTCATATTTTTTATTTATCCAATGATGTTTTCTTTCAGGTGGATTATATGATAAGAATCCTTTATACTTTAACCCAGCTGGTAATTTACCTCTTAGAATTGATTTTATAACTATATCTATTTCATCTTCTGTTGTAAATTCAGCAGCCTCTTCAACCCAATAATATGCAGTTGGATAATCAGCTGTTTTAAAAGATTTTCTTTTTTCAGGTTTATCTACTCCAAAAAACATAAATTTATTGCCTCTTGGAGTATAAATTATCTCCATAGGTGATACCTTAAAAGTAAAATATTCTTCAACTCCTAGTTCATTGATAGCCCATTTAATTTGGTCATATACACTATTTTTTAAAGTTTCTCCTACTTTTCTAAGGATTACTGCATTGACTGGATCTCTCATTATTGAAAGAACTAAAATTTCAGCAATATGTGTTGATTTAGCTGAACCTCTTCCTCCTTTACAGACATATCTTGTATAGTTGCCTTGTTGCCAAGTTCTGTATAATTTATAGAATTGTGGTAGGAATATCTCACTTATCTTTTTCATCTTTGATGTCATCTATAAATACAACTCCTCCAGCTTCTTCAACTTTTTCTTTTACTTTTTTCTTTTCACTTCTTAATCCTATTTTTTCAAGAACATTAGCAATTTTTATTAAAGCATCAGCTAATTTTGGATCTTTTAATTTTTCAGGATCTTTTATTATATCTAAAAGAACCTTTTTATTAGCTTCATCTAAAATATCCTCCATATCATCAAGAGTTAAATTTGCTAGTCTTCTTGCTTCCTCAAATACTTCTTTGTTATCTTTTATCCAACGATAGATAGTGCCTTGTGATTTATTTAGAGCACTTGCTATTTCTTTCGCTGTTTTTCCTTGTGCATATAGCTTTTTAGCTTTTAACAACTCTAAGTCCATAAGACACCTCCATTTTTATTCTCTACATTGTTATAACTTTTTTCTTTTATAAATGTTTGGAAATCTTGGAAAAATAAAAAGAGTGAGAAATTTCTCACTCTATTATTAGTTAAAATATATTTATTGAATTATTTAATTTAATTTTTTCATACACTCTATTTACAGCTAACTCCAATAGTCTTCTAGGTCTATTTGGAAATCTGTCTTCAAAAATTCTTACAGTTTTCTTAAAAAATTCTTCAAAGGGGAGTTCATCTATTAATCTTAACATTAATGAATCGTTTTTTATAAACTCTTCTATTTCTTTTCCACTTAATCCTCTAGTTTCTTCTGTTATTAAAGCTCTTTCAACTTTACTTAGCCGAAAGTCTACTCTAGTAATTGTATTACTTAAAGAATTCATCTTTTCAAAAAATTGTTCTTGAAATTCTGTCACTGTAACTTTTTCAGTTTCAGGTTCATAAACTTTTATTTTTCCATAGGCTTTTAAAAAATCATTTCCTTCTTCTTGCTCAACTTTTTCTATTCTTTCTTTTAAACTATTTTCAAATTTTTTCATTTGTACTTTATTCAATGTACTAGGATATCTTAAACAAGATATTGTATTTATATCAAAAGGAATTTTTTGTTTGTCATCAAAGAGTATAATATAAGATTTATTAAATCCTATTCTTAATCCTAATTCAAACATAACATTAGGATTTACACCACTAATATCACAAATAATTATATCATCTTGAAGTAAAGATTGAACTATCTTAGATGGAATTAACAAATTTAAATCATTATCACTTACCATTCTAATCTCAAATCCAAGTTCTTTTACAGTATCTTCAAGACATTCCTTGACTTCTTTCCAATGTTCTTCATCATATTCCCCAATTGCTGAAATAGGCATTATTAACCCACAAGTTTTTTTCTTTTGTGAAGTAGAAGATAATGTTCCTTTATCCTCTTTATTTTCTTTACTCATATTTATTTCCCTCCCTAAATTTTTATTAAAATAAACTATAGTTTAACTCTTTCTTTATTTGGTGAGAGCTTTTAAAACTACTTTCTTTTTCTAGGAGTTCAAGACTTTCTATATCTACTTTCCAAGTTCCTTTTTTATTTACTTTTATATATTGTCCACCTAAGATTCCTTGTTTACAGTAATTATAAACAGTTTCTGTGCTTACTCCTAGTCTTTTTGCTACTTGTGCAACACTTATATATTTTTTAGACATCCTTAGCTCCCTCCTTTTTCTAATTAAATATACCATATTTTTTCTATTCTATCAATTAAAAAGAAGTCCATAAGAACTTCTTTATTTTTAGTAACTATTCTACATAATTACTTCTCCAAATATATTGTCCTGTTTTATAGCTATATTCAAATAAGCAACTATAACTTACAATATCACTTTTTTTATTTAGTTCTTTTTGTTTTTCAGGTGTTAAATTACCTAATATTTTTATCTCTCCACTTGCATAAGTCCCCACTTTTTTTAAAGAAATAACATGTGCTGATGATTTTTCAGGAACTAGCCCATTATTATCAATTTCTACTTCAAGAATTCCTTTTTCTAATGTTTCAACTACATCTTTTTCAATTACAGCGTATTCCTTAAATGGATTCCCAGCTTCATCAATAACCTCATTAACATCAAATGGTTTGCAAGAAACTAAAAAAAGACACATAAACAAAAATAAAATTTTTTTCATTTTTTCCTCCTAATAAAATATATGATATATATTGTATTATATTTATTTAATTTTGTCAAAATAAATACAAATTTTTAAATAAAATATCATATAATTTATTATAAAATTTAAAAAAAATCTTGACATTTTATATACTATGGTATATAATAGATGTATAAGGAGGTGAGAAAGTGAGTAGGAAAAAGAAAAAAAGAACAATTGAAGAAATCTTAATTACACTATCAATAATACTCGCAATATTAGAAATAGTTAAAGTAATTATAGAACTCTTACAATTATTCTTCTAAAACATCAAAGGGAAAGGGGAAGAAATTCCCCAAGTACCTTATCTCTTACTCAATTATACTATGTTTAAAGAAAAAATTCAAATATTTATTTTAGTTTTAGGAATTATAGCAGTTATAGCATCTATCATTTTAAAATTTTTATAAAAAAAGGAGGCTCTTTGTGGCAGTATCAGAATCTCAAAAAAAAGCAATTAAAGCATATAGAGAAAAAAATCCAAAAAAAAATCAATATTTATCATATCGTTCAACTGCTCGTAGTTTTATCAATAATCATGCAACTTTAGAAGATTTAGAAGAATTAAAAAAATTAATTTTAAAAAAAGAAATTCAATTAAAAGGAGAGATTTAAACCTCTCCTTTATATTTTTTAATCTTCTAAATCTATTAACATAGCTTCTTTTGGAGTTGCTTTCATTTTAGGCTTATATTTCTCTAAAATTTCATTGCCACTAAGCCCATTGAAAATATCTGAAACAATATCTGAAAATATTCTTTTGTTACAGTAATGAAATGGAAATTCCACTTGCCAACAACTATCTAACATTTCACTAGAAAAATAATCTTTTAATTTAAAAATATTACTTGCATTTACTATAAATAACATTTCTTTTGGTTCAGTAGAATTATTATTAGATTTTCCACTTAAATCACAATATAACCCTTTTAATTCAAATAATAACGCTTGTTTATTTCTTCCTTCTTTTCTTAAAAAATTAGCCATTTCAAAAATAGTATTTCTATATAATCCGAAATCTTTTTCATAAAAAAATCTTAAAGAATGTTTATTGTAAATAGACCAAATAATATCATTAGTAGGAAGAGGTTTTTCAATTTTTGCTTTTTCTTTTTCAAATTCACTTACTGAAATTGATGTTTCTCTTAGAACTAAAATATAATTATATTTTTTTATGAATTCCTTTCCTTTTTCTGATAGTTCATATATGCTATCGCTTACATCTATTTTAGAAAAATCATTATTCACTATTATTCTCTCTACTAATTCTATTTTTTTTCCACTCTTTTTTAATCCATATTCTTCAAGAATCTTTTTTAATTTATCTACACTTTTAGATAAAAGTATTATTTTTATATTTGCTTCTTGTAAAAAATTTTCTCTAATCATATTTTTATGTAATTCTTTACAATTTAAAATTCCATAATCATAAAAGAAATATTGAGGATAGTCTTCTTTTTCTTTGATACTCTTTCCATCTACCCAATCTAAAAAGACAGTTTGTCCTACATAACTAAATTTTGGAATTTCTTTTTCTGTTTTAATAATAAAATCACAAGCATTCTTTTGATTTTCTTTTCCTACAACTCCTTTTTTTGAAAATATAAAAAAGCATAGCACTGCTCCAACCAATAAAATCATAAAAAACATTTATCCCTCCTAATAAAATTATTTATATATATTATACACTTAATTTAAAAATATACCTCAAATTTTTATTTATTAAATAAAAAATCCTAGAAATTTCTAGGATTTTTAATATTATTTCTTATCTTTTCAAATGCTCTATGTTTTATACTATGTACCCACTGCCTTGATATTCCAAGTTTTTTAGCTACTTCTTCTCCTGAATAATCTTCAAAAAATAAATATTTTATTACTGTTCTTTCTTGTTTTGTACAATACTTTAATAACTTTTCTACAAGAACTTTATTTTCTAAGTTATCTATTTCTATGTTTTCATCCTCAATCTCAAAATTCTCTAGTTCTGAAAAGTATAATCTTTCTCTTTCTCCTTTTTTTATGGATTCAATAACATACTGAGGGACCCTATATCTTTCTTTATCTATGAATCTTCTAATTTTTGCCTCTATATGAAAATATAGATGTGTCATAAACTTAGTATTGTAACTTTCATCAAATGTTTTAATTGCTTGATAGATCCCAAGTATCCCTTCCTGAAATCCATCATCTGTTCCACCCCATTTATTATTAATCTTTCTAACAGTGTTCAAGTACCTTTCAATTAGCTTTCCAGTTGCTTCATTACTTCCTTTTTTTGCTTCTTTTATAAGTTCCAAAACTTCTTGACTTTCCATTTTTGCTCCTATAAAGCTAATTTACTTCTAACAATCTTTTCCTCAGCAACTTTTATAATATTTCTTAATTCTACCTGTTCTCCTGCTATTTCATTTTGTCTTGCCTCAATTTTTATCTGTTTTTCTTTCAAAGTTTTTAATTTAGAATTTAATAACTCAGTTTCTACTTTTAGTAATCCAAGTTCCCTATTTAAGTCATCTCTTTCTTTAAAATATTTATCTTCAAAATTATCTTCATCAATTCTAGCTTTTTTTAAATTATCTAATAATACATTTAAAATAGCTTTATTTCCCTCATCACTTAGATCATAGTTTATTGGATAACAAGTTACCATATTTTCACCAACTACTACATAAGTCATCATTTTATCTTTATTGATGTAAAACTCTGCTTTTTTATGAGCATCATAAGCTGCTGTACAGATATACTCAGTTCCTTGAAATTCATCTTTTAAATCTGTTTCTAATCTTTCTATTTTATCTTCATTTGTTTTTTTCCAAATATCAAATGTTCGGTCATTGATAATTTGATATTTATAAACTCTTGAAGCATATCTCATAAGTGCATGTCTTGTTATATTAATTTCTTTCATTAATCTTCCTCCCAATCAGCTATTTCTTCCACATCAGAATATGAATAATTATGACAGTGAGAACATTCATAATAATCTGTATCATACAAACTTAAATCATCACCAGTAGTTTCTTTATTTGAATTTAATTTTACTAAAATTCCCATTCTCACTCCTACTTCTTCTCCACACTTTTTACATTTCCACATTTTATATCTCTCCTAACTCTAAACAATCATCACTGTCAGTGCTTTCAACAGCAACAAACATTCTCCAGCCACTATATTTATTAGTTTTAAATCTTTTTAAAGATTTTACTTTCCCTATTATTTTCCCTCTTATAAATTGTTTTACTATTATACTTTTCCCTAAACCAAGAGGTTTTTTAGATGTAAACATTGGTAATTCTCCATTATCAAAAGTTACATCTGTAAATTTACAAGGGAAAATTGTTATATAATTATCTATCATTCTTTTTACCAATTTTTTAGTATTCTTTTTATTCATTTCCACCACTCCAAATTAAATTTTTTCAATTTCCTCTAATACCCATTTAAAAATAATTATCTCTTGTGTTAATTCCTGAATTAATTCCTTCTTTCCTAATTTAGAATTTTTTAAAAATTCAATGTTTTCTTCATATTCTTTTAATTTATTTCTTATCTCTGTTTCTGTTCTCATTCTTCTCCTTTGTTTATTTTATTCAATTTTCTTTTCTCTTGCCATTCAAGTATTTCTTCAAGAATATAAATTAGCTTACTACATTCTTGAATACTCATATTATTTTCTGTTTTTCCTTTTCCCAAATACTCTTCAATAAAGTCTAGCTTATCTTTTTCATAATAGACTTTATTGTATAAAGTATTAAATCTACTTTTCTGTCTATCTGTTGCATAGTTATTTATTAATCTTTCTAAAATTTTGATAAGAACCTCAGCTTGTTTAGAGCTGAGATCCTTAGATGTTTTCTTATTAAATTTGCTTTCTAAAAGAGTTCTATAATTCTCATCTTTTAGATTTAATTTACTTTTTAAAATATGTATATATTTAATTTGCCCGTTCTTTATCTTCTCCATTTCTCTCCTCAATTACACTTGTAATAGATAATGGAACACTTACCATTTTTCCAGTTTTATCCTTATAATAAGCCTCAACATAAGTGCTTGATTTACTTGGCTTATATGCCTCTTTTATTATTTTTACTCCTTCTAGTAATGTTTCATTACCATTTTCATTTGCAATAGCTTCCAACTCCAACACTCTTGAAGCCTTTAAATTTCCATTTTTATCCTTTTTCAATAGCAAGTCTATTAATTTCTCCAACTCTGGTTGTTCATTAGTTGTTAGTTTAGAAATATAATCTTTTACCTTCGCTATTCCACTGTGTACAGTATCATCAAAAGAATCTATTATTCTATGTCCAATTATTATAGATAAACTTCCATCACTTGTTGTAAAAGTGTGGCTTCTTTGTGTTTCTTTTATTTCATACAATTCCTCTTTTAATTCTAAAATAGCTTCAAAACTTTTGAATATTTCTAATTTTGTATTTTTAAGTATTTCAGCAAGTTTTTCAACTTTATTAAAATTTTCTCTTACTATTTCATCTACAATTCCTTTATATTCTTTTATTTTTTCTTTTCTTTTAGCTTCCTTTGCTTTTTCTTCCTCTAATACTGCCTTTCTCATTGCCTCTTTTTCTTCATCTGTTAATTTGTCAAAATCCATTATTTACCTCCATTTTTATAAGTACTCATACTTTTTTAATTCCTCTAATCTTATAAACTCTTCATAACCTGTTAATATATCCTCTAATACTGCGTAAACACCATTATTATATTTGTATACATAAAGTATTCCATTAATTCTATATAAATCTTTAAATTCCATAGTTAATCCTTTAATTTCTTTATATAAATAATTCCAAATGTAGCGTCAGAAGTTTTATACTTATCTTTTAGCTTTTTTTCTTCACTTTCTTTAATTTCTTTTAATTGTTTGCTTGTCATTTCACTATCAAATATAGATGTCCAACCTGCAAACATTATAGTTCCTGCTATTGAATACATACCACTTATATAATATTTATATGTCCTTTTTTTTCTAAAAATCCACTTCTTATATTTAAAATCTTGCCCTACATTAAATCCTGCTATAAACATAGTTAAAACTAATCCACCTAATGCCCAATCACTCATAATACCTCCTTATCAAATCTTACCCATAGATAACTTTTTGTTTTTCCCATATCATTAATAACTTCCACTTGGCTAATACTTGTATCTACATCTAATATTTCATATTCTTTGTCCAGTGTAAGTTCATTATCATTTGGTATAATGCACTTTACAATATCCCCTTTTTCTAGTTTCCACATTTTAGCCTCCTGTCAAATAACACTTTTTGTGCTAACACTAATATAAACTAAATTTTTTTATTTATAATTTTTACAATTTTTTTAATTTCCTTATTAACTTCCATATATCTTTCTTTTGCTCTAAAATTCCCTTTATTAAAAGCCTTTACATAATCTTTTCTTAAAATAAGAAGTTTAGCAAACTCATTAAGTTCATCATCTATTACTATTGCTTTTTCTCCATATTCTTTTATAAGTTCTTGTTTTGCCATTTCTGTTAATTTAATATCTCTCATATTTCCCTCCATATTAATAATTAATTGCCAACATTGTTACAGCTGCTTTTATTTGGTCCAGTGTTAATTTACCATCAACAGATACATTATTAGTTGATATATGTCCAGTTAATGTAAGTAAATTTGCTAGTTGTCTTGCTGAGCCTCTAACTGTTAAATTAATATAACTAATCATTTCTTGAACCTCTTTTTCACTATATAAATCAATTTCATTCTTTAAGAATTTTTTAACTATTTTACTTACATCATCTATATTTAATTCCCTTAAAGTCATATTTATTACAGCTCTTGAATAAAGATATTCATAACCCTTTGTTTGAGAATAAATTTTACTCTTTAATGCTTCTGTTCCAGCTATTATGATTCCAACACCAGTTTGGTCAGCTAAACTTCTAACTATATCTATGATACTTGGTTTTAAATGTTCTCCCTCATCAATTACAATAATTGTTTCAGTAAATTTCACACTGTCCTTTATTCTTTGCTTAATTGATTCTGTATTATTTCCATTAGCATCTATTCTCAATTCCCTAGCAATTTTCTTTATAAGCCCAACCACTGTTATTCCAGTTTCTGCTGTTATAAATAAAGCTCTCCCTTTATATTGTTTTGCCCACTCCATTAAAGCATGGGTTTTTCCTATTCCAGCACGACCATATATGTAGGCTATTTTAGCTGAATCTATTGTTTGAGTCATTACATTAGAAGCAACATAATTTTCTATAACCTCAGCTGCATAAAAAATTCTTTTCTTTACTTCTGTATCAACTGAGAAGTCTATTCTTCTCATTTTCTTTTTATGTCTTTCTAAGAATGCTTCAATTTTTTCAGTTAAAGCCTTAACATCTCCTGTATATGTACCTCTTCTAAATTCTGAAAGTGTACTACTTCCTATATTTATAGCTTTTGCTATCTTTGCATAACTTATATTGTTTTCTTCTGCAAATTTTTCCAAATCTTCTATTATTTTCTTCATTTAATACCTCACTTAATCTATTTCAACATATAAACCATTACCAATATACTGTTTTTTCTTTCCCGATTTATCTTCAATTACTTCTATAACCTCAGCTTCTGCTACATCTTTCATTGTTAAAATATTGCTATCATCTCTCATTGCTACTGTTAAATCAAACATCTTTTCTCCATATTCCTTAATCTTTTTCTTTCTATAATTATTGATTTTGATTCCAGTAATATCATTAAATCCAACAGGCACTAGTTTTTTAGCTTTACATAAAAACTCTCCTGTATCTAAGTAAACATAGAGTTCACTTAAATTATGAGGATCATATTTAATTCTTACACGCTCAGTTTGATGATAATACAATGCCTCATGCTCATAGGTATTTCCCATAAATGTAATTCCATTTTGTTGCACTGTTTTCATCTCTTCATACAAGAAAAGTCTTCTTAATTTTTCATCACTAAGCATTACTCTATTTTCAACTGGGTACTCTTCATTGAAGACTTTCAAAGGAGTACGATTTTCCATTCCTCTTCCTCTATGTGCTTTCATACCACCTGCTCTTCTTACTTCATAGAACATATGATTTTTATAATCTATATATTTTGCTAGTTCTGTTTCTACCTGCTCTTGCTCTAATAATGCTCCTCTTGCCATTTTAGTTTGTGCAAAGCTTTTCATATGCTCAGGTCTTTCTACAATATTTCCACCTAAATAAGTTCCAAACATTTTAGAAAAATTTTCTTTTAAATCCCTGAAATATCTTTCTATTTCTTTGGCTTGTGCATTATAAGGCTTTGCATGTGTTACCTCTATTCCAAGACTTGCATATATTCCTTCCAGTTCTTCTGTACCTTTTAAGATTTTATTTTTAAAAGCCTTACCATTATCAGTATAAATTTTCTTAGGTACTCCATACTTTTCAATAGCTCTTTTTAATGCTATTGCAACTGCTTCTGTGTTTTCGGTCCAGGATAAAGTATAACCAACAACCATTCTACTTTTTAAATCTAACCAAGCTATTAAGGTAGGTCTGCCAAAATCTCTTTGTTTATTTGCTTTTTTCCTTTTTCCTCTGTAACATTGAAAGTCTAATGTATGTCCATCTGCCATCCATACATCCCCAGCTTTAACATCTTGCAAACCTCTTATTATAAAGGTAGAGTGAGCATCTTTAAATTCTTTTGCTCCCATTCTAGCTCTATCTTTTTCTATAATATTTACATCATTATTTAAAAAGTTTCTAAGAGTACCATAACTAATTGCATCTATCCCAAACATCTCCACTATTTTCTGCCAAACGACAGTCATTTGAGGTTTATTCTTACTGAAATAAAGTTTTTTAGTCATTTCTAATACTTCTTTATTAACTCTTCTTAAACCTTTATTAGCTCCATGTCCAGAGGCAAGTGCTAATGGATTATCCCGATTTTTTTTAAATATCCCATACCATCTACGAAGAGTAGGTACTGTTAAAGTTTTTAAAATTTCCATTTGTTGTGGAAACTCTTCTCTTGCATTTTTTACAAATTCTCTTATAACTATATCTTTATTTTCTAATCTCTCTTCATAAGCCTCCTCTAATTTTATGCAAAGTATATATCTTGAATTAGCCACTCTTTGATTCCAGTCAGGTAATTCATCAATATTCTTTGCTTCATTCTTTCTAACTGTCCTAGTTCTAATCTTAGCCTTTTTTTCATCAGCTATTATTCCTAGTTCTCTGTCTACCTCTTCTTTTAAATAAAGATTTTTATATACTTTATCTACTTTTTCTTTTATAACTATCCAGCCTTTATTTTGTGCCATTTTTAAAGCTGTTGTTCTTGTTTTCTTAAAGAGTCTTTCTATGTCTTGTAATGTATAATATTTGTCCATAAAAAGCCCCCTTTAAAATATTTTTGCTCCTATTGCTTGTTCTATTTTATTTTCTATTTCATAATCTCTATTAACTGGTATTTCTCTCAATATTCTATGTATTTTATCTATATCAACTCCCACATCTTTTGAAAATTGTGTTGCTGTTATTCCCTTTTCTAGCAAAAATTTATTAAAAAATTTAAACTTTTTATCTCTATTCTTTATATTTTCAGGTGTCTTTTTTAAGATTTTTAAAGCCTCTTGCTCTAATTCTGGAAGTTCACCATTTTTAAATTTTAATGCTTCATATTGACTAAGTTTAAGTGTTCTAATCATTTGTAGCCAAGAAATTTCACAGTCAACCATTTCTTTCCTTAAATTAAGGATTCTCACTAAATTATCTCTAATTTGTGTAACTTTCTTCTCCACTGCTTCCATATTCTGCTAACTCCTTTTCTATCTTTGCTATCATTGTTTTAAAACTTTCTTTATTTTGATAGCAATATTCAAGCATTCCTTTTAAATATTTTTCTCTTTCTTCCATTCATTCTCCTTTTATGCTATAATTAAGCATATTTATTTTTCTATTGGGACATCTAACTTTGGTCGGAGAGGTGTCCCTATTTTTTATAGTATTTATTGCCTGTTCTGTTATAATATTGCCTTACTGCTTCCACTGTCTTTAAACCTAAATATTTAACTGCTCTCTCTTCATCACCTCTTTTAATATATAATTCTAATGCCAAAGCACGCCTAATATCACTTATTTGATATTCAACACCTAAATATTTTTTTGTTGCTTTCTTATTCCATCTTCTTATACTATATTCACAAACATTAAAAATTTTTCCATCTATCAGCTCCTTATCACAATACTTTTGAATATCTCTTGAAAGTTCTTTGGATATCTTATGAATACCTATATATGATTTATCTCCATAAACTATATCCTCAACTTTTAAATTTACTATGTCTTTTATTTTAAAGCCTGTTTCCTTGATTATTTCATATATCAACCTTTCCTTCTCAGTAACTGAATTACTTAAAATATTGAATTGTTCCAATGTCATAAATGTTTTTTCCAAAAATTCACGCTTATAGTTTTTTATACTTACTGTTATATCTAGTCCCAACACTTCTTCAAAAAAGAACTCCAAAGCATTCAAATGAACTGCTCTACTATTCTTTTTTAAAAGTTTCATATTTTCATCTAAGTATCTAACCACATCCTCTTTTGTAATATTGATAATTTCTTTATCTGTTACTTCTAAAAAGTTACCTACTATTTGTGTATAGCTTTTCTTTGTTGCTTCACTGTATCCTCTATAATTCATTTCTGTTTTTAATGTCAATAAATCAAGAAAATACTTACTCATCTGTTCCAAACACCTCTTTTTTAAGTTCTTTTACTTCTTTAACTAATTTGTCATGAAGATCAATCAACAGTTTTACATCACCTTTGATAACTTCTATATCTGTTAAATATGTTTGAAATGCTTCAAATGAATCTAGTAAATCTCCTATTTCTCCATCTCTTGCCTTTATTAGCCTAACCATTTCATCAAGTTGAGCTTGTTGTGCTGGAAGTAAAGTAGGAGTTCTTAGAATTAACTCATTCTTTCTATATTTCTTCATTAATTCTCTTACAAATCTTCTAAACTTTTTAGCATTTTCAGTATTAGCTAACATAGTAACTTCATAAAGTCCATCTTCTGTAAAAAGTCTTTTTTCTCTTTTCTTAACCACTCCATTTTCAATACTGTCTACCTTTTTCAAATAAGAAAACTCTTTATTTTTAAGTTCTGGATTTCTTGTTATAATTTGTCTTATGCTACTTTCATCAGCATATCCAATAGCTTTTGCTAAAACATCCATCTCTATTTCTATTTCATTATTTTTTATTGTTACTCCTAGTTGCATACCATTGTAGGTTATTAAACTTTTGTTTTCTTCCATTGCTTCTCCTCACTATTTCTCAGCTTCTCTTTTATTTTTTAATACAGCAAATCCTCTTAATCTATCTGGTCTTTCTAATATAGAACCTTTCTTTTCTGTATCTTCAATTTCCATATAACAAGGATAATAATCTGCCTTTATTTTTAAACTATCCTCAGTTATATATAAAGTTTTATTCCTATTTTTTTCTTCTTTTGCAAATAGATAATCTATATTTGTTTTTACTTTTTCCCAATCTGCCTTACTTAGCTTTAATATTTCATTTACCAATGTTTTTGATATTTTCATTTTTTCCTCCATTCATTTAGTTTTTAGTTACTATTCAATTTTTAAAATATTCTATAAGCATTCCCCCTTTGTTGATTTTTTACCTCTTAAAAGCTATAATGTTGTTAATATAACTTTTAGGAGGTAGATATTTATGAAAAAAATTTATGCTTGTCTTTTAGGAAATTGGGTTAATCTTTCAGATGATCCTAACTGTGTAATGGGAAAAAATCACTCAAACCCAACAGTATGGTATGAAGAAAATGCTCCTATCTGGTCATCAAACTCTAAGGAAGAACATACTTATTACCAACTAGATTATGTTGAAATTCATTATTTAGGTAAGGATTATAGAATTAACCCAATTTTTATACAAATAGTAACTGAATAACATTTATAAGCCCTTGCTTTTAGTGAGGGTTTACTTATTCTATCTCAATAGGGCAAGGTCCACTTGTTATTTTTTCTCCTATCTTATTACTAGAAATGTAAAGCTCTTTACTTCTTTCCTTTTCTTCCATAGAAAACATATAATCTATATTAGTTTTTACCTTTAACCAATCAGCTTTACTTAATTTTGATATTTCATTTATTAATGTTTTTGATATTTTCATTTTTCCTCCATTCAATTAGTTTTTAATTATCATTCATGCCTTAAAATCTTCTATAAGCATTCCTCCTTTAATTTAGTATAGTGTTTCAATTGCCAATATTCTTAGCTTCTATCCCACTTTCATTAATTTTTATATATTTTTAATATATATTTTTTTCTTAATTTGGTTTAAAAAATTTACCACAGTCTATTTTTAAATCTGTGATAGCATTGTAAAATATATAATTGTATCTCCGTTTTATAAATGGTATAATATAAAACAAAAATATTATATTTATATTTTAAACAAACGATTAAATTTTATTTAAATTTTAATCAATTGTTTAACTTGACTTAATTATAATTTAAACATTTGTAAAAGTCAAGAAATTTTTTTATTTTTTTAAATAAGGAGGTACAAATGTTTGAAATAGGAGATAAAATCATATCTTTACGAAAGAATAATAATATAACTCAAGATGAATTAGCTGAAAAAATTGAAATTTCAAAACAAGCTCTTTTTAATTATGAAAACAATAAAAGACAGATACCAATTGATACTCTTTCGCGTATTGCAAAAGTTTTTAAAATTCATATTAGTGATTTTTTTGTAGAAAATAATGAAAATTCTAAGTCAATTGAAAATAATACCTTAAAAAAAATCCCAATTATTTCAAAAGTGAGTGCTGGATTAGGAACTTTTGGAATTGATGATATACTTGATTGGTTAAAGTTACCAGTAAATATTGCAAAAAAAGCGGACTTTGCTACTCTTATTGATGGAGATTCAATGGAACCCAAAATAGAAGATGGTTCTTTGGTTTTAGTTAGACAAAATTCAATTTTAGATAATGGCGATATTGGAATATTTTATTTGAATGAAGAAGTATTTTGTAAAAAATTTTCTCAAGATCCTTTTACTAATATAATAACCTTAAAATCATTAAATAAAGATTATAAGCCTATAACTATCAAAGAAAATGATGATTTTAGAGTTATTGGAAAAGTTGTAGGTGCTTTTGATTATAATATTTAAGTGTTCTATTTCAACTTGTGATAAATTGTCACAGGTTGATTTTTATTGTGAATATTAGATTTTTAACTTTTAAACTAATTTTAATTATTATTTATTATGTTCTATTTATGAAATTTTACTTTTTTTAATTACTTTTATTCTTTTGCACAGCATTATTTTTATTTATGAATTTTTTAGATTATGATTCTATGCAATTTTTAAATGGTGTGCAATCCATTCTCATTTTTTCACATTTTTTCTCATCATTCACACCGTCAAAAATACTCTCTAAATAAAAAAATAAGGGCTTTGTACCCCTATCGAACAAGTTTTGAACATTTCTTGAAAATTCTTATTTTTTCTCATAAATGGTGTGAAGTGATTCCATTTATTCTCATTTTTTCTCACTCACTTATTAAATTATATTATCAATTTTCACATCATAAATATTTATTTAACTATCCTATTTATCTATAATTAAACTTATTTTTTTAAATTCTCTTTATAATTATCATTTTAAATTACCCCCCACACTTCTTTTTTATTGTCAGATTTTTTATTAATTTTACTTTCTTTCTCTTGTTTTTCTACTTCTTCAGGATTATGAATTAACCCTGATTCAAAACTTAAATAAATAGAATAATTCTTTTGTTTATCTGTATAAATATATAAATCATCACCTTTTAGAGTCATCTTGCTATTTGAATCTTCCACAAGTTCTTTTAACTCATTAAAGCCTTGATTATAACATGTATATCCATTTGTATAAGTTTTATCACTTTGTAATTCCATACTTATTAAATTGAGTCCCATATTTTTAACAATTTCTTTTATAGCATCAGATATTTTTACATTTCCATCTATACTTACAGATACTAATTTACTGCTTTTTTTAGTCCTTTCAGAACATGTCAACTCTTGTATGAAAGAAGCATCTTCTCTCATAGTTTTCTTTTTTATTACTTCATACTTTGAGTAATAACCTATATCAGTGTCATAACCAAACCACAATTCTATCTCTGAGCCAACAATTATTTCTTGGCTTAAATTATATATTTTTATAGTAGCTGTCCCTACTTTCCCTTCTTCTCCACTCTTTGCTTCAACAGTAAATTTGAGCCCATTGTTATTATGATCATTTAGCTTAATACCATTTATAACTAAAAAACTATTTCTTGGAAAAAGAGGTCTATTTGCAATAAAGGTTTGCATAATTAATCCTCCACTATAAGTTCTACTTCATTTATATTATCAAAAGTAATCTTTTTAATTGTTCTATCAATTGTGTTTGGAATTATATATACTTCTGGAAAATTATGATTAAAATTAGCTTTTTCATCTACAACCTTGTTAAACCATAATGGAATCCCAAACATAATTGGTTCGTTAGCATATATTAATCCTCCATCTATATCATATAAATTTATATAAACTCTTCTGTCATAACTATTAAAAATAAATTCAAATTGGTATGTCTTATCTTTAATTGTTATATCTGTTGAATAAGGAATAGAATCTTTCAAAATTGTTATTTTCATTCTTTACCTCTTTTAGGAACTTGGTAATTTAATACTTTCACTCTGTAAATCTCCTTCCCAACTATTAGTTCCTTTATTTATTTTAGAAACATTTGGTTTAGAAATATTTCCTTTTTTAGCTTTGGTCTTTATTTTAGCTTTTTTAGAAACAACTGGCTTAGCTTCCTTACTTGGCGATGGTATCATTTGTATATTAGCAATTTGAACTTGTACAAAAGAGATTGTAAACTCAATATAATATAATGATTCAATGGTAACTTCTATTCCAGTTATTGCAAGATTTTTATAAAGCTTTATCATATATAGATCTACAAGTTCTCTCTTATCTCTCATTTGTAAAATTTTTTCAAAAATTTCTTTATGATTATCTCCAGCAAGTAGTACTTTAAAAGAAAGAGTTAAGGGGTTTTGTGAAATATTATCAGAAATTTGTGTTCCGTCATCTATTGGGATAACTGGGACATCATTCTGATAACTTTCATTAACATCTGATATTAATTCAAGATTTATATCCCCTAAGATTATAGGAGGAACTTTTTTTAATAAATTTCCTGTTTTTCTATTAATTGAATTAATAGTATTTAAAAAATTGTTTGCTTTTCCCATTAAATTTTTTATAGAAAACATTAAATATTCCCCCTAGCTATTTCTCCTTGTAACTCTATTTCTTCAAATTTTTCAACTATCATTTCCGCTATTCTGTTATAATCAACTTCATTTTTTAAAGCTTCTTTTATATGAAAATTAATAGTTAAATTAATAGCTTTCCCATTATTTTTATAGTTACTTGTTGATTTTGAATTTGTTATAACTAAATTATTATTTTCATTTCCTGTTTTATTTTCTATAACATTTTCATTATTATCTATTACAAAATTTGGATCAAATGTTGCTTCTATTTTTTCTTTGACACCTTTGAAAAAACTTTTTTCTATAGCTAGAATTTTCTTCTTTTGTAAGAACTCTTTCACCCTCATGAAGTTCTGCAATATACCCATCTCTTGGAACATAACTTAGCCCTGACCTATGACTTCCATCTATATTAGTTTTTTCTCCTTCTTTTTCTTCTTTAAAGAAAACTCTAATTCCTGGTAAAGATTTTATTTTACTTCCAAGATCTGAGAAAAAACCTTTAATCTTTTCCCATATTTGATTTACATAATCTAGGATAAAGTCAAATGCTGCTGAGGCAGTAGACTTTATTATGTCCCACACGCCTTTTAGCATTTCTACAAGTTTTAAAAATATATCTATTGTTTTATCTTTTAAACTTACAAAGAAATTGACGATGTCCAATATCTTTGAATATAGATAAATTCCTAATTCTGAAAACTTAGCTTTTATTAAATCCCAGTTTTCTATTATTAGTCTTCCGATTGTGATAATTAGCCCTATTGGACTAAGCCATGTAAATATCTTTTTACCAATATCCCATAATGCTTTACCAAATGCTTTTATTTTATCCCATAATGAAGCTAACTTAGCTTTTATTAAATCCCAATTTTTCACTAATAATTGCCCTAGTTTTATTATTAATCCAATTCCTGAGAAAAATAAGAATATTTTAACAAAACCTTTTATCTTATCCCAAAGTGAAATTAATTTTTCTTTTATTAAATCCCAGTTTCTATATAGTAAAACGCCAATAGCTATTACTGCTCCTATCCCTAACATAACGGGATTAAAAGAAAGAGCTGCTAATGCTGTTTGTAATGCTCCAATCAAAACAACTACTTTATTTATAATAAATAATCCAGCAAGTGCTGAAATCAATGGAATTAATAGTTCTTTCCAGTCTACTATAAATTTAATTATTTTTTCTCCCCAAGAAATTAATTCTTGAAAAACACTTGCTAAATTTTCTCCCCATTTTGTGAATGTTCCATCTTCTTGTAGTTTTACTAAAAGTTCAGAAAAAGGTATTATTACTTTATCTTTTAATATTTGGAAAGGTGAGTTCTCAACAATATCTCCAAATTCATTAACTCCTGCTAAAGTTGCAAGTCCAGACTTAAAAGCACCACTAATTGTAGATAGTCCTCCTTTGAAAGTTTTAGCTTGTTTTTCCATTGCTCCACCAAATCTTGAGTTCATCATTTCAAATAGGGTCTTATTAAATAATTCCATATCTTTTATTTGACCTTTATTGTTGAAAATCTCTATTCCTTGACTTTTTCCAAAATCAGCTATCATATTTTTTGTAATACCAAATTCTTTTAATCTTTCTAGTTCTCCTGTCCGAGCATCTGCAACAGCTTCTATAGCCTGGTCAAAACTTTTCCCCATACCACTTGCCATATCCCCTATCATCTCAAGATAAGTTCTATTTGTGCTTTTAAGTATTCTATCTCCTTCTATCCCATAAGACTGGAGCTTAGTCATACCTTCTACAACTTCTTGACTTTCAAAAGGAGTTTTATTTGCAAATCTATTTGCCTAGGCTAATTTTTTTCTTGCCTTATTAGGATCTTTTAATACAGTTTCCAATGTATTCCTAAACTGTTCCATACTACTTGCTCCATCTATTGAAGCTTTTATAGTAATTCCTGCTGCAATCATTCCTAATAATTTTTTAAAGACTCCCATTAAACCATTGGCTTTTTGTTTACTTCGTTCAAATTGTTGTACAGCATAATTTCCAAATCTTTTAAAGCCTCTTCGAACATTATTCAAACCATTATTGATTCTTGAAAAAGCTCCACTCATAGAAGAAGTTATTTTATTCTTTATTTGACTAAAGATAGAGCCTATTTTATTTCTAAAATTACTAAGTTTTGATTGAAATGTACTTAGTTTATTTTTTAATGTACTTAGTTGTACATCTATTTTTTTCATACTTTCTAAGCCATTCCCTATAACTTTAAAACTTAGTGCTAACTGCTCTAACATCTAACTTCTCCTCCTTATTTATTTTTTCTTTCAGCATAATTATTCCAAGCTATTTCTAAAAGCATCCTTTCCTCTATACATAATTCTTCTAAAGATTTTTTGAAATAATTAACTTTACTTTCAAAAGCTATATCAAATAATTTCTGTTTACTCTGCCTTTGTTTCTCTAAAGCTTTCAATGTATAGAAAGGGAGTTTGTTGAAAGTCTACAATTAATGTAGATATATTTGTCATTGCTTCCATATCTAAATTAAAATACTCTTTATCACGTGCTTCAATAGGAAATGCTATGAAATTTAATAGAATTTTTTCAGCTCTTTCTATATCACTTTTTAAATCTAGAAATTTTAGAAATGAATCTGTAGAAATTCTTTCAACTCTGAAAGGAATAGAAGTAGTTTCAAAATTTTTCCCTGTCATTACTATATCAAACTCAAGTGCTCCCAATCCTTCTGGTTTAAATACCACATTTGATACTTTTTTATCTTCCAAAGATTTTAAAAAATCTTTTTTCTTATCTGTATTTTGCATTAAATCATCACCTCTGTTACTCCTGTGCAAACTAATGTAAATTCTCTTTCATCTGATTCACCGTCACCAACAAGTTCACCTTTATTAACTGCCATTTCTTCTATTGAAACTCCTCTACTATATTTTTCAACAGAAGAATCTCTAAAATAACCTGTCCCTTTTATTACTGCATCTGAAGCAGTTAATAAAACTTTTTCATCCTCAGTTCCAACAGGAACTGTAACTGTTATATCTAAGTTTGGATTAGGTGAATATAGAATTCTTCTTTTCCCAGTAAGAGACTTTTCAGATTTTTTATATCTGTCTTCTGGTGCTGCAATTGTTATTTTTCTAATATCTTTTAATGTATATCCATTAAATATTAGTATTTTTTTACTTAAATCTACTAAATTAGCCATTATTTACCACCTATATCCTTAAATGTTTTTTGTAAAGTTAAGTCTACAAAATATCCCCATTCTGCCAATCTAAATAAAACTCTTGGTCTAACAAGTCTTTGCTCTCTTTCTGTATTTATTTGAGTTACTGGATAAACTATATATTCATATTTTTCATCTTTTATAGCTATTAGATCTTGCTTTCCCATCTCTTTCATAACTTTATGAAGAGTCTCTTCTATAAGTGCATAACCTCTATCATCTTGTTTAAAACCTTTTTTTATTAAAACTTTTTCAAGGTTTTCATTCATATTTACAATTATGCAATCTAGTGCACTTGTTTCATCAAGATAAGTTCCATCAAGTGCTTTTCCTCCATTTGCAACTATATAATTTTCAGAAGTTCTTTTTTCAGGAAAAGTTATATTATTTTTAGTTAGCTCCACTTTTTTAGAAAGTTCTGTATCAGCTGTAACACCAGCTAATTCAATTAATGAAACTCTATAACCTGCTCCTTTTGTTATTACAACTCCAGCGTAAGAAGCGGCTTTATACTCTCTATTTTCTTCAATATCCATTTTAGGAGACCAAAAAGCTATAATTCTATCACTTTTCATTGTATCTTCTATTGGATAAGCTTTTACCTCTGTTATGTAAATTCTTCTGTTTTCAGTTAAAAAAGGTCTAATCTTTTTAATAGTATCTGTACTATCAAAAGTTGTCAGAAAAGCATACCATTCTTTATCTAAATTCTCATTCAAAACTTCCTTTAACTTTTCACCAGCTTTTGCTTTTTCTGCAATTTCTACTCCAACTATTCCAAAAAAATCTGGTTTAAGAATATTCCCATCACCATCTTTCTGTCCTAAAAATGCTTCTACAAGTTTATAAACTTTTGAATTATTCCCAAAATCTGTAGCAACATCTTTAGAATTGTTATAATATTTAAAATCAGCATTTTTATCATCAGTTACTATTAACACTTTATTTAAAGATGCTACAGTTAATGCTACTTCTTTCTCCACAATAACTTTTACTGGCTCTCTATATATGTTACTCATTTACTTCTTCCTTTTTTGTTCATTAGCAATTAGTTCAATTTCATTTACAATCGTAACTTCCCTTTCTTTTGTTGTTTTTATATATTCAAATACTATGTCAAAACTGCTTCTATACTCATACTTAGAATTTATAATTTCATTTAGATTCTTTATTTCAGAATGTTTTACAATTCCAACTCCAATTCTGCTCCACTCATATCTTAATTTAAAAAGAATAGTCTCTCTTAAATTAGTAGCTTTTTCAATTGTCTCATCTTGACTATTACAATAAATATCAAATTGTACTCTTCCTAACATTCTATATTGTGTAGTTTCAAGATATATATTCTCTTTTTCTACATATTTACTTTCATGTTCTCCAAAAAAATCTTTACTATTTAAGCTAATAATAGAATATGTTGAGTAAGGCTTTTCAGGTGGTTTATGCTCTGAATAAGCTGGAATTATTTGAAAATCTCCTATTTTATTTAAGAGATCAATAATCCTATTAATCATCTTTTGTACTCCTTCTTAAAAGATATATTTTTATATCTGCCAAATACTCAAAATCAGTTGATTCAACTATTTTAAATTCTTCATTATTTATTAGAACTATATCTTCATTTTTTAATAGCTCCTTTGTAAATAACTCTCTATCTTCTAATGTAATAGAACCTTGTGGATAATATTTTAGAGAATCCGTAGATACTGGCATATACACACCTTTTATTGTTTTTTCTACTGTACTTTCTATATATTTTCCTTTTTCCCACTTTCCATTTTTTGAAATAACCTTTATATTTCTTTTATGTTTATTTAATAAAATAACATTATCCATCCCTATACATCCTTGAACTCGCTTAAATAGATATTTGAACCATTCTTATCAACTATTTGATACCTGATAGATTTTATTAGAAATCTGTTGTCAAGAAGTGGTTTTGTATTATTAACTTGACCATCTTTAGTTTTTATTCTTAAAGTACTCTTTGCATTTGCTACAGCCCATTGCCCTGCTGTTGCAATACTTAATATAACCTTTCCTCTTATATCTTCACCAATTCTCATAAGAGCTTCTTTTCCTTTTATGCTTCCTTTTGCAACATCAGCAACAGCATTTTTTATTAATTTACTTATAGCTTCTTTGTTATTATCCAAAGCGTTACGCATAAATGGTCTAGCAGGAATATATTTAGTTCCAAATTCATTCCATATAGCATATTGAAGAATTGTAGCTTTATTCTCTTTTCCTTTTTTATCTCTATCAATAGCTAGAATTCCAATTTCAACTCTGTGATTAGCTAAGTAGTCAATTTCTTTACAAATATCTAAAATTGTCATATTTCTACAACCCCAAATAAATCTCTTACTCCTCTTACAAAATTGTCTGACTGTTCTATTTTATTGAGAAAAGTATAGTTTATTCCTCTTATAGCATAAGATTTTAACCCATCTTCATTTGTTATATTCTCTTTAATTATTGAGCAAATAAAAAGAAGAATATCAGAAGGGATTTCATCATACCCAGCAATATATTGAATTTCAACATAAGAATTTTTAGAAATTATTTCATCAAAAATTACTTTTCTGTTAATATAACTAAATGGAAGTATTTTACAGCCCCTATTAACGTTCAAAACCTGTTCAATTTTCTTTTCAGGAAGAAATACATAATTTGTATTAAGTCCACTAATCAAATTTGTTATTTTAGCTTTTAATAGCTTATAACCTATAATCCTTTCAATTTTAAGAATTACACTATTTATATAAAATTTTAAAAGCTCTTCATCTTCTATTCCTGTAAGACTTTTAGCTATATTTAAATCATATCCTAATTCTTTATCCATCACTTACTCCTATTTTCAGCTCCTGATATAGAAATACCAGGAGCTTTTTTACTAGGCTTTTTTTACTACTTTTACAAAATATTCAGGAAGTTGTACTCCAACACCTACACCTTTTTCCATATAATATTTAGTTAACCCTTTTGATGTTATTTGATCTTCTAGTTTCATAGTCATCTTTGGATTTTCTATTCCTAAAAGTCCTTCTTTAACATTTCCAAAAACCATAACTGGATCTGTTACTGCAACTGCTTCTTTTAATGTTTTTAATCCAGAACCTTCAGATTCTACTAATTCAACAGGTCTTGACATTAATGTTCTTGTATTTCCTGTGTTTAAATCTGTTATGTAAAAATCTTTGTTAGTATTTTTTAATTTACTAATTTGTTGCCATGTTTCTCTTCTTATATACCAGTTTGATTCTTTAGCAACATCAGTAGGAATTGAATAATAGATATCTATTATACTTTCTATAAATTTTGCATCATCAGATGTGTCAATTTCTTGTTGATTTGTTACAGCAGTATCTTTTAAAATTCCTAATGGCATATTTGTACCACTTCCATTGAAAACAGAATCTGCTAATTTCAAGCCAAGAGCATATTCTACTCTCTTTAATAGGAATGTTGCATAACCAACATAATTTGTTGCTAAAAGCTTATTTGTAACAACAGGTAAAGCATATAATTGGAATATATTTACAGTTATATTTTCAACTTTTGTTACAGCAGTATCTTTTCTTTCTTCAACTTCCCCTACCCATCCAACTTCAGGTAAACCAGCCATTTCTCTTGGAATTGTTATTCCAGCATCATCAGTAGTAATAAATGTTATATCTTTTAGAACTGGATTAGAATCTTGTATTCTCTCTAAAATCTTTTTTACTATTGTTGTTGTTACTATTGCTTTTCCTGTAGTAGAACCTGTTTTACCATCTCCAACTGTCATATCTTTAAATTCTAATTTACTGTCTTCATTAAAGACAATTTCACTTTTTTGACCATTATCTTTAACATTTAGCAACATTGCTTTAAATTGCACTGCATCATCTACTTCTTCTTCAGTTGCTTTAAAATCTGCTTTTAATCCTTTTAATACATCATTTAATTCATTAATTTGTTTAGAAAAATTTTCTTTTAAATCTTTTTCTAAACTATCTTTTAACCCATTAAATTCTTCTGTAAGTTTTGAGAATTTATCAGGCAATTTTGCTATTTCCTCATCTGTTCCTGCCTTTAATAAATCTGCTTTAAATGTTTCTAAAAGTCCTGTAAATATTGCAATTAATTCCTCTTTTCCCATTCTATTTCCTCCTATATTTTCTTCTCCAAAAACTCTTGTTACTCTGCTTCCTGGAACTGCTGCTTTAGGTGTTAAACTTCCTTCATAAGCATCAAATTCTAAAATATCAATATAATATTTCCCATCTTCAACATAATCTTTATACTTTGTCATAACTCCACCAACAGACATCTCAAATTCTGCACCTAAGTCCTTCATTAATGAATAAACTTTCATTGCTTCAGGATTTATATATGCTCCACTTTCATCTTTCTGCAAGTGAAATGTTCCTTCTACTTCAAACCCTTCCTTAGTTTCTTTTCCGATTAAAGTTCCAATTGGAATTAGAGAACCCTCATGGTTATATTGTAAAAATAATTTTTTACCATCATTTTTTTTCATACTTCCAGTTTTAAATCTGTAAATACCTTTTGCTGTGTTATCTCCTTGCATATTAACTAGAAGTCCTTTAAATTTACCTTTAGAATTTTCATCTTCTTTAAATTCTGCAAGATTACACTTAAAGTTTAAAACTTCATCAGAAAATTTCATTTTATTTTTTTTCTTTGGCATTTTATCTCCTTTTATCTAAAAATTATTAAACAAGAACAACGAACAACTTCTGATGCTGGAAGTCCATCTTCATGTGGATAGAGTGCTTCTACTCCATTTTCTAACTTCCATTTATAATTAATATCAACCCATTTTCCACTAATAGCTTTATGATGAACTCTATACATCTTTTTTCCGCCAACATGAATCCAGCATTTTTCCTTCATTATTCCTTTTGCTGTTTCAAAACTTGTTGCATTTATAGATTTACTTGTTTCTGTCCGAGCAATTGTACTTGCTCTCTGTGCAGTCATTCCATTAACTTCCTTTACTATTTTTTCAACCATTTCATTATGACTTATTCCTTCCTCTTGACCAGTTGTAATAATTTTATTTAATTTTATTTGAGTCGTTTTACTAATTCTAGTTGCTTGCTTTGCAGCATTTTTTTTATTCCATTTTTTTAAGAAATAATCTTTTATTCCTTTCATTGTGTTACTTTTAATTTTCTTATTGTATATGTTTTGAAAGCTTTTTAAAGTGCTCTCGAATGTAAAAGTATATAGTGTTTCTAAACCACTCTTTATTTTTCTTCTTAACCATTCATAATCTATGTCAATAATAATTTTTAAGTCATTTTTACTAGCATTATCAACTGCAATTTTTTCTTTAAACTCATTAAAAATTTTATCTATTATTTTTTTATTTCTTGCAGTTAATCGTTTTTCCAATAGTTTTAAAGTTCTTATTTTCTTAACTTCCTTTTTCAAATATCATCAACTTCCTCTCCTTCAGTTGTTGTTGGAGTTATTGTTTCATCAAGTGTTGCTACTCCACTATTTACTAAAAGAACATCACCACCTTCAACATCTCCTAAACTTAAATCAGTTAATAAAGATATTATTTTTCTATATTCATTTATAGTCAATCTATCTTTCAAAGGTTCAAGTTTTGTTATGACATCTCCAATGTCTTCTTTAAGTTCATCTGCTCCACTTAAATCATAATCAATGAACTCGCCATTTTTTAAATAGTCAGAAAATAAATAATTTAACCAACTTTTCAATTTGTTGAAAAATGGAATAACTGCTTCACGATAGAGTTCTTTTTTAGCTTGTTTTCTATTCTGATATGTACTTTCTCCACCTCCAACAAGTTCGGCAGGAACTCCACTTGCCAATGCTGCTCTTTCATGTGCTTTTTGCTCAGCAGTAGACCAATCACTGTCAATTGGTGCTCTTGAAGTGTCTTGGTATTTTAATCCAGAACCAAGTACAATAGGCTTTCCCGCATTGTCAGAACCACCATAATGTGCTGAATATCTTGCTTTTATTTCTTCTCTATCTTCTTTATCTACAACTCCCTCAGTCTGTAAAATTCCTCCTGGTTTTCCAAGGTTCTTAGCAAGACTCCAGTTCCATTTCCAAGCTTGTTCACTATATGCTCCATACATAGCCATAGAATTATGCTTTGTATATCCACTTCCTATACCACTAGAATTTACTCCATTTATTATATTCAAGTAGTTTGGACTTCTTATCCACATATAGTTTTTTAACTCATCTCCTACAATTGACCTATATGGATTATTTATTCTTATTTCCCTTATTCGTCTATCTTCAAAATAGACAGTAAAATTTGAAGGGGAATGAACATATAAGTCAGGTCTTAAAGAAGGGATTCCTTTTATAACTTCTAAAAGAACTCCATTATCACTGCCTTCTAACCATACAAGGAGATAATCAAGAAAATCTTGAAAGGAAGTATTAGGATTTATCATATTGAACAAATCATTTAGCACATGTTCTTTAACTAAATCCTTTCCTTTTCCATCTTTTGTCTTTTTATAAACTGCCATAGTTATATTTTGACAAGCCTGTATTTTTTGGACATTGGAAGCATAAAAGCTGCTTTATATTCTATATTTGCTGTATAATCAGATGGATTAAAATTTACATTATCATCTGTCATAACTGAACAGTCCTTAAAGAACCATTTCTTTATCCATTCTCTAACACTCATAAACATACTTTCCTTTTTTCATGTCATTTGAAAAAGCATACCTTGTTGCATCTATACTGTGATTATTCTTATCTTCCAAACGAGGTAAAGCATTTCCATCTCTATCAGTTGCATAATCTATCATTTCAAACTCACGAGAAATATTTGGTGTTCTTTTAGGATCAATTACTATTGCTTCCAAATCTGCAAGCCATTTTTCTCCATACTCAACACTTCCAGCTCCTTTTTTAGCTCCTGAAGCACTGATGTCATATTCTCTAAGTTCATCTATACTTTTAGGTTCAGCACTATCACACATAACTAATTCATCATAATTCTTTGATATGATAAAAGTTGCTAGTTCTCTATTTTTTATTCCTACTCCAAAAAATTCATCAATAGCATAGATTATTCTCTTTTTCTTATCATATCCCCAACGAACAAATGCCATTGGATCAACTCCATACCCCCAGTCAACTCCATTTCTAAATCTATCAAGTCCTTTTATTTCTTCATTGCTAATAGTTCTAATTTCCAAATTATCAAAAGGAACTATTCCATTTCCAATAGGTTCTCCTAAGTATGTATGCTTGTATTTCATAGGGTTATTTAACTTTACTGCTTCAGCTCTTTTTACAAAATCATCTGAAATAAATGGATTGTCTAGATAAGTTGAGTGATGTACAAATATTTCATCATCTTCTTTAAAAGTATATTCGTATTTCTTATTTACCCAATTATGCTTCATTTTTGGTGGGTTATATGAGAAAAAACCTTTATACCTTAAATTATCTTTTAACTTTCCTCTATATATTGAATCAAGTACCGTTTCTACTTCATCTTCATTTTTAAATTCGGCTAATTCCTCAAACCAATATTCTGTAATTGAAAAACTTGAATCAACTATTGATTTACTTTTTTGTGGATCATCAACTCCCATAAATATAAATTTATTTCCTCTCTCTGTGTATCTGATTTCTAAAGGACTTAACTTATATTCAAAATAGTCTTCAACTCCTAATTGCTTAATTGCCCATTTTATTTGCTCATAAACAGACTTCTTTAAAGTTTCACCAACTTTTCTAATACAAACTATATTTATAGGATTTCTAATTAAATCAAGTGTCAACATTAAAGCTATATTACTTGATTTAGCGGATCCTCTTCCGCCTTTACAAACTATTTTTGTGTACTTATTACTTTTCCAAGCTTTATAAACTTCATGAAATTTTGGTGTTAATACTTCTGATACTTGTTTAATTTCCCTTTTTTTCTTAGAGATTATCAATTATCAACACCCCTCTTTCTTCTTCAATTTCCTTCTTAGCTTGTTCTTTTTTCTTTTCATTTCTTGCTGTTACTTTTTCTACAACACTTGCAACTTTAACCAAAGCATCAGCAGTTTTTGGATCTTTGAATTCTTGAGGATTTTTAGAGATTTCTATTAGTATTTTTTTATGTGTTTCATCTAGTAAATCAACCACATCATCTAAAGTCATTCCTGCTAATTTCCTAGCCTCTTCAAATTCTTCCTTGTTATCTTTAATCCAACGATAGATAGTGCCTAATGATTTTTTTAGAGCACTAGCTATTTCTTTTGCTGTTTTCCCTTGTGCATATAGCTTTTTAGCTTTTAATAACTCTAAATCCATAAAGCACCTCCATTATTTTTGTTTCTATATTGTTATAACTTTTTTCTTTTATAAATGTTTGGAAAAATTGGAAAAATAAAAAAAGCAAGTATAAAACTTGCTTTTTTTACTTTTATTTAAAATCATAACAATATTTATAAGTTTTTAAATTATCTTTTTGATTATTATTAAAATTCTTAAAAAAATATTTTTGAATAAAATTTTGTATGGTGAATGAGTCTATTTTTAAACTTGGATACTTTATCATAATATATTCAATGATTCCTTTAAAAAATTCATTATAATCTTCTGAACTTTCTAATAATTTTTTAATTAAAAAACTATTATCCAATTCTTTTTCAAAATTCTCATAAGAAATCAAATTAAACCAAGGAAAAATATCTTGTGAAACTCCTTCTTTTCTATTAAGTAGCTTATCCTCTAATTCACCTAAACGTTCTAATATCAATTTCCCTGTACTTATATCTATTTTTTCTTCTTTTAATATATAGTCTTTAAATAAACTTCCATAGGTTTCTATATAACTATTTCCTTCTTTTTTTAAAAGTTCTTTGATTTGCATTTTTAAATTTTCTGAAAATTCTTCCATCTTAACTATATTCAAGTCTTCTGGGTAAATAAGATGAGGAATACTATTTATGTCAAAAGGAACTTTATTATTTTTATCGAAAATAACAATAACTCTCTTATTAAATGCAATTCTTAGTCCTAATTCAAACATTACATTAGGATTACTCCCACTTATATCACAAATTACGATATCATCATTAAATATGGAATTTAAAATTTCTGCTTGTATTATCTCAGAAGTTTTACTATCACTTACTAATTCCACGATATAATCTTTTTCTAAAAATTTTTTAAGTGTTTTTTTAATGTCTTCCCAATGTTCAGCTGTATATTTATTATTTATATTTTCCATACTTGATATTGGCATTATTAAACCACATTTTTTCTTATCTTTCTCTTTTTTACTTTCTTCAGTCATATTTCCTCCAAATTAAAATAATGTATAATTCAATTCTTTTTTTAATTGGCGAGAGCTTTTAAAGGTGCTTTCTTTTTCTAATAGTTCAAGGCTTTCTAAATCAATTTTCCAAGTTCCTTTTACATTATTTTTTATATATTGCCCTCCTAAAAGACCTCTTTTACAGTAATTATATACAGTTTCTGTACTGACACCTAATCTTTTTGCTACTTGAGCAACACTCAAATATTTTTTAGAGATCCTTAGCTCCCTCCTTTTCTATGAAATATTAGAACTTTATTTTTATAAATTCAACAATTCTTTTTTCTTTTTTTCAAACTCTTCTTGTGTAATGATTCCATTATCTAAAAGTTCTTTATATCTTTTTACTTCTGTTATTGGATCGTTTATATTTTGTACATTAGAGTTATTACCTTGATTTTTTTCATTTTCAGCAACAATTGAAGCTAGAATAGCAACTATATCTTCAGCTTGTTGTTTTGCTGCTCTATATACAAAACCATCTTTTTTGAATTCAGTTGTTAATAACTCAATATATTCAGCTGGGACTATCTTATTATCTAAGACAATTTTTACTTTCAAGCTTTTAACAACTTCTTTAGCTTTTTTCCCACCAGTAAGTCCTCCAACTACTGCTCCTATTCCACCAAAAAGTGCTCCCCCAACTATTGCACTTCCAAGTCCATCTTTTGTTATAGTATTTCCATCTTCAAGAATTTCATATTCCAACAACTCAGAATAATCGTATATTCTGGCTTTTCTTAATAATGTCTTAGGAAATAATATTTTCTTTGCATTATCATCAAATTTTATTAATTTTCCTACTCCCCTTGTTCCCATAAAATTAGCAATATCTAAATTTACTTTTTTTTCTTTTTCAATTTCTTCAAGGATTTCATCTTTTGTTGTTTCTTGTAATTTTTTAAAAGTATTTCTATTGTTTCCACATAAATCCAAGCATTTACTACATATAAAACCATCACTTAGTTTTTTACTTGTTTTTTCTTTTCCACAAATTGAGCAAATTCCTTTTTCATCAAATATTCCAAACATAAACAATCCCCCTTAATAAAATGATTAAATATATTAAAATATATCATATTATTTTTTAATTTTCAATAAAAAAAGCTTGACTTTTTATATACTATGGTGTATAATAAATACATAAGGAGATGAGAAAGTGAGTAGGAAAAAGAAAAAAAAGAACAACCGAAGAAATCTTAATTACACTATCAATAATACTCGCCATATTAGAAATAGTTAAAGTAATTATAGAACTCTTCCAGTTATTCTTCTAAAACATCAAAGGGAAAGGGGAAGAAATTCCCCAAGTACCTTATCTCTTACTCAATTATACTATGTCTAAAGAAAAAATTCAAATATTAATTTTAGTTTTAGGAATCATTGCAGTTACAGTATCTATTATTTTAAAATTTGTGTAAAAGGAGGACTTTATGGCTGTATCAGAATCTCAAAAAAAAGCAAATAAATCGTATAGAGAGAAAAATCCAAAAAAAAATCAATATTTATCATATCGTTCAACAGCCCGTAGTTTTATTAATAATCATGCTACTTTAGATGACTTAGAAGAATTAAAAAATTTAATTTTAAAAAAAGAAATTCAATTAAAAAGAGAGGATTAGACCTCTCTTTTATCTTATATTCTCTCTAATTTTTTCAAATGCTCTATGTTTCATACTATGAACCCATTGCCTTGACATTCCAAATTTCTTAGCTATCTCCTCTCCTGAATAACCTTTAAAAAATAAGAGATCCAATATTTGCCTTTCTTTCTTTGTGCAACAATTTAGTAAATTTTCTACAAGTACTTTATTTTCTAAATTATCTATTTTTATATTTTCATCTCCAATTTCAAGATCTTCAATTCCTGAAAAATAAACTCTTTCTTGTTCACCCTTTTTAATGCTCTCTATGACATACTGAGGTACTCTATACCTTTCTTTATCTATATATTTCCTTATTTTAGCTTCTACATAAAAATACAGATGTGTCATAAATTTAGTATTGTAATTTTCATCATAAGTTTTAATTGCTTGATAGATTCCAAGTATTCCTTCTTGAAATCCATCATCCGTGTTCCCCCACTTATGATTAATCTTTCTAACAGTATTCAAATACCTTTCAATTAATGTTTCAATAGCTTCATTATTCCCTTTTTTTGCTTCTCTTATAAGTTTTAAAACTTCTTTACTTTCCATTTTTATTCCTTATAAAGCTAGTTTACTTCTCACTATCTTTTCTTCAGCTACTTTTATAATATTTCTTAGTTCTACCTGCTCTCCTGCTATTTCATTTTGTCTTGCTTCAACTCTTGCTTGTTTTTCTTTTAAAGTTTTTAATTTAGAATTTAATAATTCAGTTTCAGCTTTAAGTAACTCAAATTCTCTATTTAAGTCATCTCTTTCTTTAAAATACTTATCTTCAAAATTATCTTCATCAATTCTAGCTTTTTTTAAATTATCCAATAATACATTTAAAATAGCTCTATTTCCTTCATCATTGAGATCATAATTTATTTGATAACAAGTTACCATGTTATCTCCAACTATTACATAAGTCATCATTTTATCTTTATTGATGTAAAACTCTGCTTTTTTATGAGCATCATAAGCTGCTGTACAGATATACTCAGTTCCTTGAAATTCATCTTTTAAATCTGTTTCTAATCTTTCTATTTTATCTTCATTTGTTTTTTTCCAAATATCAAATGTTCGGTCATTGATAATTTGATATTTATAAACTCTTGAAGCATATCTCATAAGTGCATGTCTTGTTATATTTATTTCTTTCATTCCTTCATTCCCATTCCTTTCCAAGTTTAATAGAGCCGTCTATTTGAAAATCAGTATTACTTTCTTTTGCTATTAATCTTTTAACCCATTCTAATGCTTCTATTTTGCATTTAATTTTTTCGTATTCTTCTATTCCATTATCAAAAGTAATACCATAGTCTAATTCAAATTGTTTAGCATCAATTTTATCCAATAATTTTTCTTCATCTATCATCAATTCAGCTCCTTACTCTTCCTCCCAATCAGCTATCTCTTCCACATCAGAATACGAATAATTATGACAATGAGAACATTCATAATAATCTGTATCGTGTATACTTAAATCATCTCCAGAAGTATCTTTATTTTTATCTAACTTGAATAACATACCCCTTCTTAGTCCTACTTCTTCTCCACATTTCTTACACTTCCACATTTTCACCCTCCAAATTAAGTTTTTTCAGTTTTCTTTTCTCTTGCCACTCAAGTATCTCTTCAAGAATATAAATTAACTTACTGCACTCTTGAATATTCATGTTATTCTCTGTTTTCCCTTTCCCTAAGTACTCTTCAATGAATTCTTTTTTATCTTTTTCCTTGTAAACTTTCCTATATAGTGAATTTAACTTGTTTTTTTGCTTTTCTGTTGCATAATTATCTATTAATCTTTCTAAAATTTTTATAAGAATCTCAGCTTGTTTAGAGCTGAGATCCTTAGATGTATTCTTATTAAATTTACTATTTAAAAGAGTTCTATAAGTTTCATCTTTTAGATTTAATTTATTTTTTAGAATATGTATATATTTAATTTGTCCGTTCTTTATCTTCTCCATTTTTCTCCTCAATTACACTTGTAATAGATAAAGGTACACTAATCATTCTTCCTGTTTTATCCTTATAATAAGCTTCAACATAAGTACTTGATTTACTTGGTTTATATGCTTCTTTTATTATTTTTACTCCTTCTAGTAATGTTTCATTACCATTTTCATTTGCAATAGCTTCCAACTCCAACACTCTTGAAGCCTTTAAATTTCCATTTTTATCCTTTTTTAATAGCAAATCTATTAATTTTTCCAACTCTGGTTGCTCATTAGTTGTTAATTTTGAAATATAATCTTTTACTTTAGCTATTCCACTGTGTACAGTATCATCAAAAGAATCTATTATTCTGTGTCCAATTATTATGGATAAATTACCATCACTTTTTGTAAAAGTATGGCTTCTTTGTGTCTCTTTTATTCCATACAACTCCTCTTTTAATTCTAAGATTGCTTCAAAACTTTTAAAAATTTCTAATTTAGTATTTTTTAATGTTTCAGCAAGTTTCTCAACTTTTGTAAAGTTTTCTTTTACTGTTTCATCTACAATCTCTTTATATTCTTTTATTTTTTCCTTTCTTTTTATTTCTTTTTGCTTTTCTTCCTCTAAAATTTCCTTTCTAATTTTTTCTTTTTCTTCTGCTGTTAAACTATTAAAATCCATAACTGCCTCCTATCCAAAGTATTCTTTTAAACTTTCTTGAAATAACCTCTTTTTTTCTTTATAAAACTCTAATGTAAATTTACCAGCTTTTGTATCATCGTTTTGATATACTTCTATCCATTCATCACACCATTTTATGTTATGTTCAATTTCTTCTTTTAATTGATTGTAATTATAATAAACTCCTATTTCTTCATCTGTTCCAACTGGTTCAGAACCGACAGAATAATATGTTAAAGTTTTTTCTTCAACACAATTTTGGCAATAGAACCTCTTAGAAAATGTTTCATAAAATTTTTCTCCATCTTTTATCTCGGCTCCGCAATGTTCACAATAAATTTTTATACTCATATTGTTTCAGTTCCTCCAATCTTACAAACTCTTCATAACCTGTCAGTATATCTTCTAATACTGCATAAACTCCGTTATTATACTTATATAGATAAACTATTCCATCAATTATATATATATAAATCTTTAAATTCCATATTTAATCCTTTAATCTTTTAAAGTCAATAATTTCAAATTCTACATCTGTTGTTTTAAATTGATTTTTTAAGTTTTTAATCTGTTTTTCTTTAAAAACTTTTAATTGACTGCTATTCATCTCTGAATCAAAATCAAATGCCCAACCTCCAACAGATCCAACTCCATTTACAGAATAGAAGCAACTAACCCAGTATCTATATTTTTTATTTCTATTAAAAAATAATTTTTTATGTCTACAGTCATAACCTATATTGAATCCTGCCACAAGCAAAGATATTGATAACCATATTAAAGTCCATGTACTCATTAAAAACCTCCTTCGAAAGCTATTTGAATACTTTCAAAATAACACTATTTCAATTAACACTACCTTAAGTTAAATTTTTTTATTAATTTTATTCATAATTTTTTTTGACTCTTTCATAAGTTCAAAATATCTTTCTTTTGCTTTATAATTTCCATTATTAAAAGCTTTTATATAATCTTTTCTCTTAACTAATAGCTTAGCCAATTGGTTAAGCTCCTCATCAACTATTACTGCTTTTTCTCCATATTCTTTTATAAGTTCTTGTTTTGCTACTTCTGTTAATGTAAAATCTTTCATTATTATCCCTCCCTAACTAATAACTAGCATTGTAATCGCTGCTTTTATAGAATCTTCTGTGATTTTTAAACTCATGTTTTGATTTGCAATATCACTTGCCAAACTCAACAAGTTAGATAGTTGTCTTGCTGAACCTTTTACAGTCATATTTATTAAACTAAATAACTTTGTTAATTCAGCTTCTGTATATAAATCAACTTCATTTTTTAAGAAATTTCTAACTATTTTAGCTATATCATCAATTTTTAAATCTCTTAAACTCATATTTACAACTGCCCTAGAATATAGATATTCATATTCTTTTCTTTGTGAATATATTTTAGATTTTAATGCTTCTGTACCAGCTATTATTATTCCAGCTCCTGTCTGATCTCCAATGCTTCTCACTATATCTATTATCGCTGGTTTCAAATGTTCACCTTCATCAATGATTATTATTGTTTCAGTAAATCTAATAGCATCCTTGATTCTTTCTTTCACTGTATCAGCTGAACCTGAATAATCTATCTTTAATTCTCTTGCTATTTTCTTGATTAAGCCAACTGCTGATATCCCATTTTCAGCTGTTATAAACACTCCTCTCCCTTTATATTGTTTTGTCCATTCCATTAGTGCATGAGTTTTTCCTATCCCTGCTCTTCCAAAAATATAAGCAATTTTTGCTGATTCCACTATTTGTTCAACTGCATTTGAAGCCACATACTTTTTTATAATATTAGCCGCATAAAATATTTTATTTTTTACTTCTGTATCAGCTGTAAAATCTATTCTTCTCATTTTTTGTTGATGTCTTTTTAAGAAATCTACTATTTTTTCTCTTATTGCTTCAACATCTCCAACATAAGTTCCTTTCTTATATTCTGATAGTGTACTACTTCCAATTCCTACATTTTTTGCTATCTTACTGAAACTTATTTTTCTTTCTTCAGCAAATCTCTCTAATTCACTTATTATTTCTCTATCTCTATTCTCCATGTTATTGCTCCTTTCATTCTATTTCTACATATAAATCTTTATCAATATAAACCTTCTTTTTAGTTTCTTTGCTTGTCTTATCTTCAATAGCTTCTGCTTCTATAATATTTTCCCTCTCTTTCAATTCAATTACTCCGCTATCATCTCTTATTTTTTCTCTGATACCTAAAATTTGTGAACTTAAACTATTAATCTTTTTAAGTCTATTTTTATGTCTTTTTATAGCAGTAATGTCATTAAATCCAGCCTCTTGAAGTTTATTAGCTTTGCATAAAAATTCACCTGTTTCTAAATATACATAAAGACTTTGTAAATCATGAGGATCATATTTGATTTTAACTTTTTCAGTTTGATGAAAATACAATTGTTCATGCTCATAAGTGTAGCCCATAAACATAATTCCATTCTGTTGTACTGTACGAATATCCTCGTACAAAAATAATAGTCTTAATTTTTCTTCGGACACCATTTTTCTACTTTCAACTGGATATTCTTCATTAAAAACTTCTAAAGGAGTACGATTTTCCATTCCTCTCCCTCTATGTGCCTTTAATCCTCCAGCTCTTCTTATTGCATAAAATAAGTGATTTTTTTCTTTTATATAACTTTCAATTTCAGCTTTAACTTCTTGTTGCTCTGGAATTAACCCAACAGCTAATTTTTTTCCAGCGAAACTTTTCATATGTTCAGGTCTTGCTACTGCATTTTCTCCTACATAGCTATAAAATCTTTTTGAAAGATTTTCTCTAAAGTCTCTAAAATATCTTTCAATCTCTTTAGCCTGAGCATTGTACGGTAAAGCATGTGTTACATGTATTCCAAGTCCTGCATATATTCCTTCTAGTTCTTTTTCATCATCTCCTTTTAAAACTTTACTTTTATATGCTTTTCCATTATCAGAATAAATTGCACCAGGAACACCATAATTCTCTATACTTCTTTTTAATGCAATTGCTATGCTTTCAGTTGTTTCTGTATAAGATATATTCCACCCTACAATCATTTTACTTTTTAAGTCTTGCCAAACTACTAAAACTGGTCTTGCTGTTTCTCTCTCTCCATTACTTTTCTTTCTTCCTGTATAGCAAATGACATCTAAATCATGCCCATCACTCAACCATACATCTCCAGCTTTTACATCATGTAAGTCTCTAACTATATGTGGAGTATGTTTATCTTTAAACTCTTTAGCACCCATTCTCGCCTTATTTTTTTCTATAATGTTTATATCATTATTTAAGAAGTTTCTAAGAGTTCCATAACTTATAACAATTTTTCCATAAAACTCAGTAATTTTTTGCCATACTACTGTTATTTGTGGCTTATTTTTATTAAAATATAACTGTTTTGCTAGTTCTAAGACTTCTGGATCTACTCTTCTAATTCCTTTATTATCTCCATGTGATGAAGCTAATGCTAAAGGATTATCTTTATTTTCTTTAAATACTTTAAACCATCTTCTTAAAGTAGGAACTGTTATTCTTTTCAGTATCTTCATTTGTGTTGGATACTTTTCAGCTACTGTTTTTACAAAGTTTTCTATTATATCTCCTTTCTTTTCAAAACCTTGTTCATATTCTTCTTGCAAACCTAAACATATAATATATCTTGAATTAGCAACTCTTTGATTCCAAAGAGGTAACTCATCTATATTTTTAGCTTCCTTTTTTGCTCTTGTTCTTGTTGCAATTTTTTTTTCTTTTAATACTAATCCTAGATCCTTATCTACTTCATCCTTTAAGTAGAAGTTTTTATAAGTTTTTCCAACTTTTATTTTTTGTATTTTCCAACCTTTTTCTTGAGCATATCTTAAAGCTACTGTCCTACTTCTATCTAAGAGTCTTTCTATGTCTTTTATTGTGTACAATTTATCCATAAAAAGCCTCCTTAAAATATTTTTACTCCCATTTCTTTTTCAATTTTGTTTTCTATTTCATAATCCCGATTTACTGGTATTTCTCTTAAAATTCTGTGTATTTTATCTATATCAACTCCTAATTTCTTAGCAAATCCTGTTGCAGTTATACCTTTTTCTAGTAAAAATTTACTAAAAAGTTTATATTTACTATCTCTTTCAATTATATTTTTAGGAGTATTTTCCAATATTTTTAAAGCCCTTTTTTCTGCTTCAGGAAGTTCTCCATTTTTAAATTTTATAGCTTCATATTGTGTAAGTTCTAACATTCTAATCATTTGTAGCCAAGAAACTTCACAATCTATCATTTTCTTTTTTAGATCCATTATTCTTAAAAGATTTTTTCTAATCTCTACAACCTTCTTTTCTACACTCTCCATAAATTTTTAACTCCTTTTCTATCTTTGCTATCATTGTTTTATATGTTTCTTTGTTTTTATAACAATGATCTAACATTCCTCTTAAAAATTTTTCTCTTTCCATTAGCTCTCCTTTTATGCTATACTTATATATATTATTTTTTTGTAGGACTTCTAACTTTGGTCGGCTGGGAGTCCTATTTATTTCTATAATCAACACCTGCTCTTTTATAAAATTGTCTTATACTTATTTTTTTCTTAACTCCTAGATATTTTGTAGCTCCTTCCTCATCTCCTTTTTTTAAAAATACTTCTAATGCAATTCCATGTCTAATATCTTCTATTTTGTATCTTTGCCCTAAATATTTTTCAGTTGCTTCATTATTCCAATTAATTAAAGTATAGATGGTAACATTAAATATTCTTTCATTTATCGCTTCTCTATCACAATGTCTTTGAATTTCTCTTAATAACTCTCTGCTCACCTTCTTTTCCATTAATGTGTTATTTTCAAAATTAATATCATTAAGTCTTAGATTTACTAATTGTCCTAGATTTAAACCTGCTTCTCTTATTATTAAATACATCAACCTCACTTTTCCAGCTACTGAAGCTTCTAATATATTAAAGTCATTTAAACTTATAAAAATTTTTGGTAAAAATTCTCTTTTATAATTTTTAATACTTGCTGTAATGTCTAAACCTAAAACTTCTTCAAAAAAGAATTCTAAAGCATTTAAATAGACACCTCTTGTATTTTTACTAACGGTTTTTAAATTAATATCTAAGTATCTAACCACATCCTCTCTTTTTATATCAATAGCTTCTTTATTCACTTCATTTAGAAAATTTGTAACTGTTTGAACATATAGCTTTTTTGTTGCTTCACTATATCCTCTGAAACTTAATTCTGTTTTTAAATTTAGTATGTCAAAATCGTTATTATTCTTCATCATCCTTTCCATATACCTCATCTATTAAACTATTAATTGCTTCAGCCATTTCATCTTGTGATTTTATTATTATGTCCATATTTGTTTTCATAAGTTTTATATCTTCTACTGAATTTCTAATTTGCTCAAACATCTCTAAAAAGCTTTTAATTTCTTCATCTCTTGACTTTATCAAATCAATCATTTCATCAAGTTGAAGTTGTTGCTTTTGAATTCCAGGAGTTTGTAGAATTAAATTCCCTGTTCTTAATTGCTTCATTATTTCTCTTATTCTTCTTCTAAACTTTTTAGAAATTTCAGTATTTGCTAACATTGAGACTTCATATAAGCCATCTTCTGTAAAAACTCTTTTTTCTCTTTTCTTAATAATCCCATTTTCAATACTATCTACTTTTTTTAAATAAGAAAATTCTCTATTTTTTAGTTCAGGGTTCCTAGTTATAATTTGTCTTATACTATTTTCATCCGCATATCCAATAGCTTTTGCTAATTCACTCATTTCTATTTCAATTGTATTGTTCTTTATAAGTACTTTTACTTGTGTGCCATTAAATTCTATTAGATCTCTATTCTCTTCCATTATTCCTCCTTTCAATTTGTTTTTTATTATCATTCAAATATTAAAGTTTTCTATAAGCATTCCCCCTTTATTGATTTTTTTTCTCTTAAAAGTTATAATTTAAGTAAAACTTTTAAGGAGATGATTTTTAAATGCCTAATAATTCAGAAGAACATTCAAACTTTCCTTATAGCCCTCTTTCAAATTTATATGCTATGAGAGAGTTTTATCAACAGCTTAATAATCCACTTAATAATTTTGCTTTAAGAGAGAGTTTTTCAGCCTTAGAAAAAGCAAGACAGACAATACCAAATATTCCCACCCTTTTTACAGCTCATAATCAATTAAGTAGTGCTGTAACTGAACTTAAAAAAGCTGCTAGCATTGGTACAACTTTTCAGAATTTAACTAATTTACAGTCTCGTTTGGAAGATTTAAGAAAAAATTTTTTTACCTCAGTTACTCCTGATTTTTCTTTTGTTTCAACTAATCCTGAAATTCAACAAGCAACTGAAAATTTTTTTAAAAATAAGGCTGAACCTATTAAAGTTAATCCTATTAAAAAATCCCAAATTTTAACACCAGATTCAATTTTTCCTAATAAAAGTCCCTTAGTTGACGTCATTACTGAACTTATTGATATTCAAAAAGAGACTATGGAGATTATTAAAGATTTAGCTAAATCAACTAATGAGTCTGTTACTGTATCAAAGGAAACAGCTAAACTTCAAAGAGAAGAAAAAGAATCTAATAAGATTACAGAGATATTTAATAAGAAAATGGCTAAGTTCACCTTATGGATTGGAATAGCAACTTTAATTGCTACAGTTATACCTTTAATAATAGGATTATTAAAATGATTAACACTGTTCTATTTAAATAAAATATAATTTTTTCAGAGTTTTTTACTCTTGTTTTTAAAATTTCAATTTCATTTTTTAATAATTGATTTTTAATAGCTAAATTGGTAAGAACTTTTGTTTGTTCTTTTATTAATTTAGTTTGATTTTTTAAACATTCAGTAATTAACTCTTTTTCTTTATCCATTTTTCCTCCATTCAATTAATTTTTAATTATTATTCAAACCTTAAAGTTTTCTATAAGCATTCCCCCTTTAATTTAGTATAGTGTTTCAATTGCTAATGTCCTGTGTGCTTCTGTCCCCCTTTCATAAATTGTTATATTTTTTTAATATATATTTTTTTCTTAAATTAGTTTTAAAAATTTATCACAGTTAATTTTTTAAATCTGTGATAGAAATATAAAATATAGAATTGTATCTCCATTCTTTAAATGGTATAATATATAATAAAAGTCTTATATTTTATGTAAACAAAAGATAACTTTTATATTTATGTTTATATTTGTTTTCTTAAAACAAGAATAACACGTTTTTAAAATTATGTCAATTAATTTTTGTAAAAAAATGTAAACTTTTTTATTAAAGTTATTTTTTGTTATCTTAGAAAGGAGTTCAAATGTATTCTATTGGAGATAAAATAGCATATTTAAGAAAAAAAATAGGTTTAAAACAAGAAGAACTTGCAGAAGAATTAAAGATTTCTCGACAAAGTTTATTAAATTATGAAACTGAAAAAAGACAAATACCTATAGATATTCTTTCTAAAATAGCAACCTTTTTTAAAATACCTATTGAAGCATTTTTTTTAGATGATTATGATGAATTTAAAGAAGTAAAAACAAACAGTAGTACCATTAAAATACCAATAATATCAAAAGCCTCTGCTGGATTAGGAGTTTATGGAAGAGATGAAATTTTAGATTGGCTTGAAATTTCAAAATCTATAGCTAAAAATGCTACATTTGCAACTTTTATTGATGGGGATTCTATGGAACCAAATATACATGATGATGATCTAGTATTAGTACAAGAAGTTCCAATGCTTGATAATGGTGAAATAGGTATTTTCTCTTTAAATGATGAAGTGTTTTGTAAAAAGTTTCAATATAATGAATTTACAAAAGAAATTATTTTAAAGTCACTAAATCCAAAATATAAACCAAAAGAAATTACATCAGAAGATGATTTTAGAATTGTAGGACGTGTTGTAGCAGTTTTTGATTATACTATTTGATATACTAAATCAACCTGTGACATTTTGTCACAAGTTGATTTTTTATTGACCCTGTTAGTTTTTTTGATTTTAACTTAATTTAAAATATTATTTTTTACATTCTATTTATGAAATCTTAGTTTTTAAAACTATTTTTATTCTTTTGCACATCATTTTTTACATTTTAAACTTGCCTATTTTTCAACCTTTTCTTTTTATAAGCCTTTTAAAGCTGTTCAAACTCTTTTCTTAATATTTTTTGATCGCTCATTTTTTTAAAAGTCTTATTTTTAGTATTACTTAGAATGCTGTGCAAATAAAAGTTTAATTTTTTTATTTTTTCTTATTTGCACACCTTAAAAAACTTATTTGAATAAAAAAAGAATATCTTTAAAAGTTCTCTCGAACAGCTTCTGAACTTTTATGAATATTCTTACTTTTTTCTATTAACGCTGTCTAAATTCTAAAATTTTTACATTATTTTTATTATTTATTCTCATTTATTCTTATTTTTTCACACATATAAATTAAACTATAGACTATCCTATTATTCTATATTTAATTAAGTTTTTCTTTTATATTTTTATATGATCATTTCATCTTTACCCCCACAATTACAGAAAGAACAACTAAAGAAATTTTTGATGAATATACTAGTGATGATTTTGTATTCAATAAAACAAAAATAACAGTTCATTTAGCAAAAGATTATCTAGGACATGATTTTGTATCACGTTCATTAGCAAAAAGGATTTTAATGAATGTAGAAAAATTTAAAATAATAGTCTTAGATTTTGAAAATATTGATAATATAGGACAAGGATTTGCTGATGAAGTTTTTAGAGTTTTTAAAAATAAAAATCCAGATATAACTATTGTTCCAGTAAATATGAATGAAGAAATTGAATTTATGATTAACAGAGCTATGAAAAATAATTTAAAGTAATTTATGGTTAATTAGATATTAATTCTATCATAAATTGAAAAAATATTGTATAATTAAAATATATAAATTTATTTTAGGAAGGTGAAAATTATGAAAAAATTATTAATATTAGGAATTACGGCAGTGGCTTTAACAGCTTGTACAGAGGTTAATGTTCCATTCTTATCTTCAACAAAAACAGAAAGTTCAAGTTCATCATCAGCTCCTGTTTTTGCTAGTTTAAAAGAACAATTAAATGGTAGGGAATTTGTTATAGTAACAGAAGGATATAATAAAAAAACAAGTATAGGTTTCCAAGGAGATAGAGTTTATGGTTTCAGTGGTATCAATAGATACTTTGGAAACTATCAAATAAGTGGAGGAAGATTTATTTTCTCTGACTTTGGGCTAACTCAAATGGCAGGAAGTGAAGAAGAAATGACAAAAGAATTACAATTTCTTGACCTTTTAAGAAAAAATAAAAGTATAAAATTATCAGGTGATACTTTAACTTTGGTGTCTACTGAGGGAATAGAATTAGTTTTTAAAAAAACTAAATAGTAAAAATTAGAAAGAGAGGGAGCTAATTATGGGGTTATTTGATATTTTTAAAAAAAAAGAAAAAACTATTGTTACCATATATTCACCAATGAATGGAAAGGTTATTGAGCTTAAAGAAGTTCCAGATGAAGCCTTTGCACAAAAAATGGTAGGAGATGGTTGTGCTATTGAGCCAGATAAAGGTATTATATGTTCACCCATTGATGGGCAACTTATGAATATTTTTCCAACTAATCATGCTATTATATTTGAAACCATTGATGGTTTAGAAATGATAGTTCACTTTGGAATTGATACTGTCAAATTAGATGGAAAAGGATTTCAAAAATTAAGAGAACCTGGTCCAATAAAAATTGGAGATGAAATTGTAAAATATAATCTTGATGATATAAAAGATGGTGTTCCATCAACAAGAAGTCCTATTATTATAAATAATATGGAAAAGGTTGAAAAAATTGAAGTTTTATCATTGGGAAAACTTGTAAAAATAGGTGAACCTATCATGAAAGTAACTTTGAAATAATGAAGTGATAAAATATGAAGTTACTTAAAAATATTTTTACATTGATTTTTTATTTTATTTTTTCTTTGTCATTATTTGCAGAAATAAATTTTTCAAATAATTTTAATTTAGATATAAAGAAAAAATTTTCTGATAGAGATATAAAACTTATGTATACTGAATTATCTTTAAATGATAAAGTTAGCTTTTCATGTTTTAATAATGCAATGCATGGTTTAGAAAAAATTGAAGACTTAGAAATTTTCAATAACTCAAATGATAGTCTTTTAGTTATGGTTGATTATACTAAACCCTCAACAGAAGAAAGATTATTTATTGTTGATTTAAAAGAAAAACGACTTCTTATATCGAGTCTTGTTACTCATGGTAGAGGAACAGGAGATTTATATGCTACAAAATTTTCTAATAAAAATAATTCCTATTCAACCTCATCAGGATTTTACTTAACAGGAAATATTTACAATGGAAAGCATGGTGAATCTCTTGAACTTTATGGACTAGAAAAAGGTAAAAATGATAATGCCAGAAAAAGAACTATTGTTATGCACTCAGCATATTATGCAAATAAAAAATTTGCTGAAAAATATGGTAGACTTGGAAGGAGTAAAGGTTGTCTTGCACTCCCCACAGAACTAAATACTAAAATTATAAATTTAATTTCTGGTGGAGTTGTACTTTATGTCCATACAAATTTTGATGAAAATAAAGAATATGATTTTTCAAAACTTTTATCTAATAGCTTTTAGATAAAAGTTTTTTTTATTAAAAAGTATGATATAATGAAAGATATGATAGTTAAGGAGTCAAGATGGGGAAAATAATATTTTTTACTGGTGGAAGTAGAAGTGGTAAAAGTAAATTTGCCGAAGAATATATTTATGAAAATCAATATATGAATAAAATTTACTTTGCAACTGCAATAGCTTTTGATAAGGAAATGCAGGATAGAATAGAAAGGCATATCAAAAGAAGAGGTAATACTTGGAAAACTATTGAAGGTTATAAAAATCTTGTATCTCTTGTAAAAAATGATATAGATGATGCAGATGCCATATTATTTGATTGTGTTACAAATTTTGTTTCCAATTATATGTTAATGGACAAAGAAATTGACTGGGATAATGTTGATTTATCTGTTGTTCATGAAATTGAAAATAAAATTGAAGAAGAAACAATTAACTTTTTAAAGTTTACAAAATCTAAAAAATGTGATTGTATCTTTGTAACAAATGAGATTGGTTCAGGGCTTGTCCCTGATTATCCTCTAGGTAGATATTTTAGAGATATATGTGGAAGAATTAATCAGCTTATTGCAAAAAATTCTGATGAAGCTTATTTAGCAATTTCAGGGATAAAATTAAAAATTAAATAATGGGAGGAAAAAATGAAAGGGTTTCTATTACTTTTATCTTTTATGACAAGAATACCAATGCCAAAAATAGAATATGATGAGGAAAAACTTGGAAAATCTATGAAATATTTTCCAGTTGTAGGGATAATAGTAGGCTTTATATTACTATTCTTTTGTATAATTTTTAATTTTATTTTAAAAAATATAAGTTATTCTGCTGTTTTGCCTTTAATGATTATTGTTGTAATTTTAACTGATTTAATAACAACAGGGGCATTACATCTTGATGGTTTAGCTGATACTTTTGATGGAATTTTCAGTTATAGAAGTAAACATAAGATGCTTGAAATAATGAAAGATTCAAGATTAGGTAGTAATGGAGCCTTAGCTTTAATTTTATATTTTTTATTAAAATTTATTTTGCTTTTTTCATTGACAATAGAAAGTCGTGAAGGAGCTATATATGCTATTATGACTTATCCGGTTGTTGCAAGATTTTGTAGTGTGGTAAGTTGTGCTTCTTCTCCTTATGCAAGAGGAAGTGGAATGGGAAAAACTTTTATAGATAATACAAAAACTTGTGGGCTTATAGTTGCAACTGTTATAACACTTCTATATACAATAGGAATGATATTTATGCCTTTTGTACTTTTTACCAATTACTCATTACCTATACAAATTATAATGAAAAGCATTTTAATAATTGTTATTATTGTTGCCTTATCAGCCCTATTTGCTTATGCTTTTTCAAAACTGATAGAAAGGAAAATTGGAGGAATAACAGGAGATACTTTGGGTGCTTTACTTGAAATATCAAGTCTTCTGTATATAGTCTTAATTTTGGTTGTTCCTACATTTTTTATATAGGTTAATATTATGGGTAAATTAATTTTAGTTAGACATGGACAGACAGAGATGAATGCACAAAATCTATATTTTGGGAAATTAAATCCTCCTTTAAATGATTTAGGTATAAGTCAGGCCTATCAGGCAAAGGAAAAACTTTTAAATATAGATTATGATAATATTTATTCTAGTCCTTTGGAAAGAGCAAGGCAAACGGCTGAAATTTGCAATTATTTGGATAAGGATATAATATTTGATTCTAATTTAGAAGAAATAAACTTTGGAATTTTTGAAGGTTTAAATTTCAAGGGGATATCAGAGAAGTATCCAAATGAAGTAAAAAAAATGGAAGAAGATTGGAAAAACTATAACTATATTACAGGTGAAAGTCCAAAAGAAATGTTTCAAAGAGCTATATCATTTTTAAAAATTTTAGATTTTTCAAAAACTAATCTTATTGTTGCACATTGGGGAATAATTAACTGTATAGTAAGTTATTTTATTTCTGGAAGTTTAGATACTTATTGGAAATTTAAAATAAAAAATGGATCTATTGCAATCTTTGAAGGAAATTTTGAATTTAGTTATTTAACAAAACTAGATTAGAGAGTTGATAGTAAATGAAAGATAAAAATTCTTTATTTGACTTAATAAATAAGGTAAAGGCTGTTGATAATCAAGCAATTAACAAAACTCAAATTGAACTTGATAGAAAAATGAAACCTAAGGATAGTTTAGGGATTTTAGAAGATATTTGTAAAAAAGTAGCTGGAATTTATGGTTATCCTTTAAAAAAATTGGGAAAAAAATGTCATATTGTAGTGGCTGCTGATAATGGAGTTATTGAGGAAGGAGTTTCATCTTGCCCTATTGAATATACTTCAATAGTTTCTGAGGCCATGTTAAATCAAATAGCTTGTATAGGAATATTTACAAAGACTTTGAATATAGACTTAAATGTTGTTGATATAGGTATGAAAAATGATATAAAAAGAGATTATCCTAATTTAATTCATAAAAAAATTAGAAGAGGGACAAACAATTTTTATAAAGAAAAGGCTATGTCAACTAATGAGTGTTTAGAAGCTATTTATACTGGTATAGATTTAATCAATGAAAAATCAAAAGTCTATGATGTATTTTCAAATGGTGAAATGGGTATAGCCAATACCACAACAAGTTCAGCACTTTTATACTCAGTAACTAGAAAAAATATTGATGATGTTGTTGGTAGAGGTGGAGGACTTTCAGATGATGGCTTAAACAAAAAGAAAAAAATTATAGTTGAAGCCTGTGGAAGATATAACACTTTTGAAATGGATGCAGTTGATATGTTAGCAGCGGTTGGTGGCTTTGACTTAGCTTGTATGGTAGGAATGTATATAGGAGCTGCACTTAATAAAAAACTTATGCTTGTTGATGGTTTTATATCATCAGTTGCTGCATTATTAGCTTGTAGTCTAAATAAAAATATTCAAGATTATTTATTGTTTACACATAAGAGTGAAGAACCTGGAATTAATATAGTTTTAGATTATTTAAAAGAAAAAACATTTTTAAATATGAATATGAGATTAGGAGAAGGTACAGGGGCAGTTCTTGCTTATCCTATTATTGATTGTGCAATAGAAATGATAAACACTATGAAAAGTCCAAAAGAAGTCTATAATTTGTTTAGTAAATAGAGGTTTTGATATGAATAATCAAGGACATAGAGAAAGAATTAGAGAAAAATTTTTTAATAATGGAATTGATGGTTTTGCAGAATATGAAATCTTAGAATTGTTACTTACTTATTGCATTCCAAGAAAAGACACTAAGTCAATAGCCAAAGAGCTTCTAAATAAATTTAAGACCTTAGACAATGTATTTAAGGCAGATTTTGATAAGTTGTTTGCTATTGATGGCTTAGGAAAAAATAGTATAGCTTTTCTGAAATTAATAGGTGAATTACCAAGTATTATATATAAAGATGAATTAAAAAATAAAAAATTAATAAATAAGGAAACATTAAAAATTTCAAATAAAGATATTTTATTAAAATATTTAAGAAATAAAATAGGATATGAAGAAATTGAAAAGTTTTATGTGATTTATTTATCAAGTTCTAATGAAGTTATTGAATTTGAAGAAAATTCTACTGGGACATTAGACAGAAGTTCAGTATACCCAAGAGAAATATATAAAAGAGTTATAAATTTGAATGCTAAATCAATAATTTTAGCACATAATCACCCTTCTGATAATATCACTCCTTCCAAAAGTGATATTGAGCTAACAAACGAAATAGCAAAGGGACTTAAAAATTTTGGAGCATTATTAATAGAACATATAATAATAACAAAAAATTCCTATTTCAGTTTTTTGGAAGAAGGATTAATATAGATTAGGAGATAAAATGGAAAATATTGTAAATAATATAAATACAGAAGTTACAAGTACAAATCCAGAGAGATTACACACAGTTTTGATTGTTAGCTTTGAAACAACTAAGAAAAGGTATTATTTTGAAGTACTTGGTAATAAAAGATTTAAAAAAAATGATAGAGTAATAGTAGAAACTATAAGAGGTACAGAATTGGGGATAGCCTCAAATGATCCTATACAGATGAAAGAAAAAGATTTAGTTTTGCCTATAAAACCTGTCTTAAAATTAGCAAATGAAAAAGAGATTGAAATTTATAATTTACAAAGAAAAGAAGCAGATGATGCCTTTATAGTTTGTAAAGAAAAGATTCAAGATCATCAACTTGAAATGAAATTAGTTGCTTGTGAATATACTTTTGATAAGTCAAAATTAATTTTTTATTTTACTGCTAATGGTAGAATAGATTTTAGAGAACTTGTAAAAGATTTAGCTGTCCTATTTAAAACTAGAATAGAACTAAGGCAAATAGGGGTTAGAGATGAAGCTAGAATTTTAGGCAATATTGGTCCTTGTGGAAAAGAATTATGTTGTAAAACTTTCATAAATAAGTTTGATTCTGTATCTGTTAAAATGGCAAGAGACCAAGGACTTGTAATTAATCCTACTAAAATATCAGGAGTTTGTGGTAGACTTTTATGTTGTATAAACTATGAATATACCCAATATGAAGAAGCACTTAAAGATTTTCCTGCTGTCAATCAAATAGTAAAAACTGATATAGGAGAAGGAAAGGTTGTAAGTATAAGCCCTCTTAATAATTTTCTTTACGTTGATGTAGAAGATAAAGGTATTTCAAGATTTGATATTAAAGACATTAAATTTAATAGAAAAGAAGCGAGTATCTTAAAAAATATGAAAACAGAAGAAGAAATAGAAAATAAAATTTTAGAGAAAGAGTAGAATGTTAAAAGATGATGAAATTATAGAAAAATTAGATGAAAAATTTAAAATAATCCAAAAAGTTGGAGGATATAAATATGGAGAGGATACCATATTACTTTTTAAATTATTTCAAGCCTCTTTAAATAAAAAAAATATAAAATTATTGGATATAGGAACTGGAAATGGGATATTACCAATACTTTTATCTGATAATGAGTTTTTAAGTGAACTTGTTGGGATAGATATACAAAAAGAAAATATTGATAGAGCTAATGAGGCTTTACAATTAAATAAAATAGAAAAGAATATTCAATTTGAATGTATAGATATTAGAGAATATAGAAAATCAAATTATTTTGATGTTATAATTTCTAACCCTCCATATATGGATGACAATGGGAAAAAAATTAATGAGAATGAGCATAAAGCCATATCAAGACATGAAATAAAATTAAGTTTAAATGAATTAATTTCTAATGCAAAAAGACTTTTAAAACCTATTGGTTTACTATATTTTATTCATAGAACTCATAGGTTAGTGGAAATAATAAAAGCCTTAGATAAAAATAATTTTTCTATTAAAAAAATAATTTTTATCTATTCAGCTCAAAATAACAAATCAACTATGATGTTTGTTGAAGCTGTTAAAGGAAAAAAAATAAAATTGGAAATACAAAATTATTACATTTATCATTAGTGATAATTTTTCTTGAAATAAAGTATATAAAATTTCTATTAATATATTAACTACTTGCCAGCCATTAGTGTTTCGTGAGCTCCGAAATGCTCACTCAACAATAATGGACGTCGCAGTAGTTTCGCTTAAAACCTATCAAAAAATTCTTTCAAGAAAAATTAGAAACACTTATTTTTTATGATAATAATTTATGTGATGTAGAGAGGTGTTAAAATGGCAAAAATATCTGTTATTGGTTCAGGAGGTTGGGGAATAGCATTAACTATTCTATTGCATAAAAATGGACATGACTTAACGATATGGTCTTTTGATAAAAAAGAAGCAGAAGAATTAAAAAAAACTAGACAAAATAAAACTAAATTACCTAATATATTACTTCCAGAAGATGTAAAGGTAACTGATGATTTAAAAGAAGCAGTTGATGATAAAGATATTTTGATACTTGCTGTTCCATCAAAAGCAATAAGATCTGTATCAAAATCTTTAAAAAATATTATTAAAGATAATCAAATTGTTGTCAATGTTGCAAAAGGATTAGAAGAAGATACATTGGAAACTATGACAGATATTATTGAAGAGGAATTAAAAGATAAAAATCCAAAAGTGGCAGTTTTATCTGGTCCTAGTCATGCAGAAGAAGTTGGTAGAGGAATACCTACTACTTGTGTGGTATCAGCCCACAATAAAGAACTTACATTGTATTTACAAAATATTTTTATGAACCCTAGTTTTAGAGTTTATACAAGTCCTGATATGTTAGGAGTAGAAATTGGAGGAGCTTTAAAGAATGTTATTGCTCTTGCTGCTGGTATAGCTGATGGATTAAATTATGGAGATAATACAAAAGCTGCTCTTATAACTCGTGGAATAAAAGAAATTGCTTCATTAGGTGTTGCAATGGGTGGAGAACAATCTACATTTTATGGTTTGACTGGTTTAGGAGATTTAATTGTTACTTGTGCAAGTATGCACAGTAGAAATAGAAGAGCAGGAATTCTATTAGGACAAGGAAAAACACTAGATGAAGCTATAAAAGAAGTTAATATGGTAGTTGAAGGAGTTTATAGTGCTAAATCTGCTTTAATGGCTGCTAAAAAATATAATGTGGAGATCCCTATAATTGAACAAGTTAATGCAGTCTTATTTGAAAATAAAAATGCAGCAGAAGCTGTTAATGAACTTATGATTAGAGATAAAAAATTAGAAATTCAATCTTGGTAGTAGAGGAAGGAAAAGAAAATGAAAAAAATTATTTTAATGTTAGTTAGTATTTTAGTTATCAATGCTTGTTCTTCAACAAAAAATTCTCCTTTTAATGAAGTGGAAGCTAGTTTAAATCAAAAATATGGAGCTTTATCAAACGAATATTATAAAATGCTTGAAAATCCAATAGTGGAAAAGGATAGAAGAAGTATGTTAAATAAGTTTGAAAGTTTTAGAACAGAAGTTAGAGATTTAAAGAAAAATAGAAAAAATCCATCTTCAAATGAAACAAGAGTTCTTAATTCATTTATTGATAAATCAAGTACTAATATTCAATATTTAAATGATTTAGGAGAATAAGAAAAATGGCTATTGCATTCAAATTACAATAGCCATTTTTCTTATTATTACCATCTACAATTTGAATGACAACAGCCTCCATGTCTTCCATTATAATAGTTATCATAATTATAATTATTAGTTGGATAACAATTTTCATTATCATTATATGCAGTATTACAAATTCCAGAATTATAATGGTGAAATTCTTCATCTATATATCTTGGACTACAATAAAAGCTAGCGGCCATACTTGAGATTCCAACAACTAGTAATAAAATAACAAAAATAAATAATTTTCTCATATCAAACCATCTCCTTATAATATACCTATCTAGTATAGTATACGACTTTATAAAGTATTTGTCAATAACTTAAACTATTTTCTTACTAAAAGCTAAATCTACAATTTTAATTCCATCAACAGCAGCACTCATAATTCCACCTGCATAACCTGCTCCTTCTCCAATGGGAAATAATCCTTTAATTGAAATTGACTCTCCTTTTAAATCTCTTAAAATTTTAATAGGAGCAGAAGTTCTAGTTTCAGGTCCTATTAAATTTACTCTCTCTGAAATAAAAAGATCATTTTTACTCCAATTTTCAAAAGCAGATTGAAGATTTCTAGTTATATAATCTGGAAAAAAATTATTTATATCATAAGAAAATAATTTCATCTTATAGCTACTTTCAATTTCAAAAGTAGTTTTTTTATGTTTCATAAAATCTATTATGTTTTGGTAAATAGCCCCATAAGTTCCAACAATTTCATAATTCTTTTTCTCTAATTTTTCTTGCAGATACATTCCAGAAAAAATTTGATCTCCATAATCTTTTTCAGATATTCCAACCACTATTGCAGAATTTGAAAATTTACCATTTCTTGTAGAATAACTCATACCATTGACAAGAGAAGCTCCTAATTCAGAAGAAGCATTTACAATTTCTCCACCTGGGCACATACAAAATGAGAAAGTTCCTCTTGTTTCTTTTTTATTATTAAAAGCCATGTTGTAAGTTGCAGCTTCTAAAAGTGGATTTGAAACAGCTTCACCATATTGCATTTTATCTATATCTTTTCTTAAATGTTCAATTCTTACACCAATAGCAAAAGGTTTATTTTCCATAGCAACACCTCTTGAATACAACATCTTATATGTATCTCTTGATGAATGTCCAATAGCAAAAATAACCTTATCTATATCATAAGTATATCTTTTTTGAGTATCTACTTCTAAAATTTTTAAAGTTTTAATCTCATTATTTTTTACTTCTATATCTTCAACAAGTGAGTTAAAATAAAATTTTCCACCCAAAGACTTGATTTTTTCTCTTAAATTTTTAATTACAACTCTTAGTACATCAGTTCCAATATGTGGCTTGTAGTTCCAAAAAATTTCCTCTTGAGCACCACATTCTATAAATTCTTTAAAAACTTTTTCTATATATTCACTTTTAATTCTAGTATTTAGCTTACCATCAGAATATGTTCCTGCTCCACCTTCTCCAAATTGTATATTTGAATTAGGATTAAGAATATTAGTTTTTATAAAATTATCTGTTGTAATATTTCTTTTTTCTACTTCTTCTCCTCTTTCAAAAACAATGGGAATATATCCCAATTCTGCCAACCTTAAAGCAGAAAAAAGTCCAGCTGGTCCTGTTCCAACAACAGCAACTTCTCTTTTAGGATAAAGAGCCATTCTTTTAATATAAATTTCTTCTTTTGATAAACTTAACTTAGAATATTTTTCTAAATTTATATTTTTCTTTAAAGTTATTTCAAGTGTATAGATAAATTTTATATTATTTTTCTTTCTACTATCAATAGATTTTTTTAAATATTTTAAATTTTCTATATTATTCTTAGAAATTCCATTTTTTTCTAATTCTCTATATATCTCTTTCTCTTGGCTTTTATTAATTGATACTATTATATTGTTAATATTAACTTTCATCTATTATATTTACCTAACTTTCAATAAATCATGTATTCTTATAACTCCTACAAACTTTTCCTTATCAAATACAGGAAGAACATTAATCTGATGAGGTCTATCTTCCATAATTGATAGAGCTTGTGTTGCCATTTCTTCTTTATCAACCTTAGTATAATTTGTTGTCATTATATCTTTGGCTTTTAATTTAAAAAATTCTTCTTTATGTCTTAAAGCTCTTCTAATATCCCCCTCAGTGATAATTCCAACTAATACATTATTTTCATCGTTCATTACACAGACAACACCTAATTTTTTTTCACTCATTAGAATTACAATATCTTCCATACTTGTATTAGTTTTACAAAGAGCAAGAGCTTCCCCAGTTTTCATTAAATTCCCAACTCTTGTTAGTAATTTTCTTCCCAAACTTCCCCCAGGGTGATACATAGCAAAATTTTGTGGAGAAAAATTTCTAAGTTTCATAAGACAGCCTGCAAGAGCATCCCCCATTACAAGAGCATTTGTTGTAGAGGACATTGGAGCAAGATTTATAGGACAACCTTCTTCTTCTACATGAGTATTTATATACAAATCAGAAGCCTTTGCAAGTCTTGAATTAATATTTCCTGTCATTGCAATTATATATGCACCTATATTTTTTATTGCTGGCATTATTGCAAGAATTTCATCGCTTTCTCCACTATTTGAAATAGCTAAAACTATGTCTTCTGGATTAATAATTCCTAAATCTCCATGTAAGCCCTCTGTTGAATTCATAAAAATACTTGTTGTTCCAGTTGAAGCAAAAGTTGCAGATATTTTTTTACCAATTATTCCTGTTTTTCCTATACCTGTAACTACAACTTTTCCTTTACAATCATATATTTTTCTTACTACTTTTACAAAATTTTCTGATAATTTATTCATTCTCAATTCTAATGATTTAATTTCAGTGTTATAAATATTTTTGGCAATTTCTATAATTTCTGTATCTAACATTTTTCACTCCTATCTTTGAATTTTATTAATAAAATAAGTTCATTATATTTTAAATTTTTCTTGAAAAATGATTAAATAACTTTTAAATAAAACTACTGCGACGTCCATTATTGTTGAGTGAGCCTTTGTGGAGCTCACGAAACACTAATGGCTGGCAAGTAGTTGATATATGTTAAAAGAAATTTTATATAACTTTGTTTCAAGAAAAATTATTTAGACATTTTTTTATTTGGCTAGTAACGAACTACTTTATTTTACTTAATTATGTTATTTTCAGTTATTAGAATATCTACTTTTTTATCATATTTATCAGTTTCAATGCCTTCATTAATAATTTGTTCTTCAAAAGCTATTGCAATCTTTTTAGCATTAGGATATTTTAGAAAAAATCTATCATAATATCCTCTACCAAAGCCTACTCTATTTTTATTTCTATCAAAAGCAACTCCTGGTGTGATAATCACATCAATATTTCCTCTATATTCTTCTCCATTAGGTTCTTTATTTCCAAAAGGGCTTATAATATATTGATTTTTATCTTCTATTGCAATCATAGTTTCTTTATCAATAACTTTTGGTAGAACTAATACTTTCCCAGAATTTTTTATAAAATCATTTATTTTATCTGTCTTAACTTCATTTTTAAAATCCATATAGCTCATAACAGCTTTTGCATTTTTAAAATCTTCATTTTGTAGTAATTTTTCAAATATTTTTTCACTAGCAACATCAATATATGCTTGGGATAACTTCATTCTTTTTTCTTTAATTAAAGTTCTAGCTTCCTTTTTATTCATAATGTTTTAACCTTTCTTTTACATTTTTTATATCATTAAAAAAATTAAGAGCAACAACAGCTTTTTTACCACTATCATTTCTAGCTTTGATAACAGTTTCAACATCATAAGTTAAATAAGTTTCAATATCTCCTCTCCATTTTTTAAATTTTCCTCTTTCAGTGTCAAAATCAATTTCTTTATTCTCAACTAATTGAGCAACTTCTTTTCCAAGAAAGACAACAATTTTCGGAGAAATTAGTAAAATCTGCATAAAAAGTAAATCTATTAATTTTTTTCTTTCTTCTTCATTAAAATTTTTTATTTTTATTTCTCTTTTACTAAGTGTAGTTATATAATATGTTTCAGGTAAATATTCAACAACATCTAAAAGTCTTATTAAAAACGCTCCACTTGATTGAGGCTCAACTTTGTAGTCTTCTGCTAAATAGAGTTTTGGATCATTTCCTATAAATAGAACATCTGCATTTCTATCTCCCATACCAATATATACTTCTTGTCTATCTTTTGGCAATAGTTCATTCCCTATACTACCAGCTTCAAACTTTAAATCTTCCCATAATTCTGATATTTCGTCCATACTCACCACCTATTCATCTATGTCAAATAGTTTTGTTACATTCTCTTGTGTTGTTATCTCACAGTTAGGCTTTCTAATCATTCCAATAAATTCATCTTCAAGAGTTTCTTTTATTAAAGAAATATTATTGCTATCCTTACTTACATGAGCTAAGAATACTTTTTTTAATTTATCTGTATACATCTCTTTAATAAATTTAGCACATTCATTATTTGAAAGATGTCCATTTCTACTTTTAACCCTTTCTTTTAAATTCCAAGGATATTGGCAATTCATAAGAGTGTTAAAATCATAGTTACTTTCAATAACCATAGCATCTACATCTTTAAAATATTCTCTAACTATATTTGTTATATAACCTATATCAGTTGATATTGCAATTTTTTTATTGAGTTGAGTTTCTAATTTAAAACCAATAGTTCTTACAGCATCATGCATAACATCAAAAGGAGAAACTTTTACTTTATCATTAAGGATAAAATCTCCATCAATAAAATTTATTAAAGATTTATCTATTTCTCCTAATTTTATAGCTCCTACCTTGTAACTTTCAGGAGTAATATAGATAGGAATACTATATTTTCTTGCTATAACTCCTGCTCCATTTATATGGTCACTATGCTCATGAGTTATTAAAATTGCTGAAATATCTGATAATTTCTTTCCAATCTTTTCTAATTTTTCCTCTGTTTTTTTACAACTGAAACCTGTATCTACCAAAAGTTTATAGTCTTCTATTTCTACAAAAGTTGAATTTCCAGCACTTCCACTTCCTAGAATTGAAATTTTCATTTTGTATTATTCCTTTCTTTTTACTTTTTTTATCTTATGCCTTTGGGGCTTTATTGTAATATCTGTGAATACAATATTTTCACTTTGATTTAAGATAAACTCTATTGTATTTCCTATATCTTCCATTTTTATATATGCTTTTTCATCATCATCACATTCAAAATAAGTGTTATTCTCATAAAAACTTGTTTTAGCCATATCTGGATAAATAGTTATAACTTTGACATCATTTTTTCTAACTTCTTCAAATAAACTTTTTGAAAATTGGCTAAGTCCTGCTTTTGTTGCAGAATAAACAGAAGCCAAAGGGCTTTCTTTATTTGCAGTAACTGATGAAATATTTATTATTATACCTTTATTTTCTTTTAATGTCCTTAAAAAATATTGACTAATTACAAGAGGTGCTTGTAGATTAACTGCTATCATATTTTTAATTTTAGAGATATTTATTTCTTCATGTAGTCCAAAGTATCCTATACCAGCAGAATTTATTATTAAATCAAATTTTATCTTTTTTAAGGAGTGCAATGTTTTTTCTAAATCATCAAGTTTAGATAAATCACAAGTAACAGAGATAAAATTTTCATATTCACTAAAAATATTCTCATTATTTTTTATAAAATTTCTACCAATACCATAGACAGTGTAATTCATTTTTAATAATCTTTTTGATATTTCATAGCCTATACCAGAGGTAGCACCTGTAATTAAAGCAATTTTCATAAAAAAATTCTCCTACCATTAATAATAAATAAAGTTACATATAAAAATAAGTGAGTTACATTCCAGATTTTAGAATAAAAATTAAATAGAATGAGCC
>OGGR01000101.1_pt1 | contig 76278 bp, 69 predicted proteins | sample 1571321 | NCBI WGS metagenome assembly OGGR01 (sample SAMEA2582048, study PRJEB24529) | metagenome | biome: Human gut stool | place: China | collected 2011 | reverse complement strand
TAATTATACAAAAAAGAGAATCTTTTTAAGATTTTTATTCTCAAAAAAATTCTCTTAATTATGTTAATTGTAAGTCTAAACTTTTTTATCAACACTATTTGACAAACAACCTTAATATTTTTTATTCTTCATAGTGTCCTTTACAACTTAAAACCCTTATTACATCATTTTCCATATCATAAATTAGCCTATTTTTTTCATCTATTCTCCTGCTGTAACCTTTTCTATATTTTAATTTCTCTGGTTTCCCTTTACCATGTAAAGTTCCATTTCTTTCAATATCTTTTAATAACTCATTTATTTTCTTATATACTATTTTATCTTTTTCTAACCATTCTAAATATTCATACCAAGCAGTATTTGTAAAAAATATATCAATTTTCATCTTCATCATCAACCTCAATTAAATGATGAACTCCTATACCTGCATTTAATTCTTTTATACCATCATCTATCTTTTTCCAATATTCATATTTTTCTATTTTTTTTATTATTTCATTGTATTTATCAACACTTAATAATACTAAATTCTTTTTATCTCTTCTTGATATGAAAATTTCTTCTTTATTTTCAACAGCTTTCTCTCCATAATTCTTTAAATTTTTTCTTAATTCTGAAAAATTTACAACTATCATATCTATCACCTCTTTTTTGTACGATTAATTGTACCATAAATATAGCTATCTATCAAATCTTTTTATAAATATTTTTCTATTAAAGCTTATATAATAAACAGTAAAGATGAAAATCTTCTTCATCAACACTATTTATTGTATAAATAAAAAAGAACTTTTTAAGATTTTACTCTCAAAAAATTCTTTCAATTATGTTTTTTAAAAATAATGTGTAAATCCAACTCCAACAACACTGTCATAAAATTTACTATTTTTAGTTCCTCTGTATTGAACATCAAATAATAAATCATCATAGATATAATATGAAACTCTTGAAACAAAAGTTAAATTTCCTCTACCTCTGTCTTCTGCATCATATTTTCTATTATCCATATTGACTTCAATACCATTAAGAAATTTTAATTTTTTCCAAGTATCTTGTCTTAAAATTCCTAATTTATAATTAGCAAATCTTAAATTTTCAGAATCCTCACCTTTATAAATTCTATCCTGTCCTTCAACTCCTGCATAAAGATAAGTGTTCCCAGTTAAAAATCTACCAAGTTCTAAATTTCCTATATATCCTCTCTTTTCAACATGTCTTGCTTGAGAGTATCCAAAGCCTACTGTAAATAAATTTTTATCCAATTTATATGAAAAATAAGTATTTACATCATAATCTCTTCCCCAATAATCATTGTTATCAGGTTTGTATTTATATTTATCATAGGCAACAGTAACTCCTGCTGTAATATTAGGGTAGGCAACAAAATTACTTGTTGTTCCTATCATAAAACCTTTTGCCCTAGCAAATTTTCCATTTCCTCCATATGCATCAATTATTTGTGTACTTCCACTTTCCTTAGACTGTCCCATATTTTGATTAATGTTACTTTCTCTTATAAGTTCAAGTCCTCTATTCCCAACTTGATCGTTTCTTTCAACATAAGAAAAAGAATTAACACATAAAATAGAAAATATTAATAATAAAGTTTTTTTCATTTAACAACTCCTAAATAATTATTTTTTTCTTCCAAAAATTCTAAGTAAATATAAAAATAAATTAATAAAATCAAGGTAAAGATTAAAGGCACCATCTATGCTCATTTTTTCCATAACTTCATTATCTCCATCTGCTAATTGATAGGATATCCATTTAATTCTATTTACATCATAAGCAATAAGTCCAGTAAAAATAACCACTCCTGCTATTGTTTCTATCCAATAAAGAGGACCAACCCCTAAACGAATATTAATAAGTCCCATAATTATAAGAGAAATTAAACCTACTATAAAAAATCTTCTATAAGAACTTAAATCTTCTTTTGATATAAATCCATAAATTGCCATCACAACAAATATTGTAAGTGCAGTCCCAAAAGCATAGAGTATAGCTAATGGTGAATATAGAAAACCAATAGTACTAAAAACTGTTCCAATTATAAGCGAATACAATAGAAATAATATTCTTAATACACCTGCTGATAATTTTCTTAACATCAAATCTGATACTAAAACTATTCCAACACTAGCAATTAACAAAATATTAAAATATCTTAATAAAGAAATTAATAGTTCTTGATTAAATTGGTATAAATATATTCCTGTTCCAAAAGAAATTCCAACACCTAATATCATATATAAAAATACTTTTCTTAAAAAATTGTTAGAGCTTCTAACATCAATATCATCCATATTGTAATACATATCCTTACCTCCCATTTTATATATTTTAATAATAATTTTTTGCAATATTATTTTTAGTTTCTTCAACTAATTCTTCAACTGTTTTATTATTTGGTTCAATCCTTTCTAAAAACTGAACTGAAACATTATTTCTCTTTGGAAATTTTTTATTATATGGAAATGCTTCATAAGCACCTTTTAACACAAATGGATATATAGGAACATTTAAGTCTTTTGCAAGTATAGCAAAAGTCTTTTTAAATTCGTGTAATTGTCCATCCCTTGTTCTAGCTCCTTCTGGAAAAATAATCAATTTTTTATTATTTTTTAAAACCTTAGCTGCTGCCTGTAAAGTATTTTTTAAATTTCTATTTGCATCAACCAAGATTATATTTCCATGATTAGCCAAATATTTCATTGTTTTACTTTTAAAATGTAATGCTGTTGCTATATAATAATTATCATTCATTTCTTTAGTAGTAAAAACATTATTTACCATAAAACCATCCAAATAACTTTGATGATTTCCAACAATAATTCCTGCTCCATCTTTTATATTTTCTTTATCTATACATTTATATTTAAAATAAAATCTAAAAAATGGACCTAATATAACTCTTAAAAATTTTGCATATCTTGCATCTTTTGGTAATTTTACATCAGAATCACTTTCAATAATCTTTTTTAAATTTTCATTTTTATCTACTTTTTCAACAAACTTTCCTGCTTTCTCATTAACTAATTTTATTATAGCAGATATTGTTTTATTTTCAACAAAATCTTGTTCTACTAAATTTATTCCAAAAGTTTCATTTAAAAAATTCATAAATTCCACTATATCAAGCGAGTCAAAACCTAAATCTAATTCTATATGAGAATCCAAATCAATAGCTTTATGATATCTTTCATCTATATATTTATTAATAATATCAAATTTTTCTTTCATTTCAGGTGGAACTACAATAGCCTTTTTTTCTTCTTTTTGTTCTATAACATCATCTTTATCTTCTATTAAATCTTTTAACATAAACCTCCTAATTTTACCAATCCTTGTTTTAGGTAATTCTTTTTTAACTATTTTTATATCATGAATTTTCTTATAATTAGGTGCTGTTACATTATATTTATCTATAACCTCCCATTTTATAGCATCTTTAATATTAACAATCTTTTTAGCTTCTATCTGTTGAAAATCTGGATAGATTATGGCAAGTAATTGCTCTTTATACTCTGTTACAGCAATTTCTTTTATCAGGTCTGTATTTTTTATTATTTCATTTTCAATATCATTAGGGTCTATATTTTTTCCATTAGGCAGAACTATCATTTCTTTTTTTCTCCCAATTATTATTAGATATTTTCCGTCCATCCTTCCTAAATCACCAGTATGAAACCAACCATCTTTATCAAAGGCTTCCTCAGTAGCTTTTTCATTATTGTAATAACCTTTCATTACATTTTTACCTTTAACAAGAATCTCTCCATCATCAGCAATTTTAACTTCCACATTAGGAATTACTTCACCAGCAGAATCAGATCTTTCTCTACCAGGAACATTAAAAGCAATTATTGGAGCTGTTTCAGTCATACCATAACCTTGTATTGCACAAAATCCCATAGTACGAAAATCTTCTAATATATTTTTATCTATTTTTGCACCACCTGAAACCATAAGTCTAATATGTCCACCAAATTGTTTATGAACTTTTGAGAATAACATTTTTCTTATTGCCATAGAATTTATTTTCTCTGCCATTTTAAACATAAATTTAGCCAGTGAGCTTTCATTAATTTTTATCATAATAGCTTTATCTAACATTTCCCACACCCTAGGAACTCCAAGAATAACAGTAACTCTATTTTCCTGTAATGTTTTTAAAAGACTAGAAGATGAAATTTCAGTCAAAAGCACTATTGGAACTCCCATATACATTGGTAATATTAAAGTAAAACACAAAGGCATAATATGATGATAAGGTAACATTGCTAAAATGACATCAGTTTCATTCACTAAATCAACAGCTCTTACACCTTCCATATTAGTTTTAATATTTTCATAAGTTATCATTACACCTTTTGGATTTCCTGTTGTACCAGATGTATAGACTATCACTGCAACATCATCATTTGAATCATTTTCAAATTCTTCTTTTTTTATTTTATACTCAGCTGGCAACACAAGTTCATCAACATTTATAATTTTTATAATATTATTTAGTTTTAAATTAGCTTCCTCAGCAACTTTTTTAGTCTTATTTGACACAAAAAGATATTTTGGTGTTGAGTCTCCAAGAACATAAGCAAGTTGATCCACTGTATATCCAGCATCCAAACTTATTGCTATACCTTTTTTAGCCCATATTGAAAAAAACGAAAAAATAGATTCTGGTCTATTTTCCATCATAAGAGCTGACCTATCACCTTTTGTAATATCTAAAAATTCTGAATAATAATTTACATATTTTATTACATCTGCATAAGAAATTTTTTGCTCACCATAGGTAACAGCTATCCTCTTTCTGTCATATAAATACTTTATTGACATATAATCCCCCTTTAAATCAAATTATCTATAAGCTCTTCTAGTTCTTTTTTTTCTTCATTTGATAAGTCATAACCTGATTTTAATTTTTTTAAAATTTCACTATCTTTTGCAGTCATAGATTTTTCTAAAATTTTTATCAATAATTTTAAATAAAAATTCATTTTTCCTCCTATCCTTTTGACTTATTTCCACTTGTATATCCTAAGACATAGTCTAGGTTAATATTTTTCATTGCATTAAATATACTTTGTTTTATATTAGGATTTTTAGTTTCTAGTTCTTGTAATAAAATTTTAATTTCTTTTCTTTTTGAATCAACCTTACCTGCTTCTATTGGACAACCACAACTCATAGCTTGAATTTCATTATGTTTCATAAAATTTATTATATCTTTTTCTCTAACATAAGCAAGGGGTCTAATTATATCCATCTTTCCAGAAGTAGAGGGAACTTTTGGTAACATTGTTTTTACTGTTCCTGCAAAAAACATATTTATCATAGTAGTTTCAACAATATCATCAAAATGATGCCCTAAGGCCAATTTATTAAAACCTAATTCTTCAACTTTTTTATATAGAACTCCTCTTCTCATTTTAGCACATAGAAAACAAGGGTTCTCTGGTGATTCTTCAAATGCTATCTGCCAAACATTAGCATCAAATAATTCACAATCTATTCCCATTTCTATTAGATTTTCTCTGAATTTATATACATCAATAGCTTCAAAACCAGGATTCATTGAAATAAATTTTACTTCAAAATTTTTACTTCTATCTTTCTTTAATTCCTGAAATAATTTACAAAGTAGTAAACTATCCTTCCCTCCTGATACTCCTACTGCTATTTTATCCCCATCTTTTATTAAATCAAAATCTTTTATTGCTTTTATGAAATTTCTCCATATTTTTTTTCTATATGTAGTTCTTAAACTTTCTTCAATCTTCTCTTTTCTGTTTAAGAAAACTATTTCATCTATTTCTTTATTTGTAATTAGATTTTCCATTATCATATATTCCTTTTTGCTTTATTCTACAAAATATTTATTAAAATTTGGTTAAGATTTGAAAAAATATTTATAAAAAATAAGTGAGTTTTTCTTGAAAGTAAAATTTATATATCTATAAATAAAACTACTGCGACGTCCATTATTGTTGAGTGAGCCTTTGTGGAGCTCACGAAACACTAATGGCTGACAAGTAGTTTTGATATGTTAATGAAAAATTTGTAGAAATAATTCTTTCAAGAAAATTATTTTTATAAATTAAAATATTTTTGTAAATATTTTGCCACTCCACTCTCATCATTAGTGAAATCAGTTTTATTTTCAAAATCTCTTTTAGCCATAAAACTATCTTTCATAGCAACAGGGTGTCCAACATATTTTAACATCTTATAATCATTTCCACTATCTCCAAAAGCCATAATTTCTTTTGGATTTATTTTTAATTCTTTTGAGATGCATTCTACTCCACCTTTTTTACTACAACCCTTTATATTCAAGTCTAAACAATCATCAGCAGATATAACTATTTCTAATTCATTTCCAAAATTTTTCTCCATTAAATCTTTTATTTCATATATTCTTTCTGGATTTTCTTCAATAATTAAAATCTTTTCTAAGGCAGGAAGTTTTTCAATATCCTCTAAATTTCTAATATAATGTGGGATATGTTCTTTTAAAAGAATAGGATCTATCTCCATATTTTCTGGAACATAAAAATTTTCTCCTGTTCCATCATAACCAAAATATCCTATATTATTATCAGTTAAAAATTTTACAATCTTTCTTATTAAATCAGCTGGCATAATATTATTTTTAATCATTTTACCATCTTTATTGTATATATTTGCTCCATTATTACATATTAAATAAATTTCTAAACCTATCTTTTTTCTAATTTTATTGGCAGAGTTAAAACTCCTCCCTGTTGCAATGGCAAATTCTACACCATTGTCTTTTAATTTTTTTATTGCTTGTATTGTTTCATTACTTACTTCACTGTCATCATTTAAAAGAGTTCCATCTAAATCAGAAACTACTAACTTCATTTTTTTCTCCCTAATCAAAATTATAATTTGTAACTATACTATTCTCTAAATTTCCTTTATCTTTATGATATTCATTAAAAGAAATATCTATAAAGCCCCCGTCAACATTATGTACCTTTTCAAAACCAAGACTTTTTAAAAAATTGACTGCATCAGCACTTCTATGCCCACTTCTACAATATACATATATATCTTTATCTTTTGGTAAAGTATCTTTTTTTTCTAAAATTTCTCTAAGTGGTATATTAATTGCCCCTTTTATATGTCCATCTTGATATTCATATTCTTCTCTGACATCTAATAAAAATTCTTTATTTTTCAATAAACTTTCAATATCATTAGCTTCAACATTGGTTAAATTTTCTTCACTCTTTGATATTGCAGAAAGTACTAAAATATTTAAAATATCTGGGTTCCATTCATCATCAGTGGGATTTACTTTATATTTTACTAAATCTTTTAAATCTCCACCTTTTTCCATTATAGTTTTAATTGCATTAAGCCTTATTTCAATATTTTTTTCATTTGCAATTTGGCAACCTAAAATCTTTTTACTCCCTTTATCAAATAAAACTTTTAAATAAACTATTTTATTTGTAGGATTATTTCCATTATAATCATTAGATAATAATTTTTCTTCAACAAAATCTATTTTTAAATTTTCTAATTCTCTTGAAGTAAAACCTATACTTCCTAACTTATAGTTATTTAATTGAAAAATATTTATTTCCATCATAGGCAAATCTCTATGTTTATCTTTTAACAATTTTTCAATTTCTTCATCACTAGCTCCATTGATTTTTAAATCTTTGTAAATTATATTTATAAAATCATCATCAAAATATGCTGATATATTATCAACTAAATTTATCATTTGTTTTCTACTCCTTCTAATATAGCTCCCATAAGATTATCATTTTCAGAAACTATTATAAAATCTTTTCCAAAATAATCTAAAATTTCTTTTAATATAATAGTTCCTCCTATTATAACATCTTTTCTCTTAGGTTCTAAACCTTTTATTTCTTGTTTGTTTATATTTTTTATAAACAAACTTAAATTATCATTAATTTCTTTACTTGTCAAGCAACTAAGATGTATTTTTTCACTATCATACACTTCCATTTTTTCTCTAACACTCACTTGTGTTGTAGTTGTTCCAGCTACACCAATTAAAGTGAAGTTTTCATTTTTAAAACCTTCTAACTCTTGTAAATTTTCTATGACCCATTCTTTTGCTTTTTCTCTATTTTCTTCACAATAGTTATGTATTCCATTATCTAAGAAAAATTTTTCAGTTATTCTAACAGAACCTATATTTAAACTTATTTTCTTTTTTATTCCATTTATATTGCCTAATGTAAATTCTGTTGAACCTCCACCTATGTCAAAAACTAAAATATTTTCTTTAAAATTCCTATCAAAAGAACTTATAACTCCTTTAAAATTTATATAGGCTTCTTCTTCTCCACTGATACAATTAATTTTTATTTTAGTTTCATCATAAACTTTCTTAATAAAATAATCTCTATTGTTTGCATCTCTTGTTGCAGAGGTTGCAAAGCAAATAATGTTTTTTTCTTCTATTGAATATTTATCTATAATTTCTCTATATTTTTTAAGACATTTTAAAGTTCTTTCAATAGCTTTTTCTTTTAGAAATTTGTTTTTATTTACATCTTCACCAAGTTTAACTATTTCTAAATCCTTATAAATTTCTTTTTTAAAATTTATAATTTCATTATCTTTTTGAACTTCTGCAATTAATAAACGACAAGAATTAGTTCCTATATCAATACTTGCCCTTAAAAAGTCATTCTTATATTTATCAATAATTCTTATAATTTCATCTTCTTGAACTTCTGTTTTAGATAAATGCCCTTCACTATCCAATAGGATTGTAATAATCTTATTAAAAGAATTTTTCTTATCTTTTCTCATTAAAGAAATAAATTTATCACTAGGAAGATAGATTAAATCAGTATCTATATCAAATAATTTAAAAATATTTTTAGCTTTTTCTAAATATTTTGTATCTATTTTTCCTCTTAAAAGTGCTAACTCTAAATCAAAAATTACTCCCTTAGTAACAGCTTCTCCATGAGTATAGACTTTATAGTCAAAAAAACTTTCCAAAGCATGTGCATAAGTATGTCCTAGATTTAAAAAAGCTCTCTCCCCCTTTTCAAAAGGGTCTATATCTATATAATGTTTTTTTATTTTTATAGATTGTTCTACAATATTTTCTAAAACTTTATTATCTAAATTTTTAATTTTTTCAACATTATTTTCTATATATTCTAAATAACTTTTATTTTTTGTTAAAAAAGAATGTTTTAAAAGCTCTCCCATTCCAGACTTAAATTCTCTCTTAGGTAAAGTTTTTAAAAATTCTACATCAATAATTACTCTATATGGATTTTTAAAACTTCCTATCATATTTTTGCATTTAGGGTGATTTATAGCAACTTTTCCTCCAACACTTGCATCAACTTGTGCAAGAAGTGAAGTGGGAACTTGTATAAATTCTATACCTCTCATATAGGTAGCTGAAATATATCCTCCCATATCACAAATAACTCCACCACCAAGACTGATAACTAAAGATTTTCTTGAAAAATTATTCTCCAACATAAAATCATAAACTGGTAATATGCTTTCAATATTTTTATATTCTTCTCCATCTTTTATTGCAAAATAAAAAATCTTATCTTTTTCATTCAAAGTTGACTTAAATTTTTCAAAGTATAAGTCAGCTATTGTTTCATTTGAAAAAATTAAGATTTTATCAAAATCTTTTGTATAATCATTTAAAATTGAAATTATATTTGAACCGACATAAATATCATCAAAAATTTTTTTCATTTTTATTTTTACTCCAATATTTAAAATAGAATTAATTTAGTATATTATAGCATATTTTATAGAAACAGAAAAACAGAGGCTATAATTTTATCCTCTGTTTATATTTTTAAAAACTTCTTAATTGATTTATAGAAAAGTCCCATTCAGGTGTAATAAGTTCATCTTTTCCTTTTAATGAGTACCAAACTCCTAGCTCTTTATTATTAGGATTTATTAATATTTGTGTTTGTTGTGCAGGCATATATGATTGTGCCAACATAAATATTTTTTCACCTTTTTCATTTTCTGCCATATCAACAATAATTACAGCATGTCCAGGACTTCCACCTTTAATAAAAACATCTCCTATTTTCATTTTATCTAAGTTTTGTAATTTCATTTCTTTTTCCAATGATAAAGTGCCACAATATGAAAAAACAATATTCATATAATTTCTAAAATCTTTATAAGTGTTTGAGGGATTAGCTTTTTTTATATAAGCACCTTTTCCTTTTACACTTATTCTGTAACCTTCCATCCATTTTGAATATTTAGCTCCAAAACCAGAGGTAAAATGAAAATTAATTTTATTGTATTCTTTTTTTGAATAAAGATATTCAGCCCTAAGTAACATAATAGCGTCTGCACATTGGTGCAAATTTTGTTTTCCTATTTCTACATCTATTACACTATCATAAATTCCTCTATTTGATTTTTCTTTACCATTGTAATATAAGGCTTTTTCTCCATAAGGTTTTAATTTTTGATTTCTTAGAAATTCAGCGAAACTCTCTTTTTCAACCTTAACTCTTTTATATCCATTAGGAACATTATATCTTGTTTCTATTGTCATTCCTTTTGGGTTTACATAATTTATATCTGCATATATAAAAGTTTGAAAAGCAAAAAACAAAAAAATTATAAAGAAATTATATATTTTATTCTTCATAGCTTCTCCTTAAAAATATTACAAATTCTCTAGACTTTCATCATAATATAAAATTTTATTAGAATAACTTTTAATCATTTCAATTTTTTCAATTATATCCGACTTTATAAATTGAGGCTTCATAGCAGATATAATTTCCATCATAGATTTTCTCCCTCTTATGTAAGTCAATTTAAAATCTTTTAATTCTAAATCTTTTACCAAACTATCTATACAGTCATTTAATGAACCTAATTCATCAACAAGTCCATTTTCTTTCGCTTGACTTCCAAGCCATACACGACCACCTGCAATTTTTTCTAAATCTTCTTCACTGATATTTCTTGCTTGTATAACATGTTCTTTAAATTCACTATATACTTCATTCATACTATATATAATTTTTTCTTTTGATTCCTCACTTAATTTTGAAAAAATATCAAAGATATCAAAACCTTTTCCTTTTGAAAAACCTTCCATATTTACTTTTAATTTATTGATAGTTTCAGTAAATTCTGGATATAAGACAACAACTCCTATCGAACCAGTCAATGTTACAGAATTGGCAAATAATTTTTTACCAACAGTTGCAATATAATATCCCCCACTTGCACATAAATCTCCCATAGAAATATAAATTGGTATTTCCAATTTTTTTAATTTTTGATATATTTTTTCACTTTCTAAGGCACTTCCACCGGGAGAATTAATTCTTAAAACAAGTCCTTTTAAATTTTTAATATCTTCTAATTCATCTAATTTCTCTACAACATTATCATAATTAATTATAGATTCTTTACTTTCTCTTGTGTCTATTTCACCTTCAAGATTAATTATAGCTATTGTATTTTTACTCTTATTTTTCTTTCTTTTATAAGCAGAAACATATTCTAAAAAATCAACAGTATCCTCATTGTAATCTATTCCTATTTCTTCATAAGTAGAAAGTCCATCAATCAATCCTAATTGTATAGCTTTTTCAGAGTTAGCAAAGATTAAATCTCCTGAAAGTATTTCTTTTGTTATATCAACTTTTCTTTTTTCTTTAACTAAATTTATAAAATTTTGAAATAAAGTTTCTTTAATATTTATCAAAGATTCTTTTTTTTCTTCACTCATTTTATTATTACTAAAACTTTCTCCTGCAACCTTATAATCTCCTATATGTAAAGTGTTTACTGTAACTCCAAAAGTAGCCAAAATATTTTTAAAATAAGGTTCTTTATATTCATAACCACGAAAGTATAAACAAGATTGTTTAGTATTTAACATATAGATTTTATTTGCAAGTAAGGAAACTTGATAAGAATACTCATCAAAAGTTGTTCCTATTGCAATAATTTCTTTATTGACTGATAATTTTTCAAAAATTTCTTTTATTTCTTCAATATGTACTCTTGATAAATCAACTTCATCAACATCTATTATTATTTTTTCAATTTTTTTATCATTAACTAAATTTTCTAAGGCTTTTAAAAGTGCTTCATGAGATAAAGTTTTATTGATAGATATAGTAGATATCATATAATCTTCTACAAGCTCATTTAAATTAAAAACTACCGTTTTAACTCCCTTTAAAGAAACTTTATCTTTATTTTTAAACTTTCCTAAAATAAAAAATATAGGAATAAAAAGAACAATTATAATAACTATTGAAACAATCACTGCTTGTAGCAATGCAGATAAAATGAACATATTAACTAACCTCCAACTAACTCTTAAATAATTTATTGAAAAATAAGTGAGTTACATTCCAAATTTTAAGATAAAAATTAAATAGAATGAGCCAAGCAAATCTCAACATGTTTGAGCTAACTTGTTAGTGAGTTGGTTGAATTTGCAGTGAATTCTTAATTTTTATCTGTTAAGAAATTTGGCTAGTAACGAACTATTTTTCCATACCCTTCATATTTAAATAACTTAATGCAATTATAGTTTTTGAATCTTCAAAGCTAAAAATATTTATTTCATTTATAGGTATTCTAACAATTTCAAGAAATTCATTCTCATCAAGATGTTGATGAGTTTTTTCCAAATCACTTGCATAGAATAAATGATATTGCCCTGCATTTACCCCTGCTGAATTATAGTAAGTACATATTTTTTCTAATTTATTTGCTCTATAACCCACTTCTTCTTCAAATTCTCTTTTAGCAGCAAGAAAAACATCTTCACCTTTTTCAACTAAACCTGCTGGAATTTCAAGAAGTTCTTTTTTTATTGCAGGTCTGTATTGTTTCACAAAAATAATTTCTCCTTCTATCTCTGCTATTATTGCAACAACTTCTTTTTTTCCTGTAAATGTCCAAGTTACAATATTATTATTAGGCAGTTCTAATTTTTCTTCAAAAACTGTTATTACATCATTTTTAAAAACTTGCTTTTTTGATATATGTGTAAATTTCATATTAAAAAGCTCCTTCTATCTCTCTAAATTTATATAAAATAATTCCTGTTGCCACTGCAACATTTAAAGACTCTGTATTTGAAAGTATAGGAATAATAGTTTTATAATCAGTTATATTAATAAAATCACTAGAAATTCCATTTCCTTCATTTCCAAAAACTATTGCATTCTTTTCTTTTAATTCTATTTTATTATAAGGAATAGCAGTTTTATCTAAATATGTTGAAATTATAGAATAATTATTTTCTTTTAAAAAATTAATGATTTTAGACTTTTCTAAATAATAAAGGTTTACATTTAGGATTGAACCCATAGTAGCTCTTATAACTTTTTCATTATAAGCATCAACTGTTCTCTTAGTTAAAATAATATCTTTAAAGTTAGTTGCATCACAAATCCTTATGATTGTTCCTAAGTTCCCAGGGTCAGACACATCATCTAAAATAACTAAATTATTTGAAAGAGATTTTAAATCATTATTTTTTTTATTGTATAGAATTATAACTCCTTGTGAGTTTTCCTGTGAACTTAATTCTTCAAAAATTTTAGTTGTTACAACTATTTTTTTACAAGAAAATTTATTTAATTTTTCAAAATAAAAATTAGATTGGTAAATATCCTCTCTAATAATTATTATTTCAGGAGAATAATTATAATCTAAAAATTTATATCCCTCTGCTAAAAATTTATTTTCACTATCTCTATACTTTTTTTGTTTTAATTTTTTTAAAGATTTTATTAATTTATTTTCTTTGCTTTCTATAATTTCCATAATCAACTCCTATTCTATTTTTAAATTATAGCATAGTTTTATTTTAATTTATAATTAAAGTTTTTAATCTAAAAACCTAATTTTAATATTTTTAGTTTGAATTATATCTAACTAATCACAAAAAAGAGGAGCTTTTATACTCCTCTTAGTGTTGATTAATCTAATTTATATTTAGTTTCTTTTTTAATCATTTTCCAATGCCTCTCTTAATTCTTCTATTGAAGAATACCTTTTCCTATTTGGATCTTTCAAGTTTCTTTCGCACTCTTCTATTGCTTCAATAGTTTCTGCATTGTAATGAGCAAAATCATCTCTTCCTTTTAAAATTTCATCTACAATTTTTATTTTTTCTAATAATTCTTTATATTCTCTTTTTGTTAAAAGTACAACATCACTATTTTCAGTATTTAACATTTTTTGTAAATCTGATGTACTTATTGTTAAAGTTGCCATTTTATCACTTCCCTTTTATACCCTACTTGTAAATTTTCTGTTTATTTTAAAATATTTTTAAATTATCACATCATTATGCTTTTCTAGGGATATTAATTTTATATTAACTTATGATACCATAAAGATAAATATAAATGAACTGCACCCAAAATCTTGAACACAAGATTTTAGGTGCAATATATATTTATAAATTTTTTATATATTTTTTAATATTAAATTCTTCTAATCTAGCACTATTTTTAGTACGAACTTGATGATTTGGATGTCCTTTTTTAGTAATCATTCCCCTATAAAACCATTTTCTATTCTTAGTTAAACTAATAATTCCTTTTATATCTTTTATCTCATCAGGAAAATTGTAATCAGCAATATTATTATCTATCTTTAAACCTTTTAAACAATATTTTAAATATCTTCTTTTTTCAATTAAATTTCCCCAACAAGCTAATATATCTGAATTAGGAAATCTATTTAGTATTTTTTCTATTTCATCAATATTTTTACTATGTAAATCGCTATTTAAAACTTTATCTAAATTATTAGGGTCAGAAGTAACTTGTGCATATAAATTTAACATTATCCAACCATCATACTTTTTTTCCATATCAGCAATATATCTTATTTTTTTAATAGTTTTATCAGTTTGAAGTTTATTATCTACAATTTTAGCATTGCTAGGATTGATACCAAAACAAATTAATGGATTATCTCCTGTAACTTCTCCTAATACAAATCTTGTTTTACCATCTCCTTGATATAACATTTCAATATAGTATTCTTCTTTACTCTTAATTTCTATCCCTCCCATTTTATTATATCTATAAGTTCCTAAATCTATACAGGTACAATTATTTGGATAATATACTATTGTATGATTTTCTTTTTTAGATGGAGTATGTCCAAAATAAATAGCTTTTCCTGTTTTATTTCTATCCCAAAAATTTTCTCTATTCCAAATTAAAAAATATTCTTCCTGTTTTTCAGGTGGCAAATCTGGATTATAAGCTGCATGAGTAAATATAGTTTTATTTGAAACTATAAGAGTTGGAAAACTTGACAGAAAATCTATAAGAAATTTATTTTTTTCTAAATCAAAAAAATCTCCAGTTGAAAGTCCAGTAACTCTTTTAAAAGATTCTATGGTTTTTTCTCCACCATTTATAAACCAATGTTCTAATCTATCAAAATCAAGAGTATACACTGTTGTTAAAAGCATATCTTCATGATTTCCAAGAATATGTAAAATATTATATCCCTGTTTTATCATTTCATCATATTTTAAATAAAGCTCATAGGATTGTGTTCCTCTATCACAAGTATCTCCTAGATTTATCAATAAATCATCTTTTTGTAAATTGACTTTTTCAATAAATTTTAAAAATAATTCATAATATCCATGCAAATCTGAAATTACAAAAATACGATTATAATCATTTTCATCTATATATTTAATCTGTTTTTTCCTTATTATTCCTCTGTTCATTTATTTCAATTCCTCTTTTTGTTTTAATATTATGATTATATCAAAAAAGAAGTTCTTTTACTATCCTAGCTAAAATTTTATCCCCCATAAGCAGAATATCTTTTCATACCCCTTTTCCATAGTATTGTTGAAAATAGGCAAAGTGTAGTTAACCAAACTACTGATATAAATAAATTTTTAAGTATCAAATCAAAAGAAGTTCTTTCAAGTAAAAGCATAGTAGGAACATAGCTTGTATACATAAAAGGTAAAAATTGTAAAGTCAAAAATATTTTAGCTGGTAACATTAAAAGTGGAAAAATATTTCCAGCAGATAAATTTCTTAAAACTTTTATTGAAGTATAAAGTGAAGAAACTTTTGAAAAATAAAAACTATAAAGTCCAATTAAGAAATCTATAAAAAAATTAATTAAATATCCCAATATTAAAAATATAATAAAAAAGAATACTTTTATCAAAGATAAATCTAAATTAATATAATTATGTAAAAAAGTATAAATTAAAATTAAAGGAATAAAGTTCATAACAATAAAAACTATTCTTTCTGGTAAATCAGCCATTAAATTATAGAAACAGTAATTATATGGTTTTAAAAGATATTTATTCAATTCTCCAAGCCTTATATCATCAGAAAATCTAATAATTGAATTTGTTGTAGTTATATTTTTGACTATAAGAATTACAAAATAATAACTAACTACTTCTTTTACTTTTATAAATTCACTATGTTTAGCAACAGCTACCCATAGCAGAACACTCACTGAAAAAGGAACTAAGGAAAATAAAAAAGATAACACAAAATTTACTCTATATTCTAAGTAGCTAATCAAACTTATTTTAAAAATTTTAAAATATTTTTTCACAAATTTTCACCTACCTTATTTCTGATAGATTTTCCTTATAACATCATCCATACTAATATTTTCAATATTAATATCACTAAGCTCTTGAATAAAATTTCCTGAAATATTTTTCAATATATCCAAACTTTTATTATTATCAGTTGCTATTTTAATTGAATTGCTATCTATTTTTTCTATTTTAATATCATTTTCTAAATGAAGTTTACTTATAAATTCATCTACATTAGGTTCTTTTAATTTAAGTACAAAATATTTTTGATTGAAAAATTGCTTTTGAAAATTTTTAAATGTATCTGAATAAATCATCTCTCCATTATTTATTAAAATTATGGAATCACAAAGTGTTACAATATCATTAAAATTATGGCTAGTTAAAAGAATAGTTGAACCATATTTTACACAATATTCTTTTAAAAAATTTCTGATATTATATTGAGTAATTACATCTAAACCTATTGTAGGTTCATCTAAAAATACTATATCTGGTTTATGGATTAAACTGGCAATAAGTTCCATTTTCATTCTTTCTCCAAGTGATAATCTTCTGACTTGGACATTTAATTGTTTTTCAACTCCCATAATTTCAACCATAGAATTAAGAGTGTTTTTATATTCTGAATCATCAATTTCATAGATTATTTTGTTTAATTCAAATGTATCTAATGCTGGTAAATCCCACCAAAGTTGACTTTTATTTCCCATAACCATAGCAATATGGCGTAAATATTCTTTCTTTTTATCAAAAGGAAAATATCCTAACACATCTACTTTACCACTTGTTGGCATTATGATACCTGTCAACATTTTTAAAGTTGTAGTTTTCCCTGCTCCATTCAAACCAATAAGCCCGACAATAGCTCCTTTAGGAATTTTTATAGAAAGATTTTGTACAGCTTTTTTAATAAGTTTTTCACGATGAAACAAATTTTTTAAACTACCTTTTAATCCAGCTTCTTTTTTATAATAAGTATAATCTTTACATAAATTTTCAGTTAAAATTACATATTCATTATTAACTTCCTGCACTGACATATCTTCTTAGCCCCCTTTTAAAAATGAAATTTAAAATCATAAAACAGATAGCTGTTGCTATAAAGGAATAAATAATAAAATATAAATTTAAGCCCTTTACTATATATAGAATTGGAAAGTTAAAACAAACAAATAATGGAATAATAAAGATTAAAATTTTTTGAATAATATTAGGATAAATTGACATCGGTTTATTTCCAACAGTAATTAACTCTGAACCAATCCCCATAACAATATCCATTCTCATAAACCAAAATGCTAAGCTCATTAGCATAAACATAATTGAATATATCATTAAAAATCCATTAATTGATAATAAAATATATATTAAAATTTTTATAGGTGTTAGTATTATGTGGAGTTTTTTTATACAGTAAATAATCCCAAATATATTTATAAAAATATTTTTTATTTGTGGAATATCAAATTCATTAAATGAAATATTAAATTTTTTATTGACAGGTTTTAACAATAAAAAATCTAATGTTCCCTTATTTATCAATTCTGGTAATCTTTTTAGCCCTGGTACTACTGCAAATGTAAACACTGAATCCATAAGTCCACCTTGAAAGGTAAGCATTAACATTTGATATTTATTCCAACCATTTATATCTTTGGTATGTAAAAATGCTACATTTATAAATATTATATACATAGCCATCCATACAAGCTCAAAAGTTCCTCCTACTAAAAAATTAAATTTATATTCCATTTGATACATCAAAGAACCTCTTAAATATGCTTTCATTATCTGAAAATATCTTTTCACAACTCCACCTCCTAAAATTATATAATTAATAAATATACTAATATAATCAAAATAAATCTTATTGATATTTTATCATACAATAATAGATTTTGTAAATAAAAAAGAACGGAGCTGTTGCAAATTAACTTATTGAAATGTAAGTAAAAAATAAGTGAAATTACATTCTAAATTTTAGATGAAAAATTAAAGCAAGTGAGCCGAGCAAATCTCGCTGTGTTTGAGTGAAACGATCTTAGAAGCTATTAATGAACTTGTTCATTTAGAGCTTCTTACAGATAGCGAATTTGCAGCGAACGTTAATTTTTCATCGTTAAGAAATTTAGCTAGTAATAAACTATTTTTTACTTCATTTATAAGTTTGCAACAGCCCCATTCTTTTAAGTTTTTAAATTAAATTTATTTTTTTCAATTCATCTTCTAAAATATCAAGTAATCTATCAAATTCATGTGCAACAGCATCAAAAGATTCTTTCTTAGTTAAATCTACACCTGCTAATTTTAATTGCTCCATAGGGTGATTATTTCCACCTGATTTTAAAAGAGCTAAATATTTCTCTCTGTTTTCAGGATTAGTTTTTAAGTCTTCATATAGTTTTGCTGAACTTGCAAATGAAGTTGCATATTGATAAACATAGAAAGGTGAATTATAAAAATGAGGTATTCTTGCCCAAATAATTTTTTGTAATTCATCTATTGTAACTGTATCTCCAAAATATTTTTTAAATAAGTTAAACATAATATCACTTAAAATATCAGGAGTTATTGCTTTGTATTCTTCTATCATCTTATGTGCTTCATATTCATAAGTTGCAAATAGAGTTTGTATATAATAAGTTCCAACTATATTTCCCAATGCTTGTTCAAGTAGAGCAATTTTTTCTAAGCTATCATTTGAATTTTTTAGCATATAATCTAAAATTAATCTTTCATTAAATGTTGAAGCTACTTCTGCAACAAATATTGTATAATCTGCTGTTGAATAAGGTTGTGCCTCACTTGACAACATACTATGTAATGTATGTCCTAACTCATGTGCCAAAGTAAATACATCATCCATAGTTTCTTGGTAATTTAAAAGCATATAAGGGTGTACATCATAAATATTTATTGAATATGCCCCACTTCTTTTATTTTTAGTTTCAAATACATCAAGCCACCCTTCACTTATAGCTCTTTTCATTTTTTGTTGATAATCTTCTCCTAATGGCTTAACAGATTTTAAAACCATTTCCTTAGCATCATCATATTTAAAAACTTTGTTATAATCAACTATGTTTATGCTATTATCATAGTAATGATATTCTTTTAATTTCAATGCTTGTTTTCTAAGTTCTACATATCTTCTAAGAGGAGCAGTATTTTCTTGAGTAGATTCAACCAAAGAAAAATAAACTTCTCTTGGAATATTCTTGTTTTCTAAAGCTCTATCAAGTGAAGATGTATAATTTCTAGCATTACAAGAAGCTACATTTCTTTGTACAATGGCTCTATATATTGCAGCAAAAGTATTTTTACTATTTTCATAACTTTTATATAGTGCTTCAAAAGCTAACTTTCTATCTTCTTGGTTTCTATTAGTTGCTAAAATTTTTGAATAAACTCCGTTTGATACTGGAATTTCTTCTCCTGTTGAAAATTTAACAGTATTCCATTTTATATCTGATATTGAAAGTTCTGCATATATATCAGAAGCTGAGCCCGTAAATTGTGCAAAATGAGAAAGTAATTGTTCTTTATCTTCTGACAGTACATGTTTTCTTAATCTATACATTTCAGATAAACCAAACTTTCTTTCTTGTAATTCAGGATATTTTTTTATCCATTCATTCATAGTTTCTTCTGGAATTTCTAACATTTCTGGACTTATCCAAGCAGTTTCAGTTGCAAATTTTGAGTAAATCATTTCTATTTCTTGCATTTTTATAGAAGTAATTTCATCTGTTGAGTCTAAATCCTTTAACATATATGGATAAAGATACAATCTATCTAAAAGTTTTGCTATCTTTTCCATCAATATTTCTAATTCTACAAATTTTTCAGCACTCTTTTTAATTTCACCTTTAAATTTTGGAACTTCTTTTGTAAGTTTTTCAAATTTTTCTAAATCACTTTCCCATATATCATAATTTTCATAAATATCATTTAAGTTCCATTTATATTTTTTATCTATTGCATTTCTATCTTTCAAACTAAACCTCCTCATAGTAGAATGGTAAAAATAATTAAAAAATAAATAAATTTATAATAAAATTTTTCTTGAAAGAATAATTAAATAACTTTAAAATAAAACTACTGCGACGTCCATTATTATTGAGTGAGCCTTTGTGGAGCTCACGAAACACTAATGGCTGTCAAGTAGTTAATATATAGTAAAAGAAATTTTATATAACTCTGTTTCAAGAAAAATTATCTAAATATTAAATTATTTTTTACATTATATTTACTCTGGATAAATTAAATTTTCTTCCTTTATATTATTTAATGTTTCTTCTAAATATTTTTTAGCTTCATATCTAGCCATAGGTAAATTTTGATCTAAATAATTGCCACATTCCACAGCAGAAGCTCCTGGAATATCTCCTTCAAATTTACTTATAAAGTTAAACATTTCTTTCATAAGCTCAACTATATCTTTTGATTCTAATTTTCCTTTTAAAATAAGATAAAAACCTGTTCTGCAACCCATAGGTCCAAAATAAATAATATCATCTTTTTTAGTAGGATGATTCCTTAAAAATGTTGCTCCTAAATGTTCTATTGTATGTAACTCTGCAATATTTATAACAGGTTCTCTGTTAGGTAATTTCATTCTCACATCAAAAGTTGTTATATAATTACCATTTATTTCATCAAATCTTGAAACATAAATCCCTCTATTTAATTTTTTATGATTAACTTGAAAACTTGCTATTTTCTCCATAAATCCTCTTTTCTTATTTATCTTCTGGTAAAACTTTATTTAAAACTATTCCTACAAGTGCTGCTAGTGCTAAACCTGAAATAGAAATTGTTCCCCAGATAGTTATATCTCCAATAGCAATTCCTAGAACAAATATTAAAGCAGCTATTATTAAATTTCTTGAATGTGTAAAATCAAGTTGTGCTTCAACTATTGTTCTTACTCCAACTGCTGCTATCATTCCAAATAATATTATAGAAACTCCTCCCATAACTGGTTGAGGTATTGTTTGAAGTATTACTCCAAATTTTCCTATAAATCCTAATACTATTGCAAAACAAGCTGCTATTCTTAAAATTGCAGGATCATAAACTTTTGTTACAGCAAGAACTCCTGTGTTTTCTCCATAAGTTGTATTAGCAGGTCCACCTAAAAGTCCTGCTGCCATTGTAGCAAGTCCATCTCCTAACAATGTTCTATGAACTCCCGGATCCTTAAAGAAATCTTTTCCAACAACAGCTCCATTTGTTGTTATATCTCCAATATGTTCTATAAATACAACCAAAGCTATTGGTGCAAGTGCAATAACACCTGTAAAAGTAAATTTTGGTAATGTAATAATAGTATCCAAGGCACCTGTTGGTAAACCTAGCCAACTTGCTTCATGAACTTTTGATAAATCTATATCTCCCATAAAATATGCAACTGCATAACCAATAATAACTGAAATTAAAATTGGAACTAATCTAAAAAATGATTTCTTCAAGATACTAATAAATATCATAGTGATAACAACAACCAATGCAATAATTAAACTATCTCTATCAAAAGTATTGTTACTATATCCTGCCATACTCAATGCCACTGGACTAAGTCTTAACCCTATAACCATTATAATTGGTCCTACAACAACTGGTGGAAAAAACGATTTTATCTTTTCAACACCAAATTTTAAAACAATAAAAGACATAATAACATACACAAGACCAGCAGATATAATACCACCTTTTAATATAGCTACGCCTTGTTCTTTAAAAACCAATGCAGTTGCTCCAATAAACGCAAATGATGAACCTAAAAACACAGGTACAATTCCTTTTGTAACACTGTGGAATATTAAAGTTCCAACTCCTGCACAAATGAGTGCTATTGATGGATTAAGCCCTGTTAAAAAAGGTACTAATACAGTTGCTCCGAACATTGCAAGTACATGTTGCATTCCTAAAACAATTTTTGTTTGTAAACTAAGTTTTTCCATTCTTATTCCTCTTTCTTATTTCTTTATAACTCTTAAAAAGAGGCTGTTGAAAATTAAACTATTTTTTCTTCATTAATAAGTTCTCAACAGCTCTTTTTAAATTTTATTTTGTATTTTTTAATTTTTCATAAAATTTTATTGGATCAATAATAAATCTTGTATGAGTTCCAGTTCCAACAACAATTCCATCTTCTAAAACTTCTACATCAAATACAAGTTTTTTTCTATCTATTTCTTTTAAAACAGAAATTATTTTAACAGTTTTTCCAACCAAAGTTCCTTTTAAATGTTTGATATTAACTTCTGTTCCAACAGTTGTTAATCCATTTTCTAATTCTTTTTGTACCAAATTTAAAGAAGCTCCTTCCATCCAAGCTATCATAATAGGAGTAGCTAAAACTTCAACAGACCCTGAGGCAGCTTTTGCAGCAGTATCATTTTCAGTTACAACTTTTTCAACTTCTAATTTCATTCCAACTTCTAACATATTATAAAATACCTCCTTGTAAATTTTTCTTTAATAATTTTATACTAGATAAGTATAAGTGTCAATTTTAATTTTATTTTATTACACATAAAAGAGAACCTGATTTTATTAAAAGATTAGCTTCATTTTCAACAATAACATTACTTATACATCTAGCCTCTCCTTTTTTTATATCTAAGTTTTCAATATTATATTTAAAACCTTTTAAGGTTAAGCCTTTCACCTTATCTGAAAATATAATAAAAGATATTTTTGTATTTATCATATTATTAAATTTATAATTACTTTCAATTTTAAAAATTTTTTCTTTTTGAGAAATAAAAATTAAATTTGAATATTTATCTAATAAATTTATATTTGTAAGTTCGTGGTCTATACTTCCACCTAAACCTGCAATGCAATAAATAATATCATATTTATTTTGAATTTCATTTAAAACTAATTCACTATCAGTATAATCTTTCTCAACTTGAAATTTTATAAATTCAACATCTTTTTCTTGATAAAATTTTTTTACTTCATCTTTAATAGAATCTAGATCACCATAGATTTCTTTTGGTATTAAATTTAATTCATAACAGATATTAGCCCCTCCATCAGCACAATAAATATCTCCTTTTTGTTTTTTAATAAAATTCAAATAGAATTTTGTATCTCCTCTTAATTCACCATTTAAAAATAAATAAGCAGTTTTCATTAATCATCATCCTTAGAAGTTTCAACGACAATAAATACTGGGATATGGTCTGAAACAATTTCTCTCATAAGTTTGGGATTATCTCCTGAAAAATCTAATGCTCCACTTGAACCTGTAAATTCTTGAGAATATTTTTGGCTAAAAAAGAAATTGTCATAAGAATTTGCTCTACCTTTAGCCCCTATTGTTGTCTTTATAGCAGGATCTATTGCGTAAGTAATTTTATCTGCATGTTTATATAGAGGTCTAAAAGATTCATCTAAGGCATATAAATTAAAATCTCCTGCTATAAAAATATCATTTTCTTTTTCATCTCTATCCTGAAAATAATTATATACATCTACCATTTTATAGTTTTCAGCTTTTCTTTGTGATTCATTATTACCATAAATTGTATGAACTAAAACAAAAGTAAAATCAAAATTTCCTATTTGAAATGTTGCTCCATAAGGTTCTCTTAAAAGTGAACTTTTCCCATTTTTATAGAAACCTTCTGATTTTATAAATTTTACCTTGTCCTTTTTATATACATAGGCAAAATATTCTTTATATTTAGATGAACCTACACCAAATGGAGATATATGATAATCCCACTTTTCATCACTTTGTTTATTAAGTTCATCTACCAACTCTTCAACACCATCTCTATTTATAACTTCAACTAAACCAACTATATCAAAACCTTTTAGTATTTTTGCAGTTTGTACCATATCTTTTTTTGCAGCACCTAATCTTAAAATATTAAAACTTGCTATATATGCTTCATCTGCTAAACTTAAAGTAGATAAGCTAAAAAATAATGCAAATATAATTGATAATAATTTTCCTTTTTTCATTTATACACTCCTTATAATATAAAAATATATAGGGATATTATACTGTGTTTTTACTATTTTTAGAAGATATAATTTAAAATAAAATGTATTTTTTAATAAAGTCAACTAAAAAAAGCTACATTTTTTTTAAAAAATATGTTAAAATTTAAAGGTAAAAAATATTTAGTAGGTGAAAATGAAATATGATAGCAGCATTTTTTGATGTGGATGGAACAATATATAGAAATGCTTTACTTATTGAACATTTTAAAAAATTAATAAAGTATGAACTTTTTGATGATATTCAATATAGGTTAAAGGTTGAAGAAGCATATAATCTTTGGGACACAAGAAAAGGGAATTATGATGATTATTTACTAGATTTAACTAAATTATATGTAGTTGCTATAAAAGATTTATCTGTAAAATACAATGATTTCATCTCTGATCAAGTTTTATTATTGAAAGGTAATAGAGTGTATACATATACAAGAGAAATGATTGAATGGCATAAAAAAATGAAACATAAAGTATTTTTTATATCTGGTAGTCCATCATTTTTAGTTTCAAGGATGGCTGAAAAGATGGGAGTTGATGATTTTTGTGGCTCTGTTTATGAAATTGATGAAAAAGCTCAAACTTTTTCTGGCAAGATAATAAAACCTATGTGGGACTCTATTCATAAACAAGAAGCAATAGAAAATTTTATAAAAAGATACAATATTGATTTATCTAAAAGTTATGCCTATGGAGATACCAATGGAGATTTTTCTATGTTATCTTTGGTAGGAAATCCAAGAGCTATAAATCCTAGTAAGGAGCTTATTACTAGAATAAAAAATGATAAAAATTTAAGTTCTAAAACACAGATTATAATTGAAAGAAAAAATGTTATTTACAAATTAAATTCAAATGTTGAATTAATTGAATTTTAAAAATATGAAATATTAACAGTAAGGAGATTAACAAAATGAAAATAAAAAATGAAGTTAGATATGCTTTACAAATTGTATATTATCTTACTTTACATAGAGATAAGGATATTATTTCATCAAATGAAATATCTGCAGAAGAAAATATTCCAAGATTATTCTGTTTACGTATAATCAAAAAACTTGAAAAAGCAGGAGTTGTAAAAATATTTAGAGGTGCAAAGGGAGGATATGTTTTAACAAGAGACCCTAAAAGACTCACTTTTAGAGATATTATAGAAATTATAGATGATGATATAGTATTGCAACCTTGTATAGATAGTTCTACTATTTGCTCTACTAGAGGTGCAGATTGTAGTATTAGACATGCATTGAAAAAATTCAAGATGAATTATTAGATGATTTTGATAAGATTAATTTTTATGATTTAGTAGAAAATAATACTGGTTTAGAAGTTTAATTACAAAGGTACTCAAATGAGTACCTTTTATTTTTCTAAAAAGTTTTTCAACTTATACTAGAAACTTTTTATAATCTATTACTTTTTTTCTTCTATGAAAGAAACTTTTTCCATTTATTTCCCTAATATGAATTTATGATAGCAAAAAGGAACTGTCAATTTTCAACAGTTCCCTCATTGATTTATATTTAATTTGCTTGTTTCTTTTTAAATATTCCATTAAGAATAAGTGCTAATGCTCCATCACCTGTAATATTGCAAGCAGTTCCAAAGCTATCTTGTAAAGCAAATATTGTTATCATTAAAGCAGTTCCAGTTTCATCAAAACCTAAAACAGAAATTATAAGTCCAAGTGAAGCGAGAACAGTTCCCCCTGGTACTCCCGGTGCTCCAACTGCAAATATTCCTAATAAAACTATAAATAACACCATTGTACCAACAGCAGGAACATCTCCATATAATATTTTAGAAACTACCATAACAAAGAATGTTTCAGTCAAAACTGAACCACATAGATGAGTAGTTGCTCCTAATGGGATAGCAAAATTAGTTATTTCTTCATCTAACACACCAGATTTTCTTACACATTGTAAACTAACTGGTAAAGTTGCAGCTGATGACATTGTACCAACAGCAGTCATATATGCAGGACCATAGTGTTTTAATAATTTCCAAGGATTTTTTCCAGAAACAATACCAGCAATAGTATATAAAACTGTAAGCCAAATATAATGACCAATCAAAACAATTATAATTACTTTTAAGAAAACTGGGAATTGTTTTGTAATACTTCCTTCATAGGCAAGGGTAGCAAAAGTTGTTGCTATAAATATTGGTAATATAGGAATTATTATTTTATTTACTATTGTTAGCACAATATTATTAAATTCCATTAAAAGTTCTTCAGTTCTTTTTGAATTTGTCCACACAACAGCAAGTCCCATAAGTAAAGCTAACACCAAAGCTCCCATTACTGAAATAGCTGGTGGAATTTGAACTTTAAACAATATATCTGGCAATGTTTTTAATCCTTCAACATTAGAAACTATATGCAACTTTGGTATCAATATATAGCCAGCAGTTGCAGAAAAAAATGCAGCTCCAACTGATGACAAATAAGATAATCCTAACATAGTTAATAACATTTTACTAGCATTTGCTTTTAATTGAGTTATTGCTGGTGCAATAAAACCAATTATAATAAATGGTACAACAAAAAATATTAATTCTCCTAAAAAAAACTTAATTGGTAAAATTACAGAAATTACTTGCTCATTTGAAACCAATCCTATGATTATTCCGATTATTACTCCAAGAACCAACTTAATAATCAGAGTATCACCTTTTTTTTCTTTTTCCATACTATCCCTCCAAAAATTATAATAAAATCTATTTCATTTTTTATTATATACTTTACTAAAACAAAAAGCAATATAAAAAATCAAAAATATTATTATGAACATATTTTTTTAGAAGAGGGTATACTTTTTTTTAAATTTGTTTTATAATATATTATAAAATTAAATTTATAAGGGGGATAAAATGGAAACTAAAATTGAAAAAGTTCTTAAAATTCTTGAAGAAGAAATTGTTGCAGCGGAAGGTTGTACAGAGCCAATAGCACTATCATATGCAGCTGCAAAAGCAAAAAGAATTCTAGGCTCTGTTCCCAATAAAGTTGATGTATTCTTATCAGGAAATATAATAAAAAATGTAAAAAGTGTTACTATTCCAAATAGTGAGGGTATGGTTGGGATAGAACCTGCTATTGCTATGGGTATGATAGCAGGTGATGACAAAAAAGAACTTATGGTTATAAGTGATGTTACACATGAACAAGTGGAGGAAGTAAGAAATTTTTTAGATAAAAAAATTATAAAAACTCATGTTTACCCAGGAGATATAAAATTATATATAAGATTAGAAATTTCAAATGGAGAGGACAATGTTCTTTTAGAAATAAAACATACACATACTAATGTAACTAGAATTTTAAAAAATGGTAAAGTTTTACTAAGTCAAGTTTGTAATGATGGAGATTTTAATTCATCTCTTACTGATAGAAGAGTTTTAACTGTGAAATATATCTATGACTTAGCTAAAACAATAGATATTGACTTGATAAAACCAATTTTTGAAAAAGTAATCACTTGTAATTCTGCAATAGCAGAAGAAGGTTTAAAAGGAAAATATGGAGTAAATATCGGGAAAATGATACTTGATAATATTGAAAGTGGTATATATGGAAATGATATAAGAAATAAGGCAGCTAGTTATGCTAGTGCTGGCAGTGATGCTAGAATGAGTGGCTGTGGCTTACCTGTTATGACAACAAGTGGAAGTGGAAATCAAGGTATGACAGCTTCTTTACCTATAATCAAATTTGCTGCTGAAAAAAAATTGTCAGAAGAAGAATTAATAAGAGGTCTATTTGTTTCACACCTTACAACTATTCATGTTAAAACAAATGTTGGTAGACTTTCTGCTTATTGTGGTGCTATTTGTGCTGCTGCTGGTGTTGCTGCTGCTCTTACATTTTTACATGGTGGAAGTTATGAAATGGTTTGTGATGCTATAACTAATATTTTGGGTAATCTTTCAGGTGTTATATGTGATGGTGCTAAGGCTTCATGTGCTATGAAAATCTCTTCTGGAATTTATTCAGCTTTTGATGCAACTATGTTAGCATTACATAAAGATGTATTAAAATCAGGAGATGGAATAGTTGGAGTGGATATTGAAGAAACTATAAGAAATGTCGGTGAACTTGCTCAATGTGGAATGAAAGGTACTGATGAAACTATATTAGGAATTATGACTAAATAATCAATAAAAATAGGGGCAGTATAAAACTGCCCCCATTTTTAATTATACTCCTCTTTCAGCCATAATAATTTTTATTTCATTTTCATTAATTCCTACCATAGCTTCCCCTAAATCTTCTGAAACCTTAGCAATAATTTCTGGATTATTATAATTTTTAACAGCTTCTACTATAGCCTTAGCTCTTTTTTTAGGATTGCCAGATTTAAAAATACCACTTCCTACAAATACTCCATCTGATCCTAATCTTCTCATAAGTGCTGCATCTGCTGGAGTAGCAACTCCACCTGCTGAGAAATTAGGTACAGGCAATCTACCATTGTCATGAACATATTTTACTAAATCATAAGGAACTTGTAAGTCTTTTGCCATTACATATAGTTCATCTTCACGTAATGCTTTCACTAGATTAATCTCCTTCATAATCTGTCTCATATGTGAAACAGCTTGAACAACATCTCCTGTTCCAGCTTCTCCTTTTGTCCTAATCATCTTTGCACCTTCACATATTCTTCTCAATGCTTCACCTAAATTTCTAGCCCCACAGACAAAAGGAGTAGAAAAATTTTTCTTATTTACATGATAAATTGAATCAGCTGGTGATAGAACTTCTGATTCATCAATAAAATCAATTCCTATTGCTTGTAATATTTCAGCTTCTACAAAATGACCTATTCTCACTTTTGCCATTACAGGAATTTTTACTGCTGACATAATTTCTTTTATTAATTTTGGATCACTCATTCTAGAAACTCCACCTGCTGCTCTAATATCAGCTGGTATTCTTTCCAAAGCCATAACAGCAACAGCTCCTGCTTCTTCGGCAATAATTGCCTGTTCCTTTGTTGTTACATCCATAATAACTCCACCATTAAATCTTGTATCCATTTTGTACCTCCTCATGTAATAATTTTTTTATTTGACTTTTTTATAGTATAAACGTATACTGACATTATATAAAGTACCAGAATAAAACTTTTTTATGGAGTCAGATTATGATTATTTTAAATTTAATTAACAAATCAAAAATTCCTTTATATATACAGATATATGCAGAAATTAAAAAATTGATTCAATCTAAAATCTTAAAGGCAAATGAAAAGCTACCATCTAAGAAAGATTTTATGGACTATTATAATATTAGTCAAAATACTATTCAAAATGCTCTTTATCTTTTATTGGAGGAAGGATATATTTTTTCCATAGAAAGAAAAGGTTATTTTATTTCTGACATAGAAAATTTAATTGTACATGATGTTAAAATTGAAAATAAAACCCAACATAAAGAAAAAAAGAAAATTCATTATGATTTTTCCTATTCAGGAGTTGACAGTAAAAGTTTAGCAAAAACAATCTTTAAAAGAATTACTAAAGATGTCTATGATGAAGAAAATGATGATTTAATTTTTCAAGGTCATATACAAGGAGATTTTTTATTAAGAAAAAGTATTTGTGAATATCTATCGCAATCAAGAGGATTTAAGGTAGAAGCCGAACAACTCATTATTAGCTCAGGTACAGAATATTTATTTTATATAATTTTTAAACTTTTTAATAATAAAATTTATGGTTTAGAAAATCCTTGTCATAAGATGTTTAAAGAATTATTTTTAACAAACAATGTTAGTTTTATATCTATTCCCTTAGATGAATCTGGAATTATAATTGAAGAATTAAAAAAACATAATGTTAATATAGCCTATGTTACTCCTTCACATCAATTTCCAACTGGAACAATTATGAGTATTAGTAGAAGGACTGAACTTTTAAATTGGGCAAATGAAAATTTTAATTGTTATATAATTGAAGATGATTATGACAGTGAATTTAAGTATACAGGTCGTCCTATTCCAGCATTGAAAGCGAATGATATTAATGATAAAGTAATTTATTTAGGCAGCTTTTCAAAATCAATTAGTCCGGCAATTCGTGTGAGCTACTTAGTTTTACCAAAAGAACTTTTAAATATTTATCAAAAGAAACTTCCATATTTTATTTGCCCTGTTCCCACTTTAAATCAAAAAATTCTTTATAGGTTTATAAAAGATGGTTATTTTGTTAAACATATCAATAAAATGAGAACACTTTATAAAAAAAAGAGAGAATTTCTTGTAAATACAATAAAAAAGTATTCCTCTGAAATATTTAATAAAGAAATCTATATCCAAGGAGCAGATGCAGGTTTACATTTAGTGATAAAATTAAATCAAAAAATTAATGAAAAAGCATTTTTAAAAGAATGTTTAGAAAATTCTTTACAATTATATAGTTTAGAAGAATATTATTTGGAAGAAACCTATAATGAAACTTCATCTTTTCTTTTAGGATATGCTAATTTAACAAATAATGAAATAGATGAAGGAATATTATTATTGTTACGAATTTTAAAAAAATATTATATATAATAAAAATAGTTTTAAAATTTAAAATAATTTGATAAAAAAGATTATATATGGTATATTAGTTAAGTGTCAAATTAAAAATTTTAATAAGGAGAAGAAAAAATGAAAAATTCGTTAAAAAAATTGTTGTTTGTTATATTAACTGTGTTTTCTGTAATTTTTATAGGTGCTTGTGGAAAAAGTAAAATTGATAAAAAAGAAGTTATAGAAAAATTTATTGCTGCATCTGAAAGTATGAAGAGTGGAGATATGATTATGAATCTAAAAATGACTCAAAATCAAAATGGCAAAAAAAATACTATGAATATGACAAGTAATGTATCTTTAATTTTAGAACCTCTTGCAATGAAAATGGAAATGGAAGTGCCTGCTCAAAATATAAAAATGAATTCTTTTATAAAAGATAATGTTATGTATATTCAAAATCCAGCAGATAATCAATGGTATAAACAAGCTCTTAGTGATGAAATGTCTAGCCAATTTAAAGGATATATGAATTCTGATGATACTTATAACGCTATGAGAGATAATTTAGATAAAATTGATATTGATGAAAAAGACGGTAATTATATAATTTCAATTTCAAAAGATTCTGAATTCTTAAAAGATGCTATGAAAAAACAACTTGCAAATTCAAATGCAGCTGGAGGTCAAATAGGAAATGATGTTAAGATTGAAAATATAGCTGTAAAATATATAGTTGATAAAAATACATATTTAGCATCTTCTTCAACTGTATCTTTTGATTTTGAAATGCAAGGTATGAAAATATCTATGGAAATGGATGCAAAAATGTCTAATATAAATAATGTTACAGATATTGTTGTTCCAGAAGAAGCATTGAATGCAAAAGAAATACCACATCAATAAAATTTAGAAGTACAAAACAAACTGCACCAATAGTTCTCAATTAAAGAATGAAGGTGCAGTTTTTATATTATTTTTTATATAAGTTTTCAATTAATTTATCTACATTATAATTTTTCTTTTCAATATCTTTATAATATTTATAAGTTGCAACTTTAAGTTCTGCACAAGCATCTTCATCAGCAACAATAATAGCTTTTTCATGTAATTGTAAGGCTGATATGGTCCACATATGATTTATTCCTTCTTCAATTCCCATATGTAAGGCTCTTGCTTTGCTATTGCCTTCTACCATTATTAAAACTTCTTTTGCATCCATAATTGTAGCCACTCCAACAGTTAAAGCAGATTGAGGAACTTTTGTAATGTCATTATTAAAAAATCTTGAATTAGCAATGATTGTATCTTCTGTTAATTGTTTTTCTCTTGTTCTTGATTTAAAAGATGAACCAGGCTCATTAAATGCAATATGACCATCAACTCCAACTCCACCTAAAAATAAATCTATTCCTCCAACTTCTAAAATTTTTTCTTCATATCTTTTACATTCTTCTTCATATTTTTTAGTCATACCATTTAAAATATTGATATTTTCCTTATCTATATCAATATGATTAAAAAAATTATTATACATATAATAATGATAACTTTGTGGGTGAGTTTCAGGAAGTCCAACATATTCATCCATATTAAATGTAATCACATTTTTAAAGCTAATAATTCCTTCTTTATTGAATTGTATCAATCTTTTATACATTTGAAGTGGTGTACTACCAGTTGGTAAACCTAATACAAATTTTTTCTCTGGACTGGGATTAAATTCTTTAATTTTCTTAGCAATGTAAACAGCTCCCCAATCACCAGCTCTTTTATTATCAGTTACAATAAATCTCATCTTAACCCTCCTCCATATAATCTACCTTGATATGTATTTCTTCTTTTTATTTCTTTATATATTGAATTTAAAACATCTATCTTTTTAATACTCCATAATGGAGCAACCAATGTTTCTCTATCTCCATCACCTGTCATCCTGTGAATAACAATCTCAGAAGAAATATTTTCTAAAATATTTACAATCTTTTCAACATATTCTTCCTTAGTATGAACTTTTAAATTTCCATTTTTATAGAGTTTTTCTAATGGAGTATTTTTTACAACATACATCAAATGAAGTTTTAATCCCCAAGTTCCAGAATTTTGTGAAAAGATAGCTGTTTTTAAATAGTCATCATCTTTTTCTTTTGGTAAACCAATTATTATATGTGTTACAAATTTTATATTTAATTTATTTAATTTTTTAGTAACTTCTTCATAAATCTTTGTTTTATAGGCACGATTGAAATATTTAGCTACTTCATCATTTATTGTCTGTAAACCTAATTCTATCCAAAGAAAAGCTTTTTTATTTAATTCATCCAATAATTCTAAAACATCATCTTCCAAACAATCTGGTCTTGTTGCTATTGCAAGTCCTACTATATTTTTATGTGATAAAGCTTCCTCATAAATTTTTCTTAAATAATTAACATTTGCATAAGTATTTGTAAAGTTTTGAAAATAAGCAATATATTTATTACCTTTGTATTTATTTGATACTAATTCTATCTGTTCATCAATTTGTGTATGAATAGATTTTAATCTCCCAGAAGTGAAATCCCCACTTCCGTTCTCACTACAAAATATACAACCACCTTTTGAAAGTTTTCCATCTCTATTAGGACAGGTAAAGCCTCCATCAAGAGAAACTTTATATATTTTTTCATTAAATTTTTCTTTTAGAAAATCATTTAATGTATAAATTTTTCTTATCATTTTTATTTCCTTTATTATTGAAATCAGAATATATAAAAATAAATAAGTTTTCATTAAAATTTTTTTATTAACAGGCTACTGCGATGTCCATTAATGTTGAGAGAGTATTTTGGAACTTTCAAAACACTAATGGCTGACGAGTAGTCAACAAAAAAAGTTTATCTATTAATAAATTATTTTTTATATATTAACTTATCCTACACAGTAAATAAAAAAAAAGCAAGTAAAATTTATTTAAAATTATTAAAATGCTTTTAATAATTTTAAAAATTTAGTATAATAGCTTTGGAAATCAAATATATGGAGGGATATCAAATGACTGATGGACACAAAACACAGTCTGAATTAGTAGATTATATGATAAAAACAGGAATTGATAAGGCAACTAAACCCTTATTTAAACTAATGTTACTTGGAATTTTTGGAGGAGCTTTTATAGCATTGGGAGGAGCAGGAAATATTATTTCAGGTTCTACTTTAGTAAAAACAGATCCAGGTCTTGCAAAATTCATAGGAGCTTGTGTTTTTCCAGTAGGACTTATTATGGTTGTAATTCTTGGTTCTGAATTATTTACAAGTAATTGTTTACTTACAGTTGCTTATACTAATAAAAAAATTACTTTGATTCAACTTATTAGAAATATTATAACAGTTTATCTTTTTAACTATGTAGGAAGTTTTATTGTATCTTATATAACAGTAAAAGGTGGAAGTTTTAATTCTGATTCATTAAATTATCTACAAGATATAGCAACTCATAAAGTTCATGCTAGTGCATATGCTCTTTTTATAAAAGGAATATTATGTAATGTGCTTGTATGTGGAGCAGTGCTTCTTAGTTACACTTCAAAAGATACTATTGGAAAACTAGTTGGGGCTTGGTTACCAATAATGTTATTTGTCCTTATTGGATATGATCACTCAATAGCAAATATGTTTTATTTAACAGCAGCTAAATTAGTTGATTCAAGTTTTGAAGTTTCTTTAATATTTCATAATCTATTTTATGTAACACTTGGAAATATTATTGGTGGAATGGCTATTGGACTACCTTTATATTTTTGCTATTACAAAAAACAAGAGTGAACTACTCCCACTTGTAGAAGTGAGAGCTTCTTGGGAAGTATGTGCTTTTATTAGCCACATATATTTACCAAGCTCTTTGGATAGTCCCTACCCTGATATTTTTCTTAACTTACTTTTTCTTCTTTTAATATTTCTAAACCCTTTCTTAATATATTTATACTTGCATTATAATCTCTGTCTATTTCTAGTCCACAACATTCACAATGATATATTCTTTCTGATAATTTTAGAGTTGCTTTTATATTACCACAACTAGAACAAGTCTTACTACTTGGATAAAATGTAGCTATTTTTACAATCTTTCTTCCATACCAATTTGCTTTATATTCTAGTTGTCTTACAAATTCACTCCAACTTACATCTGATATACCTTTTGCTAATTTGTGATTTTTTAACATTCCTTTTATATTTAAGTCTTCTATACAAATTATATCGTGGTTATTGATAACTTTTGTACTCAACTTATTTATAAAGTCTTTTCTTTTATTTCTAATTTTATTATGAATTTTTGCTACTTTTTTCTTTTGCTCTTGATAATTCTTACTATCTGATAGTTTTTTATTGCTATCTTTAGCAAGTTTACATCTTCTTGATAGTTTTCTTTGTTCTCTTTTCAGTTTTTTCTCATATTCTTTTGATAGCTTTAAATTTTCTACTTTTGTACAATCACTCATTGTTGCAAATTCTTTTATTCCTAAATCTATTCCAATATTTTTATTAGTCTTTGCTAATTCTTCTATTTCTTCTTCACATAATATTGAAGCAAAATAATGGTTAATACTATTTTTACTTATTGTTACTGATTTGATTATATCTTTTATTTTTCTATGTAATTTGATTTTGACTAGTGATTTTAGTTTAGGAAGTTTTATATATCCATCTTTAATATATATTGTGTTTTGATTATTTGTAGTATAACTTTGTACTGAATTAGATTTACATTTATATTTTGGAAAACCAAAATCTTTATTCTTAAGAAAATTTTTATAGGCTTTTTCTAAATTTAATTGAGTATTAGCAAGAGCTAAGCTATCTACTTCTTTTAGATAAGGATATTCTTCTTTATATTTAGCAGGAGTAGGATATTTAGTTTTAATTCCTGTTGATTTATATTCTTCATAAGCTTTCTTTCTATCATCTAACATAAGGTTATGAACTTTTCTAACACAACCAAAAGACTTAGTAAAAAAGCTAATTTGTTCTAAGGTAGGGTATATTCTGAATTTATATGCTCTTTTAATTATTTTGGTTTTCATTATATCTACTCCCTTATTTTTATCTTTTATCATTTTTAGTATACCATAATATCTAATAAAAAACAAGAAAAAAGCAATTCATCTCCCACTTATAGAAGTGGGAGATGAATTGCTAGATATTGTTAAAATTCTATTAATTGTTTGTTATTTAAAATCTTTAGAATAAACTTTATTTTTACTATTTCTTAAAATAGTGTATCCATGTTTTCTAATTAAAACAATGAAATGTTTAATTTTAGATTCAACATTATTAAATTTTTTAGCTAATGCGTGAATAGTTTTACCTTTTAACCTTCTTTCATATATTTCAATTTTATTTTCTCTTATTAGTTTACTCACAAAAAACTGTACCTCCAATTTTGTGTCCAAGATTTTGGGTGCAGTTCAATTTTATGACAGCTCTTTTTTTATTAGAATTGTTTAATGTTTTTATTTTTTCTATGATATAATATATAATTAAAGGAGATGTAGATGAAATATAATTTTAATGAGTTAAAAGAAATAGTAAAATCAAAGATGAGTTTAAAAAGATTTACACATACACTTGGTGTTGTTGAGATGTCAGAGAAGCTAGCAAAGATATATAATGCTGATATTGAAAAATGTAAAGTGGCTGCATTACTTCACGATATATGTAAAGAAATGGATATGGAATATATAAAAAATATTTGTAAAAATAATTTTATGAATGAGTTATCAGAAGAAGATTTAGAAAATAATGAAATATTACATGGTTTTGCAGGAGCATACTATGTAAAAAATGAATTAGAAATAAATGATAAAGAAATTTTAAATGCAATAAAATATCATACTGTTGGAGCAAAAAATATGACATTGGTTGAAAAAATTGTATATATTGCAGATGCCATAGAATATGGAAGAAATTATCCAAGTGTTGTGGAAATAAGAGAAGAAACATTTAAAAATTTAGATAAGGGAATACTTATGGAAATAGAGCATAAGGAAAAATATTTAAAAAGTATAGGGAAAAAATCACATCCTAATACTGATAAATTTAAAAAAGAAATTTTAAAAGAACTGAATAAATAATTATATTTGCAATAGAGGGAGGAATTATGAATTTAGAAAAAGATTTAGAAAGAGTAAAAGAGCTTTTAAAGGATGTCAAATACTTAACTTTTGAGCAAATTTCAAGTTTTCTTGATTGGACAGAACAAGATAAAAAAGATTATAAAGCTATACTTATGTCTTGGGTTGATTCAGGAGATTTAATTTTGAGTAAAAAAAATAGATTTTCATTACCAGAAAATTTAGGTTATGTAAAAGGAATTTTTAGAATTATAAAAAATAGATTTGCCTTTGTTGATAGAGAAGATTCAGTAGAAAAAGAAGGAATATTTATTCCAAAAGAAGAATTTAATAATGCCTTAGATGGAGATACAGTTTTAGTAGAATTAACAGAAAAGAAAAGAAATGATAAAGGAGCAGAAGGTAGAGTTGTAAAGATAATTGAAAGAAGAAAAAATACAGTTATAGGTATTTTAGAAAGAAGTAAAGATTTTGCCTTTGTCATGCCAACAGGCTCATTTGGAAGAGATATCTATATACCAAATTCTCAAATTAAAAACGCTGCTAATAAAGATTTAGTTGCTGTTGAGATAACATTTTGGGGTGATAACAGTAGGAAACCAGAAGGCAAGGTTATAAAAATTTTAGGGTCATCAACAAATAGTAAAAATATGATAGAAGCCTTAATTTTTAGAGAAAATTTAAGTGAAAATTTCTCATCAGAGGCAATGCAACAAACCAATGCTATCATAGCAAATTCTAAAATAGATTATACAAATAGAAAAGATTTAACAAATTTATCTATAATAACAATAGATGGAGCAGATGCAAAAGACTTAGATGATGCTGTATATGTTGAAAAATTAGAAAATGGGAATTATAAATTGATAGTTGCGATAGCAGATGTTTCATACTATGTAAAAAAAGATACAGTTCTTGACTTAGAGGCAAGAAATAGAGGAAATTCTGTTTATTTAGTTGATAGAGTTTTACCAATGTTTCCAAAGGAAATCTCAAATGGCATTTGTTCTTTAAATGAAAAAGAAGAAAAATTAACCTTTTCTTGTGAAATGGAAATAGATCTAAAAGGTAAAGTTGTAAATTATGAAGTATACAAATCAGTAATAAAATCTGTTCATAGAATGACTTATAAAGCTGTAAATGGGATTTTAGATGGAGATAAGGATTTAATAAATGAATATTCAGATATCTATGAAATGTTAAAACAAATGCTTGAATTATCTAAGATATTAAGAGCAAAAAAACATAAAAGAGGAAGTATTGATTTTGAGCTTCCTGAATTAAAAGTTGTTTTAGATAAAGATGAAAAAGTTGAAAAAGTATATTTGAAAGATAGAGGAGAGGGAGAAAAAATCATTGAGGATTTTATGATAGCAGCCAATGAAACTGTTGCAGAAAGGATATATTGGTTAGAACTTGCCTCAATTTACAGAACTCATGAAAAACCTGATAGAGAAAAAATAGTTAAATTAAATGAAATATTGGCAAAATTTGGATATAAGATACCAAACTTTGATAATATTCATCCTAAACAATTTCAAGAAATTATTGAAAGGTCTAGGAATAAAGAAACAAGTATGTTAGTCCATAAAACTATATTAACATCTTTAAAACAAGCAAGATATACAGTTGAAGATATAGGACACTTTGGATTAGCTTCCTCACATTATACACATTTTACTTCTCCTATAAGAAGATATGCTGATTTAATGGTTCATAGAGTATTATTTTCAACAATAAATAATTCTATAAAACCATTTAAAGAAGCAGATTTAGATGAGATAGCACAACATATTTCTAAAACAGAAAGAGTAGCTATGAAAGCAGAAGATGAAAGTGTGAGAATAAAACTTGTTGAATATATGCAAAAGAGAGTTGGAGAAAAACTTACTGTTATGGTTACTGGCTTTGCACCAAGAAAAGTATTTTTTGAAACTGATGAGCATATAGAATGTAGTTGGGATGTTACAACTTCACCTAATTACTATGTATTTGATGAAGAAAATTATTGTATGGTGGATAGAGAAAGTGATACAGTCTTTAATTTAGGAGATAAAGTTGAGGCTGTTTTAGAAAGAGCAGATTTATTAACCTTAGAAATCTCTGTAATGCCACTAAAAGATATATTTTAAAGAGAGGAAATTATGATAATTGCAAATAATAAAAAAGCTTTTTTTGATTATTTTATAGAAGAAAAATATGAGGCTGGAATTGAGTTAAAAGGCAGTGAAGTAAAATCAATTAAAGCAGGGAAAGTGAGTATAAAAGAATCTTTTGTCAGAATTATAAATGATGAAATATTTATAATGGGAATGTCAGTTGTTCCTTGGGATTTTGGAAGTGTTTATAATCCAGAGGAAAGAAGAGTTAGAAAATTACTTTTACATAGAAAAGAAATAAAAAAAATTCATGAAAAAGTAAAAATAAAAGGTTATACAATAGTTCCCTTAGATGTTCACTTATCAAAAGGCTATGTGAAAATTCAAATTGCAATAGCAAAAGGTAAAAAAACTTATGATAAGAGAGAAAGTATAGCTAAAAAAGATCAAGAAAGAAATTTAAAAAGAGAGTTTAAAAATAATAATAGATAATTAAATTTTAAAAACTAAAAGAATTGTGGTATAATCTTTAACATAAATTTAATTTTAGGGAGAATTTTAATGAAAAGAAAATTCATTTTTTTACTAATTCTATCAGCTATAATAATAAATAATAATTCCTATTCAGATAATGCAACTGCTGATTCAGATGAAGTTGTTATAGATTTAAATGATAATACTATGACATCAGAAAGTGGGGTTGCAGTTACTAATGGGAATATGAAAGGTCTATTTTATAGATTACAAAGAGATCCAGTGACGGGTGAGATAACATTTACAAATAATGCTTTAATGAATATAAGTCAACCAACGGGAAATATAAAAATTGAAACTGAAAGTGGTAAAGTTTCTCAAAAAGATGAAAGAGGAGAATTTTATAATAGTTTTGCTTATATAAATGTTGCTAAAATGACAGGAGCAGAAGCACCTAATGACAAAATTTATTTTGGAAGCCCCTATATAAAATATGAAGATGAAAAAATATATGCAAAAGATAGTTGGGTAACAACAGATTTTAATATAGTTAATTTTCAAAAAGAACCACAAAAAGCTGGATACCATATATTTTCATCAGATGTATTAGTTGAGCCAGATAAACAGATAACATTAAAAAACTCTGACCTTTTTATAGGAGCAAAAGATGTTATGCCTTTTACTTTTCCTTGGTTTAGAGCAAATATTAGATCAGGTTCAAAGGTACCTTTATTCATAACTTTACAATCTGATGATAACTATGGAACTGCGACTTCTATGGGATTTCTTTATGGAAACAGAAAAGACAAATTCAGAGGAGGATTTGCTCCTAAGTTTGCAGATAAGATGGGTATATTGGTTGGAAGATGGGAAAATTGGTACAGATTTGATAATGCAGGAGAAACAAGATTAAATATAGATGATTGGTTAATTTATGCAAAAGAAAAATCTGAGCCTAAAAATGCAAATGAATTACAAGATTATGAGAAAAGACGTAAAAGATATAGAGTAGAGCTAACACATGATTACGATGGAGAAAATGGAAATTTTCACTTTATATCACAAAATTCAACAAGAAGTATGGTTGGAAATTTAACTGATGTTATGGAAAAATTTGATAACAATAATGTTTATTCATCACTTGGACTAGATAGATTTAAGTTTGATAAAAATATAGGTTTCTATAATTTGGATGCTAATTTATTTAATTTAGGTGAGGCTAAAGATTTAAGTTTCACTGGAAAAATGAGTTTAGTCAGTGATAAAAAAGCCTATGGTCTTTTAGTTTATGATAAAATAGATGATATATCTTATGGTTCTACAATAGATCATGATTTATATACTAACCTTTCATTGACAAAAGATAATGATAAATATAAACTGACAGCTAGATATGATTATTTATATGATATGGATCCAGGTTCTACAAGAAATGATACTATGTCAAGAAATGAAAGAATTGGAGCAGATTTTTTATTAAAAGAAAATGGTTTAAATATATCTTATGATAAAAGAAGAGGAGATGATTATAGAAATTTTAATTTCTGGGAAGAAGATATCAATACTTCTGCTAAAAAAAGAAATGTTTTAGACATAGATTTTTCTTATACACCAACGACAGTTGCAAAATATAAATTTAATAATTTTGAAAATATAAAAGCCTCTTTGGGAAATTATAAGGTCGGAAATTATACATTTACACCTTCTGTTTCATATAATTTTTTAGATAGAAAATTAGATACTGCAAAAGATACTTATAGAGCTACTATATTAGGTACTAATAGACTTGCAGAATTTAACAGATTTGAAAACATTGTTTATAACAATAGTTTAGAAAGAAGAGCAGACTTAAATTTATCTAATAATAATGAAACTTATAGAGTAGGCTTTGGTAAAACTACTTCTGAAATTTGGTCAAGAGAAGGACTTTTTGATGGAACATATAGAAAATATGAAAATAAATCAAAGTTCTATGAAATACAATTAGGAAGACAAAATTTACCATTAGGAACCATTGGAACTTTTGGAATAGATGGTACATTTAGACAAGATGAATTTGATGCTTCATCAGATAAAACTAGTCTCATAAATTTAAAATTGAATAATGATTTATTCTTATATAAGACTGAAAATTTTGATGTAACCAATAAATTTAAAGCTGAAATTCAAAAATATAATTTTTCAGGAAATAAAAACAATGAAGAAAGAAGATTGATTACAAAAAGTGATTATATAAAATTTGATAACAGTCTAGTTTTTGATGGCAAATCAACAGTAAGTACTTATGATATAGGGTATAAAAGAGCTAAAAATCCATTTGGTGAAAAAAATAAAAGTGGAGAACAATTTATAACAGGCTTAGGAATAAAATTTGATGAAGATACTAATTTAAGTTTAAAATATACTGATGATAAAAGATTTACTACAAAAACTAATAGTGGAAAAAATGTAAATGATTTATCCATGAGACAGTATTCAATAGATTTTGAGACTAAAAAATATGATTTAGGTTTTTCTAATACTGATATTGATTTTGTAGGAGATGATTTTTCTACAATAACAGATTTTAGAGAAGATATCAATGAACATAGAATAAGAGCTGGCTATAAATTTGATAATAGTAAAATATCTCTTTCTTATGCAGAAGGTAAAGATAAATTGAAAGTAGATGATGGAAGACATTTAGATAGAAAAAATAGAATGTATTCTATGGCATACAATATTTATGGAGATGTAGAACAAGATTTTGTAGGAACATATAAGACTTACAGATATGGACATAATCGTATGGTTGATGATATAAGAAATACAGATACTTACAGTTTTTCTTATGCTTATAGAGATAAAAGATTTGAACAAGAAGAGCTTATGAAATATGCAACTCTTGAATATGAAAAACCAAAAGATCAAATTACCAATGATGAAATAGAACAAATTAGAGCTATCTTAGATAGAAAAAGTAGTTTCTATAATCAATTTGAATTGACGAGAATACAAGATGAAACATTTAGAATAGGAAACTATAAAAAGACTTTAAGTGCTTATGTAACTCTTGAAAAAAATAATAAAAGGTATTCTCAAACAGGAAACTTAAAAGATTCATTATCTAAATTTACAGGAGGGCTTACTGTTTCATATAATAGATTAGGTATAGGTTATACATTTACTGAAAAATCTAGTTGGAAAAACTCAGGTGGAAGTTATAAATGGAGTAAAGATACAAAAGAGCATGAATTAAGTATCTATGCAAAAATAGGAAAACCAAGTCAAGGTTGGAAAATAAAAACCTATGCAATGTTCTATGATAACAAAAATGATCCTACAAGTTCCAAAAACAGAAAGAGATCTCTTGATAGTATTGGTGTTGAAATAGGAAAAGAAATGGGATATTATGAATGGGCTATATCTTATGAAAATAGATATAAGACATCTAGTAGAGATTATGAATGGAGAGTTGGAGTGCACTTTACATTGTTGACCTTCCCAAATAATTCATTATTTGGAATAGGAGCAAAAAATAGGGGTGGTACAGCTTCAACTAAACCAGATGGATATCTATTAGATAGACCTAGTCAATTGAAAAATAGTTATTAAAAATGAAAAAAATAGTTCATTGTTAGCTTAATTTTTAAAATTTCAAATAATTTTTCTTGAAAATAAGATTACATAAAATTTTTTTATCATATCAACTGCTTGCCAGCCATTAGTGTTTCGTGAGCTCCACAAAGGCTCACTCAACAATAATGGACGTCGCAGCAGTTTTATTCAAAGTTATTTTAATATTCTTTCAAGAAAAATTTTGATTTTTATATAAAATTTAAAATACAATTAAATTATTTTTCTGTATACTATATAGAAGAAAGGAAAAAAATTATAAGGGGGAAATATGTTAGTAAAATATAATAGTGAAAGTAAAGAATTTAACAATAATGTTAATATGTTTGAAATAGCAAAAGGATTTTCTAATTCACTTGCTAAGAAATCAGTTGGTGCAAAAGTTGATGGTAAAAATGTGGATATGTCTTATGTGTTAGACCATGATGCAGAAGTTGAATTTATAGATATTGATAGTCCAGAAGGTGAAGATATAGTAAGACACTCAACTGCTCACTTAATGGCACAGGCTGTGTTAAGATTGTATCCTGATACAAAAGTTACAATAGGTCCAGTTATAGAAAATGGATTCTATTATGATTTTGATCCAGTAGAACAATTTACAGAAGAAGATTTAGAAAAAATTGAAGCTGAAATGAAAAAAATTGTAAAAGAAAACATAAAATTAGAAAAGTATGTTTTACCAAGAGATGAGGCAATAAAATATTTTAGAGATGTGGATAAAAATAAATATAAGGTTGAGATTGTTGAAGCTATTCCACAAGGTGAACAAGTTTCATTTTATAAACAAGGAGATTTTACAGATTTATGTAGAGGAACACATGTCCCTTCAACTGGATATTTAAAAGCATTTAAGTTAAGAGCACTTGCAGGTGCATATTGGAGAGGAAACTCAAAAAATAAAATGCTTCAAAGAATATATGGTTATTCATTTTCTAATGAAGATAAATTAAAGAAGCATTTAAAACTTGTAGAAGAAGCTGAAAAAAGAGATCATAGAAAGTTAGGAAAAGAATTAGAATTATTCTTTTTAAGTGAATATGGACCAGGTTTCCCATTTTTCTTGCCAAAAGGAATGATAGTTAGAAATGTTTTGGTTGATTTATGGAGAAAAGAACATGAAAAAGCTGGATATTTACAACTTGAAACTCCTATAATGCTTAATAAAGAATTATGGGAAATTTCAGGGCATTGGTTTAATTATAGAGAAAATATGTATACATCAGAAATAGATGAAGTGGAATTTGCTATAAAACCAATGAACTGTCCAGGTGGTGTTTTAGCATTTAAACATCAATTACATTCATATAAAGATTTACCAGCAAGGCTTGCTGAACTTGGAAAAGTCCATAGACATGAATTTTCTGGTGCATTACATGGACTTATGAGAGTAAGATCATTTACACAAGATGATTCTCATATTTTTATGACTCCTGATCAAGTTCAAGATGAAATTATAGGTGTAGTAAATCTTATTGATAAATTTTATAGTAAATTATTTGGCTTTGAATATGAAATAGAACTTTCAACTAAACCTGAAAAAGCAATAGGTTCTCAAGAAATTTGGGATATGGCAGAGTCTGCACTTGCAGGAGCTTTGGATAAATTAGGAAGAAAATATAAAATAAATCCAGGAGATGGAGCTTTCTATGGTCCTAAACTAGATTTCAAAATAAAAGATGCTATTGGAAGAATGTGGCAATGTGGAACTATTCAACTTGATTTTAATCTACCAGAAAGATTTGATGTTACTTATATAGGCGAAGATGGAGAAAAACATAGACCAGTAATGCTTCATAGAGTTATTTATGGTTCAATAGAAAGATTTATTGGAATTTTAATAGAACACTATGCAGGAGCTTTTCCAATGTGGCTTGCACCAGTTCAAGTAAAAGTTATGACTATAAATGATGAATGTGTTCCTTATGCCAAAGAAATTATGGCTAAATTAGATGAATTAGGAATTAGAGCAGAGCTTGATGATAGAACAGAAACTATTGGTTATAAGATAAGAGAAGCTAATGGTAGATATAGAATACCTATGCAATTAATAATAGGTAAAAATGAAATTGAAAACAAAGAAGTTAATATCAGAAGATTTGGTTCAAAAGATCAATTTTCAAAATCACTTGATGAATTTTATAACTATGTAGTTGATGAAGCTGCAATAAAATTTGACAAATAAAGGAGCTGCATTACTATGAAAAAAATATTATTAATATCGGTTTTATGTTTAGCTATTATTGCTTGTGGAAAAAAAGAGGAAGCACAACAAGAGGCTACACAAGCGACAGAAACTACACAAGGGCAAAGTACTGAAGTACCTAATCCTTTTATTGAAGCTAAAAATTTAGAGGAGGCTTCTAAAATAGCAGGATTTACTTTATCTGTTCCAGCAAATTATGAAGATTATAAAAAGCAAACAATTCAAGCTATTGAAAATGATATGATAGAAGTAATTTATTTTAATGATACAGATAATGAAGGATTGCGTATAAGAAAGGCAATAGGTACAGATGATATAAGTGGAGATTATAACGAATATAAAGATGTTGAAACTGTAAAAGTTGGAGATGTAGAAGTTACTGAAAAAGGTAGTGATGGTGATATTGCTGTTGTTATTTGGAATGATGGAACATATTCTTATGCAATAGACGCTGGTGAGGCTAAGTTAAATTCTGAAGCTATTGCTAATTTAATTGCAAATATTAAATAATAGTTAAAATTTAAAAGGGATAATTAAAAATAAAAAATTTTTAATATCCCTTTTTTATTTAAAAAACAGCTCTCTTTAAAAATATTTGATTTACTAATATTATTGATATATAATATTAATATAAAAATATGGTAAGGGAGGTTAGATTTATGAAACAAAAAAGCAATTTTACTTTTCTTCTTTCTTATGCAAAAAATGAAAAATATAAATTATATCTTTCAGCTTTTTTAAGTGTATGTAGTTCAATACTTATGGTTGTACCTTATATACTTATATATAATATTATTTTGGAGCTATTAAAAATAGATTTAGACTATAATAGAATTAAGAAACTAGCTATCTATACTGCAATTTTAATAGTTGTGAGATTAATATTATTTATATTATCTGGGGTATTTTCACATGTGGCTGCTTTTAATATACTTTATAATATTAGAATGCAGGCAGTGAAACATTTGGGAAATATTAATTTAGGTTATTTTAGAGAAAAAAATATTGGTGAGATAAAAAAGGCTATAAATGAAGATGTTGAAAAACTAGAAAATTTCCTAGCACATCAAATTCCAGATTTAGCAGCAGCAATAACAACTCCAATAGTTATATTAGTATTTTTATTTTTCTTAGAGTGGAGAATAGCAATATTTTTAATTATTCCTATAATACTTGCTATTTTAACTCAATTTGCTATGTTTAAAGGTTATGGTAAACGTTTAGATAAGTATAATTCTTTACTTCAAAGATTGACTTCAACAATAACACAATATATAAAGGGAATGAATGTGTTTAAAGCATTTAATTTAACAGCACATTCTTTTAAAAAATATATTGATATAAATAATGAATATACAAAAAATTGGCATGAAATGACAGATGATTTTAAAAATCCTTATGGAGTATTTTTAGCAGTTGTGGACTCTGCATTAATTTTTGTTATTCCAAGTGGAGGTTATTTGTATTTAACAGATAAAATTAATATTTCAACATTTTTAATATTTTTACTTTTAAGTTATACATTTTTGACATCTTTAAAAACATTAATGCAATTTGCAGGAACTTTTTCTTTTGTTTTAGCAGGAGCAAATAATGTTAGAAGTATGATTGAATTTCCAATTCAAAATGATGGAAAAAATTTAAAAGATATTAATTTTAAAGAAGATATTTCATTTAATGATGTTACTTTTTCTTATGATAAAAATGATGTTTTAAAAAATATTAACCTAATTTTAAAACCTAATACAATAACTGCACTTGTTGGACCATCAGGGTCTGGAAAGACAACCATTGCTTATCTATTAGGTAGATTTTGGGATATTCAAAAGGGAAGTATTAAAATTGGAGACACTGATATAAAAGATATAGATGTAAATTATTTATTATCTAATATTTCTTATGTATTCCAAGATATTTTTATGCTGACAGATACAATATTTGAAAATATCAGAATGGGGCTTGATAAGACAAAAGAAGAAGTATATCAGGCTGCAAAAGATGCTGAAATTCATGAATTTATTATGAGTTTGCCAAATGGTTATGATACCATTATTGGTGATGGATATATAAAATTAAGTGGTGGAGAAAAACAAAGAATTTCAATAGCAAGATGTCTACTTAAAAATAGTCCAATAGTTGTTTTAGATGAAATAACAGCTTATTCTGATATAGAAAATGAAGCTAAAATTCAAAGTGCTATTAGAAATTTATTAAAAGATAAAACTGCTATTATAATAGCCCACAGATTGTATACTATAAAAGATGTTGATAACATTGTTGTGTTAAATGAAGGAGAAATTGTAGAAAGTGGAAAACACCAAGATTTAATTACAAAAGAAAATGGCTTATATAAACATCTTTGGGAGGTGAAATAAATAATGTTAAATAATTTAAAAATATTATTAGATAAAGATTACACTCCTGTAAAAAAAGCTACTTATTATCAATTATTAGATATTTTATTTAATATGATAATTTACACTATTTTATTTTTAACAATATATTCACTGATAGAAAAATCTTTTACTATGAATAAAATTTATTGGTATTCTGGATTTTTACTTATAGCCCTTATTTTTAAGAGCCATTTTGGTGGTTGGGGTATGGTTAAAATGCAAAAAACTGGAAGTACAGCTTCAAAAAATTTAAGAATAGCAATGGGGGACCATGTTAAAAAATTAAATTTAGGTTATTTTAATAGCCATAATTTAGGATATTTAATCAATATATTAACTATGGATATAACAGATTTTGAACAAGCTATAACTCATAATATTCCTGATTTATTAAAAGTTTTAGTTTTGAGTGTTTATTTGTTGCTCATAACTTTCTTTATAAATTTTAAACTTGCTATAATTCAAATTATTGTTGTTTTATTAACTATACCTATACTTAAAGTTGGTGGAGAAAAATTAGAAAAAATTGGAGTGGAAAAGAAAACAGTATCTGCTAAATTAATTTCAACTATTATAGAATATATAAGTGGAATTGAAGTTTTTAAAAGTTTTGGAGTTATAGGAGATAAATTTGAAAGATTAGAAAAGGGATTTAGAGATTTAAAAAAATATTCTATAAAATTAGAACTTGCTGCTGTTCCTTATGTTTTGCTATTTCAAATAATTATAGACTTGTTATTCCCTATTCTTCTATTATTAGCAGTTAGATTTTTTATAAATGGAGAATTGGAAGCTAAAATGCTAGTAGGCTTTATAGTTTTAAGTTTAACACTTACTAATGTTATAAGAAATTTTTCAGCTAGTTATTCAATAACAAGATATTTATTTCTTTCAGTTGCTAAAATTTCTGATACTTTAAATTATCCAATTATTTCTTATAAAGATGAAGATTTTACTTTTTCAAGCTATGATATAAGTTTTGAAGATGTTGACTTCTCTTATACAGAAGATAGAAAAGTTTTAAAAGATATTAATTTTATAGCAAAGAATAATGAAATAACTGCCTTAGTAGGAAAATCTGGCTCTGGAAAATCAACTGTTATGAGTCTGATAGCAAGATTTTGGGATACAACAAAGGGAAGTATAAAAATTGGAGGAAAAGATATAAAAGAAGTTAATCCTGACTCACTTTTAAAAAATATTAGTATGGTATTTCAAGATGTTTATTTAATTAATGATACTATCTATGAAAATATTAGAATAGGTAACTTAAATGCTAGTAAAGAAGAAATTATGAATGCTGCCAAAATAGCTAGCTGTCATGGTTTTATTTCTAAATTACCTAAGGGTTATGATACTTATATAGGTGAAGAAGGAAGTACATTATCAGGTGGAGAAAAACAAAGAATTTCAATAGCAAGAGCCTTGTTAAAAAATTCTCCAATAATATTATTAGATGAAGCTACTGCCTCCCTTGATGCCGATAGTGAACATGAAATAAAAATGGCTATTAATGAATTGATAAAAGATAAGACTGTTATAATTATTGCTCATAGATTGAATACTATAAAAGATGCAAATAAAATAATAGTTATGGATGATGGAAAAATCATTGAAAGTGGTAACCATGAAAAATTAATGAATGATAAAGGAACTTATTATTCAATGTTTACTGCTATGGAAAAGGCAAAAGAATTCAGTATATAATTAGATAAAAGGTTGTTACAAATTTATATATTGAAATGTAATTAAAAATAAGTGAACTTGCATTCTAAATTTTAGATAAAAAATTGAAGGAAATGAGCCGAGCAAATTTCAGCTTGTTTGAAGCCAACTTGTTGGCAAGTTTGCTGAATTTGCAGCGAATGTCAATTTTTTATCGTTAAGAAATTTAGCTAGCAATGAACTATTTTTAGTACATTTTTTAACTTGTAACAACCTTTTATTTTAATAATATTTAATTATTTTTTACAACACTATCTATCCAATTAAATAATGCTTCCAAATCATAATCACCACCATGTCCTTGACCCCAAGGAGCAGCAAAATTCACAATTTTTCCAGAATTTTTTAACTTTAAAGCTAATATTGCTGGGATAGCAAGAGATGTATCCTTGTCTATTGCTCCATGTCTTATTCTCCAATACTTAGTAGGAGTATTGTTATCAATATAATACATTGGGTTCATCATTTTTATTATATTTTTATCTGCCATTTTAGGAACTACAATTTTATTATTTTTATCATTAAATTTACCAGTTCTAAAATATTCAATGGCATCTTTATTGGCTATATCAAAAGAAAATTTAGTAAAATGTTTACTGTCAGATTTTTTGTCTCCAAATAAATTATTTTCTCCAGAACTTGAATCTATACTATCAAAAGCAGGAGGAGATTTCATTCTATCCCCAATATGAGTATAAATATCTAAATTGACTGCAACAACTTTATCATTTTCAATAGTAAAGGCTTTTTTAAATTGACTGATATCTTTTCCATCTTTTAAAGCATTATTAGCAGAAATTTTAATTATAGTTGCAAGATAAGTTTTAAAACTTCCATTTCCACTTTTATCAAGAGTTAGTAAATTGCCTCTATCATCAGTTAATTTTAAACTGTTTAGATAAATAGGAAATAGAGCTTTCAATCTGTTAGATATTTTTATTTCATCTTCTGTTAAATTTCCTTGAACAGTTGAATGAGTTAAACTTCTATCATTATATTCTTTTGCAGAAGTATTTTTAGTAAATTCCATTCTTGAATATGAATTAACTCCATTATACATCCATTCATAAGCAGAATCTGCATTTTCTAAATTTGTAATAGGACAATAAGCAGATACTGCAAAAATATCATCTCTTGTGTCAGCTGCACCAATTTCTTTTAAATAAGGTAAATAATCAGTAGAATTGCCTGTTGCTCCTAAAAGAACAGATAGAGCACCACCAGCACTTGTTCCATTAGAAATTATTTTATTAGCATCTCCTGGCATAATCTCATCATTAAGGTATAAATATCTGACAGCTGCCTTTAAATCAACTATTGCAGCAGGAGCTTTTCCTGTATAGTTACCCTTGCTATCTGTTAAAGTCCTGCCTCTCACACCTGGTGCTGCAACTACATAACCTTTTGATAAAGCATAAGTTAGAGAATTGGCTTTTCCATCTCTACCAAGTCCAACTGTATCAGCTTTTCCTAGCATATATCCTCCAACAGTATTAGGGAAGAATATAGGGGCATTATTGCTATTATAGTTTCCAATAGATGAATTATTAAAATATTCTTCTGGAATATAGATATTCATATTTTGATAGTCTTTATCCACAGGATTTTTTACATAAACAACATTTTCATAAGCACGATATTTTATTTTTTGTCCATTAATTTCAGTTTCTTTTGAAACATATTTATTTGGATTAAATTTTAAATCATATTCATTTTTGACAGTTTTTGTAGTTTTTTGAGCTGCAAATAACATAGAACCAAATAAACAGAATAACATTAAAAATTTTAATTTTTTCATACCAATCTCCTTGAAACTACACTCTGATATTCACAGGCATAACTAAATAAATATAATCTTCATTTCCTTCTTCCATAATTTTTAACATAGAACTAGAATTAGTAGCTTCTATAATAATATTTTTATCAACATTATCTATAAATTCTTTGATATATTTACAATTCATTCCTAATTTTAAGTCTTCACCAGTTTTTATCATATTAACTTTTTGATTAATTTTAGCATTAGCAGAAACTCCATTTATCACAAGTTGATTTCCTTTAAAGTTAAATGTAGCCACATTTTTAGAATCATTACTATTTTTTGTTACAGATATAACCTTTTTAAGTGCCAAATTTAACTCATCTCTATTGAATTCAAATTTTTTATCATGATTTGTATTATTTATAAGAGGTCTAAAATCTGGGAAATTTAAGGATAATAGTTTACAGCTAAAATAAGCATCTTTCCAAGTTAAAATTAATCTATCATCACTTGCTGCAAGAGAAAATTCTTCATCTAAATCTTTAAATATCTTATAGATAACAGCTATACTATCTCCTGGGACTAAAACATCTCTATTTACTGTATTATTAAGAGCTTTTTTCATATATACAAGTCTATATGAATCTGTTGAAACAAGCTCTAGAATATTATCTTTAAATATCATTTTTATTGAATTAAATAGAGTGTCCATATTATTAGATGAATTAGTAAGAAATTTTACTTTTTCAAGTAATATAGTAAATTTCAAAGTATTTTCAGTTGCTACAACTATTGGAATAATTTCTGTAAGTTCTGGATAAGTATTATCATCTAATATTGAAAATTCAGCATTATTTACAATTAAATACCCATCTTTCTTTTCAAAATTAATATTTTCTTCCTCTATTAATTTGATATATTCTAAAAGTAAAGCAGGTTTTATTAAAACTTGTCCTTCACTTTCAATATCACAATTTGCATATCTTATAAGCTCAATTTCAGTGTTAGCTCCTTTAAATACAACTTGATTATTTTTAGCCTGTATAAATAGCCCTGCTAGACTTGGTTTAACAGGATTATCCTTTAAAATATTTGAATATTCTCCAATTATTTCTATTGTTTTTTGTTTATTTATAGAAAATTTCATTAAAATTCACTCCCTTAGTTCGCTATTAAAATTTCTTGCCAATATTTATTTTGTATATTTAATTTATCTCCAATATCTATTAAAAGTTGAGCTTCTTTTGTTTTTTCAACATCATATAGAGGCTTTTTAGTTACAAGCTCATCTGCTCCTTTATTTATGCTAGGAATTTCAATAAAATCTGAAATTTTAGCATATACATCAGGTCTATGAATATAGTTTATAAATTTCATAGCATTTTCAAAATTTTTAGAATCTTTTAAAACTACAAATGAATCTATGGAAGAATAACCTTGATCACCAGGTGGAATTATAAAGTCTACATTCTTTCTATCATCTTCTGAAAGTTCTCTATAAATATTATCTGGATATCCTTGAACTACCCAAAAATCTCCATTGGCAAAGCCTTTTCCATAAGATTCTGAATCAAATTTTGCAATATTCTTCTTCCAATTTAAAATGGTAGATTTTGCTCTCTCCATAGCTTCTGTTGAATCAGCATCTTGTTTATATCCATTTAAAGCCAGTGCAGGAACAAATACTTCTCTCATATCATCTAAAAGTGTCATTCTTCCAGCTAAGTCTTCTCTATTATAAATCGTATAATCTCTTGGATAATCTTTTACAAATTTTTTATTTACAGCTATACAAGTGATTCCCCTCATATAAGGAACTCCGTAATCATTTTCTGGGTCAAATTTTCTTAATTGAGCCATATAAGTATCATCAATATTTTCAATATTTTCTAATTGAGATTTATCTAACTTTGCAAGCATACCTTCTTTCATCATTATTTCATAATAATCACTAGATGGCATAACTATATCATAGCCTTCTCCACCAGCTTTGATTTTTGTGTACATTTCTTCATTAGAAGAATAAATATCTTCAATAACTTTTATACCAGTTTCATTTTCAAAATCTTCATATACAAACTGTGGAATATAATCTGCCCAACTATATACATATAGAGTATTTTCATCTTTATTATCTCCACAAGAAACTAACATTATAGTTGCTAAAAATAATAAAAATATTTTTTTCATTTATACCTCCCAATTTAATTTGTTAGAACATTTTATTATACCTTATTTATAAGTATTTTAATAGAATTATATTATATATTATTTTTGTTCCTCATTTTTTTGAATATTAAGATTATTTTTTACATATAAATCTAGTTTATTATAAGGAATTTCAATTCCATTTTTATCAAAAAATTTCTTAACATTGATATTGCAATCTAACATTGTATCAAGATAGTCTTCCTTTCTTACCCAAGCCCTAAATACATAATCAAGTGAACTAGCATTTTGTTTAGTAAGACTTATAGTAACAGGCATATTAGAATTATTTTTTATTATTCTTGGCTCATTTTCAATAACTTGATGTAAAACAGAAATAACTTTATCCACTGAATTGTCATAAGATGCTGAATAAACTAAATCAAGTCTTCTAAATGGATTTTTTGAATAATTAATAATAGAAGCATTAGCAATTTGACTATTTGGTACAATAATTATAGGACCATTAGGTTGTTGTATAGTAGTATATAATATGTGTATACTTTGTACAGTTCCTTCAATAGTTCCATCTAAACTTGATATAAAATCTCCCTTAGAAACTTGTTTAAAAAATAAAATCAAGATTCCACTGGCAAGATTTGCTAAACTTCCTTGTAATGCCAAACCAACTGCAACACCAGCAGTACCTAAAATTGTAACAAGTGAAGTCGCTTTTATTCCAATAATTCCAATTATTATAAAAGCCAAAGCAATATACATAAGAGTTTTTATTAAAGATTTTAAAAATGATATAAGTAAAGGATCATTATGTCTTAATGTCATTGCTTTTTCAAGAGTTTTTAGTAAAAATCTTGTTATTTTAGGCCATATGAAACATATCACTAAAAAGGCTATTATTTTTCCAGCAAGTATTGGTAAATAATGTTCTAAACTTGTCAATAAATTTTCTAATATTTTTTCATAAAAAGTACTTTTCATTTACTACCTCACAAAATAATTTTCTAACTTCATAAAGTATATTATTTTTTTTTAAAAAGCACAAGAAAAATTATTTTAAATAAAAAAATTGTTACATTTATTAATATGTAACAATCTTTAAATTTTTATAATTCTCCAAATTTTTCTAGTGCCTTTTTTCTAAGTTCTTCTCTAAAATTTGGATGAGCAATCTCAATTAAAAGTTTTGCCCTTTCTCTTAAAGTTTTTCCTCTTAAATGGGCAATTCCGTATTCTGTTATAACATAGTCAACATCATTTCTTGTAGTGGTAACTGGAACTCCTTCTTCAAAATTAAAAACTATCTTTGAAATAGTTCCATTGGCAGTGGTTGATGGAAGAGCTATTATTGATTTTCCTCCTTTAGACATAGTTGCTCCTCTTACAAAATCAACTTGTCCACCAGGTCCACTAAATTCTTTTGAGTTAATATATTCTGCATTTACTTGTCCTGTCAAATCAACTTCAATAGCAGAATTAATTGAAACCATATTATCATTCTGAGCTATGATAATAGGATTATTTACATAGTCAACAGGGTGTAGTTCTATTGCAGGATTATTATCAGCATAGTCATATAGTTTTTTACTACCCATTAAAAATGTTGCTATTGACTTATTAGGATTTAGATTTTTCTTTTTATTTGTTATGACACCTAAATTAATTAAATCAACAATTCCATCAGAAATCATTTCTGAATGTATTCCTAAGTCTTTTTTATCTTTCAAAAAATTTAAAACTGCCACTGGTATTGCACCAATTCCAAGTTGTAAAGTATCTCCATCATTAATTAAACTTGCACAAAATTCCCCTATTTTTCTTTCAATTTCTCCAACAACTGGTGGTTGAACTTCTGGAATAGGAGTATCTTCTTCAATGATATAGTCAATGTCATCTATATGTACAAAACAATTTCCAAAAGTTCTTGGAACAAATTTATTTATTTGTGCAATAACAATTTTTGCACTTTCAGTAGCTGATTTAGTGTAATCACAAGAAAGTCCATAACTACAATATCCATGTTCATCAGGAGGGGATACTTGAAGTAACATAGCATCAAGTGATAATTCTCCATCTTTTCCAAATAATTTTGCAGTTTCAAAGAAGAATGTTGGAGTGTAATCTCCATAAGAACTATTTGCTGCTTCTCTTGTTTTAGGACCAATGAATAGAGCATTATGTCTAAAATATTCTGAATTTTCTTCCTTTGCATACTCACTTTTTCCTACTGACAGTAAATGAGCAATTTCTAATTTTTTAAATAATTTTTTGTTTCTAAGCAGTGCTTCTGTTAAAACAGTTGATTCAGAACAAATATGTCCAAAAGAAATTCTTTTAGCATCTTTAATTTTTTGAATTGCTTCATCAGGAGTACAAATCTTTGCCTTATAACTTTCTTTCCAATTTTTCATATATACCTCTTTAAAACTTTTAGTTTATTAAATATTGTCTAATCTAATATTTAACTTATATTTTGTTTTAAATTATATAAATTTATTTTTTAAAAGTCAATAAAGTCGTTTATATATATAATGCAGAGTTGCACTCATTTAAAACATATTTATATAAAAAAGTCTTGATATTAAATAATAATTATGATAAATTAATTCTAACAAGGTAGGTGATAAAATTGAAAAAAAACAAATATTTTAATGAAATTGAAAAAATTTATAAAGAAATGAGTCCTCATCTTAAAGAAAGGTTAAAAGAATTTAAAAATATATGGGAAAATGGCTCAAATAAAGATATTCATTTAGAATTATCTTTTTGTATACTGACACCTCAATCTAAGGCATTGAATGCTTGGCAAGCTATAACAAATTTAAAAAAAGATGATTTAATTTATACAGGAAAAGCAGAAGAACTTGTAGAATTTTTAAATATAGTTAGATTTAAAAATAATAAGGCTAAGTATCTTGTTGAATTAAGAGAACAGATGACAAAAGATGGAGAACTTATAACCAAAGATTTTTTTGATTCTCTTCCTACTGTTACTAAAAAAAGAGATTGGATAGTAAAAAATATCAAGGGAATGTCTTATAAAGAAGCTAGCCATTTTTTAAGAAATGTAGGTTTTGGAGAAGATATTGCAATACTTGATAGACATATCTTAAAAAATTTAGTTAAATTAGAGGTTATAGATGAGTTGCCAAAAACATTGACTCCTAAATTATATTTAGAAATAGAAGAAAAAATGAGAAATTATTGTAAGTTTGTAAAAATTCCTATGGATGAGATGGATTTATTACTTTGGTATAAAGAGGCAGGAGTAATATTTAAATGACATTCAATGAAGAAATTGAAAATGAAATAAAAGAATTTGTGAGTAGAACAGAAAATGTCTATTATTTTCCAGACAGTAACTATGGAGTAGAGTATTTAAATAATAATTTTAGTTTTTTAGGGACAAAAATAAATTTATCAAAAGAAAATAATTATATAAGTTATGATTTTAAGAAAAATAATTTTTTAGATATGATAAAGTTTTTTGAATTTAAAAAGATAAAAGAAGAAATATTAGCAAGTAATGAAATTCATTATATTGGAGATGGAATAACAAACAGTGAATTAATATTTTCAGGGAAAGAATTTTTTAAAATTTTAGAATTTCTTTTTGAAAATATACCAGAACATCATTATTTTTTTGATGAAGATAGAAGATGGGGGTTACTTGTAGCAACAGAAGGTTGGATAACTTATGGAGAAAAATCTAATAAAAATGATATATAACTTTGCAATACTCTTGAATATATGGTATTATAAAAAGATAATCATAAAATGGAGATGGGGAATATGGAAAATTTTTTATTAGCATTCAATGTTGTTTTTCCAATTTTTCTTATAATGATGTTAGGTGTGATTCTAAAAAGAAAAAATATGGTAGATGATAAATCTTTGAATGTTATGAATTCTTTGATATTTAGGTTATTTATGCCTACACTACTATTTTTTAATATTTATAATACAGGAGATTTATCGACTCTTTCATTTGATAATTTGAAATTGTTAGCTTATGCTTTTATAAGTATTCTAATAGTTCTTTTCCTTGCTTGGTTAATCTATATGCCTAATGTTAAAGATAAAAAGAAATTATCTGTTTTGATTCAAGGTGTATATAGAGGAAATTTTGTCTTATTTGGTTTAGCTATTGCAGATAGCTTATATGGAAAAGAAAATTTAGGAACAGTTTCATTGTTAACAGCTATTGTAATCCCAACATTTAATGTTATAGCAGTTATACTATTGGAATATTATTCAGGTAATGAAGTAAATAAAATTAAGTTAATAAAACAAGTATTTAAAAATCCTTTAATAATTGCAACATTGACTGCAATAGTTTTTTTAGTATTAAAAATAAATATTCCAAAGCCAGTATATAAAGCTATAGGAGATATATCAAAAATAGCAACGCCATTAGCTTTTCTTGTTTTAGGAGCAGGATTGAAATTTGGAAATATATTAAAAAATTTAAAATATTTAATTTCTGTAAATATATTAAGGCTTATAGGAAATCCATTAATAACTGTTGGTCTTGGGAAATTATTAGGTTTTCAAGGAATAGAATTAGTTGCTTTACTTTCAATGAGTGCCTGTCCAACAGCAGTAGTTTCATATACTATGGCAAAAGAAATGAATGCTGATGGAGATTTAGCTGGGGAAATAGTTGCAACAACAAGTATGCTTTCAATATTTACAATTTTTTGTTGGGTACTTGTATTAAAAAATTTAAGTTGGATATAGAAAAAAGTTATTACAAATTTATATATTTATTTGTAATAACTTTTTTATAAATTAATTATTTTTTTCTTCTTTTGTTCTTAATAGTCCAAATTGGATAGTTATACAAGTTGTAACTATTAATGCAAAAATATAGAAGGAATATTTTAAAACTTCCAATGGAGATACATCTACCAAAGCTGTAACCATAAGCATTCCTCCATCATAAGGAGTTAAGGCTAAAAATGCACAAGCAAAAATATCTATAAGACTTGCTAATCTTTTTGGAACAATATTGTATTTTTGTCCGATTTCTTTTGCAATAGGAGCTGTAATAATTATAGCAATAGTATTATTTACTAATGCTGCTGATAAAAGTCCTGAAATCAAACCTATTCCATATTCTGCATTTTTTCTATTTTTTATTTTTGAAGTTATACTGTTGACAAGCCATTCTATTCCACCATAATATTTTACTAAACCTATTAAACCAGAAATAAGAATTGCAACAATAGTAATACTGAACATATCTGACATTCCTTCACCAATAGCTCCTATCCAATCAAGAAAAGTGATATTTCCTTCTAATAATCCAATAATGCCCGTCATAGCTATTCCTAAGACTAAAACTCCTGAAACATTAAATCCAATTAAAGCAGTTATTAAAACTACTATATAGGGGAGTACTCTGATGATGTGGTAATTATATTCACCTGTTATATTTCCATTTCCACCCATAATCCCATACATAATTGCTGCAAAAATAGCTGCTGGAAGTGCAATGAAAAAATTCATTTTAAACTTATCTTTCATTTCAGAACCTACACCTTTTGCAGCAGAAATTGTTGTATCAGATATCATAGATAAGTTATCTCCAAAATATGCTCCACCTATTACTGCAGCAGCAGTTAAAGGAATATTTAAATTAGCTGCTTGAGCCACTCCAATAGCTATTGGTGCCATTGCTGCAACTGTTCCCATTGAAGTTCCGATAGCAGTAGAGATAAAACATGATATTAAAAATACTCCAGGTACTAAAAATACACTTGGTATAAAAGTCAATCCTAAGTTTACAACAGATTCAACTCCACCCATTGCCTTAGCTGCTCCTTGAAATCCTCCAGCTAAAAGATATATTAAACCTATTAAAATTACTCCAGGATTTCCTGCATTTTCTGAGAAAATATCTATCTTTTTTTCAAGTTTCATTCCTTTATTCATAAGTAAAGCAACAATAATTCCAGCTAACAATGCTACATGTCTTGGGAATTTTTTAAAAGCACCTTCTGCTCCCATTAAAGTAAAGAAAATTCCACTCCCTATATATAAAACTAAAAATACTATAAGGGGTAAAAATGAGATAGCACCATACTTTTTTTCTTTTAATTCACTTTTCATATTTTATATTCTCCTTAATTTCTCATATTCATTTACTATATTTTCAATAGCTTTTTTAACAATTTGAGGGTCTGTTGCCAAATTCATACGAATAAAGCCTTTAAAATTTTCTCCAAACCATTCTCCAAAATCTACTGCTAAATTGCATTTATCTTGAATAAATTCTTTTACTTTGTCAATAGGAATAATTTTTCTTAAATCTAAAAATACTAAATATGTTCCTTCTAAATTAGTTACTATAATTTCAGGAATATTTTTATTCAATTCAGATTTTAAATAATTAAAGTTATCTTCTATTAATTCTTTTACATTTTTTAGCCAATATTCTCCTTTTTCATAGCCAACTTGTGTTGCAAGCATACCAAGAATATTACATTCAGTTTGATTTATTTTCTTAATTTCTTCATCATATTTTTTTCTTAATTTATTGTTACTAATAATAATATTAGAATGTATTAACCCAGCTAAATTAAATGTTTTAGAAGCAGCAGATACAGTTATTAAATTATCTGCATATTTCCCATTATTTACAATAGCTGATGGTATATGTTTATAACCTTTCATAATAATATCTTGATGTATTTCATCTGAAATGACAAGAACATTATATTTTTTACAAATTTCTAATATTTTAGATAGTTCTTCCTCTTTCCAAACTCTACCAGCAGGATTATGAGGAGAACATTGTATAAATAACTTAACATTATTTTCAACTATTTTCTTTTCTACTTCTTCATAATCAATAGTGAAATATCCATTAGTATTTTTTAAATCACAAGTAATTAATTTTCTATTATTATCTTTTATAGCATTATGGAAAGGATAATAAACAGGTGTTAAAATAAGTACAGAATCATTAACTTTTGTAAAAATATTTATAAACCAATAGATAGCAGTTACAACACCAGTTGAAAATCTTAACCATTCTTTTTTTATTTCATAATTATGTTTTTCCTTATGCCACTTAATAACAGCATTGTAATAGTCATCACTGACATAAGAATATCCAAATACTCCTTGTTCTACTTTTTCTTTTAAAGCTTCAATAATTTCTTTTGGAGTTTTAAATTCCATATCAGCAACCCACATAGAAATTAAATCTGGATTACCAAATCTTTTATCTAAGGCATCCCATTTTAATGAATTAGTCCCCTTTCTTTCAACTAGATATTCTTTTAAAAATTTTTCTTTTTCCATAAAATACCTCCTAAATACATTAGTAACTTAATAATTAAGCATCTTAACTATTTTTATTATAAATTAATTTTTATAAAAAATCAATAAAAAATAAAAATTTTATTCAAATTATTAATAAATTGTGCTATATTAACAGTAAGATATTGGAGGTTCAGAGTGAATAAAAAATTATATGAAGATGAAATTTTAAATACAAAAATTGAATCAAATGAAGATGAAAAATTAGTTAATAGTAGATATAAGAAATTAAACGGAATAATGGAAGCAATGTATGACTTTGTTTTAGCATATTCAAATTATTATTCTATTAGAAGGGATTATGGCACTGGTGAAAAGTTTACAATGATAGAAATACATATTTTAACTGAAATATGTGATAATTCTGGAATAACTGTTACAGAATTAGCAGAAAAGTGGTGTAGAACAAGTAGTGCTATATCTCAAACAGTTAAAAAATTGATAAAATGGGGATTTGTAAACAGAATCAGTAATGAAAATAATGGAAAAATTTTTCATTTGTCTATTACAGAAAAAGGAAAAGAACTTGCTTTAATTCATAAAAGGTATGACAATTTAGATATAGTAAAAACTAAAAAAAAGCTATTAAAAAAATTTACAATAGAAGAATTAATAGCTTTTGATAAAATATGTAAAGAATATACAAATATTTTAAGATATAAAAAAGATAAAAATAAAAATGTGAAAAAATAGTTTCACTCTAAAAAAGAGTTATCACTTTAAATTTCGTGATAACTCTTTAATTAAATTTCTATTTATTAGTAGCAGACCAGTTTTTTCTTCTGTCTCCTTCTTTTAAGATTTTCTTTCTAAGTCTGATATTTGTAGGAGTAACCTCTACAAGTTCATCTTCAGCAATATAATCAAGTGCTTGTTCCAAAGAAAACTTTCTTGGAGTTGCAAGTTTAACTGCATCATCTGAACCAGCTGCTCTCATATTTGTTAATTTTTTAGTCTTACAAACATTTACAACTAAGTCATTTTCTCTGTTATGTTCTCCAACTATCATTCCTTCATACACAGGAATACCTGGGTCTAAGAATAAAGTCCCTCTATCTTGTAAATTATTTAAAGCATAAGGAACAGTAACTCCTGGTTCACTTGCAATTAAAACTCCTTTATTTCTTGTAGGAATATCTCCCTTATATTCTTCATAATCAAAAAATGAATGATTTAAAATTCCAGTTCCTTTAGTATCAGTTAAAAACTCATTTCTAAAACCAATAAGTCCTCTTGCAGGTACTTTAAATTCAAGTCTTGTATATCCATCCTGTCCTGGAACCATAGAAACCATTTCTGCTTTTCTAACTCCCATCTTTTCAATTACAACACCAGTATAGCTATCATCTACATCAATTAAAGCAAGTTCAACAGGCTCTAATTTTTTTCCATCTTTTTCTTTAAATAAAACTCTTGGTTTAGAAACTTGTACTTCAAAACCTTCTCTTCTCATATTTTCAAGTAATATAGAAAGCTGAAGCTCTCCTCTACCTTTTACTATAAATGAATCAGGTGAATCAGTTGCTTCTACTCTCATACTAACATTTGTTTGAATTTCTTTTTGTAATCTATCCCAGATATGTCTTGAAGTTACAAATTTTCCTTCTTTTCCAACAAACGGAGAATCATTTACCATAAATGTCATAGCAAGAGTTGGTTCATCAATATCAATCAAAGGCAAAGCAACAGGATTATTTATATCAGCCAATGTTTCTCCAATATCAATATCATCAATACCAGCAACACAAACTATGTCTCCTGCTTCTGCTTCTTCTATTTCAACTCTTTTTAATCCTTCATAACCATATAGAACAGAAACTTTACCTCTGACTTGTTTTCCATCTCTTTTTATTAACATTACATCTTGATTTCTTTTTAAAGTTCCATTGTGTATTCTTCCAACTGCTAATTTTCCAACATAATTATCGTAAGCAATATTTGTTATTAAAAATTGAGTTGGCTTTGTTACATCTCCATCAGGATCTTGAACATGTTCCAATATTGTTTCAAATAATGGTTGCATATCCATATTTTCATCAGTCAATTCTTTTCTTGCAAAACCTGTTTTACCTGATGCATAAATAACTGGAAATTCAAGTTGATATTCATTAGCATTTAACTCTATAAATAAATCATAAACCATATATAGTACATCTTCTGGTCTAGCATTAGGTTTATCAACTTTATTTATTACAACTATTGGTCTATGTCCTTGTTCTAAAGCCTTTTTTAAAACATATTTTGTTTGAGGCATAGGTCCTTCAAAAGCATCTACAAGCAAAAGAACAGAATCAACCATCTTCATAATTCTTTGTACCTCTCCACCAAAATCAGCATGTCCTGGGGTGTCAACTATGTTAATCTTATAATCTTTATATCTAACAGAAGCATTTTTAGAGAAAATTGTAATTCCTCTTTCTCTTTCAATATCATCTGAGTCCATAACTCTTTCTTCAACTTTTTCAAGCTCATGAGTTTTAAAAGCTCCTCCTTGTCTTAATAGACAATCTACAAGTGTTGTTTTACCATGGTCAACATGGGCAATAATTGCTATGTTTTTAATTTTCATTTTTTTCCTCTCATATTTAAAATTAATAATATTTATATCCTTTTAATAAATTATTATTTTCTATATTTGCTAATCCTACAAATTCATTTTGAAAATAGATTCTATATCTTTTATTTTCTAAATTTTCTTTTATTTTTACAGTGTTACCATTTTTATATAAAGTTAATTCTTTTTCAGTTTGTAAACTATATTTGTCATAAGAAAAAATTTCTTCAATAGTTTTTAAAAAATTAAAATCATTATTAAAAATCATTTTTTCAATCTGTTCTAAACTGTATGAATTTTCCAAAGAATAATCTCCAACCTGCTTTCTTTGAAGTGCTGTCATAGTTGCATAAGTTCCTAAATCTTGTCCTATATCATAGATTAAACTTCTTATATAGCACCCTTTTGAAACTTTTGTTTCTATCTTGACTTTATTATCTTTAAAATCTAAAAGATTGATATATTCAATAGTAACATCCCTTTTAGGTCTCTCAACTTCAATCCCTTTTCTTGCTAAATGATAAAGTTTATTTCCATCAATTTTAATAGCAGAATACATTGGAGGGATTTGTTTTATATTACCTATAAACTTTTTTATAGATTGTTTTAAATTTTCTTTTGAAACTTCAATAATATTTTCAGCTATTTTTTTTCCTTCAATATCATAGGTATCTGTTGCATAACCTATATCAAAATCTGCTATATATATTTTATCCTTTGCTTCTAAATCTGAAGCAAGTTTAGTAGCCCTTCCAACACACACAAGCATAATTCCTGTCGCGAGTGGGTCAAGAGTTCCAGTATGTCCTATTTTTTTAGTTTTTAAAATTTTTTTAAGTTTTCTTATAACATCAAAGGAAGTTATTCCTTTTGGTTTGTTTACAACTATTATTCCTTCCAAAATATCAGTCCTCTAACTTAATTAGTATATTTAACATAGTATTATATCATAAAAATTATTATAATGATAGCTTATTATTTAATAATAAATCCAATGAAAATTTTTAATAATATATTTATAATTTAAAAAATTTATATATACAAATAAATTAAAAAATGAGATAATAAATCAATAAAAAATTTAGATTGGAGGGGTAAAAATGGCAGATAATTTAGATGAAATTGAATTGAGTAACAAGGAACAAGAAGAATTAAAGGATTTTCTTAAAGAGAATTTAGGGATTATGCTTAGAATAAAGGAAAAAGAAAATTATAATTATAAAGAGGGAGTAAACTCAAAAGAAAAAAAATGGATAGAGAAATTTGGAGAGCAAAAATACTATAAAAATATAAAAATTATTAATAGGGATATTCCTAAGGTTGATGAAAATAGAGAAACTACAACATATCCAGCTTTTTTAGGTTTTAAACATTCTTTATTTGGAAAAACAGCAACACTAAAAGACATTTATCCTATTTTTTATTTATATAATGAAAAAGATAATCACCAAAAAAAATATTTACTTTTAGTATTTGGTAATTTAATTACACAAGGTAATATCTTTTCAGATTTTTATTGGGAGAATAGATTAAAAAATATATGTTTATCTATTTTTAGTTATTTTAAATTTAAATTCAAAATTAAAGTTAATGAAAGTTATTGGGATACAGAAACTGAAGAAGAATTAGCAAGTAATGATAGTTATATGATCTATAATTCTTACATTATAGAAGATAATTTAGAGGAACAAATTGATAAAATAGCTTTTGATTTAGAGAAACTCTTAAATTATTATTTTTATTATATAGGTATATATAAGAAATATAAAGAAAAAATTAATGATGATAAAGAAATTGAAAGGAAAGATTTAAAAGAAATATTAGAATATTATATGGAACTTAAATCAAGTGCACTGGAAGAAAAAGGAGAATGTGAAAAAGAAATCAGAGAATATGATAAAAAATTCTTTGAATTTTCAAAAACAATACAAAAATTTGATATTGATTTTTTATTTAGAGTAAATTCAATTTTACATGAAGCTTCACAAATAAAAAAAATATATAATATTATATTTTATTCAGTATATATAATTGAAAAAGGGATAAGAAATTATAAAAGATTTTTAGAAAGATTTAAAGGTTATATAGGAAATGGGCAAATTGAATTAATACCATCTAACAAACCATATACTTATGAAGATTTTAAAAAAACTTGTGAAAAGGTAAACAATGATGAATATAATAATAATTATATCTTAATAATTGAGAATATTGATAAAAGGAATAAATTAGAAATATTTGGAGAAGATTACTCTGAATTAGAAAAGAGACTTTTCAATAAAGAAGACTCTAAAATACCAAAAAATCTATATATTTTAGGAACTATAAATACTTTTGCTAATTCTAAGGCTTTTTTGAATGTGGAATTTTTTAATAATTTTAATTTTGTAGAAATGTATTCAAAAGATGAAATTATAGAAAATATTGGAGAAATAGATAAAGAAATTGAAGAATTATTTGCTATAAAGGAAAAAAATGATAATTTTAAATTTCCACAAAACACAATATTATATGGTCCATCAGGAACTGGAAAGACATATAATTCAATATTTTATTCAGTAGGAATAATTGAAGAGGATAAAAATGTAATAGATATGATTGAAAATGAAAATATAAATATTTCAGATGAAACCAAAGAAGAAATTTTTTGTAAATTTAATGTTTTAAAGAAAGAAGGTCAAATAGAGTTTGTAACATTCCATCAATCATATAGTTATGAAGATTTTGTTGAAGGAATCAGACCTACTTTAGATGAAAAAAAGGTAGAGGAAACTAAAGTTGAAGCTACACAAGAAAATAAAATTGAAATAGATGTAAATAAAGATAAGAGTGATTTAAAATATACTTTATATTCTGGAATTTTTAAAGATATTTGTGAAAGAGCAATTGAATATCCAGATAAAAATTATGTATTGATTATTGATGAAATTAATAGGGGGAATATTTCAAAAATATTTGGAGAATTAATTACACTTATTGAACCTTCAAAAAGACTAGGGGAAAGTGAAGAATTAAAAATAAAATTGCCTTATAGTAAAGATGAATTTGGAGTACCTAAAAACTTATATATATTAGGAACTATGAATACTGCTGATAGATCAATAGCTTTATTAGATATAGCACTTCGTAGAAGATTTAAGTTTATTGAAATGCCTCCAAAATATAATCTTTTAAAGAGTGATATAGGTGATAAAAATGAGAAAATAGATTTACAAGAGCTATTAAAAGCTATAAATAATAGAATTGAATTCCTATTGAATAAAGACCATTTAATAGGACATTCTTATTTTCTTGGTATAGAAACTTTTAGTGATTTAAAAGAAGTCTTTAAAAATTCTATTATACCTTTATTACAAGAATATTTTTATGATGATTTTGAAAAAATAAAAATTGTTTTAAATATAAAAGACAATGATAAAACTAATTTTATTAGAAAAAAAGAGATTTCTAAATATTTTTTTGATAATATTCCAGAACATTTAAAAAATAAATCTTCAAAAAAACCTATTTATGAAATAAATAAGGAAGCATTTAATAATTATAAAAACTATCAAAATATTTATCTTAAAGAAGATGAAGAAAATAAGCAAGAACAAGAAGATGTTGAATAGGATAGTGATAATTAAATGAAAGAAATAATTACTATCAGAGAATATGAAAAAATAGGGGCTAATAAGAATTTTAAAATTTTTATTGATAAAAATAAATTTAAAAAATTAAAAGATTTTATAAAAGCTAACAATTTAGATAATGGTTTGAAATTTTTTAAAATTTATGAAAATTGTATAATTCCTCAAAATTTTATAGGAACTATAAATGTTGATAACATAAGTATAGAAATATTTCCAAAAATTTCTCTAAGGAAAGATAATAAAAAATTAGAAAAAGAAAGATTTTTAGAAATTTTAGAATATGTTGAAACTTTTAATGAAAATATTTTTGAAGACTTAGAAATAGGAACTCAAAATATGCCTATTTTAGAAATATTTATCTCTAATTTTGTCAAAGAAATTAAAAAAATTGTAAAAAAAGGTTTAGTCTATTCCTATACTAATAAAAGTGAAAATATCTTGTATTTCAAAGGGAAATTAGATTTAGTTAATCATATTAAATATAATATTATAGAGAATAAATTTTTTATGAACTTTGATGAATTTTCTGTTAATTCAATAGAAAATTGTTTAATAAAATTAGGCTTAGAGAAAGTAAAATATATTTCAACAAATATAGAAAATAAAGAAATAATTTATCAGTTATTAGTTCATTTTGAAGAAGTTGATACTATTGGATTAGATCCTACTGTTTTATTTAACAGAATTATTTTTAATAGAAAAAATGATTTCTACAGGAAGTCGCTTGATTTAGCTAAATTTTTTCTGTTAGATGAAAGTCCTTATTCTATATTTTTCAATGATGATAGAGGTGTAACAGGACTTTTCTTCCCAATGGAAACCATTTATGAAAGTTATGTTGCTCATAAATTAAAACAAATTATTAATAAAAAATATTCTGATAAGTTTTCAATAAGAATTCAAGATAGTTCACATAGAGTTTTTGATGATTGTAGGTATAATGGAAGAAAAATAGATTATAAAAAAAATAATATCACTTTTTTTAGGTTAATACCTGATATTATTTTAGAAAGTAAAAATGAAATAATTATCTTAGATACTAAGTGGAAAGAGCTTAATAACCCTGAGAAAAATGGAAAAATCTATAATTATAATATCTCTCATGAAGATATTTATCAATTAATAACATATATTCAAATTTATCAAATTAAAGAAAATAAAAATTGCAAAAGAGCATATTTAATATATCCAATTAATAATAATGAAGAAAATTCTTTAAAAGAGAGTATTCTATTTAAAAATTCTAATTTAGAAATTGGAGTATATTTTGTAGATTTAAGTTCAGAAGAAAAGGTCAATGAATCTTTAGAAAGTATTCTAAATGATATTTAATAATTACTAGAAAGAAGCCCCCTACTTCTATAAGTGGAAATAGTTTACTTTAGAAAAATACTTTACTTAATAATTGAAATTATAATAAAAATAAGATATAATTATATTACAAGATGACTTAATTGTATAAATTTTTTACAATTAATTAATAACTAAAACATTTATCAAAAGAATTATCTCCAATTAAATTCTAAATATGTAGAGGGTGTGATATTATGGAAATAAATAGACTAAATACAAGCCCAATAGATGATAAATATTGGGAAGTTTTAGAAGAATATTCCTATGAAACATCAAAGGGACTTGTAGTTGTTCCAAAAGGTTTTAGAACAGATTATGCTTCTGTACCTAAGATTTTTAGAAATATTATAAACACTTATGGCAAACATGGGAGAGCAGCTGTTGTACATGATTGGTTGTATTCAAGTCAATGTAAAATTGATATTACAAGAGCAGAAGCTGATAAAATATTCTTAGAAATTATGGTAGAATGGAATGTTAAAAAATATAAAAGACTTTTGATGTATTATTTGGTTAGAATATTTGGAGAAAGTCATTTTAGAAAAGGGGATTAATTAAATCAAAAGGGTTATTACAAATTAATTTTAAGTTTGTAATAGCCCTTTATTTCTTATTTTACTATTTTTCCATTTTTATATAAAACTTTTTCTAAAATGTTTCCATCTTCATCATATTCAATAGTCTCTCCATCTGGAACACCATTTTTGAAATTTATAATCATCTTTGTCTTCCCATTTTCAAAAAATGCTTTCATCATACCTTCTGGTTTACCTTTTTTTACATTAAATATAGATAGTAATTTACCACTAGGATAAAACATTTTAGCTTCCCCCTCAGGAATAGAATTTTTTATTTCCATAATACTAACTAAGTTCCCATTTATATATGTTTCTAATTTTCCACTCATAGGATTAGAACTATCAAAATAATTAATCATTTTAACTTTATTTCCTTCTATTTGTTGTTCCACTATCATTTTATTATTTTTATAGTTCATTGTTAAAATTAAATTATTATTTTCATCATACATTTCTGATTTTAAATATTCAGTATCTGAATAAAAATTTTTGGCTGTATTATTTAAATCACCTATTAAATTTAAACTTTTTATTGCATCTTTTTTATTCATTTTTTTCTTCATTAAAAATTCAGATTTTATTTTTACTTTTTTTCCAAGCATTTCTGTATCCATTTCTGAATAGCTTAAAGTTTTTCCATTTTTTAATTGATATATTTGTTTTGCTTCAAAATAAGGTGTCATTTCTGTCAGTTTTTCTGGGATTTTTTCAGTATAAATAACAACATTATTTTCATCACTAACAATCATTTCTTTTTTATCTTGAGTTAATTTAGAATAAAAAATAGCTCTTCCTTTTTCTTTAATATTTTTTTCTATGTAATCAAATATTTTATCAATATTTTCAAAATTTGGTTTATAGTCTTTCAATGCTTCTTGGTAAGCAGAGTCAACTAAACTTAGACCATCAGATAAAGTAGTAGGATTTTCAGCTGCTATACTTAAAATATTAATAAATAAAAACATTAGTACAATTAAAATAAAATTTTTTCTTCTCATAATTTCCTCCCAAAATATTTAACTTAACTTTATATCTTTTTCTGAATTTATCTTATATAACATAAATAATACTCCTGCTAAATAGAGAATTGTATAAAAAATACCTCCTTCAAAACCATAATTCCCACCATTTAATATAGTAGTATTTTCAATAATTCTAAGTTTAAATAAAGGATTTATTGCATAAAGTATATCTAATTTTGAACCAAATACCATAGTTTCAAAGAAATTATTCAAAGTTGAAATTCCAACTACTAACCACATATTTCCATGAAAATAATAGATTAAAGAATTTAATATATATGCTAAGAAAGTATTGAGTAAAAAAATCAATGTTTTTATATCTAATATCTTAAAACCTTTCGCTATAAGAAAAATTAAAACTGATATAAAACTTATTAAAATAGTTGAGTTCCTTATTCCCATTATTTTAGTAAAAAAAGTTAAGAAATAATTTCTCATTAATATTTGGTCACCCAACGCAAGTACAAAAAACACTATAAAAACTTTGAAAATATCAACATATATTATATTTTCATTCATTTCAACTAATATTGAATTAGAAAAGAAAAGTAATAAAAATACTATTGTTGCCATAACTATTCCTACAAGAGAACCATAGCAAAAATATTTAATCCCATTTTCTCCATTAATACCTATCTCACTAAGTTTACTTCTTGTATTTTGTTTTATAAGAAGTATAGTAAAAAATAAAAGTAGTGTATAAGTTATTAAATTTATAAAACTCGTTCCTGAAAGAAAAGCCTCAAAATCAGTTGTTTTATGTTTTATTATTGATATAAAACTGACTATAAAAACAGAAGCCATTCCTAAGAAAAAACCTATTATTTGCATAACTACTAAGATTATAAGTGGTAAGATAAGTAATTTTTTCTTATCACTTTCTTGAATATTATCTACATAACTTTGAAATTTATTTATCATTTTCAAACCTCCTCGTATAATAATGTTGTAGTTAATAAGTAACTACATAATATATTTTTTAAATCTCATATTTTATGAGATAATTAACCTAACAGATAGAGGTTGTAGTTAACCTCCTTGAAGTCTTATCTTCCTTAGTTAGACTGACCACCTATTAAAAATTTTTATTTTTTTACCAAACTTTCTATTCTTTTCTCTTTTCTAATCAAATAAATTACAAATAGACTTATAGTTAATTCAAGTATTGTTTCAATTATACTAGCTTCAAAACCAAATTTTCCTCCACTTATTAAGTCTTTATTTTCAACTGGTATTGAGAAGAATATTGAATTAAATGTAATTATTCCACTTACTTGTGAACCAACTATAAAACCTAAAATAAAATTCCAAAGAGTATGCATAGCACCTACTATCCATAAATTTCCTGTATAATAGTATATTAAGCTAAATGTAACCCCTGCTAAAAATACATTTACCAGACCAACTACATTTAAGTTAGGATTAAACAAATGAATACAAGTAAATAGGAATGATAATAATATTATTGTAAATTTTATTCCTATAACCTTTGAAAAAAATGGCATCAAATAACCTCTAAATAAAATCTCTTCAAATAAGCCTTGAAAAACAAAAAATATAAAAACTTTTATTAATATCAAAATACTAATATTTCCTACATAATAAACATCTATTGCTTTCAATCCAAATATTATAAAGAAGACAGAAAATATTTGTAAAATTCCAAATAAAGCACCTTTTAAATATGAAATAATTATATCATCTTTTGTAAATCCTAGCTGTTCAGTTTTTAATTTTGAGATTTTTGTCATTAAAAATATTGATAAAAAGAGTGAGAGAATCTCACTGACTAAATTTGAAGTTCCACTAAAAGATAAAATCTCTTTAAAACTATCATTAAAAATAAAAATTAAAGGAAGTATTAGTAGTTGGTTTATAAACATTATCAAAACAACTACTAAAATTGGTATTAATAATAGTTTGAATTTATTTTTTTCCTGAATACTATCTACATAACTTTGAAATTTGTTTGTCATTTAAAAACTCCTCAATATATTTTTATTTTTCTGCAATCCACATATCAACTGAAAGTATTTCACAAATTTTTTCTACTTTTAAAAAGCCAATTTCTTTTAATAAAGTTTCAGTATAATCTGGGGATAAAACATTCATTACTTCAGATTGATTGTTAAATGTTTTTTCAACTTGTTCTTTTTTGGCTCCTCTTGATAGTGCAAATTCTTTCCAGTAAGCTAATTGTTTGTTAGAAAATATACTTATTATAAATAAACTATTTTTATCAAGACTATTATAGATTTTTTCTAAAAAACTTCTAGGGTTTTCAACAAATTGTAACACTAAAAGACATAAACATAATTGAAAATTTTTGTCATTTTTATAACTTTCAAATTTATCACAGATATATTCTAAATTTTTTAAATCTTCGCATTCATTTTTTACTATATTTAGCATAATTTCACTTGGCTCTACTATTGTTATTTTTGAGTTATTATAAATTTTTGATAAATTTTTAGCTTCAAAACTTTGTCCACCAATTGCTAAAATATTTTTTATTTGTGAAATATCTGTTTTTACTTTTAAAATAGAATTAAATATTATCTCAAGCATTAAATCATAAGCAGGAATTTTCTTTCTTATATCTTCTAAGTAATTATTAATTATAAATTTTTTCATATACAACCTCTTTTATATATTTACTTTTAATTTTGGATTTTCTTCTCTCCATTCTTTTGCTCTTTTATTGAATAATGCAACATTTAACATATCTGCTTCACTCGCATATTTATATGATAGCTGTTCTTTTGTCAAATCTCCTAGTAAATATGTTTTAATTGCATTTGTGTGAATTTTATAATTAATTTTTGAAATTTCTCTATTTAAGTTCCAATTAAAAGATAATTTAGAGTTTTCATCTGATTTTAGTCTTTTGTAATCTTGAATAATGTATAGTTTAAATTCAGCTAAAATCCAAGAAGTAAATTCCATTGCTATATCACTATGTGCAAAAGTTCCACCATATCTACCTGATTTAGAAATAATACCAATAGCATTTGTTTTTTCTATCCATCTTTGAGGTGATAATGTAAAAGCATTACTTCCAGCTTCTTTTAAATACCCCTCCCAATATTTTATTTCACTGCTATATACAAATAACAATGTGCTTTTCCATCTTTTGAAAATTCTGCTGGGACAGAACTTTCATAATCTATTGTAAAAGCTCTTTTTAATATTCCAGAGTGGCTATCATTCCAAACATTTTCCCAAACTTTTTTTGTACACATTTCTACATTGCCATTTTTATCATCAGCTTCATATTTTTTATATAAACCTTTTTCAACTTCTTTTTCCATATCTTCAAAGAAATTATGCTTTACTCCTACTATGCTAATATCATAATCTCCTTTTTCATCACTTTCATAATTGCTATATTGTGAAATAGGCACTATTCCATCAGATAAAAGAGGTAATTTTCCTGTTAAAATATCTCTCCATAATTCTGCTATTTTTCTAATACCTTCTTCACTATTGTTTGTATGAATTGTAACTGCTTTTAATCTATATGCCATAATTAAACTCCTTCTTATTTAAAAATTACATCAAGTAAGCCATCAGCTGTATATTTTTCAGCTTCATAATCAACTTTCATTCCTAATCTTTTTATAGTTTCACTTGTCATAGGTCCAATAGAGGCAATTTTTTTATCTCCCAAAATAAAGAAATCTCCATCTAAACTTTCATAAAAAGCTTCTACTGTTGACGAACTTAAAAAAGTTATAATATCTACATCTTTTAAAGTTTCAAGTACTTTCTTCTTATCAACTTTTAATTTTTTTGTGTTATAAGCTACAACTTTTTCATAATTTCTTTTATATAAAGAATTGTATTTATCTGTATCACAAGGAGAAATATCAGAAGTAACTATTAAAATATTATCATTTTCATTTGTATATTTAACTACTTCTTCTGCTAACTTATCTACCAAATATTCATCAGGAATAAAATCTGGAACTATTTTATATTTTTCTAAAATTTCCTTTGTTTTAACTCCAACAGCTCCAATTTTTATATTTGCTAAACATCTTATATCTTTTATATTTTCAAAAAATGCCCTCACACCATTAGGTGAATTAAATAAAATAGCCTTATATTTTTTCAAATCTTTTAAATCAATTTTTAAATTTTCTATTTCTATAAAAGGTAATTCAACAGGAATTCCTCCTCTTTTAGAAATATTTTCAGACATTTCAACAGCTTGTTTTTTATCTCTTGTTACTAATATTTTTTTAGCAAGATTTTCAGTTTCAAACCATTTAAAAATTTCTCTTAAATTAACTACTTCTCCAATTACAGTTATAGCAGGAGGAGTTATTCTATTTTTTTCAACAAGTTCTAAAATATTTTCTAAATTTCCAACTGTTACTCTTTGATTTTTAGTTGCACCTTTTTCTATGATTGCAACAGGAGTTTTACTATCTTTACCATATTTAATTAAATCATTCACTATTAAATCTAAATTTTTAACTCCCATTAAAAAAATTAAAGTTCCCTCTAATTTTGCAATATTCTCAAAATTATGCCACTTTCCATTTTCCATAGTATGCCCTGTAAAAATATGAAAAGACCTTGCAAGTCCTCTATGTGTTACAGGTATTCCAGCATAAGCTGGTACAGATATAGAAGAAGTTATCCCTGGAATAACTTCAAATTCTATTTCATTTTTAAATAGAGTCTCAATTTCTTCTCCACCCCTACCAAAAACAAAGGGATCTCCACCTTTTACTCTAGCAACATTTTTTCCTTCAAGACATTTTTTTACAAGAGTTTGATTTATTTCATCTTGAATTAAACCACCTTCTGTATTTTCTTTCCCAAGATATATAAGCTCTGCACTTTTTTTTGCAAGTCTTAATATATCATCACTGATTAATCTATCATATACAATACAATCTGCATTCTCAATAATTCTTTTAGCTTTTAATGTCAATAGCTCAAAATCACCTGGTCCTGCTCCAATTATATATGCTTTCCCTTTTTTCATTTTTTCTCCTCTATTGTATAGTACCTTTATTAATTTTATTCTTAATTTCTTCTGCTGCCATATATGCAATTTCTTTTCCTTTTGTTAAATCATCTTCAACAACAGCCCTTATTTGCTTTCCTTCATCTGAATAAACAGCAGTAAATTTAATTTTATCTCCGTTTACTTGAGAATAACAACCCATAGGAGTATGACAACCTCCATCAAAAATTTTAGAAAATTCTCTTTCTATTTCAACAATCTTGGCAATATTTTCATTATGTATAGATTTTAAAATTTCTTTTATTTCTTCATCATTTTCTCTACATTGAATATATAGAACACCTTGTGCAGGTGCAGGTGGAAATACTTCTCCACTTAAATACTCAGTAATTTTATCAGTCATTCCTGTTCTTTTCAAACCAGCAGCAGCTAAAACTATTGCATCATAATCTTCTATTTCTAATTTTTTAAGTCTTGTGTGAATATTGCCCCTTAAATGTTTAATCTCAAAATCAGGTCTTATAGCTTTTAAATTCATTACTCTTCTAAGTGAACTTGTCCCAATCTTAGCTCCTTGTGGTAAAGTTACTAAAAAACCATTTTTTGAAACTAGTACATCTCTTGGGTCTTCTCTATCAGGTATAGCTCCACAAATTAAGCCCTTAGGAGAAATAGCTGGCATATCTTTCATAGAATGGACTGCAATATCTATATCTCCATCTAATAATTCTTGTTCAATTTCCTTAGTAAAAAAGCTTTTTAAAGAAACATCACTATTTTCCCAATTTGATTTTAAATCTTTATCTCCACTTGTAACTATTTCTTTAATTTCAAAAGTTAAATTAGGATAATTAATTTGTAACTTATCTTTTACAAGATTTGCTTGTGCTAAGGCTAGTATACTTCCTCTACTTCCAATTATAATATTTTTTTTCATAACTATTCCTTTCTATATTTAATTAAAGTTTTAATGATAAATTAAATTTTTCTTGAAAGTAACCTTAAATAATTTTAAATAAAACTGCTGCGATGTCCATTATTGTTGAGGGAGCATTTTGGAGCTCACGAAACACTAATGGCTATCAAGCAGTTTA